>Ga0163217_1059780_pt1 | contig 17241 bp, 11 predicted proteins | sample SynspAceP_FD_185933 | JGI IMG/M metagenome (GOLD analysis project Ga0163217, IMG submission 185933) | Saline lake microbial communities from Ace Lake in Antarctica - Synechococcus sp. Ace-P (PacBio error correction) | ecosystem: Environmental > Aquatic > Non-marine Saline and Alkaline > Saline ...
AATGAATGCCCACATGGAATCCCCACCCTATATTGAAGGAGAGATTCGGGTACAACAACGGTAATCAATTAGCCTTAAAGTTTCGGCGATTTGTGTCTTCCGCACCTAATTCCCACGAATGTAATCTCTAATGAGACAACGGAAAATGAGGTTTTGAGTCACACCGTGGCACACTGCAGCTTTCCGGAATAGATCGCGTTTTGCGCAATAGAACCCTAATCCAACGATCGCGGGCTATAAATCAATCCACCTAATGGGTGTTTGTATCACGCAGAATTGTATATATCAAAATCCATTTATTCATAGATAAGTGTAGAATTTGGGGTCGCACTACGAAATTCTGCGGAGGTGATTTTCTCCATTAAGGCCAGAGCAGAAGTTTCGCGGGTATGGGTGGCGCCATTCGATGTGTTTGTTTATATGGTTGAGCGAGGTTGCGCCCGGACTCAATGCGGAGCGAGAGCTCAGCTCAAGTTCAACGCATCTATCGTCAGTAATTACGTTCTCGGAAAGCACGTGGGGGGACGAGTAGGAGCGTAACATTATATATATTCTACACCGTCACTGTCTAACCGATTAAATTTACATAGTCTACTGTCTAATAAATTTAAAGTTTCTAGTGCAACGGCCTGGTTGACCACATCGACTTTTACGAGCTTTGGTATGTCTTTGGTTTTAACACCATTGTTCAAGTTTACCAAATGTTTCTTTGTAGTTGGTTTCATGCATTGAAATTTCAGGCCCTGCCGCATATTGGTCGAGGTTTCGTCGCGCGTGTGGTTTTGATTGATCGGCTTCAGTGTCTTCATGTTGGGGGTGCGTGGGCACGCCGACTGGCAACCGATTATCATTTATTAGCAGTGAGGGTGCAAGGAAGCGTTAGGGCGTTGCTACCCACGCGTAATGCCAGAGGCCGCGGTCTGTTTGCGAACGCACACTTTGTGAACGCGTGGGATTTACTATCTTGGGGATAGGGTTTGTGATACATTGTATACTTTTGGTGCCAATCTAGGGATGGCTGTTTTGTTCAAGCGGACAATAGGCACGTTAATATAGTGATCTTTATCTAATGCCAGGTGGCGCTTTAATACGTCTATCTTCTTGTTATCCATATTCGTCATTTAACCTCGAGTATAGGCAGTTGGTGGCCCAGTAGTACCCCCCCAACCTGACTCTTCGCTGCTCAAATAGGCGCGACTTAACGAAACCGGATAAACCTGCAGATGCACCTGGGTCCAATCAGCTCAACAATTGACCTTTGTTCTATCTTACATAGCTTTAACGACCGTGAATTAGACTTACGAGAATCGACGGTTTATGGCACCCCAACTCTGCAGGGCCCAGCCATAAAAAGCGGAAATCAGAAATCATCTTCTGGGTTAGGAATTTCTTTTGCGTGTTTTTTGATACCTCGATTGTCGCCAAAGAAGGGTTATCTACCAATGTATTTTGGTAGCCAAAAATCCTTCTCACCAGCCATCCACGATAATGGATCTAACCGGCGATACTTAGGCGCTTTTTCTGCTCACCACGGTCAATCAGTGGCTTGAACCGCGTTTGTCCACATTTCTGGCGCTATATCTGGTTTGGACTTTTTTCAATCATTGAGGTACTGGTTTGGCATTGTATCACCCAGGTTTAGCTTCTGCAATCACAGTCAACCATGTTTCTAAAAATGAATTTATCGATAATTGGCAATGAGTGATGCTGAGTTCCCGTTTCATATCAGCATTTGAACCTTACGCAACTGCCTGTTTGCAAAGCGAAAGAAGAGGTTGCAGCGAGTGCCATAAGACTTTCTCGCAATAATAATTTTTTATACATTATTATGTTCGCTGTTAACTCGATGTTGTGTTAAATAATTTAACACAATGTCAATTTAAGTTAAACACGTCTCACTCATTTAATTATTTAATTTCTTGTTTGTGTCATTACTCGTGCGGTGTTTTTTCTAACGTCCTTTCTAAGAATCCATGAGGTAGAAACATAGTTTAATGTATACCATTTACGGTTATTATTATATTTTTTATGCTTTCGGAAATAAGTATCCTGATGGTTCTATTGATTATTTTAAGGTCGAATGAAGGTGTATCTCCCGTGATGAGGGGTGCTATATAAAGTCTCCGATTTAATGCATAGGGCGCGTGGTTTATGTATTAGTCTGAGCATAGGTCGTTTTATGGAGTAAAGTTTGGGTGATTGACGAGCGTATGAGGGTTGATATGCGGCCACATGAGGGCGCGCGTTTCCATATTGTATGTTTCGCCAATTCCATGCTCATCGTCGATATCGTCGTGGCAGAGGATTAAAGAACTTAAGGTATGCGTTTTGTTCCCACCATTTGGTTGTCTTGGCTTTGCACAGGCAAGTGTTTGTTTTCTTGCCGCCCGGACGCTGCGCGCTTGGCCTTTCTCTAGACGCGATGTCAAGATGCACGACGCTATGTCTACACGTTTCTGTCATGTGAAGGTCGGTGTTCTCGTCACTCAGAAATCACGCTCTTATCCCTTCCGTGTTAAATCTTGCGCGTCTGTATTTCAGTACGCTCTTATTGTGCCTGTTTTGCGCCTCTGAGTCGCTTCGCTAGCGTCGGCATTGCGATAAACTTCTCAAACGAGTTATGACCAACTCGTCATTGTGACTGCGTTGCTGTGGCAATTCGAAGTGCGACACAGCTTTCTCCTGTGGCATGCATCCTGTCGGAAATGACCGTCACCCCTGGAGGCGAAAGCGTAAGACATTCTTTACTAGTTCTTCATTTATTATACCGCATTATCGCCGCTGGGGCCGCATGTACTTTGCCCGTGAATTCGTTAGAATTTCCTGCAGGCCTTTGTACAACGCGGGTTGTGAGGTGTAGATCGGGGTGGTTTTGGTGGCTCCGGATCTTAGGGCCGCTTATGCGTGGGACAAGCAGAGAAATCATTTCTGTTAGGTTGTTGCGGGAGTTTACAGAACATAGATGATACCAAAATCGAATCAACCAGCATAATTTAATTATGATCGAACTTATTAGTGGCTTTTCTGCATATAGAGTCTGTAAAAGCTAAGTGCTTGCACTTTGTATCTTACAGTTCAAAGTATAGGTTAGCTTGTCCCTAAATCTACGAAAGCCCGTCGAACATAGAAAAAAGATCGACCATGTTCTCTAAAAATACCAAATGAACCGTGCCATAGATCCCGTGGATTTGCTAAAAAAACGTGCTGGAGTTCTCAAATTATAAAGCGCCAAAGAAAACCACCCTAGCCGCAGGCGGTCTCGGGGTCACAAGCTTTGGCTCGTGCTTTGGCTGTCCGGGATTTACTCCGCCTTTACCTCCGTTACGTTTTCAACCTTCGTTTTCATTTCTTTTTAGCTACGGACTTTTTTGCAACTGTCCGTCTTCTTGTTACCTCATTGTTTTTTGTCTTTGCCTTTGCCCTGCATATGTTCGTTGTTGCAGTGGTCGCGACGACTTACTCGCCGGTTGTCGCCGTTTCCGATTCGCTTGGTCTTCGTTCACCTTGCCCGCTACCAGTCTGTTCAAGTTCGTTTTGCGTTTCACTTGAGCGGTCAATTTCTCCCTCGTTTACGGCAGTCGTAACTGGTGGCGTGAGCGCCACCGCGCGTACTTGGTCACGGCATTCCGGAAGTAGCGCCCTCTTGCGTTCGCGCCTTCCTGCATGCTCTGGTGAATTGCACGTTCGAACGGCTGGCCACTCAATCTTCTCCTTGACCGATACGCACCATATGCGGCTGCGCTATTGCGGCCTGTGTCTACGTTTCATCACTTTTCTGCTGCTCCCCGTATGTTCCGAGCTTTTTCTGCCCTCTCGTCTTCCATTTCGCATCACCTCGCGCTCACTTTTTCGCCAGCTCATTTATACCTTGTTTACTCTTGGCTTCTACAGGTCACCACCAAGCCTCTGCCACCCATGATCTACTTGATTGCCGTTACCATCACTGCACCTTGTTTTACTTCTACCAATCTCCCGCCCTACTTCCACGTCTCTTGCGCGTTTCTGCACTCGCTGCTCTTCTTCGCCTGCCCGGCGTTGCGTAGGTCCACTTGCGCTCTGCACTGCTTCCGTATCTCATTGCCCTTCGCTCCCATTCTTTTAGCATGTTTGCCTGTGCGCGCGTCTCCTGGTGCTCCCTGCCCCGTATCTGATTGCCCCCGACTATCGGCCCTGACACGGGTTCACGCCTGAAATGACCTGTGTCCGCAGGTCGTATCGGTGCTGGTACCCCTACTGTAGCTCCCTTTTTTGCGCAAATCGCGGTCTCACACGCAGGCTTCCTCCCAGCACAAGATTTGTTTCTGTTTTATGGCCTGCGGTTGGGGGGGGGGTTGCCCCTTCTCTGTCCTCCTCACGGATCTAAGTGCCGAAGAGGTTGCGTGCTTGACCAGGTTATCTCGTTTTCGGTTGTTCCGTGCGCTCTGAAGGCGCACGGTCCATGGTTGGCTCCTGGCCCATGCCCCCGGTCATACACGCCACTGGTCAAATCGCCTTTGGCACGCAATCGCTCCAGATCTCTAATTCACTGTCATTGCTGCCCCAGCTGTTGGACCACACTTCCCCTGTCTCCCCTCCTTCTACGTTCCCCATGCTTCGCACGCCGCCTCTGTCGTAACGCTCCCGTTTCTTTCCCTAATGCTCCATGAAACTGTTGCCTCGCTGGTGCCGCCCCGGTCTGCATTGCTCTGTGAACTTTTCTGCTCCACCTACCGACTTGTTCACTGGTTACCCGCCTACCCCCCTGCTGTGCCCTCGACAACACTTCCTTTATTAATCCGTAATTTCATTTCCTTCAATGACCGTCATCCGCCAGTACTCTCCGTCCTGCCTACCGTGTCGCTCTCTTTTACTCCCTTGAAAACTAAATTCTGCCAGTCTGTTTGGTTGACTGTTTCCGCTACTGCGTCGGCGCAACTCCTCACCATTCAACCCCCTCGCTGGGCCTCCGGCCTTTCTGATGGGCCTCTACGCGCCTTCTTGCCCCACTTCTCCACTTTCTGTCTGTTTGCCCCATTGCGCTCCACCCTGTTGATTTTTCGCGCGCTGTTGCTAGTTTACGGCCCGCGCTCTTGGCGCTGGTGCCGGGCCTCCTTTCTTGTTCGTATTCGTGTGGCCCCAACTGGCACTTTAGCATTATTCCTTGTGCTTTTTTCAGTTGTGGCATCCCTTGGCATTTTGCTGCCTCACGCGCCCTCCTCTCACCGCCTTGCTCCTGCCGATGCCGTTTCGTTCCACTTGTCGTTTGCCTCTTGGCTAGGTAGCCTATTGGTTCATGCTGTGGTTCCTCCGATATTCTCCGTTCTTGCCGTTTGCCCCTGGGCTTCCCTGTCCCTAAAGGCACTCTGAGCGCCGCTGGGCCTCGCCAAACGCTTTTTGGGGTTCGCACCCGCTTGCCCACTGCACCCTTCCTGCTCCCACCTCCACTGATGGCCTTGCCCATGGTCGTTGTCGTTCCTGCTAGTTGTAACGGATTGCCAGTCTTGCTCCACTTCACCCATCTATTCCCTCGCTATTGCTGTCGTCGTCTGCCGCTCTCTTGATCGGTTTTCCGCGTCCCACGGCCCCACCACTTGCGGTCCGAATGATACTCCCGCGCACCCTTCTCGCGATTGAACGTCTTCCTCTTTGCTTACACCACCGCTGTTCTCAGTCACGCCGCGCGTCTCAACCGCTCTTAGGACCTGGCCTCCATAGGCTAAGCCCTCCGTCCCGTGTGATCTGTTCTGTGAGTCGCCTCAGCAGTACTTCCGATCTTTTAACGTTTTCCACGAGGTCAGCCTCACTCCGGGCACTCTCCTGACGTGCCAACGCTTTCTCACTTCCTGCTCCCCTGGCCTGGTATCCATTTGTCTAAGGGGGTGGTTGTACTGGTGGCTCGGTCTATTATCACCCGCAACCGCACGGCCCGACAGACAGAACTGTTTCGCCCCGTTGGATTGCCTGTTCGCCGCCCTCCCTCCCTTTGGTGTCCCACGGCGGTTTGCTGCGTTTTACCTGTGTCCTCACCTCTGGACGCTTTCCTCCTTGAATCTCTGCTTTCCCGGGCGGCGGCCAGCGCCCGAGGGGACCGGTGCTTCGTAGGATTTCGACTGTAACGGGCTCGACCAGGTTTTGGTGCCGGCAGTTGCCGGGATTGGTTTCGTACACCTCCGTTTTAAACCTCTGTTCTCTTCGGTTTCCTTCTGCTCTTTGCCTTGCTAACCCCGTGCCCCTTACCACGCGATGCGGCTAAGCCCCACTGTGGCATAACATGGCTTTTACTGGACGACACGGTGATTAATCTTTTGCGCAAAAGTCATGCTTTTGGTCGACTTTTCTTTACCTGGTGGTCACTAAGCGGTTAAACTGCCGCTACTGTTCCCTTTGCCTGGATGCACATACCTGCTAACGCGATTCCCCTTTTCCTTCAGGTTTAGTTTGTAGGCTCTGTTGGCCGTTTCGTACGATTTTCGCTTGGCGCTGCTTTTACTTTAGTAAATGTGGGTTAGGAGCACCTATTTGATTATCGCTTCTTCAGTTCTTTTCGCTGTTGTTATGATTCATTATGTCAGTTTTGGCGCGTTTTGCGTAGCTCTGAAGAACGCGATCCGATGAAATGGCCATCTCGCTAGCCGAGACCAAAATTCAAATAGTCGGGTAAGTCTTGGTTTTGTTGATTTCAATATTCTGGTGTCAGCTCCACTCTCATTGGAAGCGAAACGCATGGCAAGTGCATATGATATTTTGGTTGTAGCGGCCATAATTGTTGGCAATGGCAAGCGGGATTGACCAAAAGTGTTGGTTGAGTTGGCCCATAACGTGTCGAGATTGCTTTTCAGCCGATCCTAAGTTACACCCGATACGGGAGTATACGTAGATAACCCAGCGATAAAGAATCTATATGACAAAGGATAGGAGAGTAAGAAGCGGGCCATCGTTTTGATGCTACGAGAAGGGGGTGATGTGGATTGGCTTCTTTGATCTGCATCAAATGCCATGGATCCAACATATAGAATTATCGACAGACATATGTTAATTTCGCATTGTGTGTTCCACATGAATACAATAACAGAGAAGATGAACAGACAAGCTTTCATGCGTTGGATAAATCAGCGTGAACAATCCAATGGTGTTGTTACGATTTTTCAACTCCAATAATTGTAAGAATGGTCGAGAATTCTGAGATTCCCATAAGCCGAGAGAAGTTCGTAGGCGTCGGTGTTGTTAACTGGTAGGAGGTGCAGCGATCATACTGGAACTAGTCACAGAAGTATCTGTCATAATTAGTTCCAAGCAGAAAGGGGAGTAGAGGAGGTACCAGATAGTACGGTTATCTGTCTTAAAGATGTAATATTAATTACTGTCTATAATAATTAAAGTTTCTAGTGAACAATCGTTTTGGCTTGTAGTTTTGTAACATTTAGACAAATGTATTGTTTAGCGATGAAATTTTCACGCATATTGCATCCGTTGTGTCTTCATCTGCGACAACGATTATTTAGCATTATGAATAGAGTTGCGTGTCTCGCGTAAGCCAGAGCCTCTTTGTTGCGAAGCATTGTGTATACCGATGAGATGGAGAAGTGATACTGGTATTTGGTCCCAAAGCTGTTTTTCAGCAATACAATTAATATAGTGATTTATATATCGGTGAAAGTTATTTACATTTGTTTTACCGAGTATGCAGTGTGTCATAAGCAATGTCTTACGGTCATTAGGCGCGACTTAACGAAGGATACTGAGATAACTGGGTAAACAGCTCAAACTTTTTCAATTTTAGAGGTGATAGATTAAGATAGATTGCACCTAACTCAGGCAGGTATAAAAGCGGAAACAAGCTATCTCTGGTTTGGGATTTTGGTGTTTTTTGATACCCATTCGATGTGCAAAGAAGGTTTTATCTACATGTTTGGTACCATTCTCACTGACCGATATGATTCGCGATAACTTATGTTTTGCTACCCAGTCAATCGGCTTGACCGAGTTGTCCATTTCTGGCGCTGATTCTTGTTGGTTTTTCAATATTAGGTACTGTGAATTGTATCCAGGTTAGGCGTCTGCATCAATCAAGACCATGTTCTAAATGAATTTATCGATATTGGCAATTGAGTGATGCCTGAGTTTAGTTCATTAGCAATTGAACCCTTCGAATGCTGTTGCAGGAAAGAAGAGGTTGCAAGGGTGGTAAGATCCGTATACTTTTTTAAGTTATTTCTGTTATGATTTGTTTATAATAAACAATGCTTAGTTTACACGTAATCATTTTGATATTTGTTTTTTCATTATTCTTTTTTTTAGCATTATAATCATAAAAACATAGTTATGTATATATATAGATCAAAAAGTCATGGTTTTTTGTTTTTATGTCGAAATGAGAGGTTTCTATGAGGAGGGCTATAAAAGCTCGATATTAAATTACGTGTTTAGTGCTTTAGGTTTAGATAAAGGCGTGATTAAACGTGGAGGGGTTATTACATGGCCGCGGTCAATTGTTCGGTATCCCCCATCTCATTGCGATACGTTGCAAGGATGAAGAATTGAGTTTGTTTATTTAAGATTCAAATTCACGATAATTTTTCATGCATAGGGGTGGATCAAATTAGTCTAACTTCGGTTAATCTTGCCGTTTGAAGTTTGTCTTTTTGCGCTCTGCCGTTACCATTTAGATCTCCTAACGAATTGGAATCTTGTGACCGTCTTGCTTGGGTCAATGGACCACAGCTGTAGGTAAATACGAGACGGTAACAAACTAGTTTCAATGAAGAAGTCATGATTTTAGGAATGGTTTAAACGAGGCTTTTACAACGCGTTTTGGATGTAGATCGGATTGGCTCGATTAATGCGCCCTTAAGTGAACAAATCATGTAGGTGTTCGGATTAGAACATAGTGAATATGATCCAGAAATTTTACGATTAAGGTTTGTAAGGTCTGTAAAGCTAAGATACGTTATTACGTCAAAGTAGTTTTTTCCTATTAGAAAGGTCAATGAATGAATTTTGGTAAAAATAGACGTACGTTTGCTAAAGGATTTTATTACGCCTTTTATTCATCACAACAGCGATGGTGCCCAATCTTGCTGTTTATAATGATAAGGCTCTGGATAGCTGCACTGTTTCTCGCTCAGGATTGGATTATGGATGCATTTTGCGTCTAGCGTTCGACTAGGAACAAAGCGTATTGATAAATCGCTCTTATCATAGGTTTTGTGATTGTAATGTTGGTTGAAAACGCAAAATAGGGCCGATGACCGTTCGATGCGCTCCTGCAACCAGTTATTTTTGGCAAACTACATCATAAGCTGATCATGAAGTCGCTTCGCCTTGCCAGTCTGCAAAAGCATTTGGTAAAGAAACTCGCCGGACCATCTTAGGGTTTATGCATAGCAGTTTGATAAGCTGTGAATGGGCATCGATAATGAGCTGTTTCCACTCACACACGCGTAAATCCTGCTTCCATTGTTTTGCAAGTAGGCATTAGTTCCTGTTTGAAGGGTGACATAGAGAGATAAGGAGTGTCATGAGTTGACGGTAGAAGTGGCCAGCAATTTTTTAACTAATGCTGTTGCAGCGTCTTCTTTTGGTTGAGTGTAAAATGATTGCTTTAAACTGCTTGGTCTAATCGCCTAATGCAAGATAGGCGACAAGTGCTGGTGCAGGCTGACTGGGTACTCTGCTTTCCTTGGTTAATTGCGTCTTTATGGGACAGATAGCCAGAGTTTTTTGCTGGCATATCATGATGCCGTGCCATAGTCTCCGAAAAGTTTCCTCCATAAAGTTTTTTTTAGCGATGTCTCGAGGGTCAGTTGGAATCAGTGCTTGAATGGCGTTTATATTTTGTGCCAAGGAGTGTAGCCATTTTGAAAAAGTGTAATACTTTAAATGGCGTACCTTGTCCTGAACTAAAGACAGCCTGTGGATACGATTAGAATCACAGCCCGAGTATGGGCTTAATTGATGTTGGTGTAATGTTGCAAACGATGTCGTTGTTGTCGTGTATGGGAAGTCACGATAAAAAGTGTATGCAATCTACGGCAAGGTATGGCATGCTGCACGATAAAGGTTTGCGTATATTATCAGGAATTAAGAGCGCAAGGTCTTTGCCTAAGTTTTAATAAGTCTGTCCCGTAACTGTTTGGCATGATTATTATGTACGACCATTGTGGTTGCTGTCGGTCAAATCGCATGCCTTGTTAAGGATGTTAGAGTGAATGCAGTGCGGGGTTATTAGCGGAAGGTCTTTTGAGCAAATAGTTTTTATTTCATGGAATGTTTTGCTTATACCGTATTGGATGCAGTGGCGATGGGTATGGATGAAGTAATGCCTCGTTATTTTCGTGCGTAGTGTTTAATATGAACAACATGTGATCGTGTCGCAAGATTGATTGCGAGGAGTATTGTTGACCCACATCCATGATGTTTTTGACGACACGTGCGGCATGATTATTAATACTAAAAGGGCTCACCATAAGTGATTTACGTTTTGTGTTGTGAAAGTTGTATTATATTCAAAGTAGGATTTTTTACTCCTAAAGCCTTGGTCATGCTGACAGAAGACAATTGTCGATAAACGGTTGAGAGTGCGCCATACATATATTTATACGCTAAAGACGATAAGTTTCTTTTGGTTTTTCCCCAGCCTTTGACGAAATCAATGATGAGTAAAACTGTAATAAAATTTCTCGAGTCTTGGATCATTTAACGACCATGTTCTTCGATTGCATATGATAACGTCGTGCACTCTTGGTGAATACTGCACTTCCTGATGTGTGGATGACGTTTTCATGAATACACCCTTAAGCGTCCATTGCGACTAGGGGCTTTTATCATATGTAGCCGTCTAATGAGATAGTTTCCAGATATTTGGATTAGACCTGCCATGAAATTTTCAGAGCTTTACGGAGTTCTGTGAGTCTTCTCGTGAATTTTGGTGTCAACTTCGGCGATGTTTGCCGGCGTACAAATTCGGCATTTCAGGGAATTTTTTGATAGCAATCCGCTTAGCAAGTTGTCACAGTAGTTAGAGTGGTGTGGGCATTTGTAGGGAGTTTTCACCTCATAACATGAGCTGATGCGACAGGATTTTGTGTGTTACTGTCTGGTGTATTTCAAAAAGTGGCATATTGATGTCTCAAGATAAATACGTCTTTTATTTTTTGGTTTTTTTCATGTTAGGAAAGACGTTAGCAAAGGTTCTGCATCGCTTGGATAACCAGTCACTAGAGCGATTGTGTATATGGTGCCCATGGAATTAATGCTTATTTGACAGGACTTAGACAACGATAAGGTTCCCATGGTGTAAACCAGTTTGTGTGCTTGAATGCTTGCGTAATCTTTTTTGTTATCCAACTTTGTCGTATAAAGGGCTTGCTTTGTCTAATATCTGGGTGGTTTGGATAACCACGATCATTTTGTCGTGTTCTCATGGTTTGTAGTTGTCTTTGATATGCGATGTATGGTGAGTTTTGTGTTTCAATACGCTTAAGATCTGTTTCTGTTTTAATGGCATTGCGATTGGTAGTTGACAGCTTGGTTGCTGACATACGCAATTTTGTTAGTCGCAAGCATGCGGCCGCTTGAGGAGCGGGTGCGGATTCTTCCACACACGGGAGTGAAAAGGAGATGAGCTTCAAAGCGCGATTGAGCGATAAGAATTGGGTTTATGCTCGCGAAAACTTGTGACTACCAATGAAATTGCCTAGTGTTAGAAACAGAAAACGTGATCTAATTGGCTTATTGAACTACAATACCTATCGATCCCATGATAAAGAATACAAGCATGAGACACGCCAAAGGATCGTGGTATCCAACCACCAATTGGACAAGAGCCTTGATATGACAAAGAGTGGTAACAAAAATTATGCAAGCAGTTTCCAGAGCACAAGGAACGGTTTAGCCTGGGATCATTGTTTATAAGTCCGCTTTGCGAAATAAATGGCAATAATATTAGTCATGGGAAGATAAATGTCGGATTGTGGGTGCGTTAGCAGCGATGAGAGGCTTTGAAGCGTCCTTTCCTCAAATTGGATAAAACGCAATAAATGCGTATTTTTTTTGGAGGAATAATATGCCACTTTTTTGAATACACAGACAGTTATTAAAACAAAATCTGTGGATCAAGCGCATGTTTACTGGTGAACGCGATACAGTATGGCGGCACAGCCACTCTAATATTGTTGAAAGTGCTATAGAGTATTTGACTATCAAAATTTGCCCTAATGGCGTCAGGATTTGGTTACGTGCAACATTAGCTAGAAGTGACCCAATTCAGAGAATGAGTTCTAAGAACTCGATGAGATGTTGAAACTTTCAATGCGGTATCATATTGAAGCTATTATTAGACGTAATTATGATGAAGTCCTAAGTTGGCGGCCTGAGAATTAGGAGTGTATAAGAACGTCATCCACATCAGCTAGAAGTGCGGTTATTCACAAAGAGTTGAACGAGTTTCCATATTGCACGAGAAATGGTCGTAAATGATAATACTCAAGAGAATTTTGTTTATTCCGTAGTTTTTTTTACCCTCTTATGATTTTCCGTATAGCGTTGGGAAAAACAAAATGAAGACTTATGCTTTTCTGCCGTTAAAATATATGGGTTAGGCGCATCTCAACGTTTTATGCAACTGGTGTTACCTGTAGGCAATGACCAGGCTGTGTGAGTTAAAGGCTATTTTGAATATTAATGATAAGTTGTCACAACATCAAAAGTGATCTGTATGTGTTATGCACTTGTAGGTTTATTGTGAAAATGCGTGAGTTCGGTCAGAAAGCATTCTTGGATTGTGCGAAATACCGCGCGGGAAGTTATCTTGCGAACAACCCGATCAACTGTTGGTACTACTTAAAACACTACGCGAGCGATCATTAACGGAGCCTAGTTACTTATCATACCATAGCACTTGCATTTCGATACGTTATAAGGCATAACCATGCATGAAATAGAATTTTGTTTGGTTCTCAGAAATGAACTTCGTGCCTGATAACGATGCATAGTCGCTTGTGAGAGGGATCCCTCACAGGATGCGTTGTTGTGAGTCAGATCACACATGTGAATAATGATCGATGCAAAACGGTTTTTTCGGCGGATCTTATTAAAAACCTTAGCAAAGATTGGTGCTTGATTCCCATTGCTATTATTACGGAGACTTTTGATGTTTTGCAGATGCCATGACGGCGTTTGCCCTGTCTATGATAACATCTTTGTTTTATCGGATTCCATTAACGACAACACGTGAATCGGTTTTGCGCAGTACACGACATTAATAGATCAATATGTCTGCTGATCTATCGTTCATCAGCTGTTTTGTCAGAAGGTACGCATTTATTAAGTATTTACCCTTTTTCAAACGTGGATAATCCTGAAAATAATAGCGATTCCTAGCATGTAGTAGATGATTTGCCGGCATGGTAAACTTTACTTGGGAGAATTTTCGGAGGACTTTGGATGCGGATCATGATTTGCCTAAGCCAAATCTGGTATTCTGTCCAATAAGAACGTCATTAAAGAAAGCAGAGATTCCAGTGGCGACTACAATTGTTGGCCTATCTTGCATTAGCCATTAGGAAAAGCAGTGTTTAGAACATCATTACACTTGGCACCAAGAAAGAAGCGGATGACGCACTTTTGGTTAAAGAATTGGCGTGGCGCGACTTCTACGTCACTGGAACTTCGTTTTTCTCTATGAGCGCTTATCAAAAGGAACTAATGTTACTCTGGCGAACAATGAAGCAGAATTTCGGGTGGTGTTGAGGTAAAAAGGTTTCATTTCGATGCCTGCATGCGACGTTATCAAGACCTGTCTGGATGTCTAACGCTTAAGATGGTGGCGAGTTTTTTCAACTTGCTTTTTTGCAGACTGGGAAAAGGCGAAGCGTACTTCATGAGTAGCTTATTGATTGGTTGATGTTGGGCAAATAAGGTGGTTGAGTGGGCGCTCGACGTTGGATCGGCGCCTATTTTGCGTTTCACCACAAACAATTAATATGATAAGAGTGAGCGATTTTTCAACGCTTTGTTTTCTGACTGAGGTAGACGCAAAATGCATCAAATCCAAGTCGATGCAGAGAAACGTGCGGCTATCAGCGTTTCGATTATAAACCAGAAATTGGCAGCATCGTGCTTTGTGACTAAAAGGGCGATTATGAAAAAGCCTTTTTAGAAATAGTTACCAGTCTATTTTTACATTCGATTTTTTCATGTGACTTTTAAGATAGGAAGTAAATATCCTTTGATGTAAATAAGTAAACTTAGTTTTCCAGACTTACAACATATAATCTTAAATTTTCTGGATATTTATATATGTCTATGCAACACTACATGAGTTTTGTACTTAAGGGCATTATCCGAGCAACGTTTCAATCACGCGTTGTTAAAAGCCTGCGGTTTAAGATATCCGCAAATTGTATTCGTTATTGAAGAACAGGTGATGTTTCGTCGCCGTATTTTTTCGCGTGTGTCATTGAGCCAATACGACAATGATTCTTATCGTTAGAAGATGTAAATGGTGGCGAGTAAGAGCGCAAAGACAAACGTATTGTAACGCAAGTTAAATACGGAAGGTAAGTATTTGGAGTGGCCTTATGCTGAAAATTCATCTTGATATTGATCTTAAAGGTTGGAAACATAAGTCTTTATCTGAAAGTATTGCATGATGATAGGTGACGACATAATTGACGCGCTCCATTGCTGGATTATCAACCTTACGTTTTAATTCACCTTTTATATACCTAAAGTCGACTAACACTATGTTTATGCGAGTTTTAATAGCCCCCTATAGAATACTCTTTCGACCCATAACAAATATGATTCATAACTTTTAGAAAGCTTAATATAGTATACATAATATTGTTTAAATATGATTATAAGGCTTTATAAAAACAGAGATATGACAACAAATTGATATAATTGATTAGACTGTAAACAATATGCAATTGTTTATTATAACAATCATAAAGAACATATATGTAATAAAAAAAGTTATTATGCGATTTCTATGGATCGCTGAACTCTTCTTTCGCTGCCAGGCAGTTGGGTTAGGATTAAATTGTGTTGATGGAACTCAGCATCATTTGCATATGATTAATTTTATTTTTAGACGTGGCTTTGACTGTGAGCAGATAAATTGGGTGATAGTAAGCCACAGCTCAATGTTGAAAAAGCCACAGAATAGCGCGAGAAATGTGGACAAACGGGTTCAGCCTGTGACCGTAGTGTAGAGATAAAGGCCTAGTATTCGATCATTATCGGATGGGGTGAAGAAGGTTTTTGGGACAAATCATGGATTAAGGCTTCTTGGCGACAATGAAGGTATAAAAACAGCAAAAGAATTCCTTATCAGAAGATGTTTTTTCCGCTTTATGGTGCTTCTGCGGTTGGGTGCCAATCTATCGTTCTATTCAGGCTCTAATAGCTTGAAGAAGCAGGGTTTGAGCTGATTGACTAGTTATTGCAGGTTTATCCGTTCGTTAAGTCGCGCCTGAGGCGAAGAGTCTGGTTGCTTATGGGTACTAACTGTCATCGTAAATAGAATTGGAAATAGTAGACTTGGCACTGGCATAGATAAACAGATCACTAATTAATGTAATGTGAAAAAGATGTTGGACAAGTTCATGTATCAGCTTCCAGTTCTATAGGTAGCAATGCGTTCGCAAAAGAGTCTGGATTACGCGTAAACTAAGTTCTTTCCTAAGCTAAAATGAACTCGTCTGCTGGAGGAAGAATCAAGCGGATGCGCATTGAGGTCTGAAATTTATGCTAAACATAGGAATTTGGTCTAAATGGGTAAAAAGAATACAAGCAAATCGATGGTGCGTAGAAACTTTATTTATTTAGACAGTAATTATAATTTATTAGAAGTACTTTAAGACGTAATAAGCTGACTGCTCCTGGTAGGCTCCTATCCCGTTTTAATCCTTTGAGACTAATTTTGAAGATAGTTGGTTGACTGAGTTTCCAGTATGAGTCGGCGCACCTTCATACAACACTCGATGGCTAGCCGGATTCTTGGGTATGGGAATCATCGAGAATTTCTTCGACCACTTTAGGACTTTCTTGTTGGTTGAAATTGCTATTACACACATGGTGGTTTTAGCTGCGACGTTGGTGGTTTATGCGCACGCGATCCTTGGAATTGTGTGGTGCGGGGTTCCAACTCTTTCCTTTGTATTGGTTACTCTGGTATGTGGTGAGCACCAATGCGAATTTTAAGTGCATTATTACCAGTCGTACGATTCTTTCTATTGTGTGGGGATTCCCATGGCAATTTGATGGCAGATAGACAGAGCAATCTTAACGTTCCGATATCATGCCAAAGATGCCGCTTTCGTTTTATCTCATCCTGTAGTTATGCCTATTGGGGCATGTGATTCCTGTGGCCGCTGTGGTTATCTATAGCTATTTGCTCGTTATGTCGTTTACTAACTAGGGATCGCTGATATGGAAACTCTCGAAGCCCCGCTTGGGGCCTCGAACAGAGCTTTTTGGGTTAATCCCGTTCCATGCCAAATTATGGGGCATACAAAATATGATGGCACTGCCATGGCGGTCGCTTATGATAGTTGTGAAGCTAAGGACACAGTATTGGAAATCCATTACAACATATACTTTACTTGGACTATTGAATTGTCTCGTATTGTAGGCCTTGCATATCTTTGTCGCGTTTCTCTCGAGTCGCATAGCGCACAAAAACTGAGGTAATGAGAAGTGGAATAACAAAGCGGAACTTAACGGGTTTGAGGCTATATGCATTTTGGTCTAACCCAAAGATGTATTCATAAATAAAAGTCAGGCGCGTCTAAAGACGAAATATTCGCGGAACTGGCTACAATAGGCCTACAAGACATAAATCTGAAATAAAACGGTGGTAAATTTGTTTCATGGTTGTATTGGGGGCTCAGGCAAGGTACATTATCGTATTTAAGAATCCGTCTTTATGCCAACTGAGTAATAAAAGTCGAGGCGAAGATATCATGGAAATGTCGCAAGATTTAACATTCTCGCCATAAATGGCATGGTATTACCAGATTTGGTCTTTATGCTATCGTTGGTGCTTGATAATGGTTGGTACGGTTTCTTATTCAAGGCGAGAAAGGGAGCATATATGGAACCGAAAGCACAGAATGGTTAAGTAAACAGTTGATTGATGGTTAGAAAGACAATAACCTTCTACTTTTCGGTGTTCACTAGAAGCGTCGTTTGTCGGCGCTTTGTACCATATGCTTGAAATCATACTGGATGGACGAAGCTTTTCGCTCTGATCCTCTG
>Ga0163217_1002588_pt1 | contig 17239 bp, 13 predicted proteins | sample SynspAceP_FD_185933 | JGI IMG/M metagenome (GOLD analysis project Ga0163217, IMG submission 185933) | Saline lake microbial communities from Ace Lake in Antarctica - Synechococcus sp. Ace-P (PacBio error correction) | ecosystem: Environmental > Aquatic > Non-marine Saline and Alkaline > Saline ...
GAATTTTTTACCGTTTTAACGAATCGCGCACCCAATTGGTCAATAATTTTTTCCAAAAATAATCCAAAATGCAACATAATTGGCACATCACTTTTGGCATTAGCAGGGTCCATAAGTGGTTCCATAAAAATACCGTCAGCACCTGTGACAATTCCTGCACGGGCTAATGGTCCTCGATCATATCCGGTCTTTTCCACCTGTAACCCCGGACGAGTTGATTGGGCTGGTTGTAAGGAATGGGTAACGTCCAATACCACGGGGGCATATTGTTTCATGGTTTAAGGATACCACGGAAATCTAGCCCCCCCCCAACCATATCTTGATAGCCAAACATAGTCCCCCTATCGGGTAATCAAAAACTTGTTCAATCTTCTTGGAGTCAAGTACTTTTTGGTACCGCGTGCTTCAATGCTTTCCGGGCTCATAAACTGCCCTTTTTTAAGTTTGATCACTTTTTCCAGTTTCCTGCCTGCCGCAACAACTAAATCGGTCTGACCGCACCAAAAATGCAGGTATTTGTGCAGATGTCGAACATATTCTGCTGCGGCCATATGGGCATCTGAAATTTCATGAATATTCCGTAATAGTAGGTACCTTAAAAGTTTCCTGACCTTTTCTTAAGATTTTTTTAGGGCCTTTTCATCCCCAAACCGTAAAGGAGTTCTACTTCTGCTTCGATTTGCCTTTTTTAAAACTGCCCTTAAAAACATAGGGAATATTCAATTTATCGGTTAATAAGATACTACCTTTTTCCGCAATTTCCGCATCGCCATTTCTTCCCCCTCAATGGCACATGGGCCACAAAGTAAAAAAAAGTTGTTTTGCTTTTAGTTATGTTAAGTTGAAGAACGAGCTCTAAATTCATTGGTCCTAATTTTTTATAACAAAGATAGTGGAATTTGGGTGTTATTAGTATTTTTGTAAAACTAACTTCAATAATCAATAAGATAAGAAAAATTGGGCTTTTGTAGTTAGGCGTAAAAAAATGAGTAATCTTTGCGCCCGCATTTTAGGGTGCTTAGATGCGTTTACAAATCTATTATGGGAGCAACAAAAAACATAGCTAATTTTAAGCCCACGTTTGACGCAACGGTAAAACTACCTGGGTGGGAATAAAATTATGTAAAATCCTGTCAATTGTTTAGGGAGAATCAGAATACCTGGAGACCTAATTTGGACAACAATGACTTGGAACGTGAAGGGGTATTACATTACCTCAAAGAATGTTTTCCGTGGTTTACAAGGATACTAAGATCAACATTATCGAATCCCCTGGTCACGGGCGAATTTTGGTGTGAAAGGTAGAAACGTGTTCTTAATATGGCAGATGTGTGCTTTTGTTGGTAGATGCTTCGGGGTCTTGCCGCAACCCGTTTTGTGTTGCAAAAGGCAATAGATTTAGGGCTAAAGCCTTGTTGTGGGTAATCAAATAAAAGTGGACAGGAAAACTGTACCCCAGAGGAAGTGCATGAGAAAGTTTTTTTTTGATCTTATGTACGAGTTTTTTTTTATTGGTGGGCAGAAGAAATGGCAATTGGGATTTTCCAAACGGTATACGGTTCTGGCAAAGAACAATTGGATGAGTGATGATTGGAAAAATCAACAAGAAAAATATAGGAGCCGTTATTGGGAATATGGTCATTGAGCATATCCCCAACCTTTGAGCTAAGGAAAGGGAAATACGCAAATGTTGATTACTTCTTTGGATTTCTCTTCTTTTACCGGTAGGATCGCTATAGTAGATTGCAAAGAGGTACTTTAAAAGAGGACAACAAGTTTTCTTTTGGTAAAAAAAGAACGGAAGTATTGTAAAAACAAAAAAAAAAAATTAAGGAACTATATATTCTTCGAAGAATGGGCCGATTAAAGGTTCAAGAAGTAGCCACTGGAGATATTTGGTGCCTTGGTAGGAATAAGAAGGATTCGAAATTGGAGATACTGTTGCTGATATTGAAAATCCCAGACAGGGCTTTAAAAACCAATTGCAAATTGGATGGCCAAACTTATGAGTATGTTTGGTTTACCATCAAACGACAGTCCGTTTTTTTGGTAAGGATGGTAAATTTTTGTTACTTCTTCGTCATATTTAAAGACCGTTTAAAGCGGCGAAGAAGCTAGAAAAAAACTTGGGCATTGCGTGTTAATGCTAACTGATAGTGCTGATAAATTTTTTTAGTAATTTGGTAGAGGTGTAGATTGAGCATTTAATCAGTATTCAATAGAGACAATGCGTCGTGAAGTTACGAATGCCCAAATTGGTCAGCCACAGGTTATATAAAGGAAATTGATGGGAAATGTGAGCCAATTGAAGGCAATTAACTATTTGATGCTACTGAAGAAGTTTCCGGAATGGGCTGTTGAAATGGGTGTCTATCCGTAAAGGGGAAATTGACCAGTATGGAAGCTTAAGGAAACATCGTATGATTTTGCGAAAATTCTTGATTCCATCAAGAGGTATTATTGTTTTAAGAAATCAAAATTGTTGAGGCTTACAGGACCTGGGTGAAGCTATAATGTCCATAGATTTTTAGAATCCAACCCATGAAAGGAGATATTCCTCAACGGTCAAAATGGTTCATTAGTTCAATGGAATTGGGAAAATCCATTCCTTATTCTAGTAGATAAATTACAAGATAGAGGTAAAGTTTTTTGTTGAGGCCAGGAGAAGATATATACCGGAGGGTCAAGTTAATTGTGAAAATTCAAGAGGTGATGAATATGACCGTGAATATTACCCAAAACGAAAGAAATGTCTAACGTAACGTTACTTCGCGTAGCTGAATGATAGGCAAAAATAGTCCCTGCTATTAAATTTTCACTGGGAGGAGGCCGTGGAATAAAGTTATTCCAAAAAAGTGAATATGTAGAGGTTAACATCTAAACATATCCTGTTTAAGGAAAATAATATTAACAGAAAATGAAACGTAAGCCGAAATAAAATAGCCTAATCTATTAGTAGGCTGAATTGAAAATCCCAAGGTATATAATCTTGGATTTTTTTATTAGAAACTTTTTGACGGTTGTGGTAATTACCGAGAAAGCGATTTTATTTAAGAATGATGATATGAAATAAGAATTTGTTTTTTGTTGGTTTCAGTTTTATTTGTTGAACTATTGGCGCCTGTAAAGAGCAATGCGGCCTAAAACAAGATGCAGTTTGTAGTCGAATCAAAAATTTCCGAATATAAGATCACCCGAATCCTGGGTACAAAAAAAGAGTGATAAAGCCATGAGCGACTAAAAATGCTACCGAGGCACGGGAAAAGTTGTTTGGAAATCAATGGAAGCACATATGGAGGCTTGTTTAAAGTGTATAGCAATGGCTTATTTGGTTCTTTTTTTAGATTTAATTATCAGCCATTGATGGTTCGGATAGCCTCGCGATACTACCAAACTATTGATACCTGGAAGTAACAAGCAAGGCATAGTAGTTGAACCGATAGTACGGCGTATTTGGGATGGGAAATGGTGAAAATGCTTGGGTTAAGGCTAAAAGGACAGTACTTCTTTAAATATAATATGAAGGTTTTTTGGCAAATTAACTCCTCTGTACTAGCCGCACAACCTTCACTTGTTTTTGGATGGTGAAGGATTCAATTTGGAAATGTTGCCGGAAACTAATTATAAGGATGCCACCGCAGGAATGTGGTTAAGGTAACCTTCGCGCTCCGGTACTGGGGATGCTCCAGATGATTATTATATATTAGTACGCTTGAGCCAAAACACATTTGTTATCTGCCTTAGATATATAGTGTCAATACCCAGGGTATTTTTCCCAATTGGCGGAAATAATCCGGAAAAAATTATGATTTGGTCGACCGGTAAAAACTATTAACGGTGTTAATTTGCCACTGAATATAATACGTATTGGTCAAGCGGAAAGACGGGACAACCAACCGGTGGAGCCTATTACAACTTATCGAACTCAGTGAATATTGAATTTCCAAATCAATTAGAAGAAGATTCTTTAACGCCCTCAAGGCGCTAAAAAGCTGAATAGAAAGGATTGTAAAATAAGGATAAAAAAAGGTGGATTTCCAATCTTTGGATCAACCTTTTTTGCTTAAATAAATCCGCTAGTTAGGCCAAGGGATACATTTAGACCTTAGGTGTAAATGGGTTAATTTTAATTAAAGAAAATGCTCTTTATTGGTACCAATTCCTTTTTTACCTGTAGGCGGCGGCGGCGGCATCCGTAATCCCGGCATGATTTTTGTATTCCTGCTGGTATTTTATTCGAGCTTATGCAGCGATTTATTGTCCACTAGATCGTTAATACGCCTATCTTTAGAATCGTATTTATGGTACGGTTACAGTGCAGTGGCATGACTAGTTGAGAAGATCTGCGAGCGCGGATGTGGTATGATGTCACGAGATCTGTTCACGAAATTCCAGGAAAACATTAAAGCGCTTACCCCATTTTTTATAACTAAGGCCTTCTTTTTCTTTGGCGGAAGCTGCAGCCCATAGTTCAATTTATCATATTTTTTATAACGGATCTGTCCCAACTCACAATTTGGAATCAAATTCTCCGTTTAAAAAATACACCGCTACCCAGTCCCTGTCCCTATGGTAATCATCACCACAAGACCTTCCTTACCTCTGCCTACTCCAAAATTTCCATGGATGCAATCCTGCGGCATCGCATCATTGACCACTTTTACAGGCAAACCTGTAAGCTTACTAAAAAGTTCGTTTTACATTTACCTCCAAGCCCATTTCTATGAAGATTTCTGGGGTCTTGCAGATTACCATTTTTTAATAACGGTCGGAAATCGCACAGCAATGGACCTTTGGGTAATCAAAATGTCCGACAATTTGTTTGGGCTACTACTTCGGCCATGGGTTTTTTGGTTTTTCGACCGATTTTGGTGTTGGTATTCTAAACCGTTCCGTAATCATTTCACCTGTTTCCATGTTTACTAAGGCTGCCTTTTTTTATGCCCGAGCCACCCGATATCTATTCCGAGATTTCCAATGTAATTAAAATTAAAGTAATTTGCGAACGAAAGTAAAGCAAAAAACTTTTTTGGTAGTTAATGTATCCCATGTTCAAGGCGAAGTTTAAGAGAGCTCGTTTAGCATTATTTTTCAGGGCAATTGGTTGCAATGTTTTTTCTAATTTCCTCCGTAAGTTCCAGTATTTCCCTTTTCAACAGCGGCAATTAATGCTTCAATAATGTCTGATTCATCTGGGCTTATATTTCTTTTGGTCCTCATAGGGGTCGTGTTTGTGATCGTAAAAGTTCAGGGTAGGTTCGTCCAGTCTATAATATTTGGTTAATCTATATTTTTGGTCCGCAATGAAATTTCCCATTTTTAAATAGCTGTAGGCACTTGATACTTCTCTTGGTTTGGAACCTGTGAAGCTATCCCTAAAAGCTTCGCATCCTATTTTGTGGTTTCATACCAATATTGCACAGTTTCATTAAGGTGGGGTAGTTCCACGGGTTTCTTAATGGATTCCCATTTTTGTCCTGATTTTCTTCAAACGGGGATTAATGATCAAGGCACTTTTTATACGCATTTTCAAACAATGTATGTTTTTCCCCCAAACTCGCTGATCATCCAAATGCCAGCCGTGTCTCCCCAAATCAAATAATTGGTGTTTTTTGTCAAACCCTAGTACTTTAAATTCGTCCCAAAAATCATCCCATTTGCGCATCAAATATAGCTAATGGAAGCTAAATAAGCATGTCTAATTTTTTTTTGCATATTCTTGGAGACCGCCTTCGGATAAACTTGGATGTTCCTCCCCTAAGGCATATTGATTTAAATTCACCGCTTGCCCAATGTAAGACCTTGTTAAACTTAATATTCTCTGGAATACTAGATTAGGGGGAAAGCGGGTATTTTCTCCCGGGTCGTATAGGTCCCATATTTTTTTTTGGAGCATTAAAATGGCAATATGGGGTTTAAAAATAACCAACGCCCATAAAAGAAAGGTTGATCCTTGTCTTTTAGTTCCCTAGTTTTTGAAATTGGCACAATTTTGGTCGTCAGGCCATCAGGGTATCCCTCGTCATCCAAACTTCCCCTGCCTCATATGGTTTTACCTGTTTTTTTTAGGGTTTGCGATTTTCTTCCGTTCGCAGATTAGGCAAAAAAAGCGAGATATAAGACCGTGACCAGCCAATTTCCCTGGGTTAGAACAATAGCTCATTCAACTAAAGGGCAAATTCTTTTTTTAGTAATACCGGCGCTTCAATAATCGTAGACCAGGCCCATCGGCAGATGACTTACTTACGCAATGCCGACAGTGTATAACCATTCTTTTAAGATTGGTGGGGATAAAAGTCTGGGAAACGTCATTTCCGCTGCATTGGAATTTTCTTTTCAATGGCATTGTTGTTTCAAAAATGTAATGGTTTTGCTTGGGCGCATACGCGGTTAAACAGTGCGTATCTTGATGCGCCACAGGTAGGGACCTGAAAAAAGTGATTTTGTAAAACGGATCCTTCAGAGGCCATTGCATCCATATTGGGGCCGATTGAACAATTGGATGTCCTACGCCCGCCAATTCTGTTTTCTTAGGAGGTCATCACGGCAATAAACAGGACATTGGGGACGCCTCTGTTCCTTGCTTGCATTGTACAATGCTTCCCAGATACTAGGGATGCTAAAAGAGTAAGGGATCTATTCAAAAAGGTTGGCATGGATAACTCATTTAGTTAGGTTCAAATATAAAGGCTAAATTTAAAATCAAACCAATTGGGCCTGAATCTTTAAGGTAATCAAAAATCAATTTATCAACTCAAGAAAACTTTTTCCCTGTCTTTTATAATTCAAACCATATATTGTCTCCAAATTCCATATTAACCTGCAAGCTTTCCCTCATATTTGGAAGGAATAACAGGTTGTTCTGGCTAATATAGGCAGGTTTTCCTACCATCGGCTTGTGCTCAAAAATGCCATATATTCAAAGGAGAAGATTTCTAGAGTTTATTTTCAATTCTTCTTTGATTTCCCTTGTACAGAGCCATTGCATCGAACTCGTTAAGGTTCTTTTTAGACCTCCGTGGAATCTATATTTAGAACGTTTCCCATTTAGGTCTAATTGGCCAAGAGCTTTTGGTCTCGAATATTTATCCATGCCAAATTGATCTATAATTTCGGCAGAGGGCTCAATAATAGTAGTCCAATAGAATTTAGTGAATGGTTTCTTATCTAAAAAGTTCGAGCAGTTTGATCAAATGGCTTTTCCAAAACTTGGTGAAGTGTGCCAAGTTTTGGGTAGTTTTCGGCCAAGGCACTGAGGAAATGGTCTCAATCCCTATTGCAAGATTTTAATAACCTCCCTTTTTATCATACCAAGTTTAAAAAGAATGCTGCATCCCAACATTTCCCCAAATTGATCTATGGATATGGCTATTTTTAGTAAAGATACTCTCCAACCTACAATGCCTTTTTTGAAATAAACCGTGAAAAAAAGACCGTATATAACCCAAGGGAGTGGTGAAAATGATTAAAAAATATAGAGATGAGGAACAGGAGTAATCCCAATTAAACGGATTCACCATCTGTCCACCTTATTAGACTTGTTTTTTTTAAAATCCCTGGGCCTTAGTTGGTTGCTTTAAAGATATAAAATATTTCTTGCTGAGGTTAAGCGTTTAAACGTGATCTTTGGTAAATGGCCAAAATGAAATCATTCATAATTAAATGGTGTAGCTACATACAAAATCAATAAATGTAATATTTGAAAAATTCAAAATTTAGGGTATGGCTATTGTTCCTGTTTTTTTAAATGAGCTTTGGCCCTATGGTATTAACGACTTCAATTCTATATGTATAAATTTAGCTTCCTTCGATCGATTCAAATAATCTTTATAAATTTTATTAATGAAAAATTACATTGCCCTTGTACTTGTGTTTTTATAATTATTTTTTAGCTTCTTGTGATAGCAAGAAAAGGGAGGCGAACCCCGAATTTGGTTTTTCCAAAACCAGGGGAATTTAAGCATTCTCCATACCCAAAGGATTGGCTGCAATACAAGCAAGTTGGGGAAGGAAATAAAATTTAGTGGTTGAATACGACTAAAAATGCCGATATCTTTAATGATGAAGATTTTAAAAAAAAGCTATTCTGCCCATGTATTTTTTAAGTACACGGAATATCTTGGATGCCAAGCAGAGGGGCCGCTTTTTGAGAGGTATATTCAGGCTGGCGGTGGTTTTGTTGGTGTTCATGCCGCAACAGATACCGAATATGACTGGAATTGGTATGGAAGATTGGGTCGGGGCTTATTTTGCCAGCCCATCCTGCCGGTACACCAGAAGCGATTTTATTATTAAGGAGAACAAACTCTTTTTAGTGCTACCGCAGAATGTTTACAGATTCTAATCTGGCATCGTAACCGATGAAAACTTTATAATTTTAAGAAAAATAACCAGAGGTACATGTTTCTTGTGACCGTTGACGAAAGACCTACGAAGGGGGAGCAATTGGAGAATCACCCACCCAATGAGTTGTAATCACGAATACGATGGTGGGCGTGCTTTTTTTTAACGCCTTTGGGCCACACTGAGGAAAGTTTTTCAGAGGAGAATTGTATTTAAGCATTTACTAGGGGTATTCAATATGCTATTGGGAAGAAATGAAATCCTGGATTATGCAAAAGGTTACCACTCAGATTCCTCCCTGAAATTCGATCGTTTTGCTAAAGTTTCTTTAAATAATGGTGATTTTTTTTGAGCTACTGAAATGGCTATTTTTACCTAATAAATGATATTTTAATTTCGCCAAAAAGAAGGAGGTGAAAATAATGTTGTATAAGGCTGCAACCAAAGAAATTTGTCCCCAAAGTGGGCTTTTTTGGATGTTTATAACAAAACATTAGTTGAAATGCAAATGCAAGGAAGGTCTAATGGGTTTTGCAGAAGATCCCAATTTTGAGACCAATCACTGGATTATTTGTACTACAGTCGCAACTGGTGATAAATGGGTGAAACCGTTTGTTCCAAGGTTTAAATTTGGAGAATGATATTTTTTTGATACCGCCACGGAACAAATAATTCTTGAAGTGGAATAGTCAGCGTGAGATATGCTTGCATACCGTGGAATCAATTTAGCTTTTGGCCCGGATAATATGTTGTATTTAATCTAGGGGGATAATTCTACTCCTTTTTAGTGAAAAGGGTGTGAAATATGTGAATAGTGGTTTTGCTCCCTTAATACGATATCCAGGAAAAGAACAGTATTGATGCCCGTCGTTCTCCAGGGAATACTAATGATCTTAGAGGTAAAATAATTGCGGTATTAAGGTAAAAAGAGATGGAAGTTATAGTATCCAGAAGGAAATTTATTCCCGGAAAGGACTGCTAAAACCCGACCTGAAATAATTTACTATGGGCCATCGTAATCCATATAGGATTTCGGTAGATCCTAAAAGAGGATTGTATATTGGGGAGATGTAGGGCCTGAAATGCCAGAGCAGAAAGTTAAAAGACAGAGGACGCGCAGGATATGATGAAATGAACCAGGCTAGGGAGGCTGGGAAATTTGGTTGGCCATTGTTTCGTGGGCGGATAACAAGCCATAGCGTCAGCTATGATTATTTTAACGGGGGAGAGTGGTGAGTCCTTTGATCCCGAAAGGCCTATCAATGATTCAAAAAACAATACAGGGCTTAGGGACTTCCCAAGGCAATGCCAGCCTATGGTTTTTATCACATACGTGGAATCGCAAGGAATTTCCACAAACCGTAACTGGGGGTAAGGAACGCTATGGCGGGACCCTGTGTATTTAATTCGGACAATCTTACAATGGCCCCAATGCCCTGCCAGAGTATTACGACGGTAGTATTGGTTTTTGATTTGGATAAGGGGCTGGATGATGCCGTTAGCCTTTTTCCCCAATGGCCGAATTCAATAAAATGGAACTTTTGCTGATCATATTAAGTCAATAATCTTATCGATATGGAGTTTGGTCCGGATGTAGGGTCTATCCTCTTGGAAATAACGGTAGTGGCTGGTTTTCTTAAAATATGATTTCCGCGTTGAGCTATATAGAAATATAAATGGGGGCAATAGACCGCCGGTAATTGAGAAATATTTCCTGTTGATAAACATCTGGAAAATCCCACTCACCTTACCTCCAGCAATTTGGAAGCGATGATAAGGAGCGGAAGTAACAATGGCCTATGTGTGGGATTTGGGGATGGTGAAACAAGGAAAAACTACTACTTTCTAGTATTAACTACACCTATGAGAATGCGGGGGACTACCTTGTGTCGCGCCACTGTTTACCGATAGTAAAGGGGCTTCGGTCAAAAAAGCCCAAAGTGCTTAATATTGTGGCCGGAAAATTTCGAGGCAGGGTGGTTCGATAGGCTATTAGTGAAGGCAATTCCATCTTTCTTTAAAACGCCTGGGGTAGCTGTGACTATAAGGTTTCCGTTACTGATCTCGGAAGGTTCTGGAAATCGATAAGGCTAATATTTTTTGTTTTCTTGTGATATTTGGAAGGCTTGGATGAGGCCTTCACTTTCTTTGGGCATCAAGAAGTGTCTGCGGCCGTTACTGGAAAAGCTTTGACAGTGGATTGGACTGTTAAAACACTGCCATAAAGAAAGGAAAAATCGTAGGCCCAATGTACCATGATAAAAATCCCCGCTGAAAAGTAACAAGAACGATAAAAAGGGACTTAGTTAATCTTCACAGGAAAGATTATTTCCGGCGGTAAGTGGAGTTTTGGGGCGAAGTAACGCATGCCGGCCCCTCCCAACCTGACCAATGATGAATCCAGGAGTAGGATTGTATATCCAGTCCCTAGCCAGTACAGCTGTTAAGAAGAAAATGCCTTACGGGCAGCGGAAGCAATAGTTCCAAATCCTGCAAAGGGGGCACTGTAATGGTGATTACTGCCAGTTATACGGACAAGGGGATAATAATGTAAAGTCATTGACAGGATCTAAATCCGTTGTATTGCAAGAGACGCTAATCTAACAATGCCGAAGGCAAGTAAGGGGCATTTTTGTCCTATACTTTTACAGGAAAGACTTAAAGGATAAGTTTGGTTAAATTAATTTACATCTGGCGGATTTGAATTTTTTTGGTCCGGCAGATGGAAATTAAAAGGGCTTGTACTTGCTTTATGGTCTTGTTTTGAAAGTTGTAGTCTTATTTAATGCCTTACTTTTTAATAAATTCATCCAATTTTTTAATTCGGGCTGCTTTGTGCTTTGCTTCACATTACCCGCTCCTCAATAGGTCGGGATAACATTAACGATAAGTTTTTCCGTTGAATAAATTGTTTAATACCGGAAATGGCATCCCTTTGAACAATAAATTGGCGGTTTAGCCTAATAAAAAATAGAAGGGTCCAGTTCAATTTTCAATATCTTCCAATTTTTTTGTTCTAATGACATAAGTTGTTTATCCTTGGTTACCGCTTTAACTATTCGTTATCAATATATAGGTACGCAATTTTTTCAGTCTTTAATGGAATCAATTCATCTGCGAGGTGGATTGACCAAAATACATTGATTTGTAGCCTCTTTTCCTGATCTTTTTTAATAAATGTAATAATCCCTCTACTTGATTGGAAATAAGACCCTTGCCCCTATTTTTTTGATCTTTAAATTGAATTGGCTTTCTCTAGCTTCAATCCTCATCTATGGGTTTTAATAAATATCGATGCATTTAGTTTTTGAAAGCCTTTAAGGCATATTGGTCATAAGCGTAGTAAGATTATGGGAGCATCAAATTTTAATTGCGTCAAAAATTCACAATGACAGTCCATCGGCCCAGGTGTATGTCCATAAAAACTAGGTCAGCCCCCCTGATTATGAAGAAAAAATTAATCACTGAAGGTTTTTACAGAGTCTAAACGGGCCAATACCTCAATGGTATCCCTCTAAGCTTTTTAAGCATATAGACAAGGTTTTCACTGGCCGCCAATTCATCTTCTAACTATTACTACTTCAGTCATTTTGTTCAAGATGAGGTAACCTTTACGCGGAAAATTATCATTTTGTTTTATCCACAATAATTTTGCTGTTTTTTCTTATCATAATAATAACGTTTGTTAGATTTAACAAGTCCAGTACGGTACCTTCCCCAATGTAAGTACGCGCCGCGTACCTTTGTTTTTTCCACATAGAGGGCATTTCGCCTGGGAGTAGATTTGAAACTTTTAAAGGATGTGATTCGAAATCTCGTTTGTTTTAACGGCATTTTCCTGACCAATATTGCATGCCAAAGGTGAATTTTTCTGTCCAGATACTTTCGTCAATTGCGATTTCAATTTGAAAAACGGTTCCTGTAATCTTGTTTTTATTTAAATAGGTTAGCTTTTAAAAATTTAGTTCGCTCTTTTAAAGTTACCAGATCTTCTATCCCCGCTTTGCAATATTAAAACGGTACAAAAGGAAAGCTTTTTAACAAACATGGTGGCCTCCTTATTGTCTCGTATAAGGGAATTGAGTGTATTTAGGGAATTGAAAAGAAAATGCGGGTTGATTTGATTCTTTAGGGCAGAAGTTCAATTTTGTAGGTTTTGCTGTTTTAAAATGTTTCGTTCTCACAGAATGTTTTCACTTGAATAATTTTAAGCCTTAAGATTCTAGAAATAAAAAGTATGATAATGAGGACAACGATGAAATAAAAACTTGAAAAATCCTCTTCTCTATTGGAAATGGTCCTTTTTCAATAAAATAGGGTATACTAAATTTTAGGATGAAATGGTGGCCACTAGGAATTCATATTGGCCGCACGAGCCCTCAATCCCATCCAATTAAGCGGTTTTCCTTTTAGGATGCGATATAAAATTGGTATTGAACTGAAGTGCGGACCATGAAAAAAGGAAAGAAAACAGAATTTTAAATCAAGATCTACAAACAGCTCCTGGAAAAAATCCCTTTTATGAATCCGGTTTTGAACCTGAAAAGCGATATGGTCCAGTGGACAGGGTTCAACTAAAACAGCGATCGAAGGGCAATTTTTTTATAATTTCGAGCTGTGTACCTGTTTTTGGACTATCCATTTTAATCTAGTTGTTTTAATATACCTCTTTAATCATCCCCAATCCATAGTTCCATATATGAGGGAATTTAATTGATCAAATGGCCTAATAAGAAAAAAAATAGCCCTTGGAAATACCAAGGGCCTTATATGTAGACCCATAAAACTGTTCTTTATTTAGAGAAAGGGTCAAATCCTTTAGGAAGATGTTCATAACCATCAAAACCAAGATTTATTTTCCTCCTCTATTCTTCTACTACGAATATCGCTAAGGTTTCAGTTCCATACCTTCATATGCATTAAAACCTATAGGAAGATAATTTGGCTGGATCAAAATCCAAAATAATTTTCTTCTTCCAAGTCCTACCACAATAAATATCGTCAAGATCCAATTCCATCCACAGCAAGCATCAAATCCAAGGGAAGGTAGGTTTGCTGTATCGAATCCTAGAATAATTTCTTCCTCCTCATTAACAAGGTTAATTTGATCCAGGCTTAAATTTCTTATTTCCTCATCCAAAAGTATCCTTTGCAAAGGGGTTATGGGATTTCTAAAGCAGTTGATGCTTAGTTTTTAAAACATTTGTCCTTTCCTGAAAATGAGAACAGCGAAAGAGATACTAGTATAGAACTTAATAATAAAGGCTGCGTTTTTCATGTTATTGTAATTTTTATAATTATTTTTTGTGATAACATCTTGTTTTATCACAAAGATACAGGGCCTTTATAGTGTATAAAAAAGGTGTTATTAAGTGAAGTGGACAAAATGTAAGTGAAGCGACTTTGGATTTAACTGAACCGTAAATGCGACTTTGAAAAAAAATAAATCAAAAAACTGGTGATCACTGGCTTTGTTTGAAGCCAAATAGCCAGTAGCAATGGCCGCTGTTATGGTCAAGCTTCAATAAAAATAATGCTGGATTTATGACTGGAACCTATTTCTTTTTAAACTGCTCGTTGTATAGCTTCAAACACCTTATTGCATCACAACTTCAATGTCCTTGGATGGATATTTTTAAAGAATTAAGGGCGTAGTCGTGCGTGGCCATTAGGATAGTCCTCCCTGTTTTGTTTGATGTCCTGAAGTACTTTCATTACTCTAACGCCTGGTTTGAGGGTTCTAGAATTCCCTGTTGGCTCTTCCGCAAAGAATTAAATCTGATCATTTAGAAGGGTCGTGCTATGGCCAATCCGCTGTTGTTCTCCACCCGATAGTTCTGTGGAAATTTAAAGCCTTTTGTTTCCAATGCCTACTTTTATCCAAGACACTCTTCACTTTTGGGCCGTTCATTTCGCCCTCTCTGGTCTTTCAACCGGTAGCTTTTAATACAAACAGTAGGGTTATTGTTGACGTTGCGATCCGGTATAATTTAAAATCCTGAAAAAACAACTCCCAGTTTTCTCTCAAATATGGGATAATCCCTTTTCCTTTAAGGTGGTTGAGATTCGAAATTTCACACAATGTTGCCGCTCCCTTGCTTTAATGGGAGGTCGCCATAATAAAGTTTTCATAAAGCTACATTTTCCACTGCCCGTCTTTCCCTATAGATATACGAACTCTCCTTTTTTATTTCAAGGTAATAATCGTTCAGTACTAAATTTTTTTCTCCCTGGAATACGGCTACATCCTTCCAGTTGGCAATATGCTTTCGCTCATAGTTTTTTAATGTTGATATAAATGTAATAAGTTTTCCTGTGGAATAAACCAAATCTTCTTAAATTCTTTTTTCTTTATCATATACTTGAAGACATTATTTTTTATCGTTATAAAATAATGTATTTTAAGTTATGACGGTATCAGTATTAACACACACACACAGTGATGCCGTACATGAAAAAAAAAACGCGCTGAATACTGTGGTTTTTTTGGGTCCCTTGTTTATTGCGAACTGCCAAAGAATCAAAAAATCTATACTTTTGACAAAAGGACTAACCAAAGGAAAGCTTTTGCCCTTGTATAACAAATAAGCAGTATCAAGCAGCTCAGACAAATTTTTTGACAGGTAAAAAACAATACCGGGATGAAGAGACCCAGGGCCACAGTGCGTATTATGCCGCTACGGCTTGCTATTTCGCCTAATCAGTTTTGGGGCGGAACAGATAAGCGCACGATCATACGAGAGAAGTAACGGCTACTTCTACCAAGCGCACAAGTCAGACGCTATATCTGATGTGGCCTGATTCTTTCTTTCACACACACGTAGCGAGCGAATAAATATCCTTATGCCTTAAAGTGGTATGGAAGGTAGATAAAAGTTCCGCGAGTCTATGTATTATACGAATGGCGGCTGTCAGTTTTTAGAACAGATTGGATATGCTTTGCATCTGTTATTGCCAAGTCGGAGAGCAACGCGAAAGAGAGAGCGGTTATTTAACACCAAAGGTCACCACCCTCACCAACATACGGGTTCCCAAGCAAAGTATATTTGGACTATATTGCGTATTCAGCAAGAATGATTATGCAACAGGCCAAATCAGACGTTTTGATCAGAATAACGGATCAAGAATTGTTGGAGGAAAAACTGTCCTATTAATCAGGCAGATATAATTTTTAAACTGGGGCAGTTTGAGAAGCCATTGCCTTGGCAAAAAAAAACAATTGCCAAAATCTGATCGTAAATGAGGTGGTCAGAGCTAAACAAAATAATTGGCGTAGAAGTTACTCAATCTAAAACAATATGCAATGCCATATACCTTAATTTAAGCGAATACAAGGGTAAGAGAGGTAAGTGGAGCAATACGATTATTTATTTTCTGGGTTATTCCTACTAATAAGCAAGGCGATTGCCAATGGGGATACAGCAATTTAATAAGATAATTGATGGCAATAATGTGTTCACAAAATGGCCCTAGTGTATCATATGAAGGCGGAATGTTATCTTGACAATTGGATTAAAAAAACTAAGAAGGCATATCTGTGACGCCGTTTTCAGAAATGCTTCCAAATTGGGAGCAATTTTAATCCAGAAATATCAAAGGATGCCTATATAAATTAGTCCGCGAGGAGTGTATAGACATCAGGAATGCTCTACGAGCACGGTAACTAAACGGCGATACGCCAAAGTTTTGACTACTACTTGGAAAAATACCCAATGAATGCCCATAAAGAGGAAATGCAGGAGTTATTGGTAGACTCTTTATAATCACCTCAAGAAATTTGCCGGGGCGATGACCTTTTGGAAAGAACAAAAACTTTGCCAGTAAAGGCTACGTATCGAAGGGGCCTTTTTTATAGAGAGTGGAATTATTTTTAGAGTTGAACTTGAACAGGCATCAGCGTATTCAAAAAACTTTGACTGCGGAAGATCAATATTTTAACCGGCTAAGGGCTAGTTATTGGAAAAGCGGGAGTCGGACTATAATTATGAACATTTTTGATGAGGCCTTGGCGGATACCTTCAATTTAAATCATTCCCAGTGCTAAATCGACCCCTGATTCAAGACTTAATAATAATATTGGCATATACCTATTTCAAGTTAAGAAGATTATACCATGCCATAGCCGCATTTTCCAGTTATGCTGAGACGCAACGGTGGTGAAAAATTGAACGATACCTACCTGCGATTAGGGATAGTTTATTGTGTCTGTAGTTTCTCAAGTTATGTGTTGAGAGAAACTTACAAATCGAAGGCAGTAGAGCTAGTAGGAATATTCCGGAGAGCGATTTACGGCTGCTTACCAAAAAAGCATGAGTTATGGATTGTGGACAGGAGTGCCAAAGATAGAGGAGCTTTCCAATTTTGTTATCCATGATCCCACTCAACCCTAAAGGATGATGCTTTGTTTGAATTGGCCAATTCTATGTGAGAGCCAATTAATACCGAAAGAGGGTTACCAGCTTTAACGATCAATTGATCGGAGAATTACAGAGGAAGTTCCTTTTGGTGCCACAAGCTAGTTGCGTCAAGGATTGGTACACTTATAATGCCAATAGAAAACGAACAGGCCTTTGGCCCAAATTTAAACGGTGGTCCGGGACCATCCCCAAAATACAACAGGAAGCCCTTCAGGCCGTACTACAGCCAAACTTATTTATGTGGACTTGGGTAGGGTTATGATTATCAGCAGTCGGGTTTAAAGGGCTTGATTTTGTGGGGTGACGGATACTCGAAATGGACAATGCCACTTTTGAATCTGCGGACAAAAATATATTGAAGGTAACCGGGATGGCCCTGCCCATAAAGGGATATGAAAAGCTATGTAAACAATTCCAACGGATTAATTCTTGGAGGCCATTTAAATTTGGCAATTGTATTTTGGAAAGGGCCAAGGATA
>Ga0163217_1108221_pt1 | contig 17239 bp, 12 predicted proteins | sample SynspAceP_FD_185933 | JGI IMG/M metagenome (GOLD analysis project Ga0163217, IMG submission 185933) | Saline lake microbial communities from Ace Lake in Antarctica - Synechococcus sp. Ace-P (PacBio error correction) | ecosystem: Environmental > Aquatic > Non-marine Saline and Alkaline > Saline ...
GGATTGTACAACACACTACTAATGATTTTAATAATTTAGCCATTTAGTTTGTTGGTAGTAATCATATTTTACTTAGTAAACTTCGCCTCAATCTTCTGGTAAAAATAGGCACGGAATCTCCTCTAAAAAAAGAGCCCTGTCATTGCTACAACGTGAGCAGAGATTTTTCCATTAACAGCACTTAAACTAAACCCAACTTATTATTCATCTACAGATAGCGTGATGAAATTCAATCTATTGCCAGTAACAAATCATTTTAGTTTGTTTTTCGTCTATGGCATCAAAAGCAAAAACGCAACGTAGCGTGTGTACAGATTAGTATTTTTTCATTACTTTCTAAAAATTTAAAAACGCAGTTCTTTAGCTTTTTTCTACACCAGGGTGTGCATAAAATTATATCGTGATTCGGTTTCCCAATTCGCAAAAAAACCAATGCTCTTTAATTCCTGTTTTAGCAAAGGGAGGGTGGGGCGAGCTTACAATAGACCTTCAGGAACGGCGGACAATTACTTTTTAATATCTTGAAAAATTTATTATTTATCTAACAATAAACCATTAAATGCACGAGATTTACCAGAAGCTGTGGTGCTTTAATTAATAAATATTGCGCAGTACCGGAGCCCTCAAATGCTTTTTGTTGCATTTCTCTCATACCACCTATTCGTTGGTGGTTTTGCTTTTACCTGTTTTTGGTATTTTACGTGTACTATATTTGGCATAATTAGGCTTTCTTTTTTACGGGTTCTTTTTTGGTTTTTTTCAATAGGGTACTTTTTGGTAATCATCCCTTTTCATATTCTTTAAAAAATATTCTAACCGTTCGGTATCACCTCAAATGGTTTAATCGATAACCCGTTCTATTGCTAATCTAATTGATGATGGGCTCTTTTAACCCTTTAGGCATTTTTTCTGCATCCATATAATTGTGCTAAAGTTTTATTTCGAATGTTTTTCGCCCTTCATTTGGTTTTCCTATTACTTCAAAAACGTGCAGATTTTTGTTCTTTTTGTTTTTTGGGTAATTTCAGGAATGGAAAACGAGTTGTAACAGACTCCAGAAGTATAACGAATACGATTTCTAATTTTCCAGCAACTGCTCTAACCAAACATTATGTATTTTGGAACATAAGGCCCAAATAGCAAATGTTTCAGGGTCATATATGACATTGCTGAGTTTAAAAAATAATACATCCTTTTCTACATAAAAATCAATAGGAATATATTCCGAGCCTCTGATGAAACAACAGGAATGTATTCATTGACTATTTACTGCTTCTTGTTTTGAAATAAATCGATATGAAAAATTAACAAAATTTACGTTCTAATGTGTTTGCTTTAGTAAGTAATTCCCATAACTTAAGTCTATTTTAGTTTTTTAGAATTTTCAATCTTTTCAGCTTCTTCAACTTGCTCTTCCCTTTATCCCAATACACCAACATCGATATTATTTTAAAAATTCATTTGAAGCCTGTTTAACTTTCTTAATGAATTTAAATAGAACCCCGGATGTAATTTTTAAGAAATATTTCTTTTCTGTTTTAAGATAAAAATATAATGACTCCTCCTAGGGCTGATTTTCCACCTTCCATTTTTTGGTTATTTTCGAAAGAAACATTACCTCTCTTTGAAATAAGTATTGTATTACAATGATTAGATACAGGATTTTTATATTATCTCCTGAATATTTTTTTTATAAATTAGAGTATAATGCTTTCTTTTCATTGTTTGGTTTTTGGATAGAGCCTATAATTTGAACTGTAACACCTGCATTACCTTTTTGCATTAATTCAGTCCATTTAATATCCTCTAAATGCAAAAAATATTTCGCAATCAATATGACAATTTTTAGGCCAAGCATTTCTACTTGTGTGCCTTGACGATGGATTTGTTGAAACAAAGGCAAATTTAATTTTACTTGTATTTGTATACTTGCACCGTAATAAAAACCAAATAGATATGTAAGTAGAGATTTTTTGTAGTTTTTTTTTCTCCCATAAAAGCAAAATCCATAATCTTCTTCTATGCATCTTTTTTCTGATTTCTTTGTCCTAAACTAAGGTGGGATTGCCTAAAATATATATTTCCAAATCATTTTTCATTTTTAGGACAAGTTATCTTCCAAGTTCAAACGTGTGGCATGCATGTGTAATATTACTGCTTCTTTAATGGAAAATAGGCTTAGCTCTACGCAAAATCGTGCAATTCAATCAACAAAAAATTTGTTCATTTGATGTTCTGCTAACCATAAAGACAAAATTGCCCATTTCGGGGCAAAATCATCTAACTCAATACCGTAAAAATTGTGAGGTTTTTATTTGGTAAACGCATATTTTCAAATTGTTTACTCTTAAAATTCAATTTTAGCCTTGTGGTGCGTTTGGCAAATAATTTCCATGCCCATTCTTTTTGGTAAAATGTAATTTTCTGGCTTGGCCTTGCATTAACAATATCCTGTTGTCCCTTAAACTACTAATCTCTTTTATAATCTTAATTTCCAGTTTTCTTAGTTCTTATAAGCAATAAATTAAAAAATTAAGCCGCTTCCGCAAGCAGGATCAAAAAAAATTTTAAGTTTCGATATTCCTAAATATTAATTCACGTAGCTTTCTAACCTCATTTCCTCTTTGTTTTTGCAAACTCTTTCATAACAACTGTTTAAAAAATAAAGGTTCTATTCTTCATAATATTTGGCAACGGAGGTATAGTGCAATACCTTTAAACCACACGAATACGCAAGGGTTTAACCACTGCCTGTTATCATAGAGGCCAAATATATCTGGGTTGATTTCCGCTCCAATCTAAATCGCCAACTCATAATTTTTTTGCGAGCTTCTTTAGTAAACTTGCCGGTGATCTATTGTAATCTGCTAAATAAACCAACCATTTACGCTAAGGAAAGTCCATGAAATGTGATGCTTCTTTCTTTACTGTTATTCTTTTGTATTAAAGACTTGAAAGCCTATCTTAAAAACGTATGTAAATCGCTTCCAATCTTTTTGAGTATGTTGGCTTCTAAGGTTCTGTAAACATTCCCTCAATTGGAAATATATCTGTGGTCTTCTGCGAAAAAAACAAAACAACAAAACGAGATAGAAATATTATTTAAGTTTGCCCACCATCATCATAAATGTTTTGGATTTTCATTTACTAAAAATTATCAAGAGCCTTGGGGGGCCGCCCATTTTGTATGAACCTTTCTATCTGCATAATTCTCATTCTTTTGAGCGTATTTCTGCTTGTTCCTGCGCCATGGTAAAAAGAAGGCCAAAAAGTTATGAATTTCAGATAGCGTGTATCTAACGTTTACTCCTGTTCTTATATCTTTAGCTAATAATGTTTTGTAATCTTTGTAACTAATTACAACAAGCGGGATTGTGCTTTAAGGAATCTGTGTCCTTGTAGTTCATCAATAATATCAGTAAATGAACCTTTTTTAACTTCCTTAAAAAGCATTTTACTTTTGTAAAGTACTTCCCCTTCTATTTTTGGATAAGTTAAAGTCCCTTTTTTTTAAACGTGTAATGGTTGTTTTTTGAAATGCATAAGCTTTCGCAATAAATTGAATATAAATTCTCTTTATTGAAATTCTCAAACTAATGCTGCAAACGTTTTCTTTCTAAATTGAGATGCGTTCATTTTTAATGATTACGTTATTCTACTATACCCTTTTTCCTTTATTTTTAATAATTTCACTTTAAAATCTCCTTGAACTTCTTGAAAAGAGATTTTTTCAAATAATTCAAAGCAAGATTAATCTGCGGTGGTATTGCTTTTTGTTTTTCAAGTATGGGCATCTTCTAAAATGTTCAATAATGGTTTCGTGTAATTTTTTTAATTAGAGGCTAAAATTGTTTCATTTTTCTTCCTAAAATTTCTAGCCTGGCTGCGGTAGTCATTTCAAAAATTATCATCAAAAAGGTCTAAATGCTTTTTCATAGGCTTCGCTTCATAGAATGCCAGCCATCAATTTAATATAAGGAAATGTCTTCTAAATCTTTATTCCTATTCTTTTTTTATCACTCCAAGAAACTAATTTAAGAATTTAAGCCGCAACTAACAATGGGAAGGATGTTGGTTGTAAATGAAAAACCAGCCTCATCAAATTAGTACCTCCTCAGCTTTGTTCCACCTACTTTCTTTAAAACCTAAAACGGATAATGAAACATCAACGAGTATTAAAGTTCACAGTAATAGTCTTGTTTTCCTAGTTTTTCCATAGGGTAGTAGGTCTAATATGGTCAATTAGTTTTGTCATAAATTAGGCCTGTAAGCTTCACTAGTTTTTTTTAACTCCTTTATGGCATAATTCATTAAGCAAAGTATATCATATTTTTCAAAATCAAGGAACATTTATTGCGAAATCAATGTCTCTGGTATTTCGAGTAGGTTTATACCCACTTTAATATAAAATGGTACATCTTCTTGCATTTGCACCAATAAGTATACTTGATATTTGTAAACAGTAAGTACTTCTTCCAAAATTTGTAGACCTTCACATGATTTTGCAAACGATAATCTTTTATAAGTTGGGCTTTGATATACTCCATCAAAAATTATTTTTTAGCGTTCCCTATGTTTCTTCTGTCATTGCCACTGTATACTAGTTCGCGTATATTAATAATGGTATTTACAGGGATTTTCCATTAGTAGTCTGAAATTCAATACTTTTTGGTTCCAAAAGAGGTTCGTAAACACTTATATTGCCGTCACTATATGGTACCATTTTAAAATGTCTCATTAAATTTTCTTTCTCTGTTTGTAAATAGAGAGTAGTGTGAGGGTTTTAAATAATTTGTAATAAGTTTTGCGCCATACTCTCCTCCCCAGCAGCTTTTCTATACCGCGGGATCGATTTCATTTATTTTAAATTGGCCTCGGAATTTAATAAATATATAGTTTGCCTATTTTGTGAGGCAGGTAAGATTTTTTCATTAACTAAAGACCGCACTTCTCTAGTAAAAATTCTTCTCGTCTCACCATTGATTTTTTTTTCAGTGTTCTGTTTAACCTGGCAAAATCCTTCATTCAAAAAAGAACCGTTTAATTTGTTTTAACTGCACACTAACATAATATACTTGGCTTATTTTTCAGCTAAAATGTCGGTAGGTGGCATTTTATATCAGGATTTTGAGTAAATGAAATGTATTTGCCCTCCTGATGGAGTGAAAACCTCTGAATAATTCATTGTATACTGGTTTGGCGTTGTTTTTTTTCAACGTATAGTTTAAGGTGTCAAGATTTAAAAAGGCATTTGCCAAAACTATCTATATAATGTTATTTTTTTTTGGCTTTTTAATGTCCCTCTTAGCTTAGGAGTAATGTATTTTGAATGCTACCAAACAGGACAGTTTCTTGACTTTCTAGTTTTTTTTTTCAAATGGGAATATTTTGTTGGTCTTTACTTTCGTTTTTAAACTCCTACAATACCTGCTCGCCATCTACTGGAATAATTTTTTTCGCCAGTAAATCTTTAATATTTTCTAAATAGAATACTTCGTGTATTAAAACCAAAGGGCTTCAAAAAAACATTTAAGTAAATTGTACTTAGCAATTTTGTTCAATTATTTTACATGTTCATGTAACATGAACAATCAAATCTAATGAAAATAACGTATTAAGATGCGGAAAAATCGATTAAGTAGACAAGAATTATATGAAATGGGTCCTGGAACCACCTATGGATGGGCAAACTTGGCTAAGAAGTTTTAAAATGAACAGCATAAGCCTTTAGGGAAATTTTGTAATAGAAAATAAAATACCCACACCGAATAAGGGTTATTGTCAAAATTAGATCAAATAAAAAAGTAAATAAAACTCCCCTTTCAAAAATAGAAAATAGCAATTCACTAATAATATAAAGGCTAGAAAATTTAAGACTGATTACCATAAGCGAGCTTTTTGAACTAGAACAGAGAGAGGATTTTTAAAGTTTAAAGTACCAGGAAGAATCTCAGCTTCATACACTCGTAAGAACCTAAAGAAACTCTTAGAAAAAATAGACCATAAGGTGAGAAATGCCTTACGCTTTTGGGCAAGTCGCTCAGGAACACGACTTGCTGGCCCATAAGACTGATTTAAAGCTTAGGGCTAGAGCACTCCGATTTATGGACATAGTTAGAGTAGTAAAAAAAAAAAAAAAGAAAAAAGCGATGGATTGTAGTGTTGACGTTTTATTGTAATGCGCTCATGTAGAAATGTTTTGGTTCAGAAAACAGGAAATAAAATCTAATGCAAAAGTATTATAGAATAAGAACTAAAGACAAATCTGGTTGGAGGCAGGGAATCTTGGGAAAGGTCGATAACTAGAATTTCAGGCTGGTCCCTTCATATCGTCAAAAAAAGTGGATTGACAACACCAAACGAAAATCGAAGAATGTCCTGCCCGAAATAATAGCTTGATAGAGAGGATTTGTAAAATTGGCATGACTTTGCGAAGCCGAACAAGCTATTCAAAGAAATAAAAGACTATTACAAAACAAAATTAGCTGTAATCAGAGGAAAAACAAGAGTCAGGAGCAAGGAAATTTGACAGCTACTTATTGATCGCTAGATATTGAATAAATCATTGATCTTGGAGAATATATTGCGAAATGGAAAGCCAAGTTATTTAAAATCAGATGAAAACCAAAACCGAAGAATATATAATTTGGGCAAGAAAAAATTCGCATCAAATTAAAACCACTTAATGATAGTGATTTTGTTAAAAGTAATAAAGCTGCTGCACTCATCTAAAACAGTACTAACCCCAGCTTTTTAAAATAAACCCTGTGTAGTTGGTTATGTCTTTATGTCCTAATGACTCCCGATAACATCTGTGCTACTCTTTTTGTTTCAGGCATTGGCGAAACTAGCCTTGCCACAATAATAGATAAAGATTTACTAATGCCGCAAGGCTTGCTATTTCCTTTTAAATCGCGATTATATTTGGCCTAGGTTTTCTTTTTTCGGGTTATTCAATTTGAGAAGGAGTGAGGGGCCATCTCTCAAAAGAATAGGAAAATACAATATTTGGTGGGTAACGAATGTTCATTGTAATAATTAAGTAATATCTTGGACAGGAGGAAGAATGGTAATTACAACTTTGGCTTTGGTTTTTATTTCTAATGTAAGAAATAGTTGTTTCATCCATATCTTGCCATTTAAGCACCATCATATCTGTCATAATTCATTTCCTCTTGTAAATAAAGCTAAATAACAAATAATTCCTTGGCAAATCTGCCAAATGTGGATAGCTTGAAATAAGTTAAAATTGATGATTTTGGTTACTTTTGGTCAAAGTCTATGCCTTTTTAATCCCCTGACCTTTTAATTTGGATATCTTATAGGTCTTAAACGTATGGTTAATATCCTTTATAATATTTTCCGTTCAATTGCTTGGGCTTGTAATAATGCCCTCAGCGTGCCGCTTGCTTTTATACTGATTCCAACCACTCGTTCCACCTCTTGATCGGAGCCCATGCTTTCGTCTTTTATTTAAAAGGAATTTTTGTGATATCTGAAATCGTATTTTTTTAAATTTCACAAAATTGATTTTATTGGACTTTCATAGTTTCCCTTCATACTAAGTAGAATTACCCATTCTACCTGCCAATTTCAATTTCCCTGAGATTATTTCTTTCCAGAAAGGAAATAACGTAATCATTTTTCCGCGAATTGGCTATCTATAACGGAACCGTTGACTAAAATCATCAAGGTTAAAATACTCTTTTCAAAAATCAAGGTCAGCTATACTTTCAACGCTCTTGCTTTTTATTTTCAAAAGCAAATATATTATTTTGTAATGTAGTTTAGGATGTTTTTTTTAAAGCATACCTGCAAGGCCATCCCACTCTTTTTTTCATTACTATTACTAAATAGTATTAAAATATTTAGTTTTTTGCTATCCTTAGTGATTCGCAAAGCAGATGGGATTGTTCATCTGATAGTCCTTTTTTTTTCGTAAACAATCTTGTCTTGACATACGAGTTTAATTTAATGGGTACACATAGGTAACAACAAATTGGATTTTAGAATCATCATTTGATGATAGCTCTTACAAATTTAACAAATGTAAACAACTGAATAATCAAATACAAATGAAATAACTACAGACACTAAATGCATACAATTTTATCGCCTGTCACGCAAGGGGGTCGCGGGTTTTCGAGTCCCGTCCGGAAACCGCCATTAATTTTTAAAGCTTGTAAACACTATGTTTATAAGGGCTTTTTTCTTTCAGGGGACAAAAAAATAGTTTATGTACTCCTATATATTCCCTCTCAAAGCTGAAGTATTAGTATTTCGATTTCCAAATTTTTAAAGAATTTTATGTGGGGTTTTTATTTCATTTCTGCCTTGAGGAGCTCCTTAGTTTTAGTGCCTAGGGTTTAAGTTTACAAGGCACATCAATGAATAGTTTTATTATTGATTATTTTTTTCAATAATTTTTTTATCCGTTTCGTTATCTAAGTGTTTTTTTTGCACTCACAATACGATAATGAGTATGCGGTTTTCGCAATTATCAAAAGTTAAATAAATATGGGGGAAAAAATTCATCGAGTTGAAATAAGGCTAATCAAATTATGGATACGGCATCCGAAATTGATTATGAACCAGATTTACCAAATTGGCCTCCGTAATTTGGTGGATTTGTCCTATGTCATTGATCCCTTTTTTGATGAGGAAAAACAATTCTTTAAATCTCACTTCGGAATGATGCCACAGAAACACCTTTGCCGATTCTTTTTTGTAAATAATGGTTATTGAAGGAGGAGATGAGCCCATGATTGTCGTTGATGCTCACGATGATCCGCGATTCAACCAGAATCCTATTGGTGAAGGGGAATCCAAAAATTGTTTTTTAATGGCAGGCTACGCCATTAAAATTATGAAGGTATTCCATTGCGTCTATTTGTGTGGTGGACAAAAAAATCAAAAGATCTTTAACAACACCTCATCAAAAGGAAGCCTTAAAATCATTAGCACATCAGGTCGAGCACTTTTAGAAACTTCGTAGAAGCAAAAATTTGAAGTTAGAAAAAAGAATTTTTGGCCATAAGTTACTAAAACGCACTTTAGAAAATATATTGGAGGGACTGATGCCGGGAACTTGGGGAATGGGAACGTTTTCCGTCAGGCATATTTTTCTGATCAAAAATGGTAATCAACTTTGGGTTAAAGCTCACAATCAAGCACCGATGACCATTGAAAAATGGAAAAAATTAGTGTTTTTAAGAAGATGTAGAGCGGTTTGAAAAAGGTTTAAGCTGATTGTTTAAGCGGAGCGCTGGAACATTTAATTTAAAATATCGCATAAAAAAGATGCGAATGATAACTTATTTGGGTCGAGAATAGAGCAAAAGTTACGATAAGATCAACAGATGGGGCCCCATAAAAGTAATTCGGGAATTCAATTAAATATACATAAAGAAAAAGTTGTTGAAAGATCAATTTCTTGCGATTACCAATAGTATTCCAGGAGCAGTGTCAGATATGAAATACCCAATGACGGTAGCGTGATTTAAGCTAGTGAGCCAAGGGTTTCTAGCCTTATGGGGAGTCTCCGCGGAGAGCCAATGAAGATAATAGTCGTATTTGGAGTTTAATTTTTAAGATGAAGATTTTTCCAAAAGGTCAAAAATTATAGAAGAAATCTGCTAATAACATGACGATATTGGTATCCGACTGGAGAATAAGGCAACCCAATGGTGCGCTAAATGGCATAAAGGATTGGGGAAACCTTCTAAGAACCCCGACGGAATACTTATTGGGATTTCCTATAATTTTGGAATATCACTGAAGAAAGAAAATTTCTGAGAAGCTTATTAAAAAGAAATGAATTTTATTGAGGTGCATCTTGGAGATTTACCTAATCGGTATTGCGGTAAATGATATTACCGACAGGTCAAGCGAGTATTGTGAACGAAAAATTTTCCGAAATATACGGAAAATGGAGTCAAAGATTTAACGGATGTTATACATTTTTTGAAAAGATTCACTCAGATGATTAAGAAAAAGAGATGAGAAAAAATTTCTTGGCAGATGTACAAAGTGGAGTCTTCGGAAAGAATGACCTGAAACGAAGGGAGATTGTAACAAGAAAAACGGTGAGAAACGGCATAATAGACGCAAAAAAATATTCCCTTGCTATTCTCAAAAATATTTGATTTCACCCGTGCTCGACCAACACGGAATTATACACGAATCAGAATAAATTAAAAGAAATAAATGAGCGTTTTTTAATTCGCCAACAAAGGCACTAGATACCATTTGGGATTATGATCTTATAAAAAATGAACTGTATTGGGGGGAGAATTACGATCTTAATTTTGGAAAGTAAGACCTTCAGAAGACCTATCTGAAAACATTACTATTTTGGGTAAAAAAAAATACACCACGAGAAGATAAGTTGAGGGTAACCGAAAGCCTTCAAATTTTATAGAGAGTCTGGGACTAATTGGATCTGTGGAATATAGACTTTTAAAAAAAGCAGAACGAAACTTTTTTTTAGATATATTAGGGATAAGGGCTTATTGTAAGAGACACTAAACGACAAAGCATTTCGGATGATTGGAGCTATGCAAGACATCAACGCAAGCAAAAAGTAAGGGACACACAATTTAAATTTATTTTGAATCTGTTATAATCATTCTGGCCGATCCGATCATCATTACGAGGCAGAGCGTTGGATATCGCCAACGTCCTAAATAATTTATGTAAAACGATTCCTTTGGAAAAATTAACTGGATTTAAAGAAGGAGGTACTAGGAAAAACAACCGCCGTATTTTACAGGGAACGTTCCAAGCCAAACTCTAAACGAATCGGGAACGAATTTAAGGTCCTGGGAAATACGGTTGATGAAGATATCTTAAATTACAACAAAGATGGGCAAAGATTTTGGGTAAATCTTTTCATTGGCCGCATTTCGAAATGGAAAAAGGGCATTGCACGCATTGGATATCTTGTCAAAAAGATATACTGAAAAGAAGAAATTTAGCGCCTTTTTAAAGAGGTGTTTAGGAAATATTTCTAATGTTTTTCAGTAAGAACTTAATTTCAATGATTTCTTTAAAGCGAGTATCACTCTTTTTAATGGCACTATTACAAATCAGACCTTTGTTGGAGCTTTGGTTTGCTAAAATGGGTAAATAGAGGATAAATTTAATTTGGCTGCCAGTCAAGCACAAGATTCAAAGCTTTTGGCAGGTTTTACAAAGAGGGCTACAACTTGAAAAGGTTTTTGAAAAGGTGAGGATTAACCTGGCCTTTCATGGAAGTGAGTCAAAGCAACATTGGCAATACAATCAAGAACAATAAAAAATTTGTCCGTGTTTGAGATCGTAAAAATAGGCTTAAAGCGCTGAATAGTTTTACCGTTACTGTTTACAAACGGAGAATTGGTAGGGACTAATATTCAAGGTAAAAGTGCTTTAGATGCTAATTACTCAGAGCATGTTTCAGAAAAACCATTACCGAATTAGGCTGAATTTTTTAGGGGTTTGAATTGTCAAGAAAGCGTTTAGAGGTGAGTTTTAGATCATTAATAAACTATGCGCGCTGGGGTTAATATTTGTGTTTTAGACGATAGCGATATTTTTTGAAAGGGTCAATGCAGCCCTTTTATGAATTTTTGAAATTGAAGCTGCAGATTTGTTTAAAATTAACTTCAAGACCTTGTACATCCTGAAGATGGTCATTGGTAGATGAAATTTTTATATCATGTTGGACGCGCCAAAAAAAGTCAATAGAATGAGATCTTTGACTAAAACGATAAAAAAATCATTGTGGTTTTTTCGTGGAGTTTTTAATCCGGGAATAGAAAGATCATACCTTTTTATGTTGTTGGTACACGATATTACAAAAGCAAAGGAAACCCTAGACCAAATAAAATATTCGAGATGAGCGCTTTTTGAAAATTTCCATGGCAAACCCAAGAATGCATATGGGAATGGGATATCCTAGAAAAATACTTATTCTGGGGAGATGGTTTTAAAGAAATCGCTTTGGACAAAAATTATACGCAGAAAGCAATTAAATTTGAAACATGGTCGTTATTGGTTCCCCAAAAGCCGGCGGCCTTTTTTGATAAATCAAACAGCGATCGCTTAAAAGATAGAAACACTTCCTTTTTAAAAAAATGAGTATAGGTTTTAAAAAAAATAATGGGAAGTACGCTATGTCATTGATAGTGCCTACATCATACGGGGAAATAGAGGGGACCTATTAAATTAGTAGGCGCCATTCAGGATATCAACCAATGCGAAAAAATACTGAGACCATCTTTAAAGCGCTTAAACAATGAATTAACCGTAGGCTAAAATTATAGAAACTTCAAATACAGAACTGGAACAATTTGCATTAACGTCCGCTTCTCATGACCTGCAGGAGCCCCTTAGAATGATTACTTAGTTTTCTATCCATTATGAAAAAAGATATTCTGATAGGTTAGATGAAAAAGGCAGACAATTCATCCGTTTGCCGTGGACGGAGCACAAGAATGAGACAAATTATATTGGAGCCTACTACGATTACTCAAAGGGTGGGGAACTTTTAGAAAATTTGCAAGAAATAGATAACCGATGCCTAATAAGGAGGAAGTATTTACATAAAAAGCAGATTCAAGACGCGCGGCATAATTAGCAACTAGTAATTACCATAATTAACACCAATAAAATCACCAAATTAGAACCAAATTTTTTACCCACTGATTAGCAATAGTAATAAATATTGCGATGCTCAGACAACGCCGAAATTTCATCTTTCATGCTCAGAAGAAAAGCACTTTTGGAAATTTTTCGGTGAAAGACAATGGCATAGGTATTGGGACGCTCCTTAATAATTTTGAAAGATTTTATTATTTTTCAAAGGCTACATAATAGAGATCAATTTCTGGAACAGGAATGGGCTTGGACAATTAACCAAGAAAATTTGGTAGAAAGTATGGGGGGGAGCATATGGTTAACGTCTGAGAGGGTAAAGGAAGTACTTTTTATTTTACACTAAAAAAGAAACAGAAAGAATAAAATCGTTAAGCTGGGTGCTAATGCGAATGTGCTATGGTAAGGGCGATGAATGGAACAACCTTTTGTATATCGTCGACGGCCTTTAAGCATTTTTGAGTTTCCTTATTCTTAAATTAACCAGAAAAAAATTGAGTCCATATGGAAAAAGATAAAATAAAGTTATCAATATTCTTATCATAGAAGAATAATATTGGGATCAAATCCTTATATAAAGCATATTTAGAAGAGGCACTTTTAGACCTACATTTTTAATGCTAGTACGTTCACGACAGCTAAAGAATTCTTAGTTTAATAGTGGCCTCGTTTTTGATTCATTCTTTTAGACGCTATCCCTACCTGATAAAAAGTGGTGAAGACTTTAATTCAAATGATGTACAATTAGACGCAGAGATAACCTGTCCGTTTCTTAAAGGTTAAATACAGATATTGGCCCCTGAAGCATTAAGATCACTGCATTTAGGTATTTCAGATTACCTTCTTAAAGATGATTTAACGTCTTTAGTCTTTATAAAAGTTTGTTTTATATAATATTCAAAAGAGAAGTAACATACTCCGATCTTAAAAAAATCAGAAAAAAGGTATAGTGGACCTTGTTTCATTTAAGTCCGCTCCCTATGTGGGTATGCGATGCAGAAAATCATCATTTTTTAGATGTAAACGATGCGCAATACAGCAATATGGATTATTCTCACCACTGAATTTATGGATGAAGTTTCAGGATATTGAAAATAAACAAGAAAATTAATACGGCGCAGGCGTTACTTTAAAATGTCAAGTTTCAGGTATTGTAGAAGGTCGACAATGCTAAACATGGGACGATTATCGATGTCGAAAACGACCAGTAATGAACTGCTAATACCAATGCTAAAAAATCTCTGGTGACCTTGGTCAAGTAATGTTACGGAAAAAAATAATTTACATTAAGCAGTAGAGGAGCAAAATGCTATTAAAGAAATAGCTTGGATTACAGTTCCTCAGGTGTTAGAGCACCATTGGCTAGGATAATGGGTATAATCAATTTATTGAGGTAGATGAAAAAGAGTTTGAATGAAGAACAATTAATTCTTGTTTAAAGGTCTTATAAATTCAGGCTCATGAGGTTAAGATGAATAATAAAGACTCTCTTTCTAAACGGCTAAAAGTGATATTTAAATTATGAAAGTCAGTGGATGGGAAGCTTTAAATGCACCTAGGAAGATAAAAAAATTTTATTTTTTTGCTATCCGAATACCTTTATTTTTTTAATACGGTAAGAAGAAAAAATGTCTACAATTTTTTAATAATCTTAAATTTCATTAGCACGTCTCAAAACTAATTTTAATGTAAATTGAGAAATTTTCCGAGATAATAGCTGTAAGAAGACAGGAAGTGGAGTCGATTTTAGTTTGATTTTCATTTTTAATGAAACTTTTAAGGTTTGGTAGGTTTCATTAATTTAAAATAGTTAGCTATAGTAGTAATTCTTTTGTAGAAAAACTAGTGCGTGGCTTATTGGTCCCGAAATAAGAATTAACACTTTTAGGAAATTTATTATCTTAGGTTATTTTTTAACAATCAGCAACAATTTTAAGGTTTACCCTTGTTGTTTCCTTATGGTTCTAGGAATAACCTTCAAAAAAAATCCTTAACTTAGGATGAATCAACGCAGTTGACAAATATATACCCTAGATCAAAGCAAAGATCATATTTGATATTTAACCTTGATTCAAATTTGCTTTATGCCAATCAAGATGGTTAAGCTTAGTTAAGGAGGTAGCGGGAGTAGAACAAGGAAATTTTACGATTCTGTGTTTGCCAGAGGGCCTTTGGTGAGGGATACATCGAAAAAATGGAAAGCCTATTACCAAAGGCTATAAACGGAGAGGTTTCCCTTGAAATAGATGAAGCATTACTCTTCATCCAGAAAAACAAATGACATACAATACGGCCAATTACCTTAAAACCTTTGCGAGGAGAAGATCATAAGATTTTTGCAATGGGGGGCCCTGCCAACTCGCGATAAACTTAACTAGTATCCGTTAAGTTATAAATCCTGAAGCAAGTCAAGCTGATTGATGCTTCTTTAGATATTTTTTTGGGTACTATTAATGAACAAGGTAATTTTTTGTTTTTTGTCACGGCAAGCAACGGCAAAGTCCATTGGGCTATGAGCCTGAAAGAATAATTGGGAGCCTTATGTAGATTTGATTTTGGAAGAAGATTTGAACAAAAAACCGAAGAAATAGCCAGCCGTATTTTAAGAGGTCAAGACGTAAAATCCTTTCGTAAATCGCTATAAGAAAAAAAAAGGCGGCATAGCTTATATTTTGGTCTGTAAAATGGGGACAATGCAATTCAAAATTAATGTATTGTGTAGTACGAGAATGCTCAAGAAATTATTTTTTGAACAGGAGAACGAGTTCTTCAAAGTGGAAACAGCGGTTTTAAAGCGCCTGATCTCAAGAGGGGTCTGACCTGAATTGCAATCATAGATGCAGAGGCTAACTATAGCTATGTAAAGCCCCACGAAGCACTGCGGTTTAGGGATGGCACCCTGAAGCGTTTATTGGTAGAAATGCTTTTGAGTTTTATTTCACCCCCGATGCTGTTGAACTGACTTGGCCAGTTTAAAAAATGTACTGCATGAAACAGAGTAGCTGATTCCAGACCCTTTCGTTTTCAAAATCACAAAAAAAGAATGGAGATGGATTGAAACGGTATTGACGCAATTATGTTTAGATAACCCTGCCCGTGAAGGGCTTGTAGCTAACTCAAGAGATGTAACGGAAGAAAAAACCTTCGAGAATTGAAATTCGCCAAGGTGGGGTAAACTGGCTAAAATTGGGAAGTTGGGAATTGAATTTGTAATGAACAGTCCTATTGGTCAGATGAGGTTTTTCACCCGCTTACACGAAAACGGATCCCAATTGGTTTTGCAAATTTCTTTTGAAAAGCGCTCGAAATTTCTATAGAGCAGATTTTCATGACGTACTTCAATTTTAAATGTAGCAGACTGTATTCGGAGTGGTAAAAACTTATAATCTTGAGGCTGTAATGGTAAACGCTAAATAAAAAGAACATTTGGGTTACAGTCATGCAACAGGAAATCCAGATTTATTGACGGTCAATGCACACGTAATCTATGGAAGTATTTCAGATATAACCGAACGTAAAGAAGCAAGAAAATAGATTACAATTCTAGCCGATAATTTACCGGGCGTAGTACAAATTTCAATATCTTTTTCAATCCCGATGGCACGAGGCTTTAAGTACGTTACTAAAGGTTCCTCAGCAAATCTGGGGTTTAATGCCTGCGAAGAAGTAGTTAAATATGAGTTAGTCTGGGAAAGGAATACGCGCCTGCTGGTGAATTTTGAATTTTTGTTAGAAAAGTATTTTCTGATGCCTTACGCCAAATCAAAATGGACGTGGTCGGCTTCAATTATGTAATGCATTCTGGTGAGCTTCGTAACACATTTTGGGCCATTGGTAACTCCTTCGTTTTTGATAGCGTACCATAACTTTTCAACTGTTCTTCTTGATATTACAACAGGATGCAAAAAATGAAAAGTTATTGGAGCAGGTAACAAAAATTGCACGGATTGGAAAGTTGGGAACTTGATTTAAATTAACGCTGATGGGAAAACATGTATTTGGTCCCCTAAATGTTGTTCGACATCCTAGGCTTGATAGAATTATACCCCTACTTTGACAGGTTGGTATAGAATTTTCATATTGGGGAAGTAAAAGACGGATACAAACGCGCATTACCAATTAATTACGAATGGTACTGAGTTTCGGTAAGAGGATGTATTGATTTCGCACAGCTTAAAGGCAATAAGCGTTGAATAGAGCTATAGGTAAAAGTAAACAGTAAATAATAAGCGAACCAAAATCTACGGCAGCTATCAGGAATACTTCATGATCGTAAAAGAAAAGGGTAGAATTAGAATTATTAAAGGCCAAAGAAAAAGGCGGGAAGAAAAGTGATGCTAAATTTAAAGCCAAGAAACTAATACCGAAACAATCGCCCATTGCCATATAATACACGAATGTGGAGAGGAGATTGCGGTTTTTATGCCCTAATGAAACTTGGCTCACTGACAGGTATGAATTTAAAAAGGAAGCTTTAACGGAAGGATGGAATTAATGCTTTACATCCGATGACCTAGATCAATTGTTAAGCATAATTGGTATTGAATCTATTAAATCAAATGGTAAGTGGGCCTTATGAGTTCGCTTTGTAATAAGAAGGTAA
>Ga0163217_1100856_pt1 | contig 17238 bp, 8 predicted proteins | sample SynspAceP_FD_185933 | JGI IMG/M metagenome (GOLD analysis project Ga0163217, IMG submission 185933) | Saline lake microbial communities from Ace Lake in Antarctica - Synechococcus sp. Ace-P (PacBio error correction) | ecosystem: Environmental > Aquatic > Non-marine Saline and Alkaline > Saline ...
AAGAGAGAGATACAAAAGAGAGAGATAAGTTCACACCACTGTAGGAATAATACAAATTTTTGGAATCGAATAGACAGTAAATAAAGTCTGTTGTGTACCCTAAAAAAGAGCTTCTCATGGTATCTATCTTTGAGCCACACAACATTCGAGAGAAGACTAAATATCATATGCCCCTGCTACCGAATGCAAAAATCTTTTCTCGATAGCATTATACCTAGATGTTTATATTATAATCTAGAATTTCCGAGTAAAACCATAGTTGAATCTCACAATAAGGTGATTCTTGAGAGGCGCGAGCTTAATCACACTGTGGTTCTCTGTGCGCTGGACTCGCAAAGTGTTGGTGTTGAAAAATAAAACGATCAACGACAAGAGATACACAATTGGACTTCTTCAGGAGAGACACATATGGAATTTATATCTTTTCTCTCACTTCTCTCGCGTCACGAGTCATGGAGCCGAATATAAGGAGGCACATCGCTTCGCACCTTTCTCTCTATACAAAATCAGATTATGTTTGCGAGATTAAATATGTTCTCCATACAACTAAGAAAATATCGACATAGAGTAGAGGAAAGATGGCCAAAAAGATCAAATCTTGCAACACGACTCTCGCAGAAACATAAACCACACTTACGCACAAGAATTTATGATTCAGTGACCACGAGTGTTAACTCATGAAGTCGAGAGATAGTAAAAGATGTGGGAGGTTTCTTGGGAGACATTTCCTAGTATAACTCTACAAAGGCAAAGGAAACATAGATAATGAACGCACTTGTGTATGAGGCTCACTTAACGGGCTCTGAAAGAGCAGATTCTACTGAACGAGCGGGCATAAAATAAATGAAATCAGACTTCGATAATGACAGGGCGCGAGCTTATTGCTAGCTCACCAATGTTTCTAAATGCAATGCCCCTTTCTCTATAAAACACCACTCCCGTGTAGTACACGGTCTTTAAATTGCCTGAGATGTGAACCCTGAGAGAGAGTTCAAGCCCCTGCAGCGGGCACGCAGAGAGATTATTATCTCCATAACTTACTTCTGCAATTCCCGAGGAGTAAAGACATTTAATCAGACCATATCTAGGAGAGAACCTTGTCACGTTAATAAGCTATCTGGCACTTTATTGATGTCTCCGTTAAATGCGATAACAAGTCAGAGGTAAATTTGATCGAGTAGAGAGTAATTGTTAAAATTCCACTTACACTCGTGATATCCAAAGATCCTGAGTAGACAATGTCACATATGCACAATCCTGAATTAAGTCAGAGAATGGATGACTTAACTAAAACGCTCGCGAGAGTACAAGCCTCTATGTTATTGGAGATACCTCCGATTAGTTCATAGCAGGGCGCTTATAATCAATAGTTAACTATAAGAAAAACGACAAATCCGGTGGGGTCTTTAACGCCCTCTAGTTTTCACTACCTAGCTGATGTATATAATATTGATAGCGCACAACACAATTCTTTAAACTGAGATGCATGTGCTGCACGAGGTAGCGCGTTGGAGAGCAAGTGTCACACCCTAACAATGTAAGCGCCACTGAACTGATAGATTATAATGAAGAAATTTTACCTTGGAAAACGATATTAGTGGTAAAATGATGGAAAGAATAATAGCGTTCTCTCATACATTTTTCCACTGTGGGTCCTCATAGAGTTGTCGATATTTCAATAATCATTAATGCCAGATTATATCCTACTAAGCAAGTCTGATTAATTCCTCAGTACAAAGTTCTCCCAGAACCACCTCTAGCTGAGACGAAACAATTATTTTTAGAGTATAAAATTCACAGCTATCGAAGTCAAAAATCCCCTGGTCCTCTCACCGTCATCTACATCACTATCAAAGTCGCACAGAGTCTGAGATCTAGTGCAGCGTGTAAATTGTATTTCGCAGAAGAAACTGCACGACTCTTGTGGTTAATGAATAAATCAAAGAATGCCCTTATACGAATCATCGTGATGGAATACGGTAATACCGGCTCCGGAAATTAAACAATGAATAGTCAAAAATTGTCGGAGAAAACTAGGAGCGAACATTGGATTTGCCTTAAAGCTATACTAGAGATGATAGCCGTACTTGATCCCAAGCAGGAAGGAGCAATTAATGCGGGCCGGTCTTATGCAGCACTTTAGGGACGATGGTAAGGATTGCGGAGAGCAAATCGGGAATAAATAGCTTATGCTAGACTGCAGCAGAGGTGGCAACAGTGTCAAGTGAACCTATAATTTTTGTATGGAAATGGCAAGCATACTTTTACAAACGATAGAGGCGTTTTATAAAATTCTCGTTGAAACTTTGGCGCCACAATTTTTATGAATTCATAACAATTAAAGAATTTTAAATAGATGCTATTCCTATTGGGATTTTTGGACGACCCCGGCCAAAACAGCAATATGCCACAATATATTTCAGGTCATAACCTTAACACACGACGAGCTTAGATCGAGTCTAAGGCAAACAATAATACTTTAACTACACAGGCATTGGTGAATTTATGAATAGAATCTTTTGGCGACGCACAATAATCAAGTGCAGTAGTAGGTTAACGAGAATTCAAAGCCGATTTTGGAAACGCCTTGGGGGTAAGGGGCAATGAGTTTATAGCCATGATTACCCCTTTTTTTAAATCAAGCACGCAGGATAGGTATTGGAAAATGGAAAAGCTTTTCGGAGAATGACTTATTGTTCCTATTTTTGGTCGCCGTTGGCCTATAACTTTAATTAATCTTATTATATACAAGGGACAGTTTTCGTAGGGATGGTTAATCTAGGTTTGGGCAAGGATCACCGTGGGAGTACTTTTCCATCGGTTTCCGCTGGATGGGTTGTTTCTAATGAGAAAGATTATTGGAAAGGCTTAGATCCGGCATCATTCATTTCTGAGTTTCAGGGTTTCTTCCACGGATAGTTTGGGCAATGATTAGTTTAGGAATTACCTCTACCAAGATCTGTTTTTAACAATTTAGCAATGTGCTGTATCGCGACAGGTTCAATGTGGATGCATTAGGGCTTGCGGCGCAAAGGTTTTTTGGCCATTGAAGATAGTTACCTGGGAGACACAACCTCGTTAAATATTGGGATTGATTTGAATCTGTTTTCAATAAAGATTGTCCCACTTACTGCGGATTATTTTTAAAAAGGAAACCACGACAATGCTTTTAGACTTATTAAGCATCCTGCCCTCAGTGGGTACGAAGACCAACGGTTTAATGTCGGTTAAGTAATGGACACCAAGTTGGGAATCGGGGTGTCCATGGAGAGACCAATATAGGTGATGTTTAAGTATTCAGGCTCCTTTCATATTTTTGAATTTCGAGTCATTATAGGTGAATACAAGTGCGAAAACGCCTAATTCTGATTCTCGGAGATAGAATTGTGTGTCTGAAGAGGGCGGAATTTTGATCTGGGTACGGGTACAATCAGTATGGACCATTTTTCAGACACAAGCAGAAGTAGAAGCCTCGGCAGTAAGCAGCGATGCCGTTGCCATCTCGGGTGATGATTAAATATAAGGATATCAGCGTGCCGATGAACGCGGACGGCTTTAACAACGATTGGAGTCCGTACATTCTGGGTGGTTCCCTGCCTAGAATACCAGTAGGTTGGAAATATCAAATTTAGAAATACAAGAGGTTTTTGGGATTTTGGACTTACTTTCAGGGAGTTGGTAACCAAAGATTTCTATCTATCCAAGTTTCCATCCGCCCTTTTTCAAGAAAGGTTGGTTGTTCTCCTTCACGTATATGCAAGTGATATTGGAGTGCTTATAATAATGGTCGGAACGAATCAATGCACGATTATCCAAGATTATCTCGAACATGCTCCGTGGACAATAACTATGCTTTTTCGGACTATTGGTTGGTTGATGGGTGCATATTTTCGTAATCATAATTATACCTGACGTTAGGGTATACGTTTTTGCACTTCTGATTATTTTTGGAGACACAGGGTTTCGAAACTAACGGGCTGTATGATCAGGGAATGATTTTTTTCCACTCGATAAGCCTGATTGAAGGAATTGATCCCTGAAAGAAATATCTGGATAGTTGATTACCAAGTCATTTTATATTCGGGATAAAAAGCTAATTTTTAATTAAAGAATAATGAAAAATATATTAATATAAAATACAATTTTTGGTGTTGGTCCTGCTGATATCCGTAATTTTTCGTGTAAACCGAGCTAAGATCTTGTTCAGGAAGACGCCCCGCAAGTTCCGCTACTTGGATATCAGACAAAGGATCAGTTTAGGCAATCGTTGAACGAGGGTATCGTGAGGATTTCTGGCCTTGACACGCGGCAGGAATCAGGTGCGAACTGGAAGTGGATGGACCGATGATGGCAAACGACGGGATGGCCTTGAACGAATCAAAGGCAGGAAAACAGTAATCTTCCGAATATGGCCGCGCACTAATAACTGGCAATGAATGTATACTAGGCCATACCAGAATACTAGTAAGTGTTCCTTGGGCAAAAACATGGCCCCGCGATGGGGGGGCTCCCTAATCGGCCGATGAAAAGACGAAATTATTCCAACGCCGAAGCCAATTAAATTAAGGGCTTCTACTGTCATATCTTTTTCAAACATTTTAATGGTGGATGTATCTTTTTAACGAAACGGATTGACCGTGGATGAATGTTTGGATTTGGGGCGTACAGATAAAAACGAAATCCTTCAAAAATTTACGCCTATTATGATGTTCGGCCACTTAATTGCCCTTATCCTACGATGGTTTGAAGTATGCGACTAGGTGCGATATGCGATGAAGGCGCGAATAGCCTTTATAATGGGATGATTATACTACCAGCAGCAGAGGCGGCCAGAATTGCATGGATTTGGTAACTTATGACTAAATTCGATTTTGCGAAGTTATTGATGCCCGCAACAAAAACTCAATGAATACTATTTTTCACATTCACGGAGTGATGCTCTATGATGTTGTAATGCCGGTGAATAAGTTCGTGGATTACCTGCGGAGACATCATATGGGGCTGGGTGCCAGACAACCTACGATGGGATTACTTGCTTCTTGAATGTACAGATGGGTTCCCATTGAATGAATCCCATTGTTCGAACCTAAGAACCCATTTAAAAAATAGGAGTCCACGATGGTAATATGACTATTGTCCCTTGTTATAGCCTGATGGTGACGGTAAGACTTTGCTGATGGTTCTAATTTTATGATATTGAGTAACCCTCATCCAAGAAAAAGGAAATATTTGAATTTTGCTACTAATGTCTGATCAGAAAATGATACCGATCGGTGCCAACTTTTGCTTATTTAATGATTGGCATGGAAAAAGGTATTACTGAGGAATGGAAGATATAGAACGCGCCCGATAAATTAATTAAGTTATCCGATGTTTATTAATGTATGCGAATTCTAAATAGAGATTGAATCAAATCGATCAAAGCGTATTGGAATGGCTTGAACAGAGGTTGAGGAATCGGGCTATGCCAATTCTGGGTTAAATCCTGTATGCGCTAGACGATCAAACCGCTCTACGATAAAGAGTTAGGTCAAAGAAAGGCGATCGAAATTTGGCGTTTCGAGGTCGAAGATATATGGATATATTCGATGGGCTTTAGAAAAAGCTATAATAGGCAGTTTATTGGGAATGCAAATAGTTGATTACTGAGGGAGCGTAACGTCCTCCTACGGGACAGATGGGGAAAACGTCGTAATCCTGGATTAATGTTGGGGTATGACACCGGAGATAGAATTCGGACGGACTAAACCACTTTGATGCTTATTGAGTGCAGGTTATGTGTTCATTGAAATAAATTTGATTTTCCCCAGATGCCAGTATTCATATGGCCGATTCCGCGAAGAAGGTTTGATTAATTAGAATTTAACAAGCAGAAACGAGGGATAATTAAAATTTATTTAATTGGTTTGAGTTTAGTTGAGTTGAGATATCCCCGGACAATACGATTTCGGGGTATTCTTCCAGGATGAACCGAAAAACTATTTCAGATCTGATGTAGTCGGTTGATCTATTAAAACAACACCATTAATAAACAAGAATATGTTTTTAAAGAAATAGTATTCTCATAGTGACTAAAGCGTCTATCGGTTGCAATCAAAGAATGCTACATAAAAAGACATAACAAAGTATCTCGTTTGATAAGGGCGAAATGCTTTTATACAGGCACGCGAAAAATTGTGGTTTACACACGACTACTACTCCATGCGCGAAATCAAGGAGAGTATGGTTATGGTAGTGAGTGCGGTATCGGGCGTTGGCCGAAATGGAACGGAAACTTTATATGTATGACTATGCGCTCACGCAACCCAAGGGAGTGAGCATAAGCTTAATAATATGATAAAGATATAACATGGATTTGAGGGAGTAAATCAGGGGGTACACGACGCAAGAATGGTTCTAAGATTAAATCATATTGTTGGTCCCTATGTAATCGCGTGTAGTAGATACGGGGTAAATTACCCTACAGCGAATGGAAGGTCGCCTGAATCGCCTATCAATACATTTGAAAGACCTGAAAAGTAAAGGTCTATAATGAATATTGATGATGAGGGAAATGCTTCTACGAGTTAAATGTGAAAGTTTAGAGGTCAATAAACCTCTTTCATGGATCCTACGGGATGGATGGGAAGGAAGCCTATACAAGTACAAGAGCAAATATCGTTTTCCAATAATGGGCCGAACTGCAGTGAATGGCCGCGTGACAGGATAAGGACGACTGGAAAACCGAGCATTACAATGGGAAGATGATTGGAAAAGTGCCAAGAAGGTATTTTTGGCATGACAAATTGGGTATTTTGGCGGAGTTCGATGGGGATATTTTTTAAGTTGTGAAGATCTCATTAAGGCATCACTCCCAAAATGGCATCTATACCATACCTAATGACGATTCCCGTTTATAGCCATTGGTTGGATAACAAATCGGAACGGTCTTAAGGTTATGGAATAAACGGGAAATGGTAATTATTATTGCCAAGGCACGTAAAAAAATGACCCCACGGCTGGTTTGGAAAGGCAGAATATCGATCTGTAGGAAAACGGAAAAATGATGATGGACTGCCACGGTAATGTTTTCTACGATTTCCCGAAACCTTTTTCGCTTCATACTGCTGGCATTAAACCATGGGATGGCATTTGCGGTACATTCCAGATTTTATAAATGGAACGGTCAATGTTCTTGAGAAACAATATTACCAAAGGGCCATCACTCTCGGCGAACATATATATATATAATGATGAACTGTCCGATGGAGGTCCTGCAACGGGTAACGGGCATTTGTTAAAAAAAAAATGACGGCAACACACTCTGATGCCTATTTAAATTGTCATTTGATAAACCGAATGGTACATTTAAATTCGGGAAACACATCATATGGAAATTGACGTTATACGGAGAAATATTTGGGCGTTCTAAAGATATTACCCTTGATAACCGGGGTTATGCGGGGCGTTATATTTTTGACAAGGGATTGAAAGCTGAATGGATTCGGACTAACATCGAAAATCATCGGATTGAAGGCGCATTCATTTTACTGGATGACAAATTTATAGTCGTCTCCTAGGTTCGTCTTGTTGTGGCGAATTTGCGGAAATAGAGGATAAGGTGAGGTAAAACACATGCGAAATTATAATCAGTAACAGACATATAACTAAGTGTGTATGCGGCAGGATAAAGATGGCAAATTTTTTGAAAAGGAGGACTGGAGTTCACAAAATTGAATTAAGTTCAAAAGGTATAAGATACTACTGCAGAGAAGCTTTGGCCGGTTGAACTTGGTAGTGAAGTAGATTTTTAGCACAATAAGAAGGATGTCATTCAAAGGATTTAATAACAATCTGGTCAGATAGGGATCTATATTGGTTCATAAGGCGGAGTACGATTTAAGGTTCCAAAGGAAAGTGATTATAAGAATCTACCCTGGAACAAAGATTTTCGAGGGATAGAGTTCTGAGGGATTGGCAATGTGGGGTCCTTTTACGAATACCTTGTTCAAGGGTTGGTCAGGAGCCTAGATACAATGATGCGACCAGGGAGTACATAATTAAGCATATCGATTTTAATACTGGAACGGCTTGGGTTAATTAAGCGGTGTTTAGAAAGGGCTGCAATTCGGAGCTATACTATTCGTCGAGATGGTAATAAAGTTTTGGTTAGGCGTATAGGACGATTTTATGGAGTGTTAGGAAAAACGATAGGAAGGGTGGACGTGGAAAGAACTTTCGTAAGCTAATGGAACTATGATCTATATTTAATGACGGGTATGAAGAAAGCTAAAATAAATGCGGATAAGAGTAAAAGGTAACCTGTAATATAAATTATCCATTATTTGGACAGAACGGTTGAATATAAAACTTTTCCTTAAAAGCGGGTGAGGGAGGATTAAAATTCGGAGGATTTAGTGCACAATGGGCACAGTTTAAACCGACACCGTTGCACCGCACAGCTTGGTTTATTCTATGAATAATTATAAGAACTTATGAAATTTTCTTCCGTTGTCTATTTTTTTATGTATGAAATTTGTATCGGCAAAACAGTATTGTTGGAAAGCTGAAAAGTTTGACATACTGGGTGGATGGGTAGTCGACCTCAATATCGTTCAACAGATGGGCTTCCGTATTTGATGTACTGGCATGGCGAACCTGTAAAATGCACTAACCGTTGTGAATTTTCCCGGAAACGGGCAACTACCAATATGGTTCGCCAATGAACTGGGTGCCAGGCGAGTGGGTAAGCCAGGTAGGTTACTAAGGTCGGATGAAACATAATTGAAAAGGGCTGGGAAACGTTCCGTTTGGGCTGGGATATGCAGGATCGGCAGAAAAAAAAACATAAAGGCTAATTAGAAAAAATTGGAACTTGATAGATTTGGACAGGTTTTAATGGCGTTTGGATGCGATTTATTTTTCTAGGAAAATGACGAACCGCTCTTCGAAAAATTAGCAGAGTGGCGCAATAACTCGCCGAAGAACCATGTCAGAGCAAGCCAATTTAATGATTTAGTGGTGTGGCGAGAATTGCCGATGTGCAGGTTCGCATTGCGGCTAGCCGACAAGGGTTTAAAGTAGCCCTGAGTTTCACGATCGCCCATGTGGGGGTGGCAGAAACGCCAGTGAGAGTTATTCGTAGTACTAATTGGGTATTTATATGGACATTTTGAGCGCATCTTGAAAAAATTGATAGCGGAAGAATCATATCCTTACGTGGATATACAGAGGCCAAACTAGATCAAGAATAAACGAAGATATCAATGTAAAAAGTTATAGAAATCGATTTTATATCTCATTGGCGTGCTTATTGATGCGTTCGGAAACGATATCTACAATTAGATGCCGGCAAACGAGACAGGCGAATAGAAATAAATGATTTGCCGCGCCTTATTTTGTAGATTGCACCGGAGTGGGTGGATTGGCTATGGAATGGTGCCGAATGTTTTATATTGGTCGTGAAGTGTTGATCTATATGGGAAGATGGGAAGATGGGGCGAATTATGGAAGTCGAAAGAAGCGAAATTGCGGTTATGGGGCTCTCAGTTTGTGGGGTGCAAGTGAATGAGATATGAACAGGCTTTTACGAGTGTTGGGCTATGCCTGTAAGCACGAATAGAAGAAGTTATGGTGCGTGCACATGGGAATTCCAGTCGTAAACGATTCTTAACCAAATAGATGATGCCGAAGAAATTCGGGATCATATGATTTACGGGCGATTTACGGGGTTTCTTTTGCAGCGAAAAACTATCCTGCAATAACTACGAGCTCGAGTGGGTTATCTTATTCATAGAAACGTGAATCGAGATGGTTGGCGACCAATATTTTTACTTTTAATGACGCCAAGCGGAAAAATTCTACGAATGATCGTAATTGGAGCCCGAGAAGTGATGTGCATTAAGACGGTACTACGAAGATGAAAAAAACTGATTATCTCCGGAGGCATTGTTTTATAAACCACATATTAATATTCATTCGAGCCTAATTTCAAAGATAATAAAATAACGTATTTTAATGGCGGCAGAAATTTAGCAACTCAGCCAGGCTGGCGCCCAAGGGTAATGAGAACACTGGCAAATGGGGCGGCGTGGGCTTGCGATCGCTCTGATAAAAATAGATGTCACCAGATCAACAAGGTATCTGATGATATTTGATTTTGATAGAGGACAGAATATACAAGATACGGATCAACAATGAGATATAGGTGGATGATAGATTTTTTTTCTCATGAACATGGGTTTTTGCCAGTTCGTTTCCGACTCCTAATTCCGACATAAACAAATGTGCTTGATTCAAACGTCAGAAATTCTATATTCTAGATTGAAGTTATGAACCGTCTTAAAGAAAAACAACTACGATTTAATCGAGATTGTTCCATGGGGTTGCGGAAGTCATGTATTGGTCGATACGAAAAATGGCGTACTCTATACATCAGATTATTTCGACCTGTTTTGTGCAGATGGGGATTGCCGCTTGATGGAATGCGGTTGTATTGGGACATTCTATTTGGGAGACATACTGGCAGGTTTTGATCATAATCTATCAGAACGAGCAATATAATTGGTCATGATGAAGTTTCCTTTCTAACGAGATTCTATTTTGAAACTGACAATTGTGATGGATTAATAATTCTATATAAAGCGGAGAAAAAATAGACACTGTCAAAAAGCCGAAGAGCAGAAATGGAGGTGTTTGATGCAGTAAACGGGCACTAATAAAGAAGTAAATAGAGTCCGTTGTGGGGGTGACTTTATATTCCTGCCTACGGAATAGCATTCGTTCATGCCAATTCAAGATGGATTCAAAAAGCGACATTAGTCATCGCTACGATGACGAATATGATATACCGAATTGTGAGGTTAACCAATAAGATTATCAAATGTTGCACTGAAGATTGACAGAATTCATCGAAGACAAGACTATTTGATCGGGAAATATTCGAATTCAGCCATTCCACTGGTGCGTATTTTATCGTTAAGACATTCCGATGCTTCTGAATTCCCCATGAATTGGAAAAACTTTTTTTGGAAAAGTTTCTTCCATAGTGAATTAAAGTAGGAGTGCTGTTAGAGCATTTGAACAGGCTCTCCCAAGATATTGAGATATTTTCCTCACAGTTTGCGATGATGACTAAAGAAACCAGTTAAAGGCTATTTAAAGATTTATTTAGGAGGGTAGACAATTATTTTAGATTAAAACCTTCGTCTTTTGCAAATCGAGTACAGAAGAAGTGAGATATCTAGTTGAGGAATCTTAGTGATAAAAAATGTGAACAAATGAACCACAATAACTTAAATATGTTTTTTTTTAGGCATATCCCCTTTTTGTGGGATGGTTGTAAAGGTTCAGAAAGATTTTCGCCTAGTACAAGGTGTAAGGTGTATTCTCCCACAGCATGGGTTGGCAAAATAGCCCTAGAACGAGGCTGGAACTGGGGTGTATGCCGGTGGGGCAATAGATATGGGTCTTACTTATGTGCAATATGAAAGGAACAGGCTTGACAGGTCTTTCATGAGAATTGATGAAAATTTAACTTAAAAGAGACTTGAGAGTGTAGTTGAACTATGCAATCGGACTTTATTACATGCCCCAACAGAACTTATGTATATGGCCCACATTTAATCAGATATTTGGAATGTCAAGGAAATTGAAGCATTAAAGATTATAGGTGGGTCATGTGATATTTGGAAATTCTCGGAGACAAAGTGTATTTTTATCCATGGAAGTGGAATTTTTTGGAGGTCGATTTGAGACGTAAAAGTGAATATTTGTTGACTTAAGAAGGCATTGAACGAACAGAAAGGCTAAAGCCCCATTTCAGAGTGGTTTTTACATCATGGGAGGGTCGTAGTTTTGCCAATAACAGGCTAATTCGGAAAGACTTTAATGGAGGAATGGAGGCTGGAAGGTAGCCGAATGGGATGGTAAAACATGGAAATTTGGAAAAAACGCTTTTAAAGAGTATGGAGTTGCCAGGGCATTTTGGAGTCTATGATGGGCAAATGGTTGGGACAGAGGATCTGCATCATAAAAGTATTGATAAATGGTGATGCAACAGGTAGCTCAATCCAGTTATGCTTTTTGACGATTGCACAGAATGGATGGCGTTCGCGAGTAGAAGGTAAAGGGCATTGATGGACTGTGATTGCTTTATTTTATGACAATTTCTCATACCATATTCGGAGTACATGGATACCCGTCCAATAATCGACAATTGAGAGTAAGGTGCCGATTTTTTGCTCATGAGGGGAATGCTGTGCTTGGGGAAATAGGCCACACCCATGGGATTAATTTAATCAGATAGATCTGGCGGAAGCCCAAGAAATTTATGGTTCGGAAATAAAGATGATGTGGTCCTTGCAAAGATAGGGATGTGGCATGGTAGAAACTGAGTAGGCCGGGAGTATACTTATCTATGTCTTGGGTTGACAGAAGGGTATATCACTAGCAGATGAAGAGGGAAATGACTTTTAAAATCGAAATCATTTTGTTGGAGATGGTAATTGGAGCATATATTGATAATTTAAAAGTTGGCAGAAAAAGGATATGTGCACCCATGAATGTACCTCAAGGTGTAATGCATTTGGTGAGAGTGACTTCTGACACAGTGGTGTGGTAAGGGAATATTTAATATATCATATAAGTTTTATTGATTGATATATGGCTTAGATTGATTCCTCTGTCATGATTCGTGTTTAATTCCTTGGATATTTTTCTATTGAAAGTTTATGAAAATCTCTTGGGGTGCAATCGAAAGGAAATCCGGCAGTCTCGTTAAGCGCGGGTCGTTTTCGTGCCTTACCGCATGGAAATTTCTGATCCAATTTATGATTACGCAGGGTGGGCATTTCGGGGCAATTGCCGGTGATGTTCGGTCTTCCGCTTTTTATGGTTGTGAATGGGCAGCATTTTGCGGGTGGTCATATATTTTTAGTATGCTTCGTTCGAAATGCGGTCTGAGTTGGGAATTGTTATCTATTTGGAAAGGCTATGAAACTATGCCCGGTTTTTTTTACTATGTTCTTTGATTTTTGTAGTACGTTTTTTCTGATGGGCCCCGAAAATTATTCGATGTATGACGGTAATATGTGGGACTTGTGATTTGGGTAGGCATTTTTTTAGCTGTATTAATGATATTGTCGGACTCTGCTTCCTATGATAAATTGATAAGCAAACTCTATCCCGTCTTTGGTATAGCTGCTCCTGATGGCGGTTGGTTTATAATTAAGCCTTGTTTTTTGGAGATTATAAATTCCCCGATTGGTTCCTGCAACATTCGAAATATGACCATAACCTGGATGAAAGCCATTGTTTTCATTTTTCGTTACTATTGCTGGGGCTTAATCCGGGTTTCATGCTATCAGATCCCCTATTGATGGACGCTGTGAAAAACGAAGATTGGGAGGAAATTTCTTTGGCACGATGAAACGGAGGAATTGTTGATGATTGGGCGAGGACGCGAATGATTTTTTGCAACTGACGATGAACTCCGCATGCTTGGCCAAAATAACATGCTGTTGGGGGCGAATCGAGATTTCCGCTTAAGTATGCTGAAGTGTTGGGGCATTCTAGCGTTGCTCAGGAATCGTTGCAGCACCCATGATACGTCTGGCGATACGCCATTTTCGGATCGACGTTTGATTCTGCAGCTGTTTTTAGAACCGGATAAAGAAGGTTAAGAATAGATGCTTTAATTGAATTACCTCTTTTTGTAATGGCCTCGCTACCAGATTGATTTCGGCCTCAATCTGGTTATTTTGCATGGAGCAACAAACTTTGAACGGTTGTACCTTTGGACAATTACAGCTTAGTTTAGATCTATGAAACAGGCCTCATTGGTGAACTTGTTCATTGCTTATTTTGAGATGGGTTGCAGTACTATATTTTTGGTCGCGCCTGAGGGATTTCAAGTTGCCCTATTTAATATTGATCTATATGGAGTGGTTTGGATAAATCAGTATCGCTTACTATTTTGGTTTATATCCGTAAAAGGAAAATAGTTTTTGTTGCACTTGAAAACCGATCTCACGTAAAATATTATAAAACATTAGGTTTTTTTTTTAAGTTTTTGATCTTTTCATGTTTGAAAAAGAAGCTGTAAAGAAGAAAGACCGGGATTGTTTACAGTTTTTAGGTGTGGAGATACTGGGCTATATTTACAATAAATTGGAAGAGATACATACCATGACGGATTTTATAGAATATTTTTTCATGAAGGCGGGAGGGTTGGCGTTCGCCGATTTTAAAATAATGAAGGATTTACAGGATTATACTTCATAGCAACTAACGAACAATAATCTATCTTAATCAGGCGGGTCAAATTCAAGAAACGTTAGCGTAAAGGCCAGGCTCGGGTAATAGGTGGTTCTACCGAGTCACGTGGTCGATATCAATAATGACGGATCTAAAGTGATTCTCTCTAAATGGGTCGTTTGAGACCGCTGAACATACGCAATGATCTGCTCTTAACACAGGCATTGATTGAGATAATGTGCATTTTTTGAAGAAAATGCTCGCTATGCTCGATCTGCCACATATTCTACCAGGTTTTCTTTTTTTGAGGTTATTGATCAGATGGGGATTCGAATATGTTCTGAGTAAATAAATACCGAGATTTTATGAATTGAATGACGTGATCGGGTTAAGACAATGATAAAAGGTTGGGGAAAATCCTTTGAAACCAGATGAAAAATTTGTTATGTGTGACGAGGGCCCGGTATATAAGTAACTACTAGGTTCTCGGCTTCGTGCCTATTGGTGATTCAATAATGAGATGGTTGCCTGAATGTTTAGGCATAGATTTACGAAAGGACATTTATATTAACTATAGACGTAGTTTAAAGAAATCTCGTTCAATATAATTCAATTCATATCACAAGTTTTCAATGGCAGTGATATGGGTCGATGTAAAACAATAGGCTTTATGGACAATTATTTCTTGGTATTCAGAGCGGAGGAAACATATACCCAAAAGAACTAGTATGAGCGGAATGAACCGTTGCGACTTTTACATAGATTGAAGACCTAGGACTAGCAGTAGTGTACAACCCCTGCAGTAAACAACGGTACGCGGAAAGAGATCCCGTTTTTTTTGATGTTGCCATTTGCCGGAATATAGGAGCAAAGACTTGGAGCTGGTCACTTTGTATTTGATATGGATATGATGGCTATCGAGATTATTTTGTGTTATCAAATGGAATCAAAAAGATTTTCGGCATAACGATTTCTAATGTTATTTAGAAAAAATATCGGGAAGGGTACGGAGAATGACGTGGATTTGGAGAAACAGATGATCTTTTTGGAAAATCGATAAGAGCAAAGGAAATTTTTTTATTTGAATAAGGGTAATTTGAGTTTCGAAAAATTAGATTTTGACCAACCTTTACCTATTCCAAGGGCTGGCTTACGATTTTGATAAATGATGGTGATTTAAGATGTATAGTAAATAGCAGATGTTTCGTTCACTCTATGAAATAATAACACAGGATGCCTAGGTAATTGAAATATTACTTTTGAAGGTGGACGCAAGGTATATGATTGGTCTGGCGAAAGGTGAGTAATGAGTGCGAAGAAACGTATACTGCTGAAATTTTTTCTAGGGGATTATCAGTCGGCTTATGGCAAGTACTTTGCAACTTGTTGGCGAAGTTGAATAAATAGATTCGGTTCGGGTTTTATGGCTGAGGAAAGCTACAGTAATTGAAAATATTGAATCAAATATCGAACTGATAATCAACTACAGCTCTAAATAAATAGTGAATGTAAAAATCCTCCCAAGGAAATTGCTTTTTCATTGATATCACGAAAAGTAGTGGATTGCAAGTTAGCATGACTGAAAAACGAATAACGATTTTGAGAAAGAGTACCTAATCCACTAAGATTGCAAGGAGGCGTTATCAGTTTTTGCGGGATTTAAATTAGATGATGGGTTAGAAAGACTTTTTTATTAGGTGGTGCTCTGGGGAGGCGGGAGTATATTCCTACAATGCCATACGTTAATTTTAAAAAGTTGAGATAGAAAGCATTTGAAGCGGACAAAGCATGAAGATACCCGGCGCCCTTGTTTTTGATGCGACAGATGGGTGATAGGACATACGTAGTTAGCGGGTGGACTGAAAAAAACGGCAGGGTGACTGATATTAGGCTGACGTTTATACGTATAAGATGAGTGGGAAATTTAAAAAATGAGGATTTTATACCAAAAATAACGAGACGGATGGGCTGTTAAAGCTGGAGATTTTTGATGAGATGGGATCTCGATTTGGTTGTGTAGGGTACGTGTAAGCCAATGAATGTTGGTTTGCCCGAAAAAAGCGTATTTTGCTGAAATAAATCAAGGCAGGAGGGTTATATTTGAATGACGTTACCGGAATCTAGATATACGGATCTGTTAGACAGGTTGATAAAGGTGCTTATGTGGTGACATAGACTTGATATTCATTGGATGTTTGTTATTGCCCAAGGTGGGGTAGTATAGAAATTTTTAATATTGAGTGGTAATTTCTTTGTGTATGTATATTCGGATTAGAATATAAATAGGTGGTGGTAGCGGTTGATCTGTGAGGATATTGTAATGATGGCGATTTGGATTTACTTGCGCGGAAATTTAGGTCTAACTATATAGTATGAGGCTTAAGAAGCTCCATTTCCCATCTTTATGTCAATGATTTCGACAAAAACAGATCTAATGAGAATTGTAAATGAGCTACGAGCAAGATAGCATAATGTATACCTTTACTGCGGTAAGAGAATGCACCTCGAACCAAATGACCCTTTCGTAATGAAAGAAATTCGAGACGTATGATGCTTTGCAAAAAGGCAGTTTAAGAGGTTTTTGGGAAGGAATTTGGATATATTCTATTCAATTTGCCTTGTATCCAATTTTGCCCACTGTATTTTGGAACATAAATATCACGATTTAGGTTTTAGGCAGCTCGACAAGTGCAGATGTTTCTCGATAATAAGATCCCTGTCGAAGATGTGGATTGATGACGGAAAGAGGATTTGATATATTGGAAATTTTGTATGGTTCAGAAGTGGAGACTACAAGAAACGACGCTAGTTATGGCATCTATTTATAAAAGCATAGAGGAGAAATTATGAGGTTATTTATTCCCTATCAATCTACTTATATGTTAGGGCGATGCTTAGGGGGCTCATATTAAAATTGGTAATGTGGAAAAAGGGCTTGTTCTTATAGCGAGAATGAATGATTTTATCAGCTTATTCAGTTGTAGTGTAATGATCTGACTAAGT
>Ga0163217_1082755_pt1 | contig 17231 bp, 28 predicted proteins | sample SynspAceP_FD_185933 | JGI IMG/M metagenome (GOLD analysis project Ga0163217, IMG submission 185933) | Saline lake microbial communities from Ace Lake in Antarctica - Synechococcus sp. Ace-P (PacBio error correction) | ecosystem: Environmental > Aquatic > Non-marine Saline and Alkaline > Saline ...
CAGAGAGAGATCGATGTTCTTTCGGCCGACTCCACGGATCGGGACGCCTCGCGTTTTACGTGGTATCATTTTCTTTTCGGCCGCCGCGACGTCCACTGGTCCGTCGATACTTGACTCGAATTTCGGCCGCCCAGCATAGGTTTGGGCGACGATTTTCTTTTTGCGAAGTGATTCGACGTATTCCCATAATACCGCAGGCGCGAACTGGTCGCCTTTTAATATAATCGGTTTGAATATCACCGACGATGGATGGGTTTGCTAAACGCGGCCGGCAAGAATAACGAAACCGTCGTCGTCGCTGTGCGTCATGATCAATAGTGGCACCGATGCAAACCCCGCGTGCCTGACGCCCCCATGAGGTGGGTCCCCAGTGCGTTACTCTGATGCCGCCTTTTTCGCCTGGAATTTGAATTCTCTTTGAGCTTTGGCGAATTATTTCTGTTCCGGGAGTGGCTCGTCCCGGTCTCCTTTGCAACGCTTCTGCGTGTCTTGCATCATGCGGCTTTCGATGGAGAGGGTTTTCGACGGCGCCGGGAAAATCGTTCTTTCGGGGTTTTGCTGCCGACGATGACCGGCATCGCCATCCAATGTCCTGAGCGAAATCACGGGTAGATGATACGTTCGACCATTTGCTCGGGTCTCGGCGATCGCCTCCTTCGGCCGTCGCGTGAACGGTGTGTCCTTTCCTGCATATGGAACTCGGCGGTTTCGCAGGACCATGCGGGTTTCCGCATCTCCCAACCTGCACCAACGTTGGCCCATTTGGTTGATCAGGATCGGGAGATCACGATAGCTTTTGCACCCATTTTCGCGTAGGTGGCCTGCCGATGATCGTTTCGGCTGGTCGGTCGAACGATTCAGCGGTCTTTCGAGTTTTTCCCGGCCTGTCGCATATCCGCCCGTGGGATCCGCTTCGAGTCGTGGTGGGTGACGACGGCACATTCGCCTTAGCGAACCCTTCGACATTGCTCGGCTTCCTTTCGAGTACTCATCGGGATAACAGCGGGAAGTACGCGTTCTGTGTGCCCGAGTGGGCTTTGAACATGTCGTCGAGGGCGCGTTGGAAAATGTTTCTCCACAATTGATACCCCCACGGGTTTAATCACCATGTCAGCCGCGAACTGGGCGAGTTCTCGGCCAAATCGGTCGGCCGCGCGAATGACGCTGCTGGTACCTATATAAGGTCGGGGTGAATTCGCCTGTCTTTGGGGCCAATGGAATGGGGCTGAGAGGGGAAGGCGGAAGCGGAAAAAGTGAAGCCGTTTTGGCATTTTCAGCTAGCGGGCTGTCGATTTAATTAAGCCGTGGGCGTAACTCCCGGTTTTTCACACGCAGTTTCACACCGGTTAACCGTGGCTAACGCCCATTGGTCTGAATCTTTACTTGGCGTAAAACACGATTAAATCGACTGCGGCGCTAGCCTGGTTGTGAGATCAGAACCGTGTTTACGACATCCGGTCGCGGCAAGATTCTGTTGAATACTTGTTCGATACAGGTAATGGCTGTCGTGCGGTCCGTGCTGCGGCGCCCTCGGATTGACTGCACCGCGAACGCGTTCGCTTCGCGTGGTTGAATCGCCAGCGATCGTATCGTCCGTTGAAGATGCCGGTGGGTATACTTCGAGATCAAATCTGGGAATCTTGGTCATGCGACTGCAAAGCCGTGATTCCCCTGGGTCGTGATTTCGACCTTTTCTGGTTTTTAGGTTCAAAACCGGCTTGATTCGCACCTACGATGCCCGTAATTTCAGTTTGAATTCGTTTTTCGCACCGCAGCGAGTGCCAACAATTGATGGTTCCGAGGCAGATGCCGAATAAACCCGGCAACCTTTTCCGATCAGAGTACCGGCAATCGTTTTTTTGAGTCGTAGGTGAGCGGTTCCCGGTCACGGGGCCGTTGGGAACAAAACACGCCAGCGGTTCGAGCCGCTAGAATGGTCGCGCTGAAAAGGTTGTCCCGGTGACGAATCTGTGACTCGTTTGCCTGCGCGAACGCAGGTGCCTGAGGAATGTTCCATACTTCAATGGCCGGTAAATCCATTGCAAACGATTGTCGGGCGGGCCGATCGTCATTCATGCTGTCGGAGGTGTTCGTGACAATTGGGTCCGAACCCCGTCGGACTTCGATCGGCGCTCCATGTCGTCCCGAGTTCCTCCGTCCACAATCGCCTGCTGGCTGGGCATGACTGCTTTGACGAGGTCGCGTCCGAACGAGGCTCCGGGGCCGCGTTGGCTTTCTTGACTCAACTGAGCGTCGTCGAGATTCGTTTCGGTCGAAAGGATACCCTGCCATCGCGCCGAGGCTGCGGAATTGCGCCGCACCAACGCTCCGCGTGGTCGATGCCCATTCAGGCCCAAATACGTGTTGCGGGTCAGGTATTTCCGCCAAACGTTCCCTCGATCGGTAATTGCTGTGAATCCGGCTCTCATTCGGATTGCACGAAACCCGACAGGGGCCGTGCCATGGCCGTTTCGACGGTGACGGAGTGTGACGCCGAATTCCGATTCTCCGGGTAAGTCATCGTCACGATTTGCCGCAAAATAACTCGATCGGGTCAGGATTTCCTGGTACCCGGTCATGGAAGTGTTGAAAGACGACTTCCGGCCGGCGACCTCAGACCGGTCCGCACCGAGCGAGCGGTCCAATGTAATGACGTGCCTGTCCTGGAGGGCGAGTTTTGCCGGTTGGGTTGTTTTTTTGCGATGCAGGCATGAATTCGGATGAACGTTCTGGGTTCGGGGTAGATCGGTGAATTTGTGCGGGAAAGTATCGCGTCGAAAAACGATCTGTTTTCCATGGTAGGTCGCTGAGCAATTGGGCAGAAAATATCGGCCTTATTTTTCTTTCGATTTCCAGTGAATGCGTCCGGCTGCGACGGCGATCTCGGAAGCGTTTGGGTTCGTCGCGGGGTTGGCCAGCGGTGACGATTTTTCGTAAAACAGGCGCGACCGAAGGCATTCTTTTTCGCAGCACGCCGACCGAGTCCGCTGGATCGCATTGCCGAGTCCCGCTGCCCCCCTGGGCCGATCACAATCGCCACGTTGACCTCGGCAAATCGATCGGCCCTCATCGCAACCCCGGTTTGCCACGAGAGCATCAGATACCGGGGCCCTCCCGCAAACCCGCGAGAATCTCCTGGCCCTGTTTCTCGCTTGCGGCAATGACTTCAGCAAGCACGGGATCAGGAACCGAGTCGGATCACGTTCCCGGGCCAATCGCTGTGGAACTCGCAAAACACGATCACCGGCTCCCCGGCGTGCTAACTCTGAAAGCAGGTCTTCGATGATCGAAGTTTCTCTTCCGGCCCTGTCACTTCGATCGATCTGTTTGCATGGAACGCCTTCATCGCCGAGCGAGCCCCCAACGTCGCGGACGCTGTCGCTGCAAACTAATGATTTGCCAGTCGTATTGCCGGTTCGTCTTTGCGACGCAGCGCGATGTTAGTCGGCGAACGATCCGTCCCGAGCGATTCATAGCGAGCCCGTTCGTCGTCGGACAATGCACGGCGATGCCGGTGAATCATCGTACTGGGCAAACGTCTTCCCACGGGCCGAACTGCGATGGCCTGCGAGTAGACCCCGAGGGCCGATCAAATCCGTCTGAGCAAGACATATTTGCCGTCCCGGCGATCCGGCGTCGCGCGTCTAAGTCCATCTCGAATACGTCCTCGCGCGTGCGCTCAATGCGGGCAGCGTCCTGACGCAAATCGGCTCCCCGGGCAAATGAATGGCTACTCGTCGAACCACAATCAGTTCGAAATAGATTGACCGATTCGCGGGCATGTGAACGCCGCATCTGTCATACGTCGTCACACTGACGGACTGACCGGTGGACCAACCGTCGCCGTGATTCCCTTGCGTCAATCGTGGCGCCGCGAGGATCCGGGAGTGCCATGATACATCATGATCAACGTACGGGCGAAACGACGAGCTGCTGGCGTCACCGGCAACGCACGATCGCCGTGCTAATCGCCACCTCGGTTTTTCCCGGTGCCCGTCGCATCACGATCAACGGCCGTTGCGGTTGAGCCAATCCACGCAATCAAATCGCCTGCTTCTTGATCGGTCGCGGCGGATGCAGTTTCGGGTGTCGGGTAAGCGACCTCGGACCAGAGCGGCACGTTTTAATCGGATCCCAATCACCACCGCGAGCGGTGCGGTCCAGGTCCGAGCGACCCGGCGGTAGTGCCGCAATGGTTCCGCCAATCCAGGTTGAATCGCTGCGATCGTTCGGAAGAGCATTCACGGTCGAACTTCGCTTTCGGTCGCGTTTTGATGTCTGTGGAATCATGGACTCCAAGAGATCGCCGCGGCCATTAACTCGCTCGATTAAACGGACGCGTCCAACCGTCCGGTTTAACAACAACGTTCCCTGGTCGAACGACAATCCCAACGGGTTGCGGTGATGCTTGAGGCCGGCTCTTGTAGGGGGAGGACGTTGTCTGTCATCAAAGGAGTCGTTACACCTTAGATAGATTAATGTTGACTAGATTTGTTGGATGTAGATCGTGTCGGGGGCGATGAGAATCAAAGAAAACCTCGGGTACGGTGGTGTCGCTTGCGTCCACCCTCATGCCCATCAATTAAACGTTGGCAACTGGATTATGCGACAGCGATAACAATCACTGGCATAGTGATCGATGGCTGGAGTCCCATCCACTCCCGACAATCATTAGGACTCGTAGCCTCGTCCGGTACCATTCAGCGCGTCTCTTGTTTGCTGGTTCGTCCTTACGTGTGCGATTGCGAAAGATGCAATGTTCCAATATTCTGATTTTCGGGTGAACACTCATCTTCGCTAATCAACCACTCATAAAGATCAAATAATGCCAAACGTTATTTACGTTGATGTCGTGTGTGCTGTCGCCGCGCTCGACACCCCGGCCTAAAACACTTTTGGTAAATCTTTCGGTTCAACTCTTTCGGTGCGCGGGTGCGTCCGCCGCGCACACGGCAGGAAAGCGGCGGGACGCCTGGAAAACTCCGGTCGCACGCTTCCTGTCGAATTGAGCCCCGCGATGGTCAACGTGGATTGCAGACACTTTCACAGTCGCATCCATCCGACCGAGCACTCCCGGCGGGTATCAAGCGATCAGTCACCCTGCTGCAAAACTGATCGCTGAACCTGGAGTAATCAGCTATCTGCTCGGCACGACCCTTCGATAATTGTTGAGCCATCGTCCGCATCCTGAAGCCGCCGAAAACTGAAAAAGCAAGTTCCAGATCACAAATCCAGGAGAGCAAGAAATTCTGAGACTGAAAGTTCCGGATGGCTCCTTGCTGATAATCGAACTGCTTCTGCAAATGCCCTAGGTAGGACCTCGTCCGTCGCACGGGCTATCGAAAAGGTGAGGCCTTTGCTCACGGTCGTGATATTGAGTTTGGCTTTCCATCGTAGAAGTGCGGTCCAGCTCCTACCGTTTTTCCGTTTTGCGTATTGCGAGGACTTGAAGATGGAACCTATTTCAGTGGCTTGTTGGAGATCGTTTCGTGGCGGCCATATCTAAAATCCGCAAGGCTACGAGGAATAGGAGAGAGCAGAAGGGGGGGTCCTGGGGAATAGGCGGGTATGGGCGACGAGTCAATTAGTATGGAGCTCTGAAAAAAGCGGGAATTCCTGCTCTGCCGGAGACCGTTCTTGAACGAGAACCGAGTAATTGTCGCCGATCTTGTTCGGTCATCAAACGTAACCGACTCAACGCATCGTGTGAAGGATATCTGATGTTCACAGCAGCAGGCGATTCCACAACGCTCGCTTAACGAACCGTGCCTACTTCGGCGACTATTCGAACCATTTCTCGCGGTTTTATATTTGAATAATAACCAGTGGAAATACACGCCAATTTACCTACTCTATTGGCGTTCACTCTCAGCAGTGTACGTGCTAGTCGCCTCCGTACAAGAAACTTTCAACGATCCCGACTACGTTTTTACTTGACCCTGAAGGGTACGGACAGCTTCCGTCGAAGGATTCTGGCAAGGAAACTCCCGATGGCGACCTCTACACCTTTTTTCGCGGATCGTTGGATATGGTTTTATTACAACCGGCGAGATTGGAATGATCGAAGGACCTGATTTGACCGTAACGTCGATAACGCCTTGGCATTCGTCCCGCAATTGGTCCGATTGGTCCTCGGTTATGCCGTTTCCGGCAACGACCTCGCGAACAAGAACAAGGCATTATTTCTTTAAGCGTTGAAAACGTTTACGAACGCTTCTCTGCCAAAGCCGCCCCTATCTTCGGCATGCTGACACCTTGATCGGCGTGATTCAATCAAAGTGGGTCAGTGGTTCTAAGTCTACGATGACAACTACTCACTGCGAACCGTCACCCCAATCCGTCCGTGTTTGATCGCGATTGAACTACACGAACGATATCCGTGACGGACCTCGCCGGAACTCCCGTATCTACCGCAGGGATGCACGGAAGGGCTATTCCAACGGTGATCTCCAGTTCACTGCGAAACGTATGGATAACGGAGAAACACGCAATTACGGTGAGTTCGGGCGTCACCGCAGTCAGTTTGTGGCCTGGGAAGCGCGATTCGTGACGGCCAAAAACCGTGGGTCATGGAAGAGGAACGTAGCGTCGTGTTCTTCGTGGGCGATTTCGGCGTCGAACCTGTTGTGGGAAGTTCCACAAGAAATTTGTTGGTTCGGCTCGAGCTCCGCCTCCGACCGCACGGCACCATTTTCCTCGATCAAGAGCCGGTCCTCGGTTGATGGGTGAGTTCAATTTCTCCTCGGTCCGCAATTTGATCGCGGCGCATTTGGTTTTCTGTCCACTGCTGGATAATGCGGGCATCGGTAACTCATTCCAGTCGCGTACACCGTGTTGAACCGTTTCCTGGTAAGCGTCGACATTAGCGAGACAATGACGTTCAAACGACGCCGTGTCAACCGTAGGCTCTGGAATTAGTTGTTTCTCGAACGCATCCCGACAAACCGGTTTCGGTGTTGCGGCTGGGCGATCAAGTGACCGTGCAGGTGTTTCGGGAAGGGGGGGCGCGGTCAAGTGTTTTCGTGGCGGATACGTTGATATTGGCTTTCGATTGACGCCGTGCTCGCAATGGTCGGCGACGTCGACTACCAGTGCCCCAGCTTTTCTCAGTTCGTCTGGGCTTTCAAATTGCCTTTGCCCAATCGAATTCAAGTGTCGGCGGGTTCGCATCTTCTTCACAGCAATCGACGGGATCTCGTCGCGGAATTGAGTTTTTGAAGTAATCGGTGGCGGAGAAGAGCGGCCTGAAGTCTTGCCACCCCGAACCTCACCAACGATTTGCTGTTAACCCAATTACGATCAGGAATATCTCCGGCAGTGGACTATCTCCCCGTCTCGCTCGTCGGCGTCGGTGCGTCGTCGCAGTCAAATCGTCAACCAACGGGATCATTACGGCGGGCGGTTTCCTCCTTCATCGGGCCGAGATCGAGTAGTTCTGCGGCAACTCAAAATCGAATCGCGACTCGAAACGGATGATGGGTTTTCAGCCGATGCGTTCGACTCGGAACGGGACGAAATCCCTTGGGAATTCGTAGAATGGACAAGTTTGCCTCACCTTTCTATCCGATTTAGTGAAGGATGGATTCGACTCCGTTGGAAGCCACCGAGCCGAACCGAGTTTTTCCGTCAAAACACCCCAAGTGAAACATCCAGCACCTCTGCAATCGGAACTAACGACGAAACACTTCGACGTGATCTACCTGGCAATCAAGCCCTGCCGAATTGCCCCCTCGGCGCCCCAGGTCATCGTAATCCCAGCGGATTTCTATACTTCGCGTCACCCGAAATGCCCAGCTCGTTCTAGATCGCTTGTATGAACCGTTTCGGTCGCTGTCGCTGAATAGCTTCGTCGCCCCGGGGGGACACCCCTACCTACTTGGCCCCTTTTCAGGCGTAGCAAAAACGCCTCCCATCCTGATCATCGTGGATCGACAAGATCCTGACAATCGACGAAGCGTTGAAGGAAAAAAAGGAAGAAACATTCATTTCGAAATTGTCTATCAAACATCGAACGGGCGACAAGCGAATTAACAAGCGGGAATTTCTAGTTCCTTCAACGTCCCGAATTCCCGCGTTAGAAATCGAAGGCGCAGACAAAATCGGGCACGATCAAGGACAATAATGAATTTATTCAAATGGTATCCACCCAAGACGGCGAATTGAATCGCCGCCTCAAGATGGCAAAATTGAAAATCTCACTCATGCCAACCACACACGGTCATTGCCCACCGGCTGGAATGAGTCACACGCCTTTTTCCTGGACTCATCCGACAACCTTTTCAAAATACTCGCTGGCAACTGATCCTCCAGGTCGATACCGAACAAATCGAAAACCCCAACGGAAACTTTCCAAGAGCAGATTCGTCGCAACTGATGCCGATCCACTGTACCCTGACTTCGCTCTGGAGGCCGAAATACCAAGGAGCGAAGATACTGGCGATCCTGATTTTGCTGAAACGCGACCGCTCTACGTGAAATTGGTAACCAGACAATTCCGACCATCCCATCCCGATTGGCAAGCGGCAAGTATTAACGTCAGGACATACTCGGCGGAGAGTGGAGCCAAAGTCGCCGGAACACGGGAGACGCGAATTTGGGAAACCAGATCATATCAAACGTGATGCGAACAACATTTGATTTCCGTGGGGGTTTGAGGTTTTCGACGCGTTCCCTTGGCAGCAGAGGTCGAGTTGCCCTCCGGATCTCTGCCACATCACGGGTCGAACAAGAATCACGAAATATCTCCCGCTTGCTGAAAACGCAGGCTCGCATCCCTTTGAACGACCACACAGAGCACATCGATACGGAAATCGATGAGAACACGGCGACCGGTGCCGGAAGAATTGGGAAGTGACGGCCTGTGCGAGTGTTCTTGCACCGTTTGCGGCGTCGGGGACGGCCGGTGAACCTGATGGACGGAATCCGTTCAACTCAATAAGCCATGCCCGCCGGTGACAACGGGGGCCTATCGTTTGAAGGTGCCCGGGAATCGTGAGCCCAGGTGACGCACTTCCGGACCGGCCAATGCCAGCGCCCAGCGGCTTTGCAACCGAAACTCCAATCATGGTGAACCAACTACGCAAAACCGACTACGACCTGGCACCTGGGTTTGTTTTTTTTCCCGTTTGAGCATCCAAATTTGGTCGTCGGGACCATCGGTGGCGGCAGTTCTGACAACAGACACGACCAGGAGCCTCGCTGTTCCGAGCTAACCAGACTGCCAGTTTATTTTCCCGAATCGGGTCCAGTTTCATCACTCCCGCTGAAACGTCGAGAAAATCTTTGGCCGAAATGGTGGGATACGTCGTCGTTCACGCCGGACTCATCGGAGTGGTTTTTTGAACCAAACTGTGGTCGGTGGCGGACACTCCGAATCGCATCCAACCTGACGCGACGGCAACCGAACCCATTTCAATTACGCAACCGGGACGGACCGCATCAAGTTGGTCAATCGATCCTATGGGCCGAAAGCACCCTGTTTCACTGGCCGAGCGCCGGCGCGATTCCGACAACTTGCGATGACGAACTGGCGAGGATGAACCACAAACTACGATTACGACGCGACGATCAAGCGTTTTGGTCGTGAACTCAACCCCACGCCGGACTGACGCCGATCGGGATATGCGCAGCCTGCCCTTGACGAACAATTTCAATACGCACGGCGACGTCGTGACCATCGGTCCGTACGATCCGGTGACAACCATCTCCAACAGCCCGCCGCAATGCAACAAACGAAACACATTCGGCTATCCGATCCTATGGCCGAACGGATCGTCATGCGAGCCGTTCATCGAAGAGGATGGCGGGTGAGCTTTCAACGTCAATCGATCGGCATCGATCGATGCCCTCGCGGATTCGATGATGTCCTGGCTCGACGGTGATGATTACAACCAGTCAACGCCAACGGGTTGAAGCTCCCCTTCTCGGCGGTGCGCAACAAAGAAAACTCATGACTGATACTGGAGCGACTATCTCGATCCCTCCACCTCCATCAACGAACGCGGCGATTCGTCTCGCTCGCGAAACCAATAAGCGCCGGCATTCCCCGGCATCATTGAGTGACTCGAAGAACTACGCCTTTCGTTCACCCAATCCGGTCACTATCTCAACAGCCCACGGGCTGGACATCCGACTCTCTCAGTTCGTGCGTGGATCGTCGCGGGTTCGCACGATGGTCAGCAAGGACCCGCTCGGAAATGTCACAACCTACGAAACGAGAACCGGAATACGAATCGGTACCGTTTCGTACATCCGATCGAGTGAATCCTCTCCATCACCGGTCCCCCGATCCCGACGTGCAAGTCATCAGTGCCCTACGACGGTAATCCCGACGACCAACGCCCGCTCCTTCGACACCGTCACCTCGTTCGAGTTAAATTCGCTGATGGACCTTTCATGCCGAACGACGACACTGCCCCGCTCGACGGACAACTCCTGCAAACTGAAACGACCGGCTACGTCAATGGACAACGACTCCCGTGTCATCGACGAATTAGGCAACGGCAACCTCGACCGATGTGGACGGTCACTGGAAATGGTCAACCCCCAAGGTTTACCGACTATTTCAAACCGGAACGCCAACTGACGAGTCTCTGGCAAAACAACCGGAATCGATTCAACGTCCATGGGGAGGGAATCTAATACGCCCATTAGAGCGCATTGCGAAGTCATCAAACGAACTTGAACAACCCGCGCCGTGACCAAACGCGTCGGGCAAATTGTCAATTCCAACCCGTCAGGCATCCGATGAGAAATTACTACTACGAATGTCAACGGGGACGGCTATGTAACCGCCGTCGACGAACTCCAAGTCATCAACGAACTCAACTCGCCGCGATACCGAATCCCAACCCGCCGGGACCTTTGCGAGGAAACGACGGGAGTACGTCGGGCCTCGGCAGAAAAACGCCTTGTTGACGCGGGGCTTTCCCGCCACCGCCAAACAGTACACGACAGTGGATCCCGCCTTTCAGCAAAAGAACCTGATCGGCGCCGAAATCATCACGAACCGGACGCGTTAATCATTCCGCCATGGTGGACGTTGTTTCTATAACCACATCTCGACGATGCCGACCTCCCCGACCAGGTCGGCTCGCAGCGGTCATTCAAACTGAAATGATCGTTGACGAAACGCAATCCCCTCCGAGTTTGATGTCACGAAGATGGCCGTCAACGACCTACCAATACCGATGCCCACGGCTACCCCTCTGTCCATGACGGATCCGATCGGGCCGACGAATCACTTTCAATAGATTTGTGGGCCGATTGACAAAAAACAACATCGGCCAACAATCGGATCGTCGGTGTCGATCACGGAAACGTCGGAGACCCACCGCTCACGCCAACGCCTCCCGCGCAGCCGACAGTACCAAATCAGTACGATCCCGTTCGGAACCGTCTTTCAAACCGAATCATTGCTGACATTACTATCGTCGGCCGAAGAACAACGGATACCGCATCGAATACCCCGTGGGGTCGGACACGAGCTACGTCGTGCGCCGCGTCCGAACCAGTCGATGAACACCAACCTAACCTTTATATGTTCAAGATCGCTTGGTCCACGATGGCTTCTCCGAGTCCCGATAACGACATCAAGTGCGTCGCCAGAAACCTCTCGTAATCGTTTGCGCTCATGAATCCGGACCACCGTGTTTCGTGACGTCAAACCGCACCCATTCCAAACCTTTCCGTTACGATGAACTACGGACAACTCCGCGAATCCGCTCAGGCCATCCGGCGCTATCCAACAACGGACCTCTCTGGGCCACGACCCTCTAACGACTATGACGAACTCGACGACGATCGCCCGATTCCGATCCGCAGGCCGCCTCGTGACCGATCCGGCGAACACGTCGCTTCCCACCACGAAGTCGGCCGTGACGCATTTCATACTCCCGGCGGCTACTTGACGCCGCAGGGGACCGTCCGAAATCGAGTCGACCTATGAATTCGATAGCTGGGCCCGGGGCCTGTTGGAATCGACGGAAACCCTCGGAACGCGCCCGTCCGATTCCCCCACGGGACCCCAAAAAACGAACCTATCGCCGAACCGAGTTAATCTCGGCAGCGAAGAACTCGGAATTGCAGCAAATGTCGGCTGGGGCGTGACCCGAATCACGTCGGATGCTCAGGGACGGTGTGCCCCTGCGGAGAAAGAATTACCTTGACCGCGAGGCAGAGTTCGCCAACATGAGTCTTGCTCGAACAAGAACCAACAGACCGACGTTTTTCGTGCCAGGATCTCATCGCGAGTTCCTTACTCCCGGTACCGCACGCCGACGAACACTCGAACCATGCTCGATCCCGAACAAAACGAAACGAAGGTTCACCTACGATCATCTGTCTCGCGGATCAGCAATTCGATCCCGACAGCCTTCGAAACCGACGCCGCTCCCCGGAATCACCACCTTATCATTACGAACCGTTGCCGGGAACTCACTCGACAACCCAACGTCCACTTTCCTGATCGAAACGGTGACTATGACCGCTGGGCAATCTCGCCAGCACCACCGTCGCCTGGGAACGACCCTCGTTCCACCAACGAACTACGACCTATGAACGGTTCTCTCAGTGGTTCCGGACTGTCAAGGGTTCGTCGGCCCGCCCTACAGCGAACCCAGTGGATCTGCCGGAGCGCCGAGATTGCCACCTCGAGGTGGCCATGACTTACTACGGAACCGCTTGGCACGAAAACATCGGTCACCCAGAAAAACGTTTTTTTGAAACGACCTCGTTCGAGTACGATTTGGCCAGGTCGCCGAATCCGGGTTGACCGACGCATCGGGCAACCTCACCCAATGGTTCACGATGACTTGGGGCGTGTGATCGTGAAACGACGACATCGACGTCGCTTCGGTCCCGACGGACGTCCATCGAGACTTTTACACGATCCGAGCGGGAACCTGGTTCCATCGGGTCCGATCGAAGCCGGACGCGTGAACTCGCTACCAGTATGACGAGCTCAACCAACTTCAAAGTCCGAACAGTGGTACGCAGCGCTTGCACCGTCGTCCGAACCGCTCGCATTCGGTTCCAATTCGAAGGATTCGTTAATTACGATTACGATGCCAATCCGGGCCGCCTCCAAGCCTTCGACGATGCCGCCTCCCGGCAGCCCGCCGGCATCCCATGGCGTCGAGATGAACCATGACGGGTCCGGACGAGTCAACCGACGTCCCGCAATCCTATGGCCCGGCACTCGGCAATGGGATTGCGACGAAAATGCGTCGGTTGCAGTACGAGTATGACCGAGCCGTTTGATAAAGCCCGAACCACTCTGCCGACGCCAGCATGGGCGCAAGCGGACGTCAGCGGAAACCGTTTGACGCATCACGACACGCTTTTTCAGCGACGGTCGAAGCCGACTGGAGTGAAATCCCAACGCCGCGTCGGCCCAATCGCGAACACCACCGACGCGCCGGAACTCAACGGTCAAGACATCGCATTGATCGACTTCCCAACGGCCGTTGGAATTCGTCTCACGAGACCGCTCACCGGTGGCCAGCGGACAAACTCTCAGTCAGCGACTTATGTTTTACAGCCACCATGGCGGCGTCGAGGAAATCGACCATACCCTCGCAACCGTGCATCATCCACTTATACCGTCGCATGGGACAAAATGCCGGACGTGCGATCACACGCACCGGGACGCTAGGGAGAGTTCAACGGGTTTTACCGCACTACCACGGCAACGAACAACGCGCACGTTCCAATACGCTCAAACAAAGACAATCGCCAGCAGCAGATCAAATGACGACGGGTTCCAGCGTTTGGCAGAACTACTCGTCGATCCGACCGCAACCGCTGGGTGAAGTCCCTCCTCCACGTCCCTTCACTCCAGTCAAACGTCCAACGAAATCGCCACGACCACCGACCGATCGCAACGTCCAGTGGGACTACACTATGACCAAACGAGGGCAAACCTGACGGGAAAACAATTCCCAGTCTTGTGCCGTCGAACGGACATATCAATGGGATCACGCAATCGTTTGACCGAGGCAACACCTCTTCGTCCTTAGCGGTTTTGAAACAACACTGACGTACTATTAGACGCCCTCCGACGCGCCTGATTGGTCGAGTCAAAGAAGCACCACCGGACCACGCGACGACATTCTCGCCCACGACGGCGTCAGGTGGGATTGCATTAGCGAATGGCGTCGGCCGATCACCGTTTTTTATGGAGCGAGGGCGTGGATAATTACTGGCCGAGCAAGACGTTTCCGACGGCAGCCGTGTCCGTTGGACATTGGACCGATTAACCTCGGTTTCGGTCCGCGACCGCATCACCCCCGCGGCACCTTACAAGCACACCAACTACGACGCGTTGGTGAACGCCCGTCGACAATCGTCGTCACGGTCCCACGCCCGCGGCCGACGACCTCGATGTCGTCTCGGCTTCACCGGTCGGCCTGCTCGACAACCCCAGCCTGCAAAAAACAACACCACCGCTGGTACGACTCCCAAAACGCACGCTGCTCAAGCAAATGACCCAATGTGGGTCTTGGAACGGACTCCAATCCGTAACCTTACGGCTCGCAATCAACCGACAACGTTTGACTGATCCGAGTGCTTTGGAAACCCGCCATCGTTTGGACCGCCGAGCGGAATGAGACCGAAGTTAACTAACGAACCTGGTTTCGATGAAGTACAACAGCCTTCGCGCATTGGCAGCCAAATACCAAACGGGAGGGCGGCGAAATTCCTTTTTGTTGAAGGTTTCCGCTGGCGTTTTTGGAGGGAAACGTTTTGCAGCGAGTCTGTTTGGAACACAATCCGACGCAAGGGTATGGTGAGTTTGAAATAGCGTGTGTAACTGACGTTTCGACCAGGCGGCGGATGTTTTGACAAAGCGATGTCCGCATGTTACACCGGGCGTTTACACGTCTCTAACAAGGGAGCGTTCGCGTTCCGCAGCACGGTTGAAAGGAATTGAAATCGTCTCAAGCTGCGATTCTGCGTCAGAAAACTTCTGGTATTCGGGAGTTAAGGAAGCAGGGCGATGCACGGGGATTTTTACCTGCTAAATAAGGACCTTCTCCATGTAAGTCGTCCCGTCCATCCGGCGGTCAGTGCTTTGTTTTTTGATTCCACACTTGGCTGTCTTCTCTGCTTGAGCAGGCTTAAAGCACTCGCCGAAGTGTACTGAAATTTTCATCCCCATGCCCTTTGCGAATTCGACATTTGTCTTTCTCCGAACGAAAACGTCTACTTGCCAGTGAAGCAATTGTTTCGATGCCCCAATAGCACGCACAGCACCCTGCAAAATCCCACCTGGAGAACTTTGCTCACGATGTAGTTCGCACAGCAATTCTTCTTTCCTTTTCGACGCTGAGTGTTTTATTGATCGACATTCCGATTGCAACATAAATCTTCAGCGTGCCCGTCGGAAAGATCATCCGGGACTTCACACAGGTAATAAATGCGCTCGTCGATGCGACCTACATGACGGCTTCGTTGTGTGAATGCCAAGCAAACACTTCGGTTCGTGGCAAAGTCATCCTCAAGATTGATCCAAGAAAAATGCCTTGATTCCCTCGTGAAGCGTGGGGTTGATTTCCCTTCAACAGCCAGCAGTAATCCGCAACCTTCATCAACGATCTTTGCTGCAATCCTCGGTCTACATCCCATGGCGTCCATAGTGACCAAACCACAGAAACACTCGATGATTTTCAAGCAATTTGGGGATCCGCCGTGATCTCGTTGCTCTTCGCTCAACGACCGTCTGGCCGAGGCTGATATGAATGTCCGTTGCCCAGGCACGACCATGTGGTATGGCGGCTTTGCCGTGGCATGGTCATGAACTTCGTCGAAGTGAGTTTTCCGTCGATTGGCAATCACCTGGCCATCAGTGATCTATTCAACCATCAGTCATACACGCGAACAAGGATTGCTCGAACTCATGCAGGCTTGATCGCCGTTGAGGATTGCGGTTAAAAGCGATCATGCGAAGGGAACAACCAGCAGAACATGTCAGAAATTTTTGCAAAACCAATTCCTTCTAGTATTAGCAAATTTAGTAATTGCCACAAAATCATCTGCTCCCCGCGATTCACTCCCAGATCTATCATGACAGTACATTTGACCAAATGGATAAACGCGGCTCACCCGGACGAAGGATCAGTTTATTTTCCAAGATGATCAACCAGCGATGTTAGAGCGTTCCAATTGCAAAGATCCTAAGCGAGTAAATCCGTCTAACTTTTTGCAATTCAAAAGCTCAGAATGCGAACCTCCCGCTTAAGTCTCGCAGATTACCCAGTGTGGCGCCAATCGCCCTGGTTAAAGGAGTGCATGTATACGGATCAAGGACGAAGGGAAACAAGCACTCCTCGATCTGATCTGGATGTTGGTGCTTGATTGGCGAAAATCAACACATTCGCGCTAAATGCAATCAGCGCTAAGAATTCGGCGATGCAGTGTGCAAAGGAGTTTGGCTCGGCAGAAAGGATAAGTTGTATGCTGACGTTCACGTACGTTTATGAACCTTCACGAAGCACGTGAGAGCTCCGAAACAACCCGCTTGATTCGCCACGCAAAGAAAGCGTTTCCTGATTTCCAACCATATGCGGTGAATGAAATGGTTGAATGCTGGATTCAGATCAAGCCTTTTTCTGTTGAACGACTGTGGCGCAATCTCAATTCAAGCAAGACGTGAGGAATGCGAAACCGTTTCCGCATTCGCATTCCCATTGCCTCAGGCCGAATTATGTTTCGAATCCAGATGGGCATTCGCGATGAAGCGAAGCTTTGAGTGAGTAATGCTATACACGTTTGTGTTGGTGAGCATGGTTTCATTTATGGTTGATGGCTTCCTGATGAGTGTCGCAAATTGAACGGTGTCAAAAAGCAGTCAATTCGGTTTATTATTATCTCGTTTTGATTCAGTCACATCAGATAGTTCTTACGTGACGATCATCGAGGCGTGATACAAGGCGCTGGAACAAGGGTTCTGGAAAATCCTAGGGTGAGAAACAATCTATGGTCCAGACCATTGGAATTGTGAATCACCACTTTGCACCGGAGTAAAACGACACTAACGAGGCCACCGAAGGTGGCCTTTCTCATTGGTGGGCACGGATGTCCGCCTACACTTTCTTCGTGGATGCCGACTTTGCTTGCAATCTTGCCGAGTAACACCGCCGCACATGGAAATGAAAGGAGCCATCAATGGTCAGAAGCCATCAATGGGGTCAAACGCTCTTTGTGAGTGAACCACATTCTGCACTGGAGGG
>Ga0163217_1009650_pt1 | contig 17228 bp, 20 predicted proteins | sample SynspAceP_FD_185933 | JGI IMG/M metagenome (GOLD analysis project Ga0163217, IMG submission 185933) | Saline lake microbial communities from Ace Lake in Antarctica - Synechococcus sp. Ace-P (PacBio error correction) | ecosystem: Environmental > Aquatic > Non-marine Saline and Alkaline > Saline ...
ACGGCAGGGCTTCCCAAAAAGAAGGAGGAAGGGGAAAAATGCCCCGAAATGGCCAAAGTAAAAAGTTTTTTTGGTAGCCCGTGAATCAAGCTTGGGCTCTCAAATGCCGGCAAAGCCACCCGGCCCACCGGTGGGGCCACTGCCCTCCGGGGCAGCACGGGGGTCAACCACCATCAATCGGGCGTTGTTTTGGCCAAGGAGTTTACAACGCCCGCAAACTCCAGGAGAAGGCCGGCCTTTATGTGATTCGGGTGGAAGATTTCTCGGTCTCGAAGACCCAGCTTTTCACCTTCATCCACCAAAGACCCCGCCTGCCCTTTGTCGGTGCTGTCATCAAGGCCAAGCAAGGCAATCGACAAAGGTTGCCGCCACCTCAGCAACGGGCAGTGTGGGGGAGCGATCAGTTCGCGCCCAGCCTTCGAAGGAGATCGCCAAAACGAAAACTCCCCGAACCTCAACTGCACCAGCCCTTGAGTCGCTCCCGCAATCATCGAAGGCACCGCCCGGCGAACCAAATGGCGTCGCCCGTCACGACTGATCAGTGGCCCCCAGCGCCGGGTCCTGATCACCGGCTCATTCCCCATCCACCAATTCCGGGGGGAGACCCAGGACCGCCGTCGGCGCCCTACGGCCCGCCCGTCCGTCGCCAGTACCCAACCCACGATGAACTAAAACCCTCCAAGCGCTTCAACGCCCTGCTCGAAAAAAGTCGAAGACCGGCCCTATGCACCGGCTCGGAAGCGTTGCCAGCTGGCCAAGACAACGGCAACGCGGCCAAATTTCGATGGAAACGAATTCGAGGCCCAACGTGCGCCTCGCGGCAATTGGGAATCCGAGTAAACGCCGACCAGCACCTGCGCACCAAAACCGTCCGCCGCGAACGGCAACCCGGCAGGCATCCGCATCGCCGTGAGTGGCGCCCGCGGCGAGAAGGTTGCCGAAGCCCCGCCGCCGGTGCAAGACCTGGCTGGTGATGAGGATCTGGTGGAGGCGATCGCCGGCGGCCAGATGGACTTCGACCTGCTGAGTCGCAAACCCCGGAACATGAATGCCAGGTGGCCAAGCTGGGTCGGGTGCTCGACCGCGGGGCCGATGCCCATCCAAGGCGGCACGGTCAACCGCCGACCTGGGCGCGCGAAATCCGCGAGTTTCCAAGGCGGGCAAGCTCGAATTCCGCGCCGATCGACCGGCAATCCGTGCACGTGCGCTTCGGCAAGGCCAGCTCAACGGCCGAGACGCTGCCTGGAGAACCTCAAGGCGCTGCAGGAAACCATCGACCGCAGAAACCCAGTGGGCGCCAAGGGCCGCTATTGGCGCAGCCTCACCATCAAGACGCCACGAATGGGCCCGGCATCGACGTTGACTTCTTCCGCCCTCCAGGACATCACACCAGCAGGAGAGCTGAAGCGCCTCGGGATTAAAGTCCTGAACTGGCTTCGGCCAGGGGGCACGCGGCCCGCCAAGACAGCCGGTGGCCAAATTGGCCTTAAAACCCTGCGAGGTGCATGCAGAGGTTTGTTTTCCCTGGTCCCCCGAGGGTCGGATCATCAGGCAGCCTCGCGGCGTTCCGGTTGCAAACGGGCGGGGTTCTCTTATGCTCGCCTGGTCGGAGCTTTCGGATCCGGGCCGATGAAATCAGCGGGAATCGTCTGGGTGCCAGTGCTCGGCTGGTTGTTGAATTCCGGTCGATTCGTACCACCCCATGGGCCGCAAGAGCCGCTGGATAGCGAAGAAGCTCAACAGATCTCGACAGGAGCTCCCATAGAGAGGCGGGGGGATGTGCCCCTTCCCCCCCCCTCCCCCTCAAAAAAACCCGGGAAAACCTTGAAATGGCGCTGGTCCTTGATTACAAGGGTCTGTCCCCATCAGGAAATGACTGATCTGCGGAATAACGGTCTGCAGGCCGAAGCAACAGCGCGTCTGTCAAGGGGACCAAAAAGCCACGCTTTGCGATGTGCGTCTGGCATTGAGAGCGGACAGCACGTCCGGTGGTCGAACTCGATGATCCCACACGCGCACACAGATATGCTCGTCCGCGCTGATCCAAGGGTGATGTCCGGCATAGGTGGCGTCAAGGACCATTCCAGTCCTTACCAGAAGGACAGAAGAAGCGGAACGAAAGGCGGCCTTCTTCAAGGCCAAGAGCTCCTGTCCGCAGGCCGACATCAAGCCATCGGGGTGGAGCTCCCCTCCAAGGACGTTGCTCGATGGCCCCAGAATCGCCGGTGCGATCAAATGCCCGTGCCACCAACTGGGCCGTGGGCATAACGAAGTTCTCCGGTCTCGCCCGGCGACTCAGCAGCAGGCCGAGAAGCGACGCCAGCTGAGCCGATCCCCTTTTCCCCGATTTCTCCATCCCGACATGTTTTGCCCTGCTCCTTCAATTCTATGACAAACCAAAAACCGACAACGAATTCTCGAATCACTACTGAAAAACCCTTTCCTGCTTGAAGCTTCCGAGCTCGTCAAGCAGATGAAGAGGCTTTCGGCGTTTCCGCCGCCGCTTCCGCGGCGCCGTGATGATGGCCGGCTCCCGGGCCGACCTGACCGCTGAGGCGGTGGAAGAGCAGAACCGAATACGAGCCATCTCGACAGCTTCGAATGTGCGCGAAGATCAAGTCATCAAGGCCGTCCGCGAAGTACGGGCCTCGTGTCTGGGAGAGCGAGTCCAAGGCCCTTGTTGGAAGCCGCTCCCAAAGGCCATCAAGGAAGGCGTTTCCCAAACGAGGAAGCCGCCAAGATTAAGAAAGACCGGTTGAAGAGGTTTGGCGGCAAGGTCACCGTAAGTGATCCGTTCGCCTGATTTTCTCAGTTCTTGGCGAGGGTTCCGGCCTCGCCCTGCCGGCCCCTGGTGGCCGCTTTTTTTCATGCCGCCGTTAATCGTGGCAGACCAAAAAAAAACCCCACCGAAGCAGGGCTTTAGAGGTGGAACGTTTCTTGGGGAGTCTGCTCCCCTTGTTTCGAGGACCACCAACAGTGGGGTATCGCACCCTCACACGAGTTAAAGTAACGCCTGCCTCAGGCTCTGGGCCAGGGCAGAGGGGTCGCTACTTGAACTGTCCCAGCAGCCGCGTCGTTTCCTGCCTTACTTGGTGACTGGCCTATTCGAGTCGAAAAGGAATCACCGGCAGGGCGAATCGGATCGGTTCCGAGGTCATCAGTGAGACCGCGGGTCGACGGGCGATCAGCTGCCTGCCAGAGCCTGGTCGCTGGCGCGCGGCGCGGCGATCAGCTGGGGCACATGGGGTGGGATTGGTGAAGTGACAGATGGCTGAGGGTTTTCTGCTCAGCGGAGAACAACGGCGACGGCGAGCTGCAAGTGGGACTCCAGCGTGATCGGCACGCTTGAAGCCATCGCTGGTCCACGCCGGTTGGCGTTGCCCCTGCCCACCACGATCGTTTTCGGGTCTCCCACGGGGTCATCGCCTGCAGCTGAGCTCCTCGCCCACCTGCCCTGAGCCGCAGCCGGAAACGAGCCGCCCAGAGTCCTGTGGCCGGTGCGCAGGGAAGTTGGAGCCGTTTGCTGTCGATGTAAGCGGCTACAGATTCCGGTGAAGTCCGAAACGGTTTTTGAGGGCCGCGGTCAATCAAGCCGTCGCGGACGGGTTTTGCCAGCAGAGCGGCTGGTCTTGAGCTGCTTCGATGCACCAGCAGCGACCAGTCGGCCCTGCCCCTTATCCGGCCTCGGCGAGCACCGCGAACCTGGAACGTCCACGGGCGGCTGTCGAAACAAGCCAACGGTTGCGCTCCTGCGGCAACGAAGGGCTCTTCTGCAGGACCGCGGCGGCCGAGGGCCACAGCGGGCCAAGCAAGGTAAGGTTTCGCTTCATGGTGGCTCGACCGACAGCGTAAGGCTCCAATGATGAACCTGATTTGGGGCCGAATCGCCAGTGGTGCTGATCAACCACGGGTGGCTGGCCGCGCCACGAATGGCGGCCTGCAGTGGCAACGCCGGACCCGGTGGCTTGGGGGGCATTGGCTGCGCTTTGAAGATGGCTCGGTGCTTGGAGCTGGGGGGCGCGGCAGCCAACACCACCCAACAACCGCATGGAACTGGCTGCCGCGCTGGCCGTGCTCGGAAGAGCTCAAGCAGCTCACCCTGCCATCCGATCTGCGCTGCGCACCGACGAGCGCTACCTGATCGATGGACTGTTTGGCAAGTGGATGGCGGGCTGGAACGCAAGGGTTGGCGCACGGCTTCTGGCGCTCCGGTGCTGAACAAGGACTCTGGAAGCCCTGCGATCGGGCCCGCCTGCCGGCCGTGCCGCGTTGGTCCACGTGGCCCGCCAACACGGCGTCGCGACAACCGCGCAGCTGCTGACGCCATTGCCGTGGCCTTCTCCAAGGCGGAACCCCCAGGCTTGGCGACGCTGCGGCTGCAACTTCACCAACGCAGCTGCCAGCCCGGTTTTTGAAATCCAGCCAGGCGGCCTCGCTCAGCTCTGCTGAGTTCGTCCTGGAGCTGGGCGATGCGCCTGCCAGCGTGGCTATGGCCCTCCCGCCGCCTGAGCTGGCCCGCTGGTGGAGCTGCCCCTCTCCAGGCTTGAGGAAGAAGGAGGAGGCCTTGGACCTGGCGCGATTTGGCCAGGTGTTAGCCCGGCCGGTGAGGATACCGCTGGCGCTGGAGCGTCTCTGATGGCCACCCCCACCAGGCGAAACACCACCTCCGAGTACTGGATCGCTCTACAAGCGCTGGTGACACACCTGCTGGAGCAGGACGAAAGGCGCAGATGCGAGCGCTTTCAGCGCCTGACCTGACGGCCCTGGGCATGGCCTCGCGGCGGCGTTCTTCACTGTGGCACGCTGGTGTCCGGCAGCGCCTGGCCGGGCTCTGGGGCGGGTTTCAACGGCGCGACGGCGCCCTGGAGGCAGACGCCTGGTTCGGTTGCCGGCTTTGCCAACCCGGTGGGGCTGGCGGCCGCTTCGACAAGAACGCGTGGCCGCCGGCGTCCCTGGCATCTATTTGGCTTCGGCTTTGCCGGAGCTGGGCAACGGTCACCTGGCATGCCCAACGGGAAACCCGAGACCCACGCCTGTTTCCGGCTGGCGAGCGGAGGCGGCGCCTTAAACCGGATGGGCTTTCAACAACCGACGGCGCCGAAGCGGTGAAGCGCACCTGGAGCGTCCAGGACCTGGAGCCGCCGGTGGCAGCGGCCGGCGGTGCTGGGCCCTGAACCTCGGCAAGTCGAAAGATCACCTCCTGGGAGCGGCTGCGATGACTACGCCCTCCTGCTGGAGCTTTGCTCTCGCCCCTGGCCGACTACGCCGTGATCAACGTGAGCTCGCCGAACACATAAAGAGCCGGGCCTGCCGGCGAACTGCGCAAAAATGCCAACTCAGCTGCGCCGCGCTGGTCGATACGGGCTGCGGCCGGTTGCCGCCTGGGTCCGCCGCTGCTGGTGAAGATTCGCCCCCGACTGTGGAAGGACGGACGCGATCGACACAACATTCGCCCCGGCCATTGGCTACCAAGAAGGCCTGGCCGGGGTGAATCGCAGTTGACACCAGCATCGACAGGGCTCGGCCGGAGAACCGCCGGACCTGACCCCGACGGGTCCGCCGCTGGGCGGAGGGGAAGCGGGAGACTGAGCGGCGCGCCCTGCGGGGCACAGGGCCCAGGATGGTGCTGCGCCGACTTGCGAGGCCACCGCCCGGCCCCCGCCTGCCCGCTGAATCGGCGTGGGCGGGATTGATTCGCCCAGGCGGCGCCCCTGGGAGCGGAGTGCACAGCCGGCGCCTCCTTGATTCAGCTCTACATCCGGCTGGATCTATGAGGGTCGGCCTGGTAAACGGCGATCCCTGGAGGCCTGCAACGGCCGCTCGATTCGCCACGGCTGCCGCAGATCAGCGAAGCGGTCGGGCAGTGGGCTGCCCTGGGGTTAGGCCGGGAAGGCGCACAACCCCGGTGCATCCCAACAACTAGCAAATGCCGATAAGCTGCGCCGCAGCACTGGGATAAGGAGCCTGCCGTTGGTTTCTAAACTGGCTTGCGGGAACGCTTTCTACGGGCCGCTGACGGGCACCGTAGGGGATCTTCCCCAGCGGGTGCTGCTTGTTCTTTGAGGAATTGAGGGCCTGACCCTGCTGGCGTTGGCGGGCCAGGGGTTTTCAAGCCGCAGCCAGCCTGTTTGCATCGGGGTGCCACTTGCCGTCTCGGGGGCGCCTGCCCAGGACGGACCGTTCCGCCCAGCCAGGCGGCCCCTGGGCAACCTGAATCGGTGATATCTGATGCTCGAACTCGGCCCTGCCCACGGGCCGAGGTGATCTGGGCGCCAGCTTGCCCCCGAGCAGGCCTGCAAGCCTGCGCGTGGTGCAGTGGCCCTTCGAGGAGTGTGGCCGCGAGGAACCCGAGGAGGCCCTGCGCCAGATCGACCACCGATCTCCCGTCTGGCCTGCGCCACTCGCCAGTCCCTATCTCTATGCCTCAACTCCCTTTTGAGGCGGAGCCGAACCCGGCTTCCCCCTCTGCTTCGCTTGCTCGTGACGGCTCCCCGGGCGTTGGTGGCTGGAATGGGTCGAGGTGTTGCGAATTCGGCCGCTCCTTCGATCTGCCGAAAGGCTCGAACCGCCAGATGTCGCGAGCTTGCCGGGCGATTGCGGCGCTGCTGGCTGAGGCGCCTGCCATACGAACTACACCGCGCTGATCGAGTGCCAAGGCCGGTGGTGCCGAGCTGACCCTGAATCGCCAGGGATAACCGGAGTTCTGTCGTCAACCTGGCCCGCCGACCCTCGGGCCCCTGGATCAGGCGTTGCGCAGTGCCTGAACTTCTGGCGCCAGCGAGATCCGCAGATGGCGCTTCGTGAGGTTGCTGTTGTTCGGCTCCATGCCGGCGCTTGGTGGGCGTCGCCGGAGGCCCCTGGGCGGGAGGAAGGCCTGGAGCCGGTAGGGAGATCCTCGATCCCGTGCAGCGGGGCTGGTTGGCCTGGGGAGAACGCGGTCGGATTCGCTCGCCGCCAGCGAACGCCGACGGCCCGGGCCTGCTCAGGCTCAGTGGCCTGGCCCAGCGGAGCCGGGCGCATGACCCGCACAGCTCCCGAGTGGAGTCTGCCTCAGGGAGCGGCGAAATCGAGCTTGGGTCTGCCGCCTCGACCCAGCCGCGGCCCCTGATTGGCCGCGCCGACTGCTGTTTGGATCGGCGCCGCCGGTGGCTGCTGCCTGGTGTCGGCTGCCTGGCACCTGGCCTTGCTGCTCGCGCTGGCAAAGCAACGGGTGAGCAACGATTTTGGCGCAGCTGCAGCCGGTGCGGGCCGAAGTGGAGCAACTGGAGCAGACAGCTCATCGCCGAGAAGGCAGAATCGAACGCAGCCGGCAGAGGCCAATGCGGAGGCTGGCAGGCCCCGCTGGTGACCCTTGCGCTCTCGGCCACGCCTGATCGACCGACCTGCCGAGCGCAGCTCCACCGCGGTGCAGCTCACTGGCGTCAAGGTGAATCAACGACGTACCTGGAGATCAAGGGGCGCAAGCAGCGTCCCGGCGCTTCGAGCGAATCAACGCCTCGTGCTTCGCCTCAAGGCCTCTCCCTGCTCGATCCAGCCAGTGTGCGGTCTGAAACGCGCCGGGCCGCGCGACGCAGAAGGAGGCGAGGAGGGCAAGCCGCACCGGGCGCAGCACGTTCCGTTTCGAGCTCAACGCCACCGTTTCGGCCGCCCCGCAGCGGCGCCCGCCCCAGCTCACGGCTGCTTCAGTTTTGAGCTGGGGGCCGATTGGCATGGCCCAGCGCCTGCAGGTGCCTGCAACAGCAGGGGGCTGCGGTGCCATGACCAATTTCAGGAGGGAGCCAAGCCACTTCGAGGCTGGGGCGCACCGCCCTGCTGCTGGGCTGCCGATCAGCGCGGGCTACTGCTTCCGCCGTGGGTGGTGTCGGTGCGGTGTGGCAGCCCTGGAAAGCAGGCTCCGCGAGGGCCCAAACCAGCTCCAATTGCGTTTGCGGGCCAATGGGAGCAGCGCTGCCCCTGCCTGCGTGGAGGCAAGCTGGCTTGCGTCAGCTTGAGGCGGCGAGAAGACAGGGGTCAGCAGGCAGATCTGCTGCAGCTGGATTGGCGGCAGCGGGGCGGAATCACTCGAGCACTTCCTCGCCCAGCTCGTCGAGAGGCCGGCGCGGCGGGCGTCGAACTCGGACCTGTTCGAACCCACCCCGACATCGGGGGCAAGGGCACGGCCAGAGACCAGCTGCGCGCCCACCCCAGCCGAGGGGGAAGCGCCCCCGCCGCGAGGGATCCCCTGGAAGCAGGCCTCAAAGCAAGAGCTCAACACTGTTGAGTGCGCGGGGGCGCTTCCCAACCTGCTGGGCTTCATGCGCCGGCCTGGAGCGGCTGGGATTGCTGGTGGTGCAGGAGCAATCTCACCTCAGCGCGCCCGACCCTAAAAAGCCGGGGCCCCAGCCCCGCTCACCGAGCTGAAAAATTGAACTCTGTCGCTTGTAGGCAAAGACGACGGAGGCCACGACAACAAGCCGCAGCGGGCTGGATTCCAACCCCAACAGAAAACTTGATCACGATCGGCGCCGGAAAGGCCGACAAAAAAAAAAATGCTGGAACAGCTGCCTGGAATAGATGGGTGAAAGTCGACGGAAGACGGCATGGCACTTCGCCTTGGCTCGCCATACGTCTCTCCTCCATCGCTTGGATGTTCCCTTCCGTGATTCGAACCATCGGCTGGGATTTAGCGCTGGCGGCGACGTGGGATAGTGGATTGGTGATCCCGGTTCAGGCCCGTTCCACGTCGGGCGCGCTGGAAGCGCAAGGTTCGCCGCTGCCGGACGCCGTTTGAGGTGGTGATCGAGGGGACTGCCCCGGCCCCCAAGCTGCAGCAGTTCAACAACAGTTTGGGCTGGGAAAGGCCAGGCTGAATCTGCACAATACCCACCAGCCGCGCCGAGGTCCCACAACGGCTTGCCCTGCCGGCGGCGGGCCTTCGAGCATCAGCCTGAGAAGGCGGAACCGTTCGTCATCAACAGGGTAACGCCCGTGAAAGGCGGGGCGGCGCGCGGGCCGTGGGTTGAGCGCGATGGCCCGCAAACTTGGATCCTTCAAGGCGTATTGCCGCCGCTCCCCGGGGCGGGGGCCTCCTCCAGACCGGGCCGCCTCGATCTCAAGAACCCGGGCGTGTTCCCCAGAGCGCCCTTCGTGCCCCGCCTGCAGCCCAGGGCCGTCGCTCCACCCGTGGGGCGACATGGCCGTGGAAGCCTGCTGCTTGCGCAATCCCAGTTTTTTTCGTGTGTGGCAGGGTCGAGCGTCAGCGATGACGCTGCGCAAACCCCCGCCAGAGACGCCTTGAAGTGGCTGGCCCAGCTGGGGGGCTATGGGCTTCCGTTCTATGTGGATTGACACCGCCTCCAATCACACGGTTCTGGTTCTTCCGGGTCGCCCAATCCGATCACCTAACGGGCACAGAAGAGTTGGTCTCCATCGCTTTCCGAAACGAAGATTGCAAAGGCCCGTCAATTCGTCCTTCTCGCCGCTGGGCCTTACCGGGAGCAAGTTTAGAAGGAAATCTGATCTGGCCGACGCGAATGTGCTGGGCAAAACTTTTGGCCTCCCAGCTCTCGAAGATCTTACCGCTTGACCAGGTGTCAGCCAACTCCAGCGGCTGACTACCCTCGCCAGCCTCGTGCCAAGATAACAAGACCTTCACCACCTACCTCCACCTCCAGCGCGAAGTGGCCTCCACCGGCAACACCGTCCAAGCAACACAGCGGACGTCTGGACGGCATCCACCGCCACCACCACCGCAGATCACTCGGTTCGGAGCCGGCCAGGGCCCCTTGCTCGGCTGACGGCCCCGAACTCCCGCTTGGGCACGATCAACCCTGGTGGGCGATCCATTCCGCTGGTGCTGATCGCCGAGACCTATCTCAAGCAATTGGAACATCTCCGCCAGCGGCAGGTGGCCCTGGCGGGGTGGGCGGCTCTTGGATGTGAAATCTCGAGAACGATCACGAGATCTTCCAACAGCTTTGGCCTTACCGCTACGGCAATACCTTCATCGTCAACGGACAACGGCCAGCTCTCGGGTGCGTTGCGGTCCGGTTTCCTGCCACCGCCAGTTGGATCAATTCCTTGGGCGGGCCAACCGAGATCCGGCCTGCCAGTGCCGCGCGATAACTTCTTCACCCTTCGTTCAGAGGCCCAGATCGTTTTCCCGCAATCACGACCTGCTGGCCAGCCCCACCGCTGATCCTGCAGGAGAACCCTTCGATCCTTCGCGATCCGCAGTAGCGTGGAGGCGGTGGTATGGAGGGGTAATTCTCAGAACTCTCCGCCGGACTGGATGACTACGCGATCGATTCAAACCGATTGGACGCGGCAGGGCGAACGAAGCGGCGGTGCGGGTCGCACCAATGTGATCACCACGTCCGGATCAGCTGAACTCAGAATGGCGGCACCAGTGTGAGCTTGAGCTTCGCACAGCCGGGCTGATTCTCGGTGCTCGCGTTTGAGAAGATCGATTGACAAGGCTTCGTCACTTCTCCTGTCGCCCGTCGATTTAGCCCCGTCACCGATACGGTGCCTGGCCCACTCCGCCTGTACAGGCCGCAGATCAGCACCTGAGTGTGCGGCGGCTTGGATTTCCGGCGCCCTGCGGGTGCGCGAAGGACAGACCCTGATCTCACCGCGTGATCTCCGACTTTTGACGTCGCTGAAGTATCGAAGTGGCCGGATTCTTGGCGGACCTAACGTAGTCCGGCCAAAGTTCTTCCGGGCTCGAACAACCAGCGCCAAAAACGGGAGCTGGTGATCATGAGTCCACGTCAGCGAATCATCCGCGGATGACGAGGGCGGAATCCCTTCCGCTATTGGCATTCGGCCCACTGAGCGAGGATGCCGCCGCCTGTTCATTGAGCAATCCCAGTAGCGCCTGGTTTCAGAACGTCGAGGTTCACAGTGGTTCAAGCTTGATCAGAACGCCAGCGGCAACGAACGGCCTTGATTCACCAGGGGGGCGCAGGAATTGCAAGGGAGTCCCGCCGTGCGCGCCCAGCAACTGGGGGCCCAGTCGATTGCCGCCCTGCACCGGCTTTGGGTGTGTCAGCCAGCTTGAGCGCGCTGCTGCAACTGCGCGCTGGGTTTTCGGGCTGGCCCTGCTGTCGTAAAGGGCCGCGGCGACGGTGAAGTCGTCGGCCTGCTTGCCACGTGTTGCCTTTGCTCACATGCGGCTGATGCCCCGGGGCCCAACCCAGCTGATCGCGCTTCGGGTTGGGCCGATCGCGGCGCTGAACAACTGCTCCGCCTTGGGGAACCTGCCCCGCTGGGCGGCGTCACCCAGCGTTGTGCAATCGGCGTAGCTCTGCTGGGGCGGGAATGACGCCATGCGCCCTTGCCCAGTGGCTGCTTGAGAGGGCCGATCAGATCGAGCAGGCCGCTGAGGTCGGCGTCGCGGCAGGTCGCTGCCCACAGGCCGGGCGCCGGCAGAGGATCGGCGCCACGCCAGGGAAGCGCCCGCAGGCTGGTGAACTCAGATCAGCACCGCTGAGGCGGGCGCCATCAGGGGGCGCCGCTGAGATTGGCGCGCTGCAACTGGGCCGCCGCTCAAGTCGGCCCTCCGCAGGTCGGCCTGGACGAGATCGGCATCGGCACAAGGGGCAGTTGCACACTGCATTGCCTGTCGCAGCAGACGGATCAGGTAACTCGCCATCGCCGGCCAGTGCGACGTGCCAGCCACGCCAGCGCAGGCCCACGCAAGGGCCGGTGGCGGCAACCAGGGCACAGGCAAGGCGGAATCACGGCCGTGAACGGGGCGGGCATAGAGGCTTGTCTAAACAGGCTTTTGAGCCTTGGCGCGCGCGCAGCCGCCGCCTGGGCGACAGCTGCCGCATGGCTGGTCGTCAACTGTGGACACGGTTTCAGGCAGAGACGTCGTGAGGGATCCGTCCCACAACGGGGGAGCCAGAGGCCCGCCACGCGGCAATCTTGGTCGCCAGCGCCCCAGCCCGGCTGGGCTGCCGCCCCGAGCAGTTGCTCGATGCCAGCGCCTCGTTGGTGCCCCTTCGGGCCGCCGGCCCGTGCGTGCGGCTGCTGCGCCAAGCGCTGGGGGCCCGAGAGGCCGGCCCTCGCCCCTGCGCGACTAGTCCGACGCGGAGTATCAGCGGCTGCGCGAGGCGAATAGGCCGCGGCCCATGGCCTCCGATCCCGCTGCCGTGCTGCCTTGGCAATGCGCGCCGAGCTTTCACCTGGGCAGCCAGAGACGCAGCCGCGACGGGCCACCAGTTGGTTGCACACGCCCGGCTTTGCCGACTCCCCCTGCGCCCTGGCCTGCTGGCGCGGGTCCGTGGCAGTCCTGCCCCTGCGTGGGGGGCCCGTTCCCGGCCGCAGGGGAGGGGGCCGGGGGCCGTGACGTGACGATGCCGATTGGATCCACGCAACCTCCCCACAACCCACGGGCCAGCCTCTGGAGTCGCAGCAAGCTGGAGCCTTGCCTGAAGCGTTTTGCCCCGCTGGTGATCGTCGATTGAGGCCTTCCTTCTGCCGCTCGGTGCCCGGCGGCGAGGCCCGATTCACTGATCCCGTTGCTGGCCGATCCACGCTGGAATTGAGTCATTTCGCAAGATCTGACTCGTGATCCGCAGCCTGAACCAAGCTGTTCGCGATCGCCGGCTTGCGACTCGGGCTAACGCGTTAGCGGCGGCCGGAGCGGCTGAAGCGCTTGGGCCGCCTGGCGCGACCCCTGGGGTGACGGGCTGGCGGCCGCCGTAGGGTGAAGCGGTGGTGGGGTGATCGCGCTTGGCAGGAAACGGGTGCGGCGCTGGGTTGCGAAGGAGGGGCGTGGCTGGCAAGGCAGCTCTCTGGCCTGAGTGGCCTCAGGCCAGCTGCTCCTCCGCAGCCAATTTCCCTGCTTGGTGCAAGAGGCGAGGGGTCTACTGCTGGGCTGCGCGAACGCCTGGAGAGCCGCCAGCTGATCCTGCTAGCGGGATTGCCGCAGCTTCGAAGGGTGAAGGCTGAGACTTGAGATCCCATCGAGAGATACTCAGGCCCTAGCAAAGCACAGAGACGAGAGAGAACCAGCGCATCCTTCGGGCCAATGCGAACATGAGTCTGGCCGAAGGATTGCGTTGACCGATCAACCAAGAAGACCGATAACAACACAGCGCAGCTCCGCCTCTGGGGCCCAGCCGCTCAGACCAGCTCCTGATCCCCACGCAACAAACGCAGACGTTGTCCGCATCGCGCAAAACGGCCAGAACCCCGCTCCATCCCGTTGCGCAGGCTGAGAGGGATCGGCCCGCCGCGCCCCTCCCGCAGCTTGGGCCCGCACTTGCCAGAGCGTCTGGGCCAGGGGGCCCCTGGCACGGAGGGTGTTGGCGACGATCACGGCCCGCCAGCGGCGACGGCAGCGGCGGCATTGGCGTACTGGTGCGATCGCCGCCTGGGAAACGGCAACCAGGACGGCGGGGGTGCCGGCAGACGGCCAGCCTCAACTGAGGCTGCCGGCGCCCGGAGCGGCTGATGGCCAAGATCGGTGTGCTGGAGCAGGCCGGCCAGCTCATCGCTGAAGGGAACGCTCCCATAGCCGCTGGCGTGGATCGCTTCTACCTGCCGGAATCGCTGGAGCGGTGAGGATTGCACGACCCGCAGCCAGCAGCCAGCAACTGCGGCACCAAGGGGACGCACCATCCGGTTTCAAGCCCGAGCGCCCCCTTGGCTGCCGCCCATCACCAGAAGCCAGCGGACCCTCGGCCAGCGGAACCCACGCGGTATAACGGGGCAGGCAGCAGGAAGTCCTGGCGAACCGGCGTGCCGGGTCGCAGCGGGCGCAGCGGGGCAGGCGCTCGGTTGCAGCCGGAAGGCCCACCCGCCACCCGGCTGCACAGCCCGCCCCAGCAGCCGGGTGACCGCCCCCGGGATCGCATTGGAGTCATGCAGAACAACAGGCACACTGCACACCAGGGCGCCGCCAGGATGGCCGGGGCGGCGATTGTAGGCCCCCCGTGCTGAAGGACGCAACGTCGATGCTCACGCGGATCAACTGGCGGCAACTTCAGGCTGGCGGCCAGCAGTTGGACAGTTGCCAGAGTTTGCGCCAGCCCTCGGCCCTGTAAGCCCCCCGGCGGCGAAACGGTTGCAAGGGGTAGCGCGCCGGACCCAGCTTTCCCGTCCAGGCGATCAGGCCGCTCCCCAGCCACCTGCAACCGAGAACTCGGCGGGCAAGCGCCTCGGCACGGCCAGGGCAAGGGAAGAGATGTCCACCAGTGCGCTGGTCGGCGGATCAAGAAGCCGGGTCATGGCCTTTTCAGAACGCGCCAAGCAGGTGCAAAGCGAAGCGCGCCTAACTTATTGTGCACTTACCCTGGCCGCTCCCGAATGTCGTTGCCCGCCCGCTCCCTGCCTGCACTGCTGGGGCGGGCTTGCGTTGTGGCTTCGCTCCTCTCCGCGGCTGCCGCGGCCCCCAGCCTGGCCTCCTCCAATGACCCTGGAAGCAGCCTTCAACAGCGCAACTCCGGCTCCCTCTCGGCCTGCTCAGCGAAAGGCCGGGCTCGATCCCACGAGCTTGGTGGGGAGCGTTATGACCGCCTGCGCATGCGGCTATCCCCGATGCCGTTGGCAGGTCAGGTTCCGGGCAAGGCGCTCCGGGATTGGCCGCAGCCACGGTTCAGATTCAAGGTCAGTTGGCCAGCCGCAGCGAAGGGCCCTAACTCTACCGGCTGGAAGCCGAACAACTCCTGGCCTTTAGCGAAGGGCGGCGGACGGCTGAACGGCAGGAGTGATCCGTGAAAACCAAGTGGTGCTGCGCAGGCGGTTCCGGTTGATGCTGCCGATCAAGCCTGCAGAATTCCCCGATGCCGTGCTCACCGGCCAGCGCTACGACGTTGAGTGGGTGTTCGACGAGGCCACTGAACGGGGCGTTTGGTGGCGGGCGGAATCGCCCCGATCACCGGCCGCAGATCAGCGCTTTCGCAGAACCCGGAGCTGGAGCTCGGCCGCCCTCAGCCGTTTGGCGGCCTGTTCAGAGATCGTGCAAGCGCCGCTCGAACCAGGCAAGCACAGACCTGGCCGTGCTTTTGGTCCTATCCCGACGGCATCATCAGCACCACCGAAAGCGGGTGCGGGTTGGGTGGCTGACAAGGCCGCGCCTCACCTCCTTGAACCAGCGGATCAGGGCCGACACGCTCTCATCCCTGGCGGCCTCGATCAGGGCGTTTCCGATCGCCGCCCCCCGTTCGCCGATCGGCAAAATCCAGCCCGGTGGGCGGCCTGCCGCGGCAGAGCGATGGGCCGGATCCTTGGCGGTTGCAGCGCAAGCTTGAAACCCAGCGGGAACGACCCCTCCAGCATGCCGCAGCCCCCGGTTTCGTCCAGGGCCCAGGAGCCCGCGCCTCCCGCGGCGAGGGCTGACAGACCGCCGCCATCGGCAGCCCAGCCGCTGGCCAGGGGCCATCGCCTCGGCCACGGCGGCGTAGCTGCCGGGGCCAACCAGCACTTGGTTGACGGCCTTGGCCTGCACCTGCCCGGCAGCCCACCGGGCCGAGGTGGGTGATTGCGGCTGGCCGACCCCACCCTCCAGCAGGGGGCGGGCCCGCTTCAGATCGCCATGTTCCGCCACAACCACCGACAGGCTGCCGGCTTTGGGCCCCTTCCCGTGCCACCGGTACCGGGGCATCGAGATAGGCGTCCACGCCCTGACGGCCAGGCGCTCGGCCAGCGAGCCGGCCTGACGCCGGATCGATCGTCGAGAAAGCTCATCACGGTGGCCCCTGGGCGCAATCCAAGAGCGGCCGCTGGCGGCACCGAACAGCACGGCCCCTCGCGGCGGCCCCTCGTGAGGCATAGTGCGAGCCCCAAGTCCGGCGGCACGGCGCGTGCAAGGGGAGCATGCTGGAGCGGCGTGGGCGCCGCGCGCCGCATGTGCAAAGCTTCAGTATGTCGCACAGCCTCCCGCGAACGTGTCGCGGAGATTGTGAACGCTTTGAGCGGAAAGCTGGGCAAGCAGATTGGCTGCCATCGGGGCGCGCGTAGGGCGCACTCCAGGCACACGAGAACGACCCCAGCGGGGGGCGGCAAGAACAAGCGCTGCAGGTGAGGGATGGGACATGGATCTGGCGTTGACCAACCATCGTGGCCCTGGCCCTTGGCTGCATCTCCCGACTGAACTCCTACCGTTGCGCCCGACCATTGACTGAATCTTTCCGCCCCGCCTGGCGTTCATCGGCCGGGGCCCTGGGCGCCCCGATGGAGCCAATCTTGCCTGGCCGCAAGGCTTTCCGCTCAAGCGTTCACAACGAACGTTCGCGGGAGCTTCGCTGCTGGCTGCCGGTGCGGGCGGGCGGCGCCCGCAGCCGGCAGCACGGCCAGCCGCCGCCGACTGCTCTGCCTATGCCTCACCGCAATGGGGCCCGCCCCGGGCGGCGTGCTTTGTTCGTGCGCCAGCCCGGCCGCTCTTGGATTGCGCCCAGGGGGCCACCGTGATCGAGCTTCTCGACGATCGATCCGGGCCGTCAGCGCTCGCTGCCCGGCGCCTGCGGCCGTCAGGGCGTGCCTATCTCGATGCCCCCGGTGACCGGTGGCCAACGGAAGGGGCCAAAGCCGGCAGCCTGTCGGTGTTGGTGGGGCCGATGGCCGATCTGGATGCGGGCCCGCCCCCTGCTGGAGGTGGTGGCAGCCGCATCACCTCACCTCGGCCACGGTGGGCTGCGTGGGCAGCAAGGCCAAGGCGGTCACAGGTGCTGGTGGCCGCAGCTAAACGCCGCCGTGGCCGAGGCGATGGCCCTGGGCCAGCGGGCTGGGGCTGCCGATGCCGGCGGTCTGTCAGGCCCTCGCCAGCGGGCGGCGGGCTCCTGGGCCCTGGAGAAACCGGGGCTGGCGGGCAATGCTGGAGGGGTCGTTCCCGCTGGGGTTTTCAAGCTGGCGCTGCAGCCGCCAAGGACTGCCATCGCTTCTGGCTCGCGCAGCCCGCCACGGGGCTGGAGTTCGATCGGCGAACGGTGGCGGCGATCGAAGAACGCCTGATCGAGCCGGCCACGGGGAAATGAGGAGTGTCGGCCCCTGATTCCGCGGTTCAAGGGGTTGAGCGCGGGCCTTGTCAGCCACCCCCGCACCCGCTTTGGTGGTGCTGATGAATGCCGTCGGATGGACGAAATAGCACGGCCCAGGTCCTGGCTGCCTGGTTTCGAGCCGGCGCTTGCACGATGCTTGACAGGCCGCCACCGGCGAGGGCGGCGAGCTCCAGCTCCGGGTTCTGCGAAGCGCTTGATCTGCGGGCCGGTGATCGGGCGATTCCGCCCGCCACCAAACGC
>Ga0163217_1009176_pt1 | contig 17227 bp, 10 predicted proteins | sample SynspAceP_FD_185933 | JGI IMG/M metagenome (GOLD analysis project Ga0163217, IMG submission 185933) | Saline lake microbial communities from Ace Lake in Antarctica - Synechococcus sp. Ace-P (PacBio error correction) | ecosystem: Environmental > Aquatic > Non-marine Saline and Alkaline > Saline ...
TCAAACAGTACTCTGGCACTTCTGGTCCTGTAATAAAGACCGGAGCGAGTGGATATCCAGGAGCTTACATTTGTTGTGAGCAAGGTTTAGATTCTTGTGATTTGGGAACCTGTTACCGCACCTTGCTGTCTTCTTTCGGTAGTGCTCATCTTGCCCGACAGGCTGTTTCTCTTTAAAATAATCGGTTCTCGGTCACGTTGCGGAACTTGGCCGATCCTATTGGTTAAGAGTGGCCCGGTCCGAGGAACTCGGGCATTTCTGCTTTTTCTGGTTTGGAACCCGAAGCCAGGATCTGCAGTTTTTCCCAAAAATTCTTCCCGGGTTTTCGCAATTTGATATTTGTTGTAGGAATGTAGTCGAATTTGGCCCGAGAGCTCTTGCAGGCTGCTATGCGTTCCTTTACGCCTCAAGGCCACTTTGGCCTGAAATCTGATCACTGAATTTTCTTCTTGTATCTCTCATCATTTGACAGGGGTTTAGAATTACAACTTACTTGTCTGTCTAAAATTGGGGAGTATAATAGAATTAGGATAGAAAAAATTCTGCTTCTGTTCTTAGTAAATTTCGATAATGTAGTTGTATCATTACAATAACGATTTTCTCCACATCTTTCGAGATGATCAAACTCGGTCCCAATGTTCCAGTACGAATTAGTAGTCTTAGCGGTCAGAAACGGTATTCCAAATAAATTGCCCTATTTTCATTATATTATGCGACCTAAATTTATCTTCTAAATAAACTTTATTTGGAACTTTTAATCGTGCGGATTTATTGAAATTACGCTCCCGAAGTCGAACAATTTATTGTCCGGGTCAATAATAGAAATCCTTTGTGTTATTAATAGTTTAATCGTGTTTGGGGTCAAATCAAAGCGAAAGTAGATTTACTTGATTAAAGAACCAATTGGAAACGTTGTCTTTTAATTTAAACTTTCAAAGAGGAAGATAACAAATTGCATAGCACATGGAATATACTCTTTACGAAAAAGTACATTTTGTAATAGAGTTAAGTTTAATGATTTTTGTTGACAGCTAATTACTCTTTATTTTTTTATCAAAACACATTAGGGGCCATGCTCCAACTTGTAAAATTTAGCAACAGACTCACGTTGGGTAATAATTGTTGAAAAATAACATAGGAAGAAGTAGTCTTACAGATCATGCATGTGGAAACAGAAAGGCCGTCTACTAATGCGCATTACTATTATTAACATCTTATTTCTGGGAATACCCTGATTTGGTTACCTGATTTAGCTCCTTTTGGCCAAGAAGAATTAAGAGACATTTTTCCAAATGTACATTTATATCATTAAAAGCGTGGTTACACCTAGGCAGAGAGCGCAAAGACACTATGTAATCGAGGCTTATAAGTGTTTATGATAAAGGTGGCCGTAGACTTATAATCGATGGTAGATATTGACTCTTATTTTCGCGCGTATTGATGCGAAGCGAGAAGCTGTGAGCGGCTTAAAGCTACTCAAAAGAAAATAAAAGACCGGAACGTTGCTAAAGTTTTACTCATGATTTTAATGATTTAGCGAGCCAGTCATTACAAATAACACTTTTTGTGCTTTGCTCGCAAATACGGCCAAAATATGTTGTAGACAGAACGCTGGCAAGAGAGCTTGTTGAATTTTGAAGCTGAAGTGATAAAAACTACGGAAAGAAGAATACAGTCCACGGATTATAAATTTATGTTGCTTGTTGGAAGTTTATCAACTTCAAAGGGTTTGGCCTATGTTTGTGTGTCACTCCCAAGGGTGATGCCAGCTTAGGGATTCCATAGAACTTATTTAAAATAAGAAAATTACTTTTTTTGTAGCGTTGTAATCGAGCCAAGAAACACCTAATTCTTATAACAGGGTCATTAATTAAGGGCATGCTATTCGTTCCTTCAGCACCACTTAGCAAATATGAGATGGTTTTATCATTTTCCGAATTACAGAAATACTGAAAAGCCCTATGTTTATTTGGTTAGGTGTAAATTTGAGGTACAAAAAAGTCGCGGAATAGTACACGGAAATTTAGCATTGGGTTAAAAAAAGGTGTATTTGTAACTGGGCGTACTTTTAACCCCTCCTTTAATTTCGCCACTGAATTATAACTTTCGCTTTGTTGATAAGCATAGGCGAATAATGCTATGAGTCCGATTAATATATTCTAATCGGCTCATGCATGCAATTGCAACCTAATTGAAGTATTATATCGTATCAATATTTTATTTTGATGCAAGGCTTTGCAAGGGTCAAAGTAATCTCTCTTTTGCCCGTTTAAATAGTCACTTATTTCTGGGAAGGCGTGCTCGTATCTAGGATGAGGTTGGCCTAAATCCTTTCTTTTTTAAGCCCCATTTCAACCATACGTAGATCAATCATTTTTTCCTGTAAGGTAGTAAGCGTTGGGGTAATGGATTTCTTCGTATTTTGATAACTATAGCTGTATGTTAAATTCTAATCCTCACAGTTTTTTTAAGCTTTGTTTTGATACCTTGAAGGTAATTTTTTTTTTTTGTCTTTTCATCAAGATATGAAAGTTCCGATTAGGGATAGTACTTTAGGCTTGATTTTGTTCGTTTAAACTTTTAAATGCCTTTTCATATTGCCTTTTAGAAATGCCAGGCAATGTTTCCGCTAGTTGAATAAAACTGCTCTGTAACGCTTATCTTGATTTGTCTAGAGGTAAAAGTCCATCTTAAGGCAAAATCTCTGTCCTCCAATATGATTCTACTGTTTAATAAGTCATAAGCAGGGCTTCCATTTTAAAATCTCCCAAAGCAGTTTTCCTATTTAATGGGAGAAATTTTTTGAAATGGGCATCACCGTTAGATATTTAAATAATTGAAAAGAAGTAACTTTAAATATTTGATGCCTCTGATTGATAGGCAGGAACATACTTTTTTTAAAAGTCAAAAAGTTGTAAATAATTTGCCATAATATTTAAAATCTGTTCCATGGGTTTTGTGGTGTTCTGCCGGCTAAGTAGCAAAATCCTCAATTGCCAATTTAGTAACATCTTCTGCCATCAAACGTTTGGTAATTATACGGGGCCTCCGTTTTTAAGAATACAGGCCTTTTATCTGCGTTTTTCGATTCCGATACTTGGCGTGCTATCTGCATGCTCAAATGTGTTTGGCTGGCATTTTTGATCTGTACGGGTTCCCAACTTGGGAATAGGTTTTAAAATAACTGCCCTTGTCTCCTTCCATTTATCAAACGCAGTTTGTCTTCTCCAGTAAGTACCTGAGAATTTTTCTTGAACACCAGTAAATGGATAATCGTTTTTTGTTTTCTTTAAGGTTTCTTCAGTAACTAATTGGAGCCGGCGATTCGTAGGGTAGGGTAGGGCTTTTACCTTTCTCGCTTTGAATAAACGATTTAATGCTGTCATACTATACGGGTTGAATCCTTTTTTTAAAGTACCTGGAACAGTTTGTTTATTTTCCATTTGGATCTACTCATGTTTTTATTTCTTAACCTGAATGGCTTCCAACCGTATCAATATTTCGCTGTGGTTATAACAGACCAAAATATCTTTAGGTCTTGCGTAACTCAAAAAAATATTTTTGTTTGTTCGAGCCCTGCAGGAAGCATGTTTTATAAAAAAAAGGGAATAGATATTCCGAATGATACTCTTGCTTGATTTTTTTTGGTAATGTAAAGACTGATTGCAGGGGTTGTCATTTGATTCAAACCATTGGTCATGGTAACGAAGGTGAACTTCCATCATCCGATTGGGTCAATTGTCCCGCTCTTCTTCTTTTTTTGGAAACAAAATGAACTGCTTGCCTCATTCTTCGGTGTTGTCGTTTTTACTTGGAAATAGTGAGTTCCAAACCTAAGTGCATTCCCAGTTTTGTTTAAATGTTTTCTGCTGTAGGGTTTCCTTTACACTTTCAAATTGTTTTAAGGGGTACGAAAAGACCTAACTGAAAGGTCTGCCCAATGTTTCTTGGGTAACCTGGTAGCAAATTGTCTCTCGCTCCTTTATACTATGTATTAAACTATTAAAGTGCATTATATGGCTCTTTAGTAGTGAAATAAACATTTATCATGAATAACATAGTTAAAGTGCAAATTTATTGCACTAATTGACACTTTTGTTAAAGTATTTAAGCTTCACAAAATAAATAAAATAGTGCATTATAATGCCCTTTTAAAGAATCAAATTTTTCTTCGGGTTAAATGTATCTAGAAATATTCCTTACCCGACTGATGCCATTTCTAAACTCTGATTTTGAGTTTTTTTACCTCCATCCCCAAATCTTAACCAAAAACTTTACGCATGTTCCTGTCCGATTTTGTAATATTCAGGCAGATAAACGCGTCAAGGCGAAAATGCTTGGCAACGGCATTAAAGGATCTAAAGGTGGATGACAGCAAAAAATATATATCCATCGGCCAAAACTTCCAAAGCTACGGCACCCCACGATTTACAGGATATTGGTTGAAAAACAATGCTTACATCCTGTAGGTGCTGGAACGGGGTGTAACATTATGATTTGAATATGGAAATTTAATTTTAGGAATATTTATGGATCCCTTAAAGATTTAGCCCTGCAACAAGGTTGCATGGAATCCATCAGGTTTTTTATTGTTTCGCAGTTAAAAAAGTGCAATGGGCTATTCCAGGACGGAAGCAGCAACAAGCAAGAGTATATGTAGAACGGGAAGTAATTATCAATGCGCTATTGATCCACCAAAAATTTAACTGTGGGTTTAAAAAGCTCATTTTTTGGCTTAATGCTTAGAATATTATTTTTTAGTATTAACAACACCAAAAATAAAGCATCATACCGCCTCATATTTCTTACTAATTTTTCCTTAAGAATTCCAAAACCCTTGGTGAATTTGTCTTATCAGCCGTCTTTTTTGGAAAATATCAAGGTATTCGATCTTTCAGTGTTGGTTAGGCCTTCTTTTTTTACTCATTAGAAAAATCTGCTTGCATTTGGGAGGTAATTCCTTAATGGAATCTAAATATATTTTAATATTTTTTTGTCCTGAAATTTCATCCTTTTCATCCACGGCAACTCCAAAGCTGCGAATATATTTTTTCTCTAGGGGCCATACGGCTTACCTTTTCGGTACTGGTCCAAATAAATTTGTTATGACGGATTTGTAACAAATAATTTTCTAAGGAAAATCATGTTCAGTTTTGTTTCGCTTTTTTCCAGAACCTGTATAAAAAACATTTTGGCACAATATCCTCGGCTATAAGATTATCCTTAATAAGAACTGTTGCGTAAACACATAGTCGATTGTGATAATAATCCCAACCAAAATCCGTAGGCACTTCATTGCCCATTTTTAAGCCTTCGATTAGAGCGGTTTGATTTTCAAAACTCCCCTTCATTTAGTTATTTGGTTGTTGTTTGGTTAGAAAATTATAAAATATGAAAAAAAAAAAAAAGTGAAAAAAGTAGGGTTTTCTTAAAATGGCTTCGTATAAATGTAGAATTGTATAAAGTATGAAACCAAAGAAGGCTCATAAATTAATAAGTAAAAATATATTACCTCATCAATTTCCGTGCGGAGTTAGATCAATTGGCAATTGAACTGAAAAAGCCTTCCAATGATCATCTTTTTAACGATTATATACAAATTAAATTTTAAGAATTGACTGTAAAATGAATACCTAACGAATACAGAGAAATCAAAACGCTTTTGTTGGATAAAATTTAGAGGACAAGACAATCTTGAAAAATTCACATACAGAAGTTGTCCTTAAGTATGCCTGCCTTATTATTTCTCTAATGACTTTGGGGTACGTTTGTCAATGAAAAACTTTCCAATGAGGCCCCCGTCAAAGAATTCGCTTCCCAGAGAAATTTTAATTAACTCTAGAACGTGAAGATGAAATATTCAAGTTATTTTCTGAAGAAAGCACGTCGAAGTATTGACTCAGAAGGTAATGTAGTTGGCTTCCCAGTGGGTAATCAACTGTATATTCGAATGGGAACAGATCCATTCGGAAGCAACCTATCTACAACACCCTTATGTGCTTATGGGAAACATTCGAATGAATTACAGATGGTTCCATGGCTTACTTAAATGCAGGTTCCTCCATAAAATATCCCTGTTAGAATTTTTTGTAGAAGAAAAGATCGTATTGTTTTCTTAACTGGAGAGGCTTTTTTTGGAAGTAGCGGAAGAATAAGGAACATCCATTTAATTGTAAGGGCGACTAATTTGGATTATTAAGGTTTTTCGGAACAAAGTTCCACAATGTTTCGGCCTATCCGGAGGATATAGTAAAAAGTTGTTTTGGGTAGCAAGGTCTGTGGGGTTGTAATTCGGGAACAGACATGTCAATAGGCAATGAGGAACGGTGCCCTACACCTGTCTTAAGGCAGCTTTGACAATACAAAAGGGAATATTAGTAGCGAACCAGTTATTACAGTATATACACTTCCTGGGTTCAAGGGTGTATTTGGTGTTTAGAAATATGACGTTCGGAAAACATTTTAAAAAACTGGAACGGCAATACAACGTTAAGATAATTAACAACTCGAAATTGCCGACTGCTAAATTTAAATGCAGTTTTGCCGACAATGCGATCGAAAAAATATTGAATACTTTCAAGGGGAATACAATATTGATTACTCTATAATGACAACGAAATAATTGTAAACTAAATAACTAAAAACTTAAATAAAAACTGCCAAATGAAAAACTAAAACAACCAATAACTCTACTTTGTTTCTCTCTAGCGGGATTAAAAAAAATCGGAAAATGTTCACCATTTCCCGCGAATCGGTAGAAGTGATTATCACTAATGTATAACCACAATCAAAACACTATAAAGTAATGAAAAAAATTCTGACCAAAGAGAAGGTCGTTAACCCATTGCTTCAACTCAGTTTAAAAGATGAAGATTAGTATGTTATTTATTTTTTTGGTACTGTTTACATGCAGGCCAATTCATCCATGCACAGCGTAAGATTACACTAGACCCTCACACGTTAACGGTAGAAAAGGCTTATAGATGAAAATTGGGAAAGCCAAACGATTTTCATTTTTGTATACGCAAATAAAGGGTTGATCTAAATCGAGTTTAAGTGTAAAAGCTAACAAAGGAGCTCGTTAACCTAGTATTTTAAAAGGATATTTGGAAATACACAGAACCACACACAATGGTTGTAGAATAAACAGATATTTCTAAAGAACGTGGTGTTTAGCGAGTACAGATATTGCAAAGTTCTTTGCCCAGTTTTCTTAAAAACTTCAATCCACTATTTCTGGACAAATTGTAGATGAACATGGCGCCACCTTTATCCGGTGGCAAAATCGGTTGAAAAAGGAACAACCAACGGTGTTACAGCCGATTTGACGGAAATTTCACTATACGAAGTTGCTAGTGAAATCCCGTCCTGGTTGTTCCTATATCGGGTTGCCACCAAGGAGGTCCAGGTAAACGGACAGACCAGGTCCTCAGTGGTGGTTTAGTGGAAAGTGCGGCCGGATTGACGAGGTAGTATTAATCGTTACGGTGAAAGTTCGCAGAAAAGATTGAACTGGTTCCGGAGTAAAGTTGGTGGGGCCGGATTTGGGGAAAACTTCCCGTAGCTAGGGATAGACCAATCTTGGCCAGGGAAAGAGCTTTCCGGTGTTCAAGTTTCCACAAATTAGCGTGAGCCTGTACGGCTTACAACTATAAGGATACGTGGCGGTATTCTATCCAAGGAAACAATGAGCCACTTTGGAGTAATAGATGGAATTCTCGTAGGAACCGATTATAATTTGGGAAAAAACAAAAGGGGCCCCATACTTAATACAAACGATATCAATCTAGATATTCTTAAAGGATGCCGTTGCCGTTTCTTATATCATGGTACTAGAGGCCGCCAAATGGAGTTATATTGGTCACAACAAAAAGTGGAGCCGGTGCCCACGCCTGGAAAACCAAAATGTTATCCATTTAATGCTTACACCGGGCTTCAGTCCATGGTTACTCAAGTAGAATTTTCCTTGATGGTCCCAGACATGCGGCCTATGCCATGAAGGATGCACATTTAGAAATGGCTGGGCTTTTGCCTTTTCCCGGATCTTGCAGCGTTCCAATGTTGATTGGATTGATCAAAGTTACGCCATACGGCCCCGGTTCCACAAAATATAGATGTTTCGGTATCAGGTGTTTTCCGGAGTAGAAATGTCAATTATTTGTGTTCCGGAAAATTTTTTGAACAAGATGGTCTTATTAGGGCTACAGGAATCAGTAATATATTTTTTCAGACCAATTTGGATATTAAAACTTCTGAAAATGTTCAAGTAGGTTTCAGGGTGAATATTTTTCCCAAACTGAAAAAAGGAAACTAACAAATTTAGCTAGATGTATCTTTTTCTATTTACTACTCCCTATACAAAGAGCAATTTATGGACGAAGAGGGAAATTATACTGGCCTTGGACCCAATTACGGACGGAATAGCGCTCGAATTCATGAAGCCGATATCAGATTAAACAGAACAATAATTTGGAAACCATATATTGGGTAACCTGTTATATGGATCTCAGGCCAATTTCAAATTGGTTATTAGGTCAACTTTTAGCCCCGATTTGAACAACTTTAAAAGGAATATTTTTAATCCCGGTGCACTACTACAATTTAATTGTACAAAATGGCAGGGAATGCCGAGGTGGGCAATTCAAGTGAGAACCAGTTTATATCATGGAACACCTAACGTATAATAGGACCAATTGGTGCAAGACGATTATTTAACTGTTTTGGCGGGGTTACCATCCAAAAAACGGAACTTGAGGAAAAGCGTGGGCCCGGGCTTATCAAATATCAACGATTGTTACTGATATAATAATCTTGGTTTTGGATTCTAATCCTACACGTAACGAAAGTAGTTTCGGGTTATGATTCTTTCAACTGGCTTCATGCTTGGGAAGGGTAAATTAATTCCTTGAATGATAAATACCTTTTTCACAATAGTGGGGGAGGGTAAGATGGTTTCTCTCGTTTTTGCCATTGGCAACAAGTATGCATTTTTTCCATCTGGTGCTTTCCGCCCTGGAAGATTAGCTGAAGGAATTTAATCAGAAGATCTCAATGTTTTCCAGTGAACTTAAGTTCGTACCAGTTATGGCAGATCTGGAAGCCAAGGCAATACCCTCTTATAGGACATTGGCCATTTTAAATGGAGCAATACACATTTAATGGGATAGAACAACCAGGTGTTGTTTTGGGGAGACCTGAAAATTCCCAGAATTAAATGGGAGACTAAAGCAGTTTTTGGATATAGGTCTGGAGAATGGGATTTTTTAATAATAGACCTATCCGTTGAGTTTGATTATTACAAAAAAAGCACCAGAAGATCTTTTGCTCGAATGCCCCGATTGCCGAGGCAAACCGGCTTTGAAGCAAATTGCAAAACAATTGGCAAGGTTGGAAAATAAAGGAGTGGAGTTTATGGTCAATAGTGTAAACGTTACAAATTGACAAGTTTAAGTGGACTCAATCTCATCCCTATCTAAGTAATAATAACAAGGGTTGTAGACTTGGAGGTGTTGATGTCCATTAAATCTGCAACGCCTGCAAACAGGGAGGAACGGGGCGCGCCTTTATAGTTGGAGAACAGTGCTCCAGTATTTACAGGGGTTCGTTAATTTGGGGACATGGAAGTCGCAGGGAAGAGATCGATGCTGCTGGATTTGGGAAGGTAGTCAAGATGTAGGTGTCCCCACTTTGATGATACCAAGGTGATGAGAGGTAAGAGAAGACTTTGTGGTATTAGGGGCAGTCTCAACGCCGATTTTTCCTATTTTGGGTCTGCAATCATTGTCCTATAAAAACATAGACTTGGATTTTTTCTTCAGGGCACCTATGGATGAAGTTTTCAATAGTCTTACCCAAACAGCATTTTTTTGGCCGGTCGGAAACCACAAAATATGCGAAACAGTCAACAGATGACACCGAGAACCTGAACTCGGTATTCCTAGGGGCAGGGGCTGTAGCGCACTAGGAAATATACAGACAACATCGGCCATAGATCGAGGTTGGTTCGCATAGTTCGTCCTTAAACAGTTGAGATGGCTATAATATCCTGTGGATTAATCAGGTTTAACAGATGTTAAATGCATCCATCTGATATACGAACTTGCTCAGAGCACTCTTTTTATAATTTTATATATTATTATTCTGGATTTTTAGATTAAAAGATCCGAAACCAGTCGTTTGATAGGGATCAGGAAAAATTCTGCCATGGATTCTCAAGAGGGCAAATATCCCACTTCCAGAAAATTTCTGGCGGGGGTTAAAGTTAATTTCTAAAAATAACAAGCTATGCATCATTTAGAAACAACATATATAGATTAAGAAGAAATGAGAAAAAACAATTATATAAATATTTTTATACTAATAACTGTCATACCTACTTTTTGGGCGTGATAAATTCTGAGGAAGAACCTAGGGAATCTGGGCTTCGCCCTTCAAATTTTTTAACACCCTACGGAATTTGATTTTGCCATAGTGGGATTGTAATAAATATCGTTTAACAACAGACAATTCGCTACATGGTAAAATTGGGGTTGGACGATATTATGAAAACGGGCTTGATATAATTGGGCCAAATAGAATTTTTGTCAGGTAGAACCTACGCAGGCCTATACGCTTGAGTGAAAGTAATATTTGGTGCGATTGACCAGGGTGCCGGTGCACCTTTAACTTGGCAAATTTATACCCATTATTCTTAATGCAAATCATTTTACCCACAAATTTGATATACAATCAAAACATTTTGACCAGGAAGAAGAAGCCTTTTTGAGGACAAACTTTGTTCCTAAGATCTTATGCCTATTACCATTTTAACTACTTTGGGTAACGTGGCATATTACGGGGCCAATCTCCCCATAAGTGAAAATACAGGTGGTTACCAAGAAGGACAAAACTTGATTAGGGACAAATACTTGTTGACCTTCAAAGGCGCAAGATTAATGCCTAATTCCGCTATCTTGAACCAGACCAGGGAAAAGCCACCAAAAATGGGCTGCTGCCACAGTCATGTAAAATATTACTTTACACAGAAGAAATGGGACAGGCACGGGACAAAAGCTTCGGACATTATTAATAGTTCCCCACATGATTTATGACGATACGCTTTTGCGGTATTCGATCCCAATAACGAATACAATGTAAGAGAATATTTGGGAATAGATTTTGTTAGAGATGTAAGAAAAGTTAATGATTGGGTTGGATCTTTACTCCACGGATCAGGGGGACGACCTAAAGACCCTACTCCAGCAAAATGCCTTAAGTTGCGGCTTTGGAGACCAGAAGTGAAGGTTTTACCGGTTATGGCCTATCGATACGTTACCGGGTTATGTCAATGATTTTCCCCATTGGACGACCTTAGAAGGTTCCACAGAATCTTGTTTACCGAATATCTTGGTTTGAACTTCAATTTCCCATATTATGCCCAAAATGTGAATCTTAGACAGGTAAATTCGCCTAGGGTAACCATGGGGACAATCAAAAATATATTTAGATTAGCTGACGTTGGTACCTTATGGCAGGCGGAAGCGAAAAATGAACTTAATGGTCCTGCAAGCTCCTACCCAGTATATTAATAAGGTTAGGGAAAGGCCTATGAAGCCAGATCAGCATTGAAACGGTCTTAAACTCCGGAAACTTTCCGTCCGGCTATTTATGACGAAAGACGATGGGAACTAGGAAGGCGAAGGACATAGCGAATGGACTTGATTTAGATGGGGTATACTTTTGATGTGGTGAAAACTACGGAGTATCGTATTTTATAACCTGGCAGCCAATAACAGCACATCATAATAATTGCTTCCTATCCCTCCAGAAGAGTTTTTTCTTTGAATCCAGCTCTATTGGCATCGGAACCCAACGAACAACGGATATAGAAAAAAATTTTATTATAAGTTGGTTCGGGAAACCGAACAACTTATAATTATTGAATTAAAATATCGGATAATTGCAACTTTTCAGTTTTTTATACATAAGTATGAAGCAAAATTAACGGTTCAAGGTTGCTTATTTTGACAATTTTCACGATTTTATTTCTGTCCAGGAAGAAACGAAAATTCAGGATAAGGCGAGATAGATTTAGTAAAGCCCAATGTCAATTTTTATTAATGTTGACGATTTGGGATGGAAAGATATTGGTTTCATGGGAGGTGAATTTTTAAAACCCCTAATATAGATCAACTTGCTTCGGAAAAAAGTAGATGGTTTTCACAAGAAGCATTCGGCCGCCGCCAATTGGCTCCTAGTAGGCGCGTTCTTTAATGACAGGCTTAAATACTCCCAGGCATGGGGTTAATACGTTAGTCATCGCCCGAGGAACAAAGAATCCCGAAATTAATTCGCCATTAAAAATACCGATTCCCTGTTTATTGAAAGAAATGTAACTATGGCAAGAAGCTCTTTAAAATGGCAGGATATACCACGGCAGTTTTGGTAAATGGCATTTAGCGAATAAAACCTATTGACAAGGGTTTGATTTAACAGGGGTGGAGACCTTAGGCATCCTGGACTAGATGGTTTATTTCAGCCCTTATAATAATTTCCCCATCTTGGAAGACGGACCGAAGGAGAGAACCTACGGACCGACTCACCGGGAGGGGATACAATTTATTAAAGGTAATAAGGATCGACCTTTTTTCTATATCTACTTTTTATGCGGTCACACTCCTTTGCAAGCAAACAAGGGCTTGTATTTAAAATATGACAACAAATTCAACCTAAAATATCGCCAGTCTATGCAGCATGGTGAGAGACCGTAGATCAAATGTAGAAAGAATATGAAAGTTTAACTGACTCGGGTTTTGGAAGAAAATACTATTCTTAATATTTACATCGGATAACGGTGAATAAAGAAGCATTTCAAACTCAAGATCCATTAAGGGCAGGTAAAGGGTCTACTATGAGGGAGGAATTAGGGTGCCTGTCTAATAAAATGGCAAGGACTACTATTGCCAAAAAAAAGGATGGAAGAGCCCATCACCATCTAGATTTTTTTTCCGATTTCATGGAGATTTTAAGGTAAGACCTTCCGATATAAGGTCAGATGGAACAAGTTTGATACCTGTACTAAGGAGGGCAATAGGGGAGAGAACCTTTATTTTGGCATTTCCCATATATTTGGAAGCCTATGACCCTATGTTGGAATTGATGGCCGTGGATCCATTGTTTAGAACTCCGCCCAGGATCGGTTGTAATGCTGGGGAATTGGAGCTATTTAACATTCTATTATGAAGATCCAGGGATGGAATTGTAACAATCTAAGGGAGATATTGGTGAAACGCAATAATTTAACAGCCACAATCCAGCTAAAACATCATGAGCTAGTTGAACCTTCTAAAAGATCGTGTAGAAGAGATGGGGGCGCCAACCCAAGTATTAAATCCGGATTATATTTTCCGAAAGAATTAAAATCAATCCTAAAAAACTAATAATGATTATTACTAACTAAAAATTCAATTTTTTTGTTACACTTGGTATTGTCATGTTGTTTATGGCATGAAGGAAGAAGCAAAAACAAAATGCCAAATTACCGAAGAAAAGAAACCCACATATAATTTATATTTTTTGGCCGATGATCTTGGTTTATGGAGACCTTAGCGCTATAACGGGGCAGGAAAGTTTTTTCTACTCCTAATATTGATCGATTCGGCTTCACAGGGTATGATGTTTACCAACATTATTCTGGGATTCTTTTTTTTTTTTTTTTTAGTACGGTATGTCTCCCACGATCGGCCTTATGAACGGGATGCATACAGGGCACACTGTGGTAGGGAAACAAGGAAAATACAACCGGAAGGACAGTATCCTATACCAGATAATACTTATACCCTTGCAGAGCTTAAAACAAAGCAGATTACACCACAGGGGCTTCGGGAAATGGGCCTGGGTTTTCCCGGGGTCAGAAGGAGAATCCTGTAAATCAAGGTTTTGATATTTTTTTTGGATACAATGTGCTCACTCGTTTTGGGGCATAAATTAACTTATCCCTTTCATCTTTGGTCTAACTGGAATTCTATTGTACTTAAAGAAAATATGATAAGGGTGATGGAATCTATGCACCGGAACTTTATACATCCCAACCTTAAAGTTTTTTTGGGAAGACACAAAGAGAAACTTTTTTTCTATACGTGCCCTCTATTATTCCCCATGCCGATTGGCCCGCGCCCGAAGCCTATATGGAAAAACATAGAGGAAAATTATCCACCTGAAAAGACGTACAAGGTATTTGATGAATGGACTGAATTTAATCTAGGTCCTATACACTTCAAAAGATCACTGCCGCTTCGCAGCATGAATCGATTTACTTGATGTTCAGGTGGGTGAAATATGGATAAGTTTGAGGAATTGCGGACTAAGCCAGTACACGATAATCGTTTTTTGCATGCCGATAATGGGCGCACATGAAAGGGTGGGGCAATGATCCAGAAATATTTTAATAAGCAATGGACCCTTAAAAGGAGTTTAAACGGATCTATACGAGGGTGGGATCAGGGTTCCAATGATTGTTAGCTGGCGCCTGGAAAGATAAATACCTAAAGCAACAACAGACCAATGTATGCAGCATTTTGGGATATATTCCCCACCTTATCTGAACTTGTTTGGAGGTACCTGTTTTTCCAGAAAATTTGGACGGATTTCATTTCTTCCAACACTTATACAGAGTGGAAATCAATTGGAACATGATTATCTATATTGGGAATTTCATGAAAAAGGAGGTCGTCAGCAGCTAAGAAAGGAGATTGGAAGGCCGTTTAAATACGACGTTTTAAAAAATCTGATTGCCCGATGGAACTTTATAATTTGTCGAGGATATTGGGGAAGAAAACAATGTGGCCGAATCCCACCCAGAAGTGGTAAATGAGATGCGAGCTATTTTTCGAGACTGCACGCACGGATTCGGATGTTTTTACATTTTCTTCCGAAACCTATCTCTCAAGCAATAGGATTAGTTTGTTTAGTTGAGTTGGAAAAAGGAACAAATGGGCTTTCCCCATTGTTCTTTGTTTGTTTGCCTTGTCGTTATTCGGAATTATATGTTCTAGGTAATTAATTGAATGAAAGACTAATGCTGTTTGCAGTTAAAAAGTTCAAATAGCTTTATTTTAGCAAAAAAATCAACTCATTTTTAGTATTATACCAAAATTAGCATCAAACGGGTTTCGTATTTTGTTCCTTAATTTTCTCTAAGGATAAGCGAAAAGGCTTTGGTAATTTGATTTTTTTCAACGTTTTACGTGATATTTCCAGTTATTCAGCTATTTTTATGTTATCTAGGCCCTTCCTTTTTGCTCCAAAAGAAAATACCTGTTGGCCAAATTTTGGTGGCAGTTCATAATGGCACACATCACGCCATTTTTCATTATTTTCTCTATTTTTTCTGATTTCTGATTCCTTTTCAAATGGTAAAATGGTGGTCTACATTATAATTTTTCCAAACGCCAAAGGGATTTATTACTTCTTATTGATCAATAAACTCATTGTGGACAGCTCCGGTAACATAAACCTGATAGAAAGATTGTTTTTTTAGGCATTTCCTTCTTTCCCAAATTTTAATAAAAACATTCCTGAACTATATCTTTGGCTCTCACCTTATCATTTACCAACTACTTGCTAAACGCATAACCTGTGATAATAGTTGTCAAACTAAAAAGGAAATGCCTTTTCATTGCCTTTTCCAACTGATTATCAAACGGATTGGTATAAAATCCACATCATTTTTTCCGCATTTATAAAGATTTTTGTTCAATATGTGAATTTTTTTGTAAAAAAAGTAGGGGAATGATAAAATGGTTCCGTATTGATTAATAGATTTAGCAAGGTTATGAAAGTCAAATCGTAGTGATAGCTAATAGTGAAATATCAAATCATTCTATTAATAATGAGAATTGGATGAAATTGATCTCTTGGTTGGAGCAACCAGAGAATAGGGACATTTTAAAGAATATTCAAAAATAATTATTCAATAGATTACATTGAGGCAGCTTATAATCGGAAGAAAGTAAAAATATTTTATGGATAAAATCCAAAAGGATAAGAGGGTATAAGCGAAAACTTGTTTTTAGATTTGCTAAATATGCCGCTGTAATTGGTAATCAGCAGTAGAGTAATATGATATATCAAAAAGAAACATTCATTCCTACAATAGCTTTTGCCTTCCTGAATGATCAAACAATGACATTAGGAATTGGAGAATGGCCGATCTGTAATATTACAAGAAGAAAGTTACCAAGATATTGGTTTCAGATAAAGGCGAAATTATCGGAAACAAATATCAGCAGGGTATACAATATGAAGATTACGAACTTTCCGATTGGTGTCAATACATTAAAAGTCCTTACGGCAGAAAGTTTTCAGTGAACTTTATCTGACGGTAACCAAGGTATTTTTAACGCTGGTTTCGAGTATTAAGTTCCCAGTTAAATTATTCCAGACGATGGCTGCGACTGTTTTTCTATCTGGTGAGCTCTTTTTTTGACTGTGACAAGAATAAGGACCCCTTATTTTAATGCCGCTAATATTTGAGGTGAGGGTTTTTGGGACCAGTTTAATTGTATCCGCATACCCTGAAGACCAGTCCAATGAAATACAGTATTGGTGAAGGATCAGTGCACATTCTTCAGGTAGTAGTCTGAAAATGGAACTTCAAGTTCTTCTAAAACCTGAACACCGAAGCTATTTGGAACAAGGTTGAAAAAAAATGGTGGTTCAAAGGCGATGTTTCCATCCACAATGGCTTTGGATGAACGGTCAATTGGTATTTTCGGAAGTTGGCTTTTAAGGATATTGTAAAAAATTGAAAGAAGCTACAACTGTACTATCATAAATAATATGAGACGCTGAATTAATGAAGTTTTTCAAACTGGCACTTTTAAATGGTGGAGATGAAAATATTAAACAGGTAATGAGCTACATTTCCCAAAAACACCCCTTAATAAATCTATAACATGAGCAAAAACAGAGTCCATCACTATAAACTAAAACAATACCCTATAAGTAACGCAATAATACTAAAATGAATATTGATTTATCCACAATAAAACGGGGAATGTCCGACCAATCCCCGAATGAAGATAAAGTGATTTAACGTCTACAATTGTTAAACCGATAACCAAACAAAAATATGAAAAATTCCGTTTAAGGGAGGGCCTAGCTATTCCTTCAAAATGACCTCAATTGAAACTGACGACCATATTACTTATAGTTTCACTTTTTAAAATTCAGCACTTCCCTATTCCCA
>Ga0163217_1009921_pt1 | contig 17224 bp, 18 predicted proteins | sample SynspAceP_FD_185933 | JGI IMG/M metagenome (GOLD analysis project Ga0163217, IMG submission 185933) | Saline lake microbial communities from Ace Lake in Antarctica - Synechococcus sp. Ace-P (PacBio error correction) | ecosystem: Environmental > Aquatic > Non-marine Saline and Alkaline > Saline ...
ACCCCCAAAAAAAAAAAAAAGGAAAAAAAAAAGAGGGAGGCATTTTTATCCCCCGGATCGCCCCCCTTTTCCCTTTTGAAAAGGTCGGCGCCGGTTTGGCTGCTCATGGGCTTTTTTAACGGTGGGGGCCGCGGCCCCCCCCCGCCCGGCAGGGGGTTTTGAAATTGGCGGGCCGTCACCCCCGGCAAGGGTGGCAGGGCAATCCGACCCTTTGTTAAAAAAATGATCGTTATGCAACGACGGCGAACGGTTTTTTTAAGGGCGGCACCTAACTTTCCGATGATGCGTCAAGAAACACCTTGCGGCGCCCAAGAGATCCGCCGAGGAAAACCATCCCTGCCCCTGCAAACTATCTTGGTGAAATAGTGCGGCCCGCGAACCTGCCCCCAATCAGACGAAGGTTTTTCCCGACCGTGATCACTTTTGGCCGGATTTTCTATAATCAGGCCGGATGAAAAGCGGCAAGGGGCAATCCCCAAGACGCGGTGTCATGGGCCTGTGCACCGCAGGGGGGGCCTATGGTGCCCGCGATGGTCGATGTGTCGATCCATTGTCCAAAAGAGCAAGGCACAATCTTTTTTTTGGCGGGAACCTGCCGCTGGTCCAAGGCCCGCCACGGGCGAGGTAGTGAAGCGCCGAGGATCTGGGCGGTGGGGCGAATGTTGCCCCACGCGTCTCTGTCAGGCGTGGCGGAATTTATCTGGCCGAGGATTGAAACGCCCATGCGCTGGCAACTGGCGCGGGCCGCGCTTTGGCCCGGGCTGAAACCGTAAACCCGTGACCAATGTGCCCAGTGGCAACCCCGTTGAAGACCCGCTATATCCGGGCGGAAATGCTGGCGTTGTTTTCCCGCCGATTTGCGCACAGGCCCTATGGACATCCGCGAAGGTGATCATGCGCCTGGTCGATGGCAGTCCGCTTGACGAGTTCAAGGCCCCGCTACGGGCGAAACGCTTGGTCTGCGGTTTGGCCCATGTCAAAGGCTGTCCCGTGGGGATCGTCGCAATAACGGCGTGCTGTTTTTCGGAATCAGCCCAAGAAAGGTTTGCGCATTTTGGTAGAGCTCTGTTTCGCAGCGCAAAATCCCTCTGGTCTTTTTGCAAAAATATCACCGGCTTTATGGTCGGGCGGAAATAGCGAAGAACGAAGGCATCGCGCGCACGGGGGCCAAGATGGTGACGAGCCGTGGGGCCTCGACCAACGTCCCCAGGATCACCATGTTGGTTGGCGATCGTTCGGCGCGGGCGAACTACGGCATGGCGGGGCGCGCGTATAGCCCGCGCTTCATGTGGACATGGCCCAACCTTCGCGCATCTCGGTTATGGCGGGGCGCAGGCAGCTGGGGTTCTGCCACGGTCAAACGTGACGCAAATTGGAGCGCGCAGGCCCGACAGCTGGGACCGAAGAAGAAGAGACCGCGTTCAAGCAGCCCACGATTGATTATGTTCGAAGAACAGTCGCACCCGCGTAGCCAACCGCGCGGCTTTGGGTGACGGCGTGGATGACCCGGCCACAGCCGCGAGGTGCTGTCGCTATCGCTGCGGGCAAAGTTGAAAATGCGCCGATCGAGGATACACGCTTTGGGCCGTGTTCCGGATGTAAGGGGCACCGTTTATGACAAAATCATTGCAACAGATCGTAGACGCCAATCCGGACGCGGAAACATTCCGGTTTGGCGACAGCCCGACCGTATGCGCCGAAAATTATCGCCCTCGTGCGGGCGGGCAAGAAAACAGGCGACTGCGAGGCGGCCTCCTGCTTACGGGGCGGGGGGCGATGCCCTACCCCGAAGTGGGCCGTCGCGAAATATCGCGCTGATTGGGATGGGGCAACAGCCGGCGGTGTGATTGAAAACCGGTCCGAGGCCCGCGGGACCCGAAGGTTCAACGAGGTAAGACGCCGAGTTTGTCGCAGCACAAGGGGCCGAGTTCAGGGTCTGGACCACTGGGCGTGGCGCGCGTCGTACGGAGGCGTATTTCCACCGGACGCGGCGGTTCAGCCGACAAATGAAGCTGATGTGCGAGCGCTTCACTTTGATCGAGATTAACGCCTGATGTTTGAATACAATATTGATTGCGAACCGGGGCGAGATTGCTTGCCGCGTGAATGGGACAGCGCAGGCCATGGGGGTACGCCTTGTGTGGCGGTGTATTCGGACGCGGACCAGCGGGGCGAAACAATGTGGCGATGGCGGATACCGCCGTGCATATCGGCGGGTCTTCCCCTGCGGATAGCTATCTGCGCGCGAGGGTTGATTATTTTCAGGCCGCGCGGAGTAGCGCGAAAAAACCGGCCGGGGCCAAAAAAAAACAAAGGCGATCCATCCGGGATATGGTTTTCTGTCCCCGAAAATTCCCGATTTCGTGGACTGCGGTAGAGGCGGCGGGGCTGGTCTTCCATTCGGCCCGTCGGCCAAGGCCCATTCGGTGCGATGGGGCTGAAGGATGCGGCCAAGGCGTTTGATGGTCAATAGGCAGGTGTGCCGGTTTGGTGGCGGGGTATCACGGGGGCGGATCAGGACGATGGTTTTGCTGGCGTCAGAGGCAGACAAGATCCGGGTATCCGGTTATTTGAATCAAGGCTGTGGCCGGGGGCGGCGGCAAAGGCATGCCGCTGGTCGAAGAGGCGGCGGGTTTCAAGGCGGCGCTGGCAGCGCACGTTCAGAGGCCAAGAACTCCTTTGGCATGCGGATGTAAATTGGGTCGAGAAATTCGTCACCAAGCCTCGTCAATATTCGAGGTGCAGGTCTTTGGCGACGGACCAAAGCCGTGCATCTGTTGAACGCGATTGCTCGCTTTCAGCGCGCCATCAGAAGGTGATCGAGGAGGCCCCGGCTCCTGGTATGACGCCCGAGAATATGCGCGATGCGATGGGGCAGGCACGCGTCCGTCAGTCGGCCGAGGCAAATCGGTTATGCCGGTGCGGGCACAATCGAAATTCATCGTCGACGGCTCTGGCGGGCTGCAAACGGAACGGTTCTTTTTCATGGAGATGAACACCCTTTGCAGGTGGAACATCCCGTGACCGAGGCCATCACTGGCATCGTCTTAGTGCAATGCAAGTTGCGGGTTGCCGACGGGCGAAGGGTTGCCGTTGCGGCAGGATGAACTGTCGATCCCAAGGGCACGCGTTCGAGGCGCGGCTCTATTGCCGAGGAATGTGCCTAAAGGGTTCTTGCCCGCACGGGCACGTTGACCCATTTGCATTTACACCCGCGTGTCGTGCCGACGCGGCGTGTGCGCAGGCGATACGATCAGCCCCGTTCTATGATCGCGGATGATCGCCAAGGTAATCGTGCATGGAGAACACGCGCGAGATTCGCTTGTCGCGGTTTGCGCGCAGCCCTTAAACGGGTGCGAGGTCGCGGGACGGTGACAAACCTTGCGTTTCTGGGCGCGTTGGCGGGCCACGACGGCTTTGCTGGGCGGGGATGTTGATATCGGCGCTGATCGGCGCGATATCGAAGCGTTACGCCAAGCCCCGAGGTTCAGCCGCGCCATGCACCCTTTGCGGGGCATGGCGGCCTGTCTTTGCTGGACCCGATCGGCGGCAGGGTTCACCCCATGTGGCGCCTTGCGCGTGAATCGCTTGGAACTGGGCGGCGAGGATCATCTGCTGCATGCCGCAGGTGGTATCGTCGCGATCATCAAGTCTGGTCCGTTGGCGGGACCGGAAAAGTTATCGCGCAAGCGGATCGGCGGCGCTGGTCCTGTGGGCGGGCAACACGCGGCCGCGGTTTCTGTCGCAGCGGGGCTTGTGACCGCGTGTTTACGGCTACGGCCTTGGTGGTTTGCACGTCAATGCGACGCCGTTTGGCGCGGGCTGCGGGTGGAACATGGCGAACGGCAACTTGATCGAGCCCCGATGCCCCGGTCTTGTGCGTGTCGTGATGCCAGGTGGGCCAGAAGGTCACCAAGGGCGACGCCTTGCCGTGCTGGAAGCGATGAAGAATGGAGCACAGCCTGCTTGCCGCGCGGTGCATGGCACCGTCGCCGAGGTTTCTGGCGCAGGCTGGTGATCAGGTCGAGGCGGGTGTAGCACTGGTGCGGCTAGACCCCGAAGAATAGGAGCCCGCACCATGATACCCCTGCACCACGTCCGAACAGACCACGATCAAATGCGCACAGCTGTGGTTGCTGCACGAGCTAGAGGTTGCGCCTTTGAAGTGTCGATACACGCGTTTTGACAAGTCTTTGCGTGACGCCCGGGGTATCTGGCAATTTCACCCGGCTTGGGCCGCGTCCGTCGCTCGAGATTCGACGGGGAAAACGGAAATGTTCGAAACCCGTGCCATTGCCGAATACCTCTGCGAACGGTTCACCCGCGACTCGTTTGGGTCGTAATTGCCGGGCGCACCGGGACCGGATGGCGTGGTTGGTGTGGATCCATTTCGGCCGAGACGGTATCGCGCATTGCGCGCGCTGAACCCAGCAGCATGTGGCGCTGCGCGACGATTCCATGCGGCACCCCATTGTGATTGAAGCTGGAAGCCGCGCGGATCTAAGTGTTATGACGCGAATGAGGCGCGGTGGACGGCGGGATCGTGTCGCAGATTATCTGTTTGATGAGCGGCTTTACCGCGGCGGATGTGAATGTAGGGCCAGGCCGGTCTATATGGCGCAAGCATTTCGCCAAGCTGGACAACCAACCCCCAATGTCGCGGCCTGGTATGCGCGCATCACCGACCGCGGAGGCGTTCCAGTTGTCGCCTGCCCAAAGACGTGCCGCTGTTTGACCGATCTTTTTTTATGACCCGTGGCCGGTTGAGTGATGCTACCGTCGTGCAGGTGAAAGTTTATTTGGCAAAATGAAAGGGGAGGCGGCGTTATGGATAAAGGGTTCTGCGAGATTTTTCGAGGTCGGTCCGAGGGACGGGTTGGCAAAACCGAGGCACGCGAAAATCCCAGTGGCGGAGAAATGCGCTGGTGGATCTGCTCAGGCCGTGCGGGTTCTTCTCGGATCGGGTGGCAAGCTTTTGTCAGCCCCAAATGGGTGCCGCAGAATGCTGGTTCGGGCCAGGTGCTTGGCGGTATCCGGCGCGCAGAAGGGGTCCCGCCTTATGCCGCGTTGACGCCGAATATGCGCGGCTATGAGGATGCGGTTGCCGCGAAGGCGGTGAGAATCGCTGTTTTTCGCCAGCTGCCGAGCGAGGGGGTTCAGCCAGAAGAATATCAACGCCAGCATCGAAAGGCGTTCGCAGCGTTTCGCCCACCTCGAGCAAAGCGGCGCCACGTGGACATTCCGGTGCGGGGCTATGTTCTTGCGTGTGGAAATGCCCCTTTGACGGGGCGGTTGATCGTGTCGAAAGTGGCGGTTGCAGACCGCTTTTGTTTTTCCGATGGGCTGCTATGAGGTATCCTTGGCGATAAGCCACGGGGCAGGCACGCCGGACACGATCGCACGGAATGCCTACTGGCAGTGCGCGAGCTGTCCAGTGAGCCGTTTGGCCCGGACATATCACGACACCAACGGTCGGGCGATGGAACTAAATATTGTGCCTCGCTATCGATGGGTGTGCGGGTTGTTTGATGCCGCGGTCGGTGGAGCTGGGGGGATTGCCCCTATGCGCCGGGTGCCGCCGGCAATGTCGCCACCGAAAGGGTCAACGCGCATCTGGTAGGGTTGGCTATGACCAGGTGGCTGGATCAGGCATTAATTGAAGAGGCCGCCGCGATGGCGCGCGGCATGAGGGCAGTGTGAATGTACGAGACGTTGAAAGATTCTGGCGCCGATGATCGCGGTGGTCGCCACCTTGACCTTGCGCGCCGCGAACAAGCACAATGCGATGTCCGCGCAGATGATCGACGAAACTGACGCAAGCCGCTGCCGCGTTGGGCCGCCCCGATGACGCCGTACGGGTCGTGGTGCTCACGGGCGCAAGGCAAAAGCTTTTGCGCGGGTGGCGATCTGGGCTGGGTGCAAGGCGCGGCGCGATGATGGAATGGGCCGAACCACGCTCGGCCAGAGCCGGGAAAGCTTGCCATCCATGCTGGGACCGCGCCTAACACGCTGCCCAGCCGTTTTGATTCGGGCGCGTGCAGGCAATGCCTTTGGCGCGGGGTGTTGGCATGGCGTCGGGTCCTGCGATGTGGCGATCGGGGTGGATAACGCTCAAGATGGGCTTTAACCGAGACGCGGGCGTGGGGATCATTCCCAGCGACAATCGGCCGCTTATGTATTGGCGCGAATGGGCGAAGGGCGGGCGCGGCGGCGTGTTCGATGTGGCCCGTCTTTTGAATGCGGCAGAGGCAAATTGATTCTTGGGGCTGCTCGCTCGCGCGGTGCCAACGGATGAACTGGAACGGCGCGATCGAGCCGAGGTTTGTGCCCTATCTGTCCTGTGCGCCGGGGGCTGTTGGCTGCCCGCCAGCAACTTTGCGCGGGATTTGGGCCGCGGATCGACCGCTCACAGGTCGTGGGAGCATACCATCGCGGCAACTGGCGGGCCGCGGGAGACCGAAGAAGCACCGAGGGAACGGCGCCTTTTTTGCAAACGCAAGGCGTCGTGGATCACGAGGGTGACCCCTGGCTGAGGCGCGGATGGAGACAGATGACGACCATCCGCCGGATCGATTGTTGAATGTAGTGACCAGCATCCAAACGCCACGGTGCAGGCCTGCGCGAAGGGCGCGATCGGCTTGGAAAAAATGCGCCGCTCGCACGGGACGGGGTCAGGGGTAAAACCGCTTCTGGCTTGGGATGACGCAAAATCATGGGCGGGCTCCGGTTGACCCTGACCGGACAGCGGAAGTAAACCGACCAAAGCCAATAGTGCCGTTTGCTGACAGGGCGGTGGAACGCGTCCCATACGCAAAAGGGAGCTTCCCCTTGGACGCATGAATGCGGGAAATACCTGCCGATCCTACTTTTCTAGCCGTGGCGATTGTCCTTGGCATTGTTTTGATCCTGGCCGCCTCGTGCTGGCCGTGACACGCAACCCGGACCCTGAAAAAGTGTCGGCCTATGAAATGCGGGTTTACCGCTTTTGACGAACGCCCGACTGAAATTCGACGTGCGTTCTAACCACCTCGTGTCCGATCCTGTTTATCAATCTTTGACCGTCGAAATTGCTTTTCCTCTTTCCCTGGGCCGTGGCCTTTCCGGACGTGAGCATGGGGCCCGGCTCCTGTCGATGATGGTGTTTCTTGCCGTGCTGACCCGCCGGTTTTGCGTATGATGGAAAAAGGAGCACTGGAAAATGGCAGTAAGCAGCCGCGGGGCCAATGTTGGCCGGGATGGACCAGCTGATGTGGCCAACCAGAACCCTGAAACAAGGACTGCAGACAAAGCTTCCTGCTGACCTCGGACCTGAAGACATCATCACTGGGCCGTACAGATCGGCTGGCACTGGATGACATTTGGTCTGGCCTGCTGGCGGTCGAGATGATGCACACATTCGATGCGCGCGCTATGATCTAGACGCTTTGGGACCGCACCGCGGCGCCGTCCTCCGCGTCATCGACCTGATGATCGTCGCGGCACGCTGACCAACAAGATGGCACCGGCCCTGCGCCAAGGTTTATGACCAATTGCGAACCGGCGGGTATGTGATCTCTATGGGTCTTGCGCTAACGGCCGGCGGCTATTACCACTACAGCTATTCTGGGTGCGCGCTTGCGACCGGATTGTTCCCGTGCGTCTATGTGCCCGCTGCCCTCCAACGGCAGAGGCCTTGCTGTACGCATCAATGCAATTGCAGCGTAAAATCCGCCGCACCGGCAGCAATTGTTCGCTAAGGGGCTTGATATGTCAGACAACTGAACGAACTTGGCGCGTATATGCGAGCGAAACGGCCTGACTGGTACCTTGCTGGGACATCTCCCTTGACGAGCTGACATGGACGTCACGCAGGCCAATCTGCCCGTCCCAGTGGAGTTTTTCAAAAGTGATGCGACCTGTCGTTTCTGCGCGTTGGTGGACATCAACGGCGGTGGATTACCCGGGCGCGCCAAACCGCCTTTGCGTCATCTATCACTTCTTGTCGATGTACCCAGAACCAGCGCATCCGTCTGCGGGTTGCCGCGGCTGCGAAGAGGACATGGTCCCGTCCGATCGTCGATATCCACCCCGTCGGCCAACTGGTTTGGAACGCGAAGTTTTGATATGTTCGGCATCATTTTTTTGCGGGTCACCCGATCTGCGTCGCCTGCTGACAGATTATGGGTTCCGTGGCTATTCCGCTGCGCAAGGATTCCCCCCGACCACCGCCTATCCGAGTCCGCTTAATGACGAGAGGCGAAAAAGCGCGTGGTGTATAACCCGTAAGCCTCGTGCAGGAATACTCGCCAATTTCGCGACTTTATGCGCCTTGGGAAGGGGCTGAAATATATTCTCCCCGGCGATGAAAAAGCGGGAAGCAATATAATGGGTGGCAATTTGTGTTCATATGGTCTGCCCTCACAATCATCCGATGGTCAAGCTGTTGCCGTTTTTTCGGGATCAATAAATACTGTCCGTTGCCCTGTATCGTGCCTTTGGGTAGCTTGCCCTTCTTGTGGTGGATTAGGGCGTCAAACTGACCCGGCTGGAGCCGTAAATGATGGACCGGCACCAAAGGTTCGAAGACGCCCTGACCGGCGAACAGAAAGAATCCCGCAACTCAACATTAACTTCGGCCCGCAACACCTGCGGCGCACGGGGTTTTTTGCGTCTTGTCCTTTGAACTTGACGGCGAGATCGTCGAACGTTGCGATCCGCACATTGTCTGCTGCCCGCGGTAACCGAAGCTGATGGAAAGCCGCACCTACCTGCAAAACCCTGCCGTAATTTTGACCGGCTGGAATTACGTGCCCCGATGACCAGGAACACGCCTGGTGTCTGGCCATCGAAAAGCTGAACTGGTGTCGAGTGCCCCGTCGCGCTTCGTTGATCCGCGTGCTTTACTTTACTCCGAATCTGGCCGCATCCTGTCGCACTGCTGGAACGTCACACACAGGCGGATGGACGTGGGAGGCCGCGCCTGACGCGCCGCTTTGGGGATTCGAGACCGCGGAAGATCTGATGATCTTTTTACGAACGGGCCTCCGGTGGCGCGTCTGCACGCCGCCTTATTTCGCCCCGGTGGGGTTCATCAGGATCTGCCGCCCGCGCTGCTGACGAATATTGAAACGTGTCGCATAACAAATTCCTGTCGGGCTTTTAATGGTCGACCGTGGACCTGCTGCTGACCGAAAATCGCGGATTTCAAAACAGCGTAACCGCTGACATGCATCGTTCTGACAGGACCATTCAAGGATTGGGGTTTCTCGGGCGTGGATGGTGCGCAGGGGTCTGGCTTGGCGTGGGTTTGGCGCCGTGCGCAGCCTATGAATGCTACGAGAATTCGACTTCCAAATCCCGACCGGTGTGAACGGCGATTGCTATGAGACCGCTATCCGTCCGGTGGAGGAAATAGCGTCAGTCTACTACATCATCCAGCAACGATCGAAAAGCTTGCGCGCGCCCGAAGGGCAGGGCGTATTCTGGCACGGGGCAAAATCAAACGCCGCCCCAGCCGACTGCGAATGAAAACCGACATGGAAAGCCTGATCCACCACTTCAAGCTGGTATACCGAAGGGGTTCCACGTCCCCGCCGGCGAAGTCCTATTGCGCCGTCGAGCCCCCCCAAAAAAAAAAAGGCGAATTCGGCCGTCTACCTTTTGGCGGATGGATCGAACAAACCTTACCGTGCCAAACTGCGCGCGCCGGCTTCTGCAAAAATCTGCAAGCGATGGATTACATCGCCAAGGGGCACCAGCCTGGCGGATGTCGCGGCGGATCATCGGCACCTGATATCGTTTTCGGAGAGGGTTCGACCGTTTGAGAGGTACCTCTTCATTTGCCAACATAAACTCCCGCCGGAGGCAGGCCCGCCGTTTCCGCAAAGAACGAAAGCCTGTCTGATGCTTGCGCCGTTTTGCACCCTGACCAACCGACAAGCTTTGCCTTCAACCCCCGCCAACCAAGGCATGGGCCGAAGCGCAGATCACGAAATACCCCCGAAGGCCGTCAGGCCCAGCGCGATCCATGCCCTTTGCTGTGGCGGTGCGCACGAAACAAGGAAGGCTGGTCAGGCCGTCCGCCATCGAAACATGTCCTCTGGAAATGCTGGGGATGGCCTATATTCGCGGGCTCGAAGTCGCGACATTCTACTTTATGTTCCAGCTTTCAGCCGTGGGGCGAGGTCCGCCCCACTTCCAGATTTGCGGTTACGACATCGTGCATGATCTTTGCGGTGCCGAAGAGCTGATTCGAGAAATCTGCAAGGACCCGCAAATCTCGCGCCAAGGCGCATCAGAATTCAGCGCAGACGGCAAGTTCTCGTGGGAAGAAGTCGAATGTCCTGGGCGCGTGTTCGAACGCGCCCATGGCGCAGATGCGGCAAGGATTACTAGAAGACCTGACGGTCCGACCGGCTTTCCGCGCCATGATTGGACGACATGGCCGCAGGGCAAGGTGCCTGTGCCGGGGCCGCAAAAAGAACGGGCGCTATGCGTCCCGAACCCCTGTCGGGTCTGTCCAGCCTGACTGGACCACGACAGCGGCAAGACACAATATAAGCCAGTGCACAGCTGGCGGTGACAATTGGCCGACAAGCAATCAACGCATTGACGTACCGAAGTCCCCCTGACCGCGCCGGGCAGGGCAAGGACGGTGCCGATAGCGCTGGTTCCGGACAAGGAACAGCCCGTCTCGCTGGCGATGGACAATATGCCGCCCGAAGGCCCCGATGGTGCCGCAAGGGGGGCCGCACGCCGGCCGAGGAAGAACGCACCGCGTGATGTGGGGGCGATGCCTCTGATAAGCGCTCCGGAAGCACCCGAGAGGCGGATGGCGTGAAGCCGTCGGCAAACCCGAGACCGGCAAGCGTCCGCGCCGGGCGATACCGGCACCCGCGCCCAAAGCACCGACAGCAGGCCCAAGAAAGCAATCGTCGCTAAATCGCGGAAGCCACGCAGAGCCGCTGCCACCGAACCCAAGGCGCTGGATGCCCGCCGAAGGCGGTGGGCTGCGGATGACCCAAGTTTGATCAAGGGCATCGGTCCAAAGCTCGAACGCTGGTGAAACAGATGGGTTTTCTCCTAACCAACTTTAAGCCAAGGATCGCGGCTGGGGTCCGAACGAGGTATCTTGGTCGACCAGAACCTCGAAGGTCAAGGGCCGCGTGTCCCGCGATAACTGGGTTGAACAGGCAAAAAAGCTCGCCGCTGGCGGATCAAACAGAATTCCTCGTCCGCGCCACAAGATGATATCTAATACACATAAATAAGATCATCTGATGCGGACGAGGGGACGGATATGACTGATTTGACGCAAAAAGAGCAATGCAAGCGCGGGTTTGGACACGGTGGGGGGCCCGGTGTAGGCCTTGCCTCGCTTTGCTATTTTGGGCTGGTCTTCGGCTGGGGCTTCAATCGCCCTCCGTTGTTCCTGGGACATTCTGGGACTTGTGACATTTGTGGTAATGTCAAAGCTGCTATGCAGCACGGTGGCGGAACCGACACGGCAGAGGCGTCGCGCGCCCCAGCCGCCCGCAGCAGCACCTGCCGACGGCGGCAACGAAGGCAAGCCGCCAAGCGCTGCCCCCCACGAAGCCGATTGCGCCCGTAGAGCCGAGCCAAAGCTAGATGCGGCACCTGCAGCAGTCGAAACATGTCGAAAACCGCCCCGAAGATACGCACCGTGTCAGGCCAACAGCCGATGTCGGCGGTGCTGCATCCGAAGCCGACAGCGGCCCGTCCCTCCTGCTGCGTTGGATGAGCCCGCGGGCGTTTTTCAGGGAATCAAACCCCACAGCCAAGCTGAAGGCAAGAAGAGCTTGCCGCGCGCAAGGGTACCTATAATACGAAGCCCAGCGGCGACGGCCGATCCGAACACAAAGCCTGCACCTGCTGCGGCACCAAAGAGGCCGCGGCTGAAACCGTTGCTCTATCCCTGCGCCGAAAGCTTGCCGAGGTGGCCAGAGGCACCGGCGGACATCGAGGGGGCGACCTCAACCCGTCCGGGGATCGCTGATATCCGGTGGGGACCGTTGAGAGCAGCCCTGAAACACTGGAACCAGCCGCGCGAAGGCGGGGCCGAATTAACTCAAGCTTCTCAGTGGAGTCGGGCCGAAGATCGAGCAGACTTGAACGCTCTGGGATCTTCACTTTTTGACCAGATCGCGCGGTGGACAGCGACTGAAATTGCTTGGGTCGACGCCCGCTTGCCCTTTGCAAGGGGCCGCCATTCAACGCGAAACGAACTGGACGGCGCAAGCAAAGACCCTCGCCGCCGGCGCAGAAGCCGACTTCTCTGGCACCGCACAAAAAGACCCTGAGCCTGACATGGATGCCCCACGAATGACAGAATAAGGAAAAATTCGCCCTTGGGCCGCGCAAAGGCCGGATGGTGGGCCTTGTCATTGCGGCACAATGGGTGCTTTGGATCGCGGCGCAAATGGCATGCCACCGCAGTTTTTCGGCTTGCCCGACGCTATGCGTGCTTGTTTCGACTTTGCAGCGCTGGCAGCCCTATCTGGGCGATGGTCAATATATATCAGATGAAGGCGGGCCCGCGCGGGCAGCCGTGACACATAAAGGTTTAGCTTCATCTTTCCGGATCAAGACCAGCATCTTTACCAATAATCTACGGTATGCACGACCGCACGCTGAAGGGCGCGCAGGCATCGTGGCCATATGGGATGGCAACAGCTGGCATTCTGAAAAACGGGCCGTGACTGATCATCAGCCAGATGAAAGAGTCGGGTTTTGCGTGTCGTGGCGGTGCGGGCCTTCCAACGGGCCTAAAGTGGGTCCTTCATGCCCAAGGAAAGCGACGGTCGCCCGAGCTATCTGGTGGTGAACGCCGATGAATCCGAACCCCGGTACCTGTAAAGACCCGCGAAATTATGCGCCACGATCCGCACACGCTGATCGAAGGTTTGCCTGATTGCCACGCTTCGCTATGAACGCCAACGCCCTGCTACATCACATTTCGCGCGAATACATCCGCGGAGCGCGAAAGCGCTGCAAGCGCCATCGACGAAGCGTAATGACGCAACGGTCTGGTCGGCAAGAAATGCTGTTAAAATCGGCTAATGACTTTTGGACATCTATGTTCACCCCGGTGCCGGTGCGTATATCTGCGGCGAAGAACCGCGCTGCCTCGAAAGCCTAGAGGGCAAAAAGGCAAATGCTCGATGAAGCCTCCGTTCCCCGCGGGTGCCGGGTCTGTACGGTTGCCCGACAACGGTGAACAACGTGGAATGCCATTGCTGTGGTGCCAACGACCTGCGTCCCGGTCCTGAATGGTTTTCCAAGCTTCGGGCGTTCCGAAAACGCGGGCAAAAAAGCTGTTCGCGATCTCAGTCCATGTGAACAACCCCTGCGTCGTCCGAAGAAGCGATGAAGCATCTTCTTCGAAGAACTGATCGAAAAAACATTGCGGCGGTAATCCCGTGGCGGCCTGGGACAAACCTCAAGGCTGTGAATCCCGGTGGTCGTCAGTGCCGAATGATCCCCGGTGAGCAAGATGCGCGACGCGATCCAATGGAATTTTGACTTCTGCGCGAACCAACGCCTCGGCCTTGGTACGGCGGCTTTAATCGTGATGGAAACTCCACCCGATGTGATCAAAGGCGATCTGGCGTCTGGCGAAGTTTCTACAAGCACGAATCCTGCGGCCAGTGTCGCCGTGCCGCGAAGGCAACGGCTGGATTTGATGCGCGTGACTGGACCGTCTGGTGCGCCGGCGAATGAGAACCCGAAAGAAATCGACATGTTGCTCCGAATGTGGAACAAACAGGTCGAAGGCCACACGATCTGCTGCCTTGGCGAGCCGGCGGCTTGGCCTATTCAGGGTTTGATCCGGCACTTCCGTGACGAGATCGAGGATCGCATCAAGCACAAGCGTAACCGGCCCGTCAGCGCCGGTTCGCGGCCGAGTACAGCGGTGATGGAAACTTTGCCGCTTATAGCCCTGCGCTGGCAGCTTTGGCCTTTTGGGCATTCTAATGGAGTGTTTCTGGGCCGCGCATCTCTACTATGGGGCGCACACCAGAGGGGCGTTGTGAGTGCGCAAAGCCCAGCGGACTATTGACGACGTTAGTCTACTCGCCGTGATGCGCATTAGACGCGATAGAGGGCGTCGGGCCCGTTCCCTGGCATCGACGCTGGCGGCGGTGCTACTGTTGTGGCGCGCTCTGTGTTCTGGTGAACTCTTTGGCGCGCTTTTCGTGGCGGGTGCGGGTCGCGATGCCGTGGTGCATATCGGGACAACCAACCAGCCGATGCGGTCGTTGTTCTTCTTTACGCTGGGTTTGGTCCTGTATCTGGCCTTGGCCGTGCTGGCAATTTTTCGCGGGGCCTTTTAAGGCGCGACCGAAGGAACGACAGCCAGCCGCCCATCGATCGGCAGGGGGCTGCATAAAAAAGACGGGTCGGCCACACCGCAGAGCAGGGAAGATGAAGCAGATTGTTCTATTTTGTATCGAACGGCTGCGGTATTGGCTGGCTGTACCGCCCGCCGAAGAACGTACTGGCCCTTTTGAATGGTAAATACTTCCGCACCAAACGCGAGCAAAGGTCGACGGGCAGCGCGATGTCTTACCCCTGCGGGTGCGCAATGCATCGCAAGTCGATCACCGGTGCCCGCGAAGCCGCGCGCTATGAGGCCGACGGTTGTATTGTGTGACCCAACTGATGGGCATTTTCCGAATATTCAAATGGGTCGTTGGGGCCGGACACCCCCGCCCGAGAATTGCGCCTTGTGGACCGACGCTTTGACGTTTCAGGGGGCTTTGCCCTTCCTATCGTTTGCGCGACATACCGCTGGCAAATGGCTGATCTAGGGATGTATTGAATAAACATCGGGTCGTTTCCGCATGTGGTAGCAAGGGGCAGTCCGCCCCGGCTACATGAGGAAGAGTAAGAATGCGTAACGTATTGATCGCCGTAACCACGTGGCCATGATGGCCAGCCCCTGTCGCCGCAAAACCGCCGCTGCGTGATGTACGGCTGTTGATGATGCGCTGCTTGAATCTTGACTGGCCGACCGGAATTCGCAAGGAATGCCCTGATATCTCGGCCCGCATGCTGGCCGCGCTGCTTAGCTTCCTGAACAATTGCAAAGCACGGCCAAAATCTTTGGGCTATACGTCGGCGAAATTGACGCCTACCGCAAAAGCGATGCCTGAAAAGGCGCGATGCAGGCCCGGGGGGCTGCAATATTTAAAGGCGAAGGGTGCGATACTTCTGCACCCGCCAAAGTATTTTTGTGCGTAGGGCGTGCAGAAATCCAAAAATCGAGCCGATCGAGTTCGTTACTGAGAGCGAAATAAGCTATATGAGCGATACCCGCAAGATCATCATTGACGGCAAGGAAGTCGAAAGTCGAAGGGGCGATGACGCTCATTCAGGCGTGGTGAGGAAGCAGGGGTGAAATTCCGCGTTTCTGTTTACCACGAATGGGTCTGGGTGCGTCTGTCGATTGCCGGTAACTGCCGATGTGTCTTTGTGGAGGTCGTAGGAGGCACCGCCCAAGCCTGCGGCCGTCTTGCGCCATGCAGGTGCGCGATTTTGGCGGCGGCCCCGAGGTAGGCCAAGCCGCCGGTCCGTTTAACACCAAATTCGCCCAGTGGTGAAAAAAGGCCCGCGAGGGCGTGAGGAATTCCTGCTGATCAACACCCGCTGGATTGGCCCGAATCTGCGATCAGGGCGGCGAGTGTGACTTGCCAGGACTCAGGCGATGGCGTAACGGGGCGTCGACTTTAGCCCGCTACGCGAGCCTAAGCGCGCGACCGAAGATCTAGGAATCTGGGCCCGCTGGGTTGAAACCCATATGACCGCTTGCATCTCGTGCACCCGTTTGTGTACGCTTACACCACCGAGTCCGCGGGATCATCAATGGGCCAGACCGGCGTGTGAGGACGCCGAAATTACAGCCTATCTGGGCCAAACGCTCGATTGCGAAACCTACAGGGCAACAATCATGATCTGTGCCCCGTGGGTGCGCTGGTCTCTAACCCCTAACGCCCTTCACCGCCGGCCTTGGAAACTGTCCCAGACAGAATCGGATTGATGTGATGGAGCGCTCGGGTCGACACATCCGTGTGGATACCAAAGGCCGCGAAAGTCATGCGCTTCCTGAGCCGCGCAACCACGACGGCGGTGAACGAGGAAATGGATTTTCCGATAAAACCGTTCGTCTGGGACGGCGCGCCGCCAGCGTCTGTGACACGCCCTTATTTCGCGAAAACGGCAAACTGCGGCAAAAGCCCGTACTGGCCCGAAGCGCTTGCCGCTGCGCGCTGCGATGAAAGCAAGAAGTCCGCGGGCCTGATCGGGTGATCCTTGCGTCGGTCGAAGGCGACATAATGCTTGAAGCAGTTGATCCGAGGCAGGGCGGCGTTGTCGAATGCCGTACGATGCGCGAAGCTGCCTGTGGCAAACCGTCGGGCTATGTCGGAACCGCCACTGTCCGAAGATCTGGACACGGCACAAGCCGTCATGTTAATCGAAGCAAAACCCCGCCGTGGAAAGCCCCGGTGCTTAACGCTGCGTATCCCGTAAGCCTGGATCGCGGTGGGCCGGGCCGATCGCCCTGATGGGGCCCCGGCCGTCGATCTGACCATGATTAACGATCATCTGGGCGACAGCCCGTCGTTGCTGAACGAACTGCTGAAAAAAGGAATCATGCGACATCGCCGAGAAATCCTGCGTTATTGTGGGGGCATGGGCGCCCTTTGGCCCCCGTGAAGAACGGGGCCGAGATTTTTTCTGGCCGCTGCCTATGGCGCCTGGGCCGAAGCGACGAAATCCGGCTTTTATGGTCTTGCACACCGGCCCCGCATCCCGTTTGTGGCGCGATGGATATCGGGCCGTAGTGAAAACGGCACATCAACGATGTGCTGGCCGCCGATGTGATTCTATAACCTGGTGCGGACGAGGCGAACATTCCTGCAGGGTCCCGTCGTGATCCTATCAAGGCTCGCATGGGGGATCGCGGGGCCGCACCGCGCCCGATATCATCCTGCCCGGTGCCGCTATACGAAGAAGGTGGTTTGGTTTCGTCAACACCGAAGCCGCCCGCAGCTTGCCCGCAACGCGCCAGCCTTTGGCCGCCGGTCAGGCCAAGGAAAAACTGGCATCCTGCGTCGCGTCACGCGCCCGACTGGACGCAAAACTTGCCTTGCGATTCGCTGGCGGCCACCTGCCGCAAGGCGCCTGGTCCGCTGATGTGCCGCATCTTGGGGGATATCGGCCC
>Ga0163217_1080872_pt1 | contig 17224 bp, 9 predicted proteins | sample SynspAceP_FD_185933 | JGI IMG/M metagenome (GOLD analysis project Ga0163217, IMG submission 185933) | Saline lake microbial communities from Ace Lake in Antarctica - Synechococcus sp. Ace-P (PacBio error correction) | ecosystem: Environmental > Aquatic > Non-marine Saline and Alkaline > Saline ...
GATATTGCTAATCTTAAAAGTTACCCCTTATCATAAATTCCCCCCACTTAATACTTGCATCGTTTATCGTGGTTCTCCCGTCTAAAAAAGTAATCTTTCCTGGGTTCCTTTATAAAACTTTTAATGGTACTGCTTCACCATTGCCTATTTCCATTGGTACCGCTGAGCCGCCTTCTTCTGGGCCGTACCAGTGGTTGCCATGTGGCTTCATCAAAAATTCCCCTTTGGCCCGTTGGTAAATCTATCCTGAGTTTCAAAATATTTATGGGGCGTATCAAAGTGACTGTAGATGAGAATGAAACCCCAATTCCTTTTTTAAGACCCTCACCAGATTTTAGTAGTAACAAGGATTACCACGTTAACCCCTGCTCTGGAACCGTAAAGTGCAGCTTTGCACTGCCTCCTTGTTAATATGGAAACACTCTTTATATTCAATAGCGCTTATATTTGCCCAAACAAGCAGTACTCCCAATCAAGGTGGAAACACATCTACAACAACCAAAGGCTCATCAATTTCCAGACAAAGAAGTTCTACCCCTGATATACACATGGGTTTCCGGCATATTAATCGTTCCCAGATCTTCGAATATCAAACCAGAAACCCACTACTCAATCCAACAAGGCATTTTCTTGGAGGTCAAGTTTCATTTCTTCTGCCATCGCCGTCATCCTACAGAGTATCCAAAGCTCTTTTTTTTCTCCCGCCTTCAATTCCCAGTGGGGGGGCGCCGGGGGGTTTTAAACATTACCTCGTCCATTTTTTGGGCAGAAAGGGTCCATCACAACATCTAAATTAGTGTTGTTCCCCCACTACAGACCTCCTTGTCTCCATTCCTATATAGGAGAAGACAAGAAACAGTTTGGAATTGGGTACAGCAATACAAAATAGCCATCAAAATCGGTAACGCAACCCATTTGGTCGTTCCTTTTATAACCACATTTGCAACCCCTAAGATTATCCAATCCTGTCCCTTAACAATTCTGTGGACTCCGATTGGTAAACGGAGTATCGGTTTAATGGGGACACTTTTTAATGTATTTCTTCTCGTTTCTTTTTAGATAATATGGTTCTGTCCATAACCTGCATAGGACACAATTAGTAAATTGAAGAAAAAGCGTTTGCAATCATATTCCTAACGCTTTTCTTTGTTTAAACCTTAAGGGTAAACCAAGTTTACTGATAATCCACAATCTTTTAAATTATACAGAAAATTTAAATTCTGTATGGGCACTCAAATCTCATTTAAAAGACTTTTTCAATGGAGGAACCCTCTTTAAGATCCAGGCCTAGTCCGCGTATTTTGGGCATAGTTTAATTAGCCCTAAATATTAAATAGTGCAATGAAAGAGTAAAATGTAAGTTAACTTCCTTTTTAAACTAAAATTCCGGGGGCAATAAGCTGCCTACCCCTAATTTAAAAAGGATTTTCATATTTTTGTTATTGATTATTTAGATGAAGTATTTATTACTCTAAAATTTCTTGCTGGGAGATGTTCGCGCATCTTCCAGTTTTTTTTTGAATTTATTTGCGGTTTATTTCTTTAATATCATCTGGTAATTCTAGTTTAGTTATGGTTATTTTATCATTTTCATCCGTAAAGGCAAACCTATAGCTGTCCTAAAGGAAGCAAGATTTGTTCCATTAGCTCGTCCCTTGTCGAAACTGGCACTAAAATCTGTTCGCCCATCTTTATTATGTTTACAATACTCAACATTGTAAGTGCGCTCCAAATTTTTAATGATATTTTTAAACATGCATACTTCTGAACACCATTTTTTCCCGATTTCCAACTGGTATATACAGCTGTGTCTACTTCGTCCAGAGATATGTTACGCAAACTGGAAATGGTCCATAAACCCCCCTAAAACCGGGCTTCATAAAAGTGGTAGTTTGACGGCCCATAAACATCACCGTTGTAAAGCCCAACAAGATCCATTGCCAAAACTGTAGTAACCAGTGTATCTTCAGGTAAGAGGAAAGATTGAATTCTGGTACCCAAAACCCGTAACTTTTAAATCGTTATTTATTCACAATAAAATGGATCAATGCACTTTTGCAATGGCAAAAATAGGCCCTCTCCAGTCAAGACACCTCTCTGGTCTTGCCCGCAACAGAATTTTAACTGGATACTTTATGGAAGATCCCTGAATAAAATACACTACTGCATCTGACAGGACCAATTTCAATTGGCTTTCCCATTGGGAATATTAGCTGGTTAGTATTATTTTTTCCCGAATCACGCCTTTCATTATAGTTAAGTGTATTTCCTTTTTGTACTCCAACCCTCATTCCTTCTGCATCAATTATCTTTTCGCTTACCATCTTCCAACTAATGACCTCTATATTTCCATTATCCAATCTGAAGTGTAAACTGTTGCGTCTATTAATTCCTCTACATTATTTCATTGAATTTTTGTTCAAAAAAATAACCAATCCAAGAGTAAAAATACTACAAGCAAACTAATTTAAGCAGCATTCCGCGGTTTGCAACCTGTATATTCCAGATTTCTTTTTCCTAATTTTACCAAAGCAAGCGATTCTTAATAGGTTGATTATTCAACCTTATTAAGTCCCATAAATTAATGGCATGGTGCAATAAAACGTAGTCATTGAGCTTTCTTTGTTGTAACGGGTCCTTGTTATATTAACCAATACTGCCAAATTCTTTTCAATTCTTGTTCACATTGCCCGTTTCCGCTAGGTATCTTAGTTATACCTATTTTCTATATCCGATGGAAAATCATTATGCCTGTTATTTAGATATGACGTAAACTAATTGGACCACCCTAGGTTTTAATGAAAAAAAAAGAAATTTATTTTTCCATACTGACTGGACAAAAAATATGGTCACTGCAAAAGCGGTGACCATTAACGTTGCCCTTTGAAAATAAAAAAGGACCAAGATTCCAAAATATTAATATATTATAATTGAAAGAAAAGTTGGTAACATCTTAAGTTCCAAATAAAGATAACTCCAATGTTGCCTACCAAAGACACACACAGGGCCAATTCTGCCCTTCAAAAGCTGCCTATTAAGGTCCGTGTCCCTGAATTTAATTTTGAAGGGGATTTCCTCGGGCCTTTTCTTCCTTAACCAAACTATCAGCCGGTAAACTTAGCCTTTTAAATATCCATTTGAGCCTTAGAAAGACCAATTCCATAATTTTTATCCTGTTGCACCTGGGTAAGATTGGCTCTGGATGAGTCTAAATAGGTATAAATGAGGGTATTGCATTTCTTCTCTCCACCATTTCAACAATCTCCTCTGAATTTGTGATATGAAATAAGCCCAAAGGGCAATTTTGTGGAAGTTTTGAAAAAATTTAAATGGTTTTTTTTGCCGTCTACCACATGATCATTTAAAAACCAGGCACAGGCTGTACATTGGAGTACCAAAGGGAATTCCGGTTTTATTGAATGGCAATCCATACAAGGAAGACATCCAAGCAATACTCACATCTCAGAAACCTCATTATTATTGAAACAATACGTAAGCAGTATCATCAGAATCATTCTTTGTCTGGGCGGATAAATTGAATCAAAAATCAATACAGAACCAAGCCTATTAAAATTTTTTTTATCATAATAAAAATTTGTTTGGTTTACGGCAAGTACACCTTGATTATTCATTTTGGTGGTGTAACTAAAGTAGTATTTTTTTTAAGATTTAGACTGGCTTTGCTGCAATGGTTTTAATATTTTAACACCAACCTAATAACCGATTGACTGTCTTTAGCTTAAACACACCCAAATTACAACATTTTAGTGTTATTTTAACAGTAACCTAAAAAGGATACGTTCTTATAATTTGAATTAGCCTAAACCCTTAAAACCGATGGTGCGCATCGTTTTTTTATGCTGTATTTGAAATTTAGGGATTGAGAAATTAACCCAATTAAGCTGATTATTGTTGGTAATAATCTTCCAAAAAAATAGGAATAGCCCGGTTTTCGTCCTGATCATAACTTTAGATATTACTTTTAAATTAGCCAAGTGATTGTTAGCCAGACTGTTCTATAGTGGTACAAAAATTCCATTAACAGCTTTACAGTAATAGGTTGAATTTAAAAATTTTGCTACGCAACTTGAAAGTACAATCCATCCTGAATTATTGAACGGATTAATTAAAACAGAAATAAAGTAGCCTAGGAATAAAAGCACTACACCCCAACAAGGTAATTGGATAAAATCTGCTAAGTTTATTCGAACGAATTGGTTTCGTAAAAGTAGTCGTTCATTCCACCAACTTCCATGGCCCCTTGGATCGTTTCCCCTTGGTAAAACATCTGCAGAGAACCTATAATAATAATGTCCTTATTGGACTCCTTAATTTTCCACAGTAGCCTCAAAACCATCCATTTCTGGCAATATGGATAAACCATAAAGACCAAATCAAATTCCTTTTCGGCTACCGCAACTACGGCTCCTTTCCATTGCCATACCCATAAGTGTTTTATACCAAGGTAATCCAAGGTCTTCTTGAGGCACTAACACATTTATCCTATATCCGTCGACAATTAAACCTTAAATCCACTTAAATCTATAATATCTTGCTAATGGCGCTAATTATTTCCGGTTGTACCTCCGTTATAGGAAAAACTGAAGTTATCAATATAACTCCGAACCAACACCTTCTTACTGTCAACTCAATGTGACCTTCCAGCAGTTCTATTAAAAGATAGGAAATATATAACCAAGAACCGCTACCTTCATGCTTTTGGTAATTACCAGAATCTTATTTGCGTAAACCTATCAAAAAATGGTTTTAAGCTTGTTTTTTTGGAATTCCTATTCCAGAATCCTTTTATACCTAATACTAATATAAGGGGTCATTTTTTGAGTAATATATTCCCTCGTAGGTAATATCTATTGCCGCCCTTTCTCGGTAAAAATTTAAGGCAATTCTTTAAAAGAATTGTAAGGATCTGGCCAAAATTTTTTCCAAACATCGCCCTATAACGTGGGTTTTTGTACCAATCCATATCGGAGCGCACATAAAGCCCTTTTAGGCCTCATACTGGGACCATAAATATTAATAATATTCCCTAAGTTCCTCAGATGGGGAAAAGACATCTTTTTAAACGTTATTTTGGCCACTAAGATCTATTTTTGTCTAATTCCAAAATATCTTCACAGGCAACAAAAGTAATTTTTCGAAAGAGACATCCATCAAGGATAGATACCCATTAAAGGAACTATCAATTTTCGACTCTTTAAAAACCTCAATAAAAACCCATTATGGATTTAAAGGGGTTCTGATGCTCATGGCTCAATATTGGACACAACTCCGTTTTTGGCCTTGGACGCCCGCTCCGCCTTTATCCGCTCATCCCTAATATTTTATGGTGTTTTTAAGTTTTAAATAATTCCCAAAGCGTTTGTTTTCAATTCTTGAAGATTGATAAAAATAAAGCAATGCACTCATAAGCAGGGATATATAATCCCAAAAATTAAAATACTGGTTAAGATCGACATTTTTCCTTTCTGCCAAATAGCTTTACTGGCGAGGCATTAAATAAAAGGTCCAATTTTTTGCTGATCAAATTCTCCAGCCTCATAGGACGCTAACAAAAATAAGGTCTTTCCACTAAAGTCACTCGGTGTTGGGTTATTATAGGATAGAAAGTGCACCCTTATCATCCTTAATTCAATAGCGTAGTTTTTTTCAATACCTATTGCCATTCATTAAGGCGCAGTAAAAATCCATTCCCAGCTGAATAGTTCCTTGAAAACTTCCCCTCCAAAAAAGACCGGGGACATCTACCAAAAAAGGAATGGCCTCTCCTGGCGTTAAGGGCTGTCCATGATGTTAAATTGTAAGAAAGAATCTTCACATGCCTCATCCATTCCGCTGTGCCTGAGGATTTCCGAAATGTCCAAACCCAAAGCGGGCCTCATTTTCCCTTTAAAAGGCAAAAATTTTTCTGATAACTTGTGAACTATCTACGCCATTCACAAATTTAAAGGATGGATTTTGCTTTAGAATAAGAGCGCATCTCTTCCCAATATTGAAAATAATCCCGCATGGCCTCACATTTCCATTACGTTCCCATAAGATTCCTCTCAAGGCCAATAACTATTTGACCAGAAGATAAAATGATGGATTGTAGAGTCCATTAACCTGTAGCTCCCTTTTAAGTAAATTCCTCGTGTCCGAATTCAATGAATGATTCCATAAAAGAGTAACAAACAATCATTAAACTGGCAAAAAACAGCAACAGGATATATTAGTTCTTTTTTGAAAATTTAAAGACATGTTAGGAGTTCTCTAGAACGTAAATTATTAAGTACAGTCAAAGATAATCAACAATAATATAAAAATACCCCCTTTTTCATAGCCATAATAAAATTAAAGCTATTATTATGTTATCTTAAATTTTAACTTTACACCTATACCGACGAATAACATTGAGTTCACTGCCCAAGTTACTTTTCTCATTTCTTTTGAGCTGGCTTAGGACCGAAAAGTAGATTATGAGTTAATAGATACAGCCAAAGCTCCTTTTATGATTGAAAGATCACCAATAGCAAGTTTAGTTGGTCCTTTTGGCTATGGGGATATAAATATTTCTCAATTACTTAAGTATCCATTATTTTTTCATGCGGTGCATAAAAAACCTAGGACAATGCCGTAGATGAAATAATTAAAGAAATTTCTAAAATAAACTTTCTAAAAAATTTATCTTTTGTTCTAAATAAAAACTATGAGTATGTCTTATGTAGATTTAATAATAGTACTGGGTACACACAGAAAGAAATTTAGGCATTTTGCGTCCCATTACCACTTTAGCCGCCAATTGACGGTGCAATAAACAACCAAGAAAAAGAATTATTGGATACCGTTTCGCCAATAAAACTTGACATTACCGGATCGAATACGCAGGAGGTTATGAAATCGGACAATAAAATAATCCAATTAACCCACCTGCCCAGTTCTGAAGAACAACTGGAGAGATTTATTTGATGTTGTTCAGAATTAATTTTTTGTTGACAATGTCATTGATGAAGAGGAGCGGGCTCTGATAACAAAATACGCCCAATTGGTTTGGGGTATAAGGTGAAAGTGCCAATATTTTGATTAATTAAACAATCTAATAGATATTTTACTGAAAAATTTGATTTTGAGATTAATTTTATATCTTTTAAAACACTAGATCTACATTCCTGAATTATATAATTGAAAAGGAGCCCAGGCCCTTTTCTATTTTGCGGCCTGCATAAATTCCTCGGCCTTTTCAAATTTTTCTACTTCCCAAAAGAAGGGTAACCCTTTGATGCAATTCTGTGGGCTTAAATCCAAGATAGGTTTAAATCCATTAACTTGCAATCCCATTGGCTGCCTCGCAAATAAAAAGGCCATAGGGTTGCATCTCGTAAAGTAACGTAATTTACTCGGCCGCCACACTGCCTTGGGATAAAGAATAGATTCCACCCTTGATCATATTTTGTGAAATCGGACAAACCAAAAGAACCTATATATCCTTTGAGTATAGGGGCCTATCCCCTTCCTCCTTTCTGGCAATATTAATATATCCTTGAACACCCTGACGGGAAATGCACATAATTACCTTCGTTACAGAGTTAGATTTTACCGTTTCCGGAAATTCCAATATGGGATGTTGAGAGAAAAAAGTTCCAAGTGCTGGATTTTAAAGTAAAAAACCATTTACAACCATCACCCGTAGTATGACCAGCAGGGTAGAGGTTCCGTACACAATATACCGGCTGCATATTTGAGCCCTCCCAGGCTGCAAAAAATCTTCCAGCTACGGGTGTACCAATAGGGGTTACCCTCTATAAATGGAGAAATATGGTCCCCACCGAAACATTCACATCTATATTGGGAAGACCCATCCGGGATCAATCAAACCAATGTATTTATTTGGTGCTTCTGTCAAACTACTATTGATACACTAATAAAAATCATCTTCCTCTTCAGAAGCAATGCAACACAACGATTTCCCGATTAATTAATGTACCTGAATAAAACTTTTCGTTGGGCCAAAACATCCAATTATTGGTTGGTCTTCTCCTTGAATATGGTAATCCGCCGGCAGCACCAATATATCGACCAAGCCCGCTTATTAACCTCGTGGCTAACGACTTTGCCGCCAATCTAAATTGCATTTATAAGTTTTAGAAAGCTCCCCCTGAGGAAATATTGAAAAGAGGATGGTTTTCAATAATGAATTCCCTAGGGTAGTATTTTTTCTATACATAGCTAAAGCATTGTTTAATTTGAGCACAAATATCGGTTAATTTGTGAAAACTACAACGTTTTCGTAAATATATATTTTTTAAATTTTATAACTTTGTGTTTTTATTGTAACAATTATGGAATAATCATCGAGATGCCGAAAGCCAAGGATAATGGCTCAAGGTGCACAATTGAAAAAGAGTTTTGGCCGTTTTCGAAAAAGAAGACAATGCGGTTGAGGTAAGTGGTGAAGATTACAAGAGGGATGGATTTGGGAACGCAACAAAGTTATTTCCATTGGCATGTTGCGGAATCTAACGGCGATGTGGTAGGATGGCCCTGATTATAAACCAGTACTCCACTTGGAAAGGCCCCATATCCATTGGAAGATTATTGTTACCTGAATCATGAGAGGAAAGCGGGCTAGGTGCCGCCTTATTGACCAAATGTTGTGTAACATGGACATAAACTGGCGTAAAACGCATTAACTGGGAGTCCCTGGACTGGAACGATCCGGCATTCATTACGAAAGCAGGGTGCCAAGGTCTTGAGAGAATTGGAAATGTAGTTTTCAATTTGGACGAAAAAGGAATTCACCAACATTTTTTAAAATATACTATGAAGGGTTTTAAATTGGAGGAGCATCAGTTAAAAGATGCTGACAGTGTAAAGAAATCGTTGTTAACGTTTTAAAAGAGTTGGTCATGAAAATACCTTTTGGTAGTTTCTGCAATGGGCCAAGACCACAATGCCAATGGAAATGTTTGTAAACGCCTATTTCAAGGAATAAATCGTTGTTGCCCTGGCAGTACATGAAGTTTATTCATGTACCACGAAACTATCTGCATGACCTATTTCCTAATGATAAGCACCCCGTATTTGCAAGTGTTCGAAAACCTCTTTTTTAATGAGGTGCAAGGGTTTTTGGTCTGGAACAAATCTCCTAAATACGGCTTTATCTATGATCAAGTTGTTGGGTTAATGGAGAATTGGTGTCCACTCCATTTTCTCAGTGCCCTACTTCAATGAAAATAGGCATAGCCCAATCCAATGGTTAGACGTGCGGTCCCTTGATCAAAACCAATGATGATTACGCGATGCCATATGTAAATGGGGAGAAAAACCCCAAACATAATGGTTACTGAAAAGGTAGATCAGCGCAATATTAAAATATTACCCAAGGCTTTGGGGCAGTGATGCAACAATTTTTACCAACCACCTGGGCCGGGAGGTTCCGACGTACTCGCTGCCCATTTTAGGAGCCCTATTGCCTAAAATGCAGAGGAGGTGACATTAATGGAAAGATGTAACCCAGGGGTTTTGAAACCGCTGACGCCCAGAATATTTTTGAAAAAACCGAATTGGTTAAACAAAATTTCTTATCGTGAAGCTATAAGAAGCTTGCTTTTTATGGTGCTCTTCCGTAATACATCCCAAAACCTTACAACCCTTGCAGGAGGAAGGAAATACCTTTGCAGTAAAATCCTTTATCAATCCTAAGGACAAGGGCACAACTGTTGGAAAAGGAAGTGGGGTATACTGAAACCCAAGGTCCTTGCTTTAATAGTCAAGAAGACCAAAGTCCTAATGAAGCTTTCTTCTCTGGATTCTCTTTATAGTAGAGGACAAGCATAAGCGAATTGTTTAAATGCTTCCAACGATCATCAGAGAAAGTGACTGAAATCCAGAAATTCAGCGATAAGTTTTTCCGTTCGGTGTCGATAATAAATTTGGCAAATAGGGAGCTTTTCTGAACGCAATTGAAAAGTAGGTTTATAGGTGTACATCATGAAGGTGTTTCCTTAATATACACATTAGAACATTTGATACGGAAGCTTAACTCTCTCTCCAAAATGGCCAAGGAGATATTTGCTTGAACAACGCGGACAAGGAAACAGTGCAAATTGGTAGTGCAATAGAATATGAAATTTAATTTGTTGTACGTAACATAGGAATAGGTGTAGTGATTTTCTATCTTAAAGCGCTGACCAAACTACACTAAGGCATGGGTTTTTTAGTAACCGCAAAGGAATAGCCAAGGCTAATTAATCTGGATAAATACGGCCTTTCTGGGACAATTTTATTGGTTGGTTTGTCATGAGGATAACCAAAAAATTTCCAGTATTAAACCGTTTTTTTAATGACAACCAATAAGCATTTGGAAGGACTTTTGCCTTTCTGGATGCCATTTTGGGCCCCATTAATCAGATAAAATTTGAAGATTCCAGAGGAGATTTTAAACGATTGCCAAAACAAAGGTTGTTTTACAATTACTATTTCCAATCCAATCCCCCTTGGTGGATAGACGGTGTACTACTGTTAAAAATTACTTTTAAATTAACAGATCTGAATTTCAAGATAATTGCCAAATCTATGAAAATAGGAATAGACCCTAATGTGCCCTATATTCTTCCCGTTAACCCTTTTTGAAACCCATAAAGGATGCCAAAAAGCAGCATTTCTGGGTTTAAAGACTGCTATGCAGCATTTGGGAGGGACCGGCCATCCTTTGGGGTATTTTTCCCTGCGGGTGAAGTATTCTTACCTATAATAGATGGGAAATTAATAGTGGACAGGCCATGGGAAGGCTGCCTTGAAGCTTATAAGAAAGCTGAAGTGCCTGTAGTGCCCCAATTTTAATTTTTCCCACGCCGTCAAAAAAACAAGTCGCATTATTTTATCGTTTATCCAAAATAAGCGATGTATTTTCGTACAGCTAAATACCCTCAGAAGTTAACCAGCCAGAAGAACAGGATCATTAAAGTGCGTATTGGGCAACCCTTTTCTGTACAAAACTCAGAACGAAACAGAAATTTAGCAGAATTTTCGCGATCTATTGCGCCGCACAAACATATTCATGCTTTCCCCAATCATATGAAAAGGAAAGGTTCTGGTTGGACCTCTATCCAGCAGTTTAAAATTCCTAAAGCCCCGCAAAAGATTGGGCCACTGCTGTAAGTACCGAGATTATCAGGAGGAATTGAGATTAGAGTGATGTTACAAAGCAAAAATTACGAAAGTCTTTTTTTGGCCAAGGCTTTGGGACATGCCCCTTTATTTTACAGAATAGGCAGGCAGCGCGAAAGTTACCTTCAAGAGGCGATTGGTGAAGGACTCAACAATTCATTGATCCTGGATAAATTTGGACAGTTTAATATCCGCCACCTCTTCCTTTGCGGACGTTGAGGAAAAAGTAATTGTAGGGCTTTACCGTAATGGAATGGGTTTCCGAAAATATTTGAGGAACACGGTATAGACGGATTTTATTTAACAAGATGCTTTTTCGATTTGAGCCTGAATTATATAGCATGATGTCCAATCAATATAAAAATGGGCCGGGCCTCTATTTATTAAGCAATATCAAACAAAAAAACCAATGCCACTGTTTCCTTTTAAATGGAAGGGAATTTACAATACTACACCTTGCGATTTCCTGAACCATCAATTTTTAATTGGCGGTTGTTGTATAAGTAATCAGTTTTCCAAAACTTTTCAAAGTCTTGAGATAGAGTTTTATGAAAAAGTAATTATTGGGACCCCCTATGTAGCACAATACATTAGACCAAAAATGAAATTTAAGGTAAAGCCAACGATTGCCGACCAAAAAGATTTTATATTTGATGAAAGCGAAGCCGATCTAAATAAGTTTGATTAATTAATTGAAGAAGTGGAAACCGGGAAGCTTACAGACTTCCTGTATTGATCAAAAAAATATCATTAAACAAATGCCAAGGTTGTTGCATTTAATGTAGACCCCTTATTTAACAACAGTGGACGGATTAATGTTATATTAAGATAGCCGATCTACCAGCAAGAGTACGTGTCGAAGCCCAGTATGGAAGAGTTTTCCCAGGCAGAATTGGAGCGGAAGTTGGCAGAAGGTGCAGCAAAGGAACGATGAGGCCCGATCCAAAAAATCTCCTTAAACCATCCTTTATTTAGGCATAAAATGCTTACTTGCAACCCCTACAAACAGTACTTCCTCCTCTTCAAAATAAGGCAGGTTGTCTTTCCAGACTTATCACGTTGGCCTTATTACCGCTCCCTTTTACCTAACTAAAGCGAAATGCCAATAATCGAGATGCAATTTTCACACTTCTTTATTTTTCGGGAAATATTTCCCGATTTGCAAAGTCCAAATTTCCTTGCCCTTTCACTTTCAACAAATTAATTGATGGCAATAAGTAATTTTCCTACCCCATGGCCTCGATGGCCCTGTCCAAATTAAATAACTTACCTCTGCTCATCGCCATACACGGCATACTGCTGGAAACACAGCTGATAATGCTGGCCCCAGCCCAAACAGTTTCCCCCATTTAATAGCCACCAATCTTCCTATGCCTTAGATGTGCCGCATCCCACACTTGGAACGAAAGGCACCGCTTTCTCGAATGTAGCAAAAGCCGTATCCATTCCTGCTGATAATATTTGAGCTACATGGGGCCAATCGCTATTAATTATGTGTCCGTAATTTCCATTTTGAATCCTTTAAGAACTACTACAAGTAGATACAAAACCAAACCAGGATTGATGTCCCTATTTATCGTAATATTACGATAAATTAGTGTCAAAAAATAAAGTCAGACCCATAAAACACTGACTTTATACTATTCTTAGAACCAAGGTTTTTTTACCTACTTGATAAGTTGTTATAAAATATTCTCATCCGATTTTGTAAGGTACATAATAACCTTCTATGAGACCAAATGATTTGCAGTTAGCCAATCACTATAAACTACCAATTTATAAAACACATGGTAAGCATAACCAATTACAGTTTGAATACCAACCATTATAATTTCCCTCTTTCTGATATCCCATAAAATAAATTTATGGACCCCCAATTGGCCAAAATATATTGCCAAGATTTCCTTGCCAGTAATTTTTTGTTTTATCTCCCTCCGCCCCTAGCCAACCCTCCTTGAATTTCATTAGCCGTTTTTTTTTTGGCTTCCCTGTTCCAAAGTCCTTTTGCAGCTTCCTTAGTGTCCTCTGTAAATTCCTTGCGATTCCTGGCATCTTTGTGCAACTCCTTTGCCGGATTCCTTGGCACTTTTAGCAGCGTCCTTCTGCCTTAATCGCCCTAAATCTTGTTTTCTTCTGACATGGTTGTTTTTTAGTTGATTAATAATTGAACTAAATGTAATATATTTAATTTCCCAATTCAAGAAACGCTTTATTCATTAGGTTCCCATAATTCCAATTTATTGCATCGGGTCCTAAAAATCCATCAGAATTTACCGTAATTATACCTCTTCAATTTCACCTCAATGGTAACTCCTTCTTCCTCTAAAAACTTTTAAAGTAGCTCCACCACATTCTCCACTCTGAAGTTCATACAATAAAGGTAGATTTTGCTTGGGTTTAAAATAGGGAGTAATCCTCTTTCATAGGGCTCCAATTGCGATGAACAATCGCCACCCTCTCTTAAATCTTTCCCCAAAAAGTACAGCCAATATTGATCGGTGTTGAGTCCAAGGTGTTTATTATACCATTGTTTAATACATTGGGGTCTTTGTCTTAAAGAAAAAACCTCCCAATCCTGTAACTCTATTTTTCCATGAATAGCCTATTTTGATTTCCTTAATTTTTAGAATGTACGACAATTCTATTTATTAAAAGTTAACCATGTGGGCCAAAAAACTTAATAGCTCCTAAACACCACTGGCTTAACAAAATTTCCCCTTAATCTATCTACCACAGTCCTGTGCCAATTAATTTAACTCTCTATCGGTCCATCCAGCTACATGGGGCGTAAGCAAATACAATTCTCCGCATGATCAAATAGGTAAAGGCCCTCTGGTAATCCTGACTCACTAAACATATCTTCGAAAGACTTTTTTTCATAATTCCAAGGACATCCAATACCAGCTCCGAAGTATTTTACCCTCTTTTCATGCGGCCCAACAAGATCCTCTGTAACCACGCAATTTTGCCCCTAGCAGTATGATCAACCAAAGCAGGTTCCGGAAATCTTTTAAAAACTCGGCATTTATGCATATTCTTGTCGAGTCAGTCTGAGGCACATGTAAACTTATTTACCTCTGCCCTTTTGGTTTTTAATTCCAATAATTCCCTACTGCCCTAGCGTCTCATCACCCCACAACTCACCACTAATATCATTAGCAAATAACCTCTAACATCAAAGCCCTTTAGCTCTTGGCGAAGGCCTTTCCCATATTGGCCATAGCCAATGATCTCCTCACGGTTTTAAACCGTCCAGGTTCAATTAACCACGGTTACCTTCCCCGTCCCATTTCCCATTTTCTCCCTCTTGATCCGACTATTAAGTTTTTAAGAGCGACAATAACATTCCATGCATGTTCCCAACGGCATTCTGTTTCCTCAAGGCGCAAGCTGGCTAGAAAATCCCAGTCCGCTGGCATGTTCCGGTGTTCTATATTTTCCAACCCAGCTCCCAAAACGTCCAATAAACCTTAGGTTGGTGGCCTTAATCCAAAAAAGCTTCAAGTCAATAGTGAAACCTACTCCTGATGATGAGACCATCATTTCACCTTAAATTTTCTTTTCGATCTGCTCTTTAGTGGAGGTGTTCTTCGTCATTTTGAAAACCCCAAAGCCATTAAATTGTTCAAGTGATCAATGGTGAATTTACATCTAAGTGGAGGACTTTCCATAAAATTTTTATTATGCCGTAAAAGATACAAGACGCACTTTACTAACTGGAACAAAAGAACCAAGACTATTTTTTCAATAATTTAATATGAAATTGTAATAAGTCCTTTAGTCTGATAATAAAAAATTGAGCCGGTAATTATCGACGTAAATAGTCAAGATTTGAAAGACACTTTCACTTTCTTAAATACAATAGGAAAAATTTTCGGCCTGAAATTTCTCTATTACCCGAACCGACTTAACCTTTTCCCAATGTGCCGACTGAAATAATTATTTTTCCCAAAATTTAATTCTTCGGAAAAAATATCTAAACCTCTTTTTCTTATCAATTAAAAAGTATTGAATATTATGGAGACAAAATTAAATAAATACATAAAAATAGAAGAACATATTTAAATCTTATAACCCCGAAATTAATATTGCTCATGGATACAACTCCAGTAGACTTCAAGGAGTAGGTCATATAGATCGCAATAAATTTACAAACCCGAGGGAAAAAATAATTGTCCAGGTAATTTCGAAATTGATTACATCCTTACCAATTCTAATTATGTCCTTCAATTTGTCTTTTTAGAAATCTCACATTATTAACGGGAACAAGAATTCCAAAGTAAGGGGAATGAATAAGAAAAAGTAAGTGCAGATAAGTTTTTTTAGCGCTTTCAAAAACTTTATCCTCAACAATTTGCCCAATCTAATAGTTCGTTTGGTGTAAACATTTAATGCTTTGCTATTCCGTTTTAAGGGTATCAGCTGTTGGTTCGGTTTCTCCGTTCTCAAATACGTTGGATTGTTCTTAAATAAGTCCCGAATTTTCAGTTAGTCCCTCTTTGGGACAAGCCATTTCTTTTTCTTAATTCTTTACCCTTTTTGGCTAAATTTCTAATTCTTTCATTCTTGGATTTAAATCATTTAAAACAAAACTATGAGATCTGATGTTTAGGTAGGCGTCATCCTTATGACATCTTTACGTCCAACTGTGGCGATCGCTTCCCATTTAGGTCGTTTAAGGCCAATGAAATGGCATTGAATTTCACCCATAACTTTTTGAATTAAATAGCTTCTACCCCAAACTTAATCGCTTTTTTTCTCAAAGAACCAATCAGATTTTTATCTGCAAATTAAAATAAATGAAGATTTTGCATCTAGGGATTGCAGCCTGGCTACCAATGTAGCGCGGAAAGCCCGCCAAGGGCAAAGAAAGGTGGAGTGCCCTAGATTCCCATAAACACTGCGATGGAATAATATATTACAATTCCAAAAATATCATTGCTAGTGGTAATAAAAGGCCTGTTAGCCAATGGCGGGGTCTATGCGCCTTTTGTGCAAAAATATAGGTATGAAAGTCCCATGATCCCCAGCCAACTACGGTTACCGTGATCAAGGAATAGAAATGGCCAGAGGTAAGAAAAACTTCCTTCCATATCCAGGTAAAAAATAATAGTATCAGTCGCCAATACAGCCCGTTTTAACAGTGCCAGCAACATTTCTTTTATAAGCCTAAACCTGCCAATACTCCCTTTTAAGATCGTCCATTGGCCAAAACCCTGCACCATATTGCACTGGATTGCACCCCCCACATTAACCGGCCATAGCGGCTATTAGTGGGGTAAAGAAAACAGTACGCCATAATCGCCTCATCAGTTGTCTCAAATCCCCCCATAATGGCTGCGGCAAAAACCAACACCTCCCAAAAGGGCCCAAAAACAGCCATGGGTAATCACTGGCGCGGGTTAGTTCCCAAATACTGTCATCCGCCTCTAACTCTTGGGAAATACCACTGCCCAACTGATTAAATCCTTTTCTGCTTCTTCCCTTATACATTCCTAACAATATCATTCTATAGTAATCGGCCCTAAACAAGCCTACTATTTCATCGATTACCGGAATAAAGCCTCCAAATCGTATTTCGACATAATTTGGCAACTTCCTCCGTTTTTCAATTTACGTTGACCGCACTACCTTGGGTATATAAAACTTCCAGACTAATATGGGATCTTTGTTAGAGGTGGTTAGCAATCTTTCAAGTAGAAAGTCGATACCTTTTTAGTTTGCCTTTCATCAATCTACCACATAAATGGAATGCACCCTGGTCACTTTTCGCCTGGTGCCCTCATTCCTTTACACAGGTAAGTACGTTCCAATTCTCATTGACTTTGACCAATTTTCCCTTAAGCCATAAGTCCCCCCTGCGGGAATTTTCGTCAATACGCAACAGGTCAAACAATTATGCTTGCTGCTCCTGTCCTCACAATTCGAATATAACCTCTTGGACGCATCCCTTTGGGAAAGTCTTCTACCTATAATTATCTGCGGCAAATCATCCGTATCCAACTCATCCAGTTCTCCTGCTATTTCCTTGGCCGAAAGTTTGGCAGGATGGCTTCCC
>Ga0163217_1002290_pt1 | contig 17217 bp, 13 predicted proteins | sample SynspAceP_FD_185933 | JGI IMG/M metagenome (GOLD analysis project Ga0163217, IMG submission 185933) | Saline lake microbial communities from Ace Lake in Antarctica - Synechococcus sp. Ace-P (PacBio error correction) | ecosystem: Environmental > Aquatic > Non-marine Saline and Alkaline > Saline ...
TGGGAAAAAAGAAACGGGGGAAAGAAATTTGAAAGGGGTTTTTTTTGGGGGGCTTTTTTTTTTTGGGGGAAAAACTGGCCGAAAGCCCGCATAAAAATGGGGGGGAATTTGGAATTGCGGTGGGGGCCCTAAAATTATGGAAAAACCGCGGGGTTGGGAATGGTTGGGTGGGCGGTTTTTTAAAAAACAGGCCCCCACATCAGGCGGGCGAGTGCAAAGTAACCAACCCCCTTGTCCCCCCTGGTGTCCCCCGTGCCTGACAAGCTGTGTTCCTGAGTCAGGAAATGAAAGGCCGCTAGCCCGCACTGGTTTCATAGCCCGGTCCCAAAGACAAGTGGGCCAAAACGCCTTGATAGCCGCCAATTACACTGTTTTTGGCGAGGGGCAAAAAAATGCCGGACCATTGGTTTTCCTTGGCAGGGCGACTGCCTTTCCGGCAAAACTGGGTTCAGATGAAAAAATTTCTGACAACAGGCAACTGGCATGGCCTTTCCGATAGGCGGATCAAGGCAGAAAAAATTTGGTTAACGCGGACGATCAAGACGCAGTTTATGTTCACCTGACACCCAAAATTTAACCCCTAACCCCTGACGTTCGCGGACGTGCTGTGGTGGAGTCGCGCATAGTAAAATCTGTAGACGCCAATTGATCTGTCCCGCTTTTTGGCTCCGACTCCAGCCAGTCCCGCGACTGCCTTAGTCCCGCCATAAATAGCCATTCCGGATACGCCCTCGGGAAGCAAGCGACGCCTGTAAGTTGAATTTTAATCGGCAGTCTTACAAGGCTGGGCGTTCGATCTTGACAACTCCTTAGGTTGCTTTCTCAGGCCTTGCATATGGGATGTCCGTCAGGCCATCGATTACCGTTACGAACGAATTCAGCACAAAGGTGAGAAAAGCCCTTGGCTTCTCCCGGCCATTCATTAAGGTGCATCGAGACACATAAACTTCCGGGTATTTGGATCTGCGTCGGCAAGCAGCTGCCCCGCCCTCAATGCTTCATGCAGGCGAATTCGTCTCCTTCGTACCAAATCTGCAATGAAGGGTGCCTCCATTTCGTCCGATATGTGGAGAAAGTAGATTCGCTCAGGGGATTCGCCCCTCCCTCTGGATATGCGCCTGAGATGCGGTTTAGAGCATCTTTCAACCGACCGGCGCTGCTCACAGCAATCTGTTTCCGTTTTGCCGATGTACAGCTCTTTGTACGTGGACCGGCGATCAGGTACGTTGTTTCTGCGCGTTTCCTGAACCACTGGATCATCCCCCAAGCGAGCTGCGACAAGCCTGACTTTTTAAGGCCAAGCTGCTTCAACGGCCTTCAGCAACGATTCCGGTAGCCCCCCCTAACCACATCTTGGAGGTGGGCGATCTTCCCACGCGCCGCCATCTCGACGCCTTGGGCATCGATGAAGATGTTTGCCTCCCATCAACCACATAACATCAACCAGCTTTCCCTGGCCGGTAGCTCTTGCTCGAGCGCTGCCTCCAGTGGCAAACGGTAATCCGGTCGCGGCCACGAGCTCGCCGACGTAGGCCTCGAACCTTCTCCGAAGTGCAGGGCGAACTTTATTGGGGTCAACTCTCTTGAGGCGCATCGAAACGAAGTGGCCGAAGGTTTTCGGTGCAGTATTTCGGGATACACGCACAGTAAAGCTCCACCAACGCGGAAGCGGGGAAAGGAGAATGAAAGGCGTTTCCGTCGACGGAACTCAGTTGTTTCTGCGCCTCGGGTCTCAAAGCTCACGCAACATCGACGTAGATCGTTAAATGTCGACAGACACGGCAGTCAGGAAGGCCTCGATGTGCTCCGGTGAAATAATCGGTCCTCTAGCCGGAGCAAAAATAACGGCGGGAGTTGAATAGCCTGGCTGATCCAGGAAACGGCAATAAACCCCAACGCGAGCTTCACAAATTGGGGCAATCGGGAAGGCCGTTGGAGCTTAAACGAACGCTCGCTGGAAGATAATGGCGTCCTGCACCCTGCAAAACAAAGCTTGCTGACGCGCCATCCGTCCAGGTTCACTGGATGTTGATACAGAAACTGCTTGCGCCGCGAGCGCTCTGAAGAATAACGTTTACGGTGCCTTCAAAATCAGTTCGCCCGCCGGGTGTCCCAGGAAAGCCTCATATGTCGCTGGAGGCAATGCATCCATTTGCTGCACGCTTATTGCGGGACGGCCAGAGCGCTGAATGTCTATCGTCGATAAAGAACCGCATTTGAAGGAGCAGCATGTGGTATCCCGGCTGCTTTGCCTAGCTCGGTCAAGGCGATCCCTATCCGGCCGGTCATGAGGCTCTCCAGGCTCGTTTGCAAGAAATGCCTCTTGGTCGTACTGCCTGAAGGTATTTCTTACGGGCTTGAACGCGAGTGTAGAAATCCCCGGTTACTCATCACTGGGAGCCTTCCTCAATTGCGGATTCTTACTGGCTCGAGTCATTATTTACCCGGCATACGCCTATCTACTGGCCTGCTATCAAATCGTAGTTGACCACGGTCCGGCCACACTTGCATTGGATGGTTATTCCTGCGAGCTTGTTCCACCATCTAAGAGTTGCGTAACAACTCACCACCTGGCTGGCCTCATGGTAGCGCATGTGGCCTAGCGTTGGAAAGTTAGTGAGTAACCACTTTGGGCCGTGGGAGCAACCATTCAACACGGGCCGCTATTGGCCGATAGTAGTCAGATAACCTCGGGCTATAACGGCAAAAGTGCCAACTCATCGTGTGCAATCAAACAAAGGGCGATTCAGACATTTGTCTTAAGTTTGGGATTTCACCCCAGGCCCGGCAGCCAAATCGTTCGTGACTTAACATCCCTCAGCTTAGTAGTAGGCTGTAGGGCCCTGAAGCCCTTTAGTTGGAAGGGATCATTCCCTATCCTACTTCGCCAGCCAGATGGTGGTTTTGTGAGCTCTTTGCTGGCTTTTCGGTGACCTGGACATCGAGACCCGATTTGAGCCCTGTTCCAGCCATGAATTATGAGATAGGGATAGAGATGAACCGCCGATGCAATTTCTTTTTTATGGTCTGCGCTTTTTGATCGCCGTTAAGCAGTCAAAATGACTACTGTTTGGTTTTATGTTTTATCGGCTTGCAGGCTGGATCAAGCCGAATTCGGATAGCGGACAATCCATAGTCCCACAGCCCCAGCGAGCAAAATAATGATTTACCCGCTGACGCCACCGGCTCATTGCAGTGGAGCGCGACTGCTCTAAAGCAACTCCCATTGATATGAACACTATAGCGTTTAACAATCCAATAAGTGTTCATAACGAAGAAAGGAAGTGCTATTGTTTGTGACCTACCGTACCGTCTGAAAAGCGTGACATCTCTGCCATCAATCAAAGCATGCAGGCCTTTGGCCGATGGTTTGAGCTGGTCCTGCACAAGGCTGTATGCCCTTATCAAATTCGAAGCCCTAGGCCATGGAGAATGATGAAACGGATTTGGTCCGGACCTTATTGTAAGCGAACCCGTTTCGAAGATTCATAGGAAATTGTTGAAAGCGGCCAGAGTAAAGAGCTGTTCGTGCATGGGCATCACATCTGTTGACGCCCTCGAAAGAAGATGAATGGCGGTGACTCCTGGAAGGTTGATCGCTGGTGAAACTATTTCCCAGCATCACCCTGGCCATGGAAGGCTGATCAAAAAGTGGCCATGGCTTCAGCTATGAGGTCCGAAGGCGGCATGTGCTACCAAGGATGTACCGGGGCTTTCGTGGAGTCACGAGGGTTGATGAGGTGAATTTTCCACGAGCCACGTGGACATTAAACCCCAGCTGTTTAGCGTTAGGAAGGCGGGAGAATCAGCCAGGGGAGGGTGTTTATTCTTTCTGGTCAGCTATGGCTGGCAGAAAAAGTCAGGTCACCTTTTTACTGTTTTGAAGTTCATAAGATCGGGTGGCGGAGTGTAGGCGCGAGGCAAGCCGGCCGAATCTGATTAACCCAGAGGAATAAGGTCCTGATGAAAATTATCGGAAAAGGCTGAAGTCGACACCGTCCACCGACGTCGTGTGCGACGTTGCCAGTGCTTCTATCTAATACCCGAGCGCCGGTCAGCGGGTTTGAATACGCGACGCTGGGGGCTCAATGGGGTTTTCGGCTCAAAGCACGACGGCGATAAATATGAGCTGCCAAAATTTGCGAAGGGATGTTTTTTGAACAGTGGCATATCTCAAAGAGCAGCTGGCGCTGCACCACATGTCGATAAAGATAAAGCCAATGACGTTGCCCGCGACAGGTTCGGCTGGTGGCTCAAGATGTCTTATTTTGGCGATGAGGTCTACCCTTACCTAGTAGCGAAGCTTGAATCGACACGCCAGTAGACCGGTGTGATGAGCAACGGTGACTCGCCCTTAAGGATCGAGAAATCAAAGCTTGCCTCGATTTGACAAGTTTTTGTGGAAACCCGAAGGGCGGTATAATGAGGGCTTCTCAAGCAGCCGGCTGGTCATTGCTGGGCTGAGCGTTGTGTGGCGCGTTCTCTTGGTTCCAAACCCATCCAGATCTTCTATGTGCCAACGAGTGGTTTTTGGGCCCGAGCTTATAGGGCCTGGGGAAGTTGACCCTTGCTGACCCACCTCCAAATGGTGGATTGGCGCGACGCTAATACCGCTGGCAAATCTGCTTGATGCTGTATACATGACGTGGGACCTCACTGTGTTGGTACAGATAAGGTATCCCCAGATCCCGCCCTGGTATATTTCGTCTAATGCCGAATGTCAGTAATAACCGCGTTTGTGGTAATGTCCTTCCTCCCAGCTGCCCGTTTCTCGTATTGCTCACTTGGAAATCTGACTACGTTGTTGGTGTTTTCTTTCAATTCAGATAAAGCGGCGGCCCCAGGCGTCCATCAATTCCCGGCGCTCCTCCAGCACATCCGACGGGCTAGGCCGCCCGAGTTTCGTCGCTATTGACCGTCGCTAGAGCTAGTTCGCTCCACTCATGCCGGAAGCTCGAACTGTTCCCGTTCGCCATGATACGAGCGTTACTGCTGACAAGTGACCAATCCTTGAAACTGGAGCGCGCGGTGCCTGTGTGGGGTGGCTATGCGGCGCCTGTTTCGGGGTCGAAATGTAAGCCTTTGCCGCCGGCTTTCAACTGCGGCCCGTGCATAATCCTTTATCAAGTTTTCTAAGCGCAGCATCAAGAGAGCCGCCTTGCTTGCTGTTGGTGAACAGCAGCTTGGGTGCCGGCCCGAAACCTTTGGCCAGGCTCGAGCAATTTTTATCGCGCATCCAGGATAAAAGGAACGGTATGGCCCCCTGGCGGCCTTTCTGCGTTCAGCGCTCCAGCGCCATCCACTCGACTTTCCAGGTCAATTTTCGCTCCAGGTGCGCCCGCGTACTTCGCCGAACGTCGCGTAAGATGCAAATTCGCAGGGCTTAGCGCTGATACTGCTTTGGTCTCCAGATCGGCCATGAACGTAGCCATCTGATTCCACCGGTATACGGGCAATGATGTCCTTTTGCCTGCTTTCTTGCGAACCGCTTTCGATTTGGGCAGCAACTTTTTAGGTTGCCCCTGCATCCAGCAGGGTTAGGGCCGCTCGTAGCTCCTTGCTGTCGCGTAATCTGAGTACGCTGGCAATTCTTTGTCTGACCCGGTGGCCGTCTCAATGTTGGTCAAACCAGACTTCGGTTGCAGTTACCTCTAGCCAGGTGGAGCGGTATCCGATTGGCGCCAACAGGTTAACTTGCCCAAAACAGGAAAAGCGTAGGTTTTCTCAGCTATTGATCCATTGCGCAGCGTGCTTGGCATTTCCTTGAATTCGGATTCGCGTACTGCGTGGCTTCCGTGGCCCACCGCCTCAAAAGTTTCTTAAGCTTGGCGCGCTCTGCCGCTGAGATGCCACGCGGGACGTTTCTTCCAGCGACGGGATCAACACCTGCTCTAAAGTTGCTGGCGCAGTTCTGAAGCCTTTAACATCGCGCCTCGCCAACCCACATCGGGAAATCCACCGAGACCGTAATCTCTGCGAACGGCATAGGGTTTTCCCAATTCGCGGCGGTGCGCAGTTTCGCCCTGTTGGACGGCGCCAATAATCCAGGAGCGTGAATCCCCTTACCGATTTTGAGGCCCAACCCTTTGACGCCGCCCACCGCATAAAACCCGGCAACTAATGGCTTTTAATTTGCCGGTCAGATAAACACTTTGCACCTTGGGCAATCCGCTACTCCCACAACCTGCAACCATAAAAAAATTTGGCAAGATGAGATCCAAAGAGGTCAGGTGAGACAAATAAAAAATGTTAACTATCTGAAAATAGATAGAAAAAATGTCATATAAATTCGTCTCATGCTGTCTTTACTGAGAATCCTGCGAGAAGCGGACTGACTCTCCGACCAATAAACAAAAAGGCCCCTGCGAAAGCCAGTGGCCTTTTTGTTTTATCAGGTGAGCTCCTCGGTGAGAACCTCGTTCGAACCGGAGTCCTGCAGAAGCAGGGCGAGCAGGAACGCCGAGCAAAGCGAAGGCGGCCCCGGAGGGTGGGAAGGCGCAAAGCGCCGAAATAATCCCCTGTACGAAGACCAGCTTGCTCGGCGTCCCGCCCAGCTTAGCTTTTTGGCTTTATCAGGCGAGCTCTCTGTAGCGCCAACCGCTGTATCCTAATCCTTCAATCCGTCTTGAAATCGGCCGCAGAACTTCATCTTTTCCCTGCTGCCCCTTCCATGTCCAATCTGGTTTTTTTCATCATATGCCGGTCAATTAAAAAAACCTGAATGAGGAAAAACCGGATGTCCCACTGAATGCCAAGCAATTTGACTGTTGTAGATCATGGGGAAGGGCCGACGAGCCGCAGATCAATTATTCACTGAACCCCCCTTTGCTTCTATTCTGCAGGCCCGTCTGGCCCCGCCCGTTTGATGTACTCAAAGGGCAGCATGGGCGTGCCGCGCTTGGGTTATGGGCATAGGCCTGGCTGGTTGCAATAGCGGCTCTAGCAGCCAATGACGATGATGAATCGACTAGTCCGCCGGCCACCTGCCGCGTTAATTGGGTTTTAACCGCCATCCCACCAGTGAAGCGGATGAAATCATTGTGCCCCTGTGAGGGGTACAGCTACCATATCCTCGCTCCTTGGGGGCACGGCCCGATAGCCAGGTTCATTTCCCCCCGGCGTTTTCCATCACCAACACGCGGTGCTGATCAAGCCGACCAAGGGTAGGCTCCCATGCACGATGGTTGGCATTTTTTCCCCGATTGAAGGTACCGATCACTCCAACGAAAGGTAGCTCAAATGCGGCCTGCCTGGTGATGAATCAACGAGTATGTTGGAAACCACGCTACATTGCATGAAAACTCCATTGGCCATGAACGCTCGGCTCAGGCGGTGTGCGGATTTACGAAGACCCTGGATGTGACATCGGTAAACGTTTCATCAATAAGTCGTCGTGAACACCGACCGAAGTGCTGAAAGAGATGACACGCGCAATGTGGATCAGCAATTTTTCGGGTAATTCAAGGTTTCCAAACAACGATGGCAATTCAGCGGGATAACCTCCAATCGTCGTGATCAACTAAACGGCTGCTGACGCCGATGGTAAATTCAGGGTCCGTACGAGGCCAGCCTCGTGTCCGCACGCTGTAAGCCCCGCGGGCACCATGCCCCGGGGTAAACGCTGAATAACTGCGCCCACGCGTACGCCTTGGATACTTATGTTTTTCCGTAGAAACTGGCAGGCTATTTCCGTAAAGCGCGGCAACGCCAACGCCCCGTGAGCACTCACGTTATGGGGGGGGTTGGGGGAACCTTTTTCCCCCCCCAAAGCGCTACCGCACCCGGCCGTTATGCCTGGGAAGCTTGGCTGAAAGCGGCGCTGATGAATATGTGGCGCTTTGATGCAGTATCAAGCCGCAAACGCCACGGCGAACTATCCCATGAGCCAAACTGTTTTGGCTGGATGGTCGAAGTTAAAGAAATCCTTTTGTAATGGTGACGCGGTGCCGCAGAAACGGACCGCCCTAGTCGTTTCGCCGCATGCAGGTGTGGGTTTTTGCCCATCCAGCAGTCGAGGGCAGCCCGGTAGTGTGTTATTTCGGGTGACGATTCACCTTCCAATATATCTACAAGTTTGTCAGCGCCCAGAACTACAACCGTTCAACGGCGAGTGGCTCTTTGCTGGATAGCCGGCACGCTCCTAATTGCCAATTCATATGCCGATGCAGTGGCGATGGCTGCGCTGGTGTTTTGGCAGCAATGGCCTGACAAGCGCCAAACGGCTTCACCAGCCAGGGCTGATGTGCTGGTCAATACCGCGTCTGGCGGCGGATACCGTCGCCGCGACGTGCCGATGGGATCGCCGGAATGGGGCGCGTGGATCCCCAATAATGGGCGGACGTCTATTTTGCCCTGACTAACAACAGCGGGCGGCCCTGGCAGTGATGACGGCGCAAATCCACGACCGCTGGAACGGCAACAATGGTCAACGATCGTCGCGCTGGGCCGGAGGCTGATGGGATCCAGGCCGCCCCGCAGTTCGAGTGGGTCTCTTCCTGCTGGCAGGTGACGGGGTGAAATGGCCAGGAAACTTGGACAGGTCGTGATCTTAACGGCCAACGTGGTCGGTGAGAGGCCTTAATGAGGCCCCCCCCCCCTTTTTTCCGCCGGACGGTTTGTGGATCGACAAAGGATAGCCGCGTCTGGAATCCAGACTGATGATTGGGGAGGTTTCGCAGAACTCCGGCGTGTTCCAGATTATGGGCAAACAACCAGCAGTTTTGCTGCAGATCCTTTCTCCGGTGTAAAGAAGTAAGACGTTTCCTGAACTGGACAGTCGGCCAGGAAAATTACTGGCTGTATCAACTACGCCTGATCAGCGCCCCAATGTTTTATTCAAAACGTACCAAGCATCCTGGTGGCGACCACCAGCGGTGCAGAATGGGGCTGCAGGTGACCAACCGTAGCACCTGGCCTGAATTAACAATCTGAACCTCTATCCGCCGCGTTCGGCAACAGGTATCTGGAAGGATGACGGCGGATATCGGCAGCTAAGCAGGAGCCGAAACTCCTTCTAACAAGACTCCTTTTGATGCTATGACATTGTCGCGCGGCACCTGCCGCGCGGAAATTCTATTCTGGAAAATTCCTATGGGGTATTGTGGCGTAAGTATCGCTCTTTTTGCTTGATCGTATGGTGATCGTGATGTTGCTGGTTTGGCACCAAGCGGTTGCGTTCCCATTGGCGGTGATCTTGGTGGTGCTTTGAATGGTTTTCAAGAAGGCAGTACGCGACGGCGAGGATGCCCGGAGGGCATTGGCACTGGACGTCGAACGCAGCCAGCACATAAAAGTCCAGTGGTAAAGAAGAACTAGTGTCCTGACCAAAGGAGGCCGCAACATTTTGGATAAAGGCTGAGCGAGTGGGGCTGCTGGTGTTGACAGATTGGCCTCTGCTGGTGCTAGGCCCCCGGCGGGCCTTGGCCATTGTTGAAGTCGTGGGACTAATGATTGGCAAAGCCAAAGGCGCGCCTCGTGATTTGCAGGCAACAGGTGGACAAAGGAGCTGCCCGCAGGAAGAGATTCAGGAATTGAAACGGATAACGTTTTGTGGCCTGAAACAATCGAAACGTTGAAGCGCAAAGTGAGGGGGAAGTGCTGGCGGTTTGAGAAAGGCAGGCTGACACGCGAGCGTGGCAGGCCTGTCTTGGACAGGCAACTCTTGCATTCAGATTATGGTGTTGGACCAGCCACCATTGAAATGGGGGATAAATGCCCGGTGGGCGTTTCGGCGCTTCCATTCGACGTGAACTCGCAGCCCAAAAGAGGGTCGCATAGCGTCGGGAATCAAGCCAGGTCGTCACCAAGAGGTACGCTGTCTTCCTTGTTCAATTGCAGATGGCGCCAGTGGTCCTTTCGGGAACCCTTCAAGGAAAGTCGCAGTGACCGGAGCCACGCACAGCCGCTGAACCAAGTTGTCACCCCAGCCGTTAGCTTCCATCCGTGTTGCGAATATATCTGTTGCATGGCTTATGGGCCACAAAAGGTTCCGCCCAGAGTGTGCAACCGTTACAACCAGGGTACGCAATAGAGATCGCCGTTAACCTTGGGAATAAACCTCAGACCGTCTTCCCTTATCCAGTTTCGCGCCTGCTGTTGGAACAGCCTTTACGATATTGGCGTTGAAGGGTACTTCCAATCCAATGAGGGGCCTGACCTGGTTTGCTTGGGAACCGATAAAGTACGGTCTGTGGTGGTCCCCACCACGCTGGATCATTAAAGTATCCCGGTAATAGGTGCCGTCGCGCCGGCGAAAGCCCTGAGTAGGTTCTGAAACCACCAAAACCGCCACGTTTAGATCGCGCCGCTTCGCCACCTGTAATTTTGGCAGAATCGAAACAGCGGCTGACCCGCCTGGCAGTCAAAAGTATTGGCAGCCTGGACTGGCCTGCGTAATTCGCCCACAGCCATTCCTGCAACTGCGACTTTTTCTGCAGCATCTGCTTCTGAAACGGGAAAGCTGTTCCGCGCCTACTGCCCGCTAAACTCATAAGAAGTGGCCAGGCCATCAGGCGGTAAAATACATCAAGAGCTCGGTATCGCCCATTACCCCACACATTTGGCGCAGACCGTCATAGGGGACAAAGTTGTTTGCGTCCCCTCTTGGGTTTCACGTTCAATAGCGGCCCCTGCTACGTGCCCGCCCATGGAAACGCAGTGATTGTAATCGCTCGAACGGCTGGTCAAGGGTACGCCACCATTTTCTTCATCAGCCTATATTGTGAATGCCAACGCGAGTGCGTAGTATCCCTCAACACCCTGCACGGACATCGTAATAAGTAGTGCTGTATGACGAAGCGGCCGCGGCCATAACCATTGGCTAGCAGATATTCCCGCATAGGCGATTGTCTACGAAGAGAGTAGGGCCCTTCACCACGACCGTGGGCCCAACATTAACAACCAAATGCCGTTCCAGTCTTCCGCCGAAGGCCAACCTCAATCCGATACCCGCTCCGCCCAGCACAACCGAACATCGGTCGCTGTCTTCATAATCCCGCAGACGTTGTCACGGATGCCCTCGTCTGACGCTATGAACGGGCTGACCATTTGGTCCAAAAGCCTTCACCCAGATCAGTAATTCGTTGCTGCTAGACGCGTCAGCGGCTTCGCTTCGGTGGGGGAGGTGGAGGAGTCACAACCATCGGCGTTAAACTGCTACCGCCACCACCACCATCTGAAACAACCGGTAATACGATGGCGCCTGATCGGGCCGACACTTAAAAATGGGTTTTCTTCGAAGCTCTATTCTCATTCTCCTGAAGGGCAAAGCACATAAATTGTTTTTATTGGGGTGTCCACCGGTGAGCTGGCATTGCTGATTAGAGTAAAGCCTCAAAACAACCGGGCACAAGCAACGTAGGGATTAGCGAGACCTATTTCGCGGCCATGGATATGCCAGCACTTGAATTTAATGGATGACTGTGTCAGCGAACCCCACCCAAATGGGTGGGTTTCTAATGGCGAGCATGCCGGGTAACGGGCCTGCAAAATAGGCGAAAGAAACGCTTTAACCCGTTAAGGGGTTGTCCGGCGCTGGGCACTTTCGCTGACAATCGAACCCTCTGTCCGTCGTCTCACTTTGTTTCAGACCTATAAACATAATTTTGCAAAGAAAGGTCAGTAGGTATGTCGTTTTGTTGGCCTGGCTGCTGTGTACAGCCCTGTCTTTGCCCGGAGAACCAAAATACTTGAAATGCCCTCTTGCTTTCAATCGAACCTGTCGTGCGCCTGATAACCCTGCCACTGGTGCGGTGGTCGTGGTTGATGCCTTGGGGGCGGCTCCACCTGGATGCTCGTTGAGCCATCCAGCCATGCCTGCCTTCGTGGGACAGTCGTTCCTTGATCCAGTGCCAACGTGCTGAAACGGGGCTCGGGTCCGTGGTTTTGATGATGTGGCGGCCCCTGTTATGTTTTTCGGCTCTGCAAGCCAGAGCCGCCAATACGGTTGTGGACGCCAACCGGATACGTCCCTCAGTTGGGTGCTCAAGGGCGTGCTGGCTGACCCTTGATCCTGAGCGCAGTGGCGCTATTTCTGGCGCCGCAGGGTCAGCCGGAAAAATATTATCGGGTGGGGCCAGCCTGCCCGCAGTGTGCGCCTTGGATCCAAGGTGCCTGGCCGATCGGGTTAATACTCGGTGCGTATGGCCAGCTTCGAACCCTGCGCTTGCAGCGCCGGCCTCTGTCCCTCTGGTGCCGCAACACCTTCGCGCCGCACCGCTAACTTACCTCAGGTGGATACCAGCGTGACCTTGGCGCCAGACGCGCGTCGCGCTATGATCGTGAGGCCTGGATGAAACGATCCGCAACGTTTCCTGGAAGTGGTTCCGCCAGCCCGGTCATAGGTCCGATTGGCACGATGTACGGCTGGAAATCAGCCCCGCACGCAAGCGCCGCGGAATTGAAGCCGCTGGCCTGCGAAGCTGGCGAATTTGTGGTGACTGCAGTCGAGGGCACCCCCGTTTTCCAGAAATTAATGATTACCGCCGACATTCTTCAGGAGCTGACGGCGACAGCGTCAACTGACGGTGGAGAGAAACGGTGACCCGTGACTATTACGATAACGATGGATGAGACACATGCGATTGCTGTCCCAACATTGCCCCCGCTGTACTTCCCGTGCCTGCTCGGCTCAGTTTGCCTGAGGCGCGTCTATCCAGGCCCAGACCCAGACCCGCCGGGAGACCCGGAAGAGGAAACTGGTGGCTTCAACCGCGCGATGCCGAGATCAATCGGGCTGATCCGAAATAGTCAGCCCAGGGAAACAGGCAATCAATTTTAATCGTGGGACGGCCGCGGGTACGCGGTCAGTCAATGTGGTGTCCAGGCACCCCCGGTCAAGCGCCGGTGACTTTATGATCTGTTCCTGGTGTGCTCAAGTCCTACGGTTTCGCGGCTGGGGCGGGTGGAGCAGGGCAACGGTACGGATTCCTGCCGGAAGTGCAGGCCAAGGAAAACGAAGTAGGCTGCTGGAGTGGCCGCAGCCGCGGTGACGAGGTTCATCACCCATGTGATTGGGCGTCAGCATATCAACGCCGGCCACTGGTGCGCATTCTAACCACGGCCGTTGGTGCCCAAGGGCCGGGCATTGGCCAGAGCACGCAGCCGAGTCCACAGCCTGGTGAATATGCCGACACTGCGCCATGTCCGTCGATCCAGGGCTGATCGAGCGCTCGATCTGGAGTATGGAAAGTTCGGATTCGGCCGCTCCAGCATCCTCGGCACTGGATCTCGTGCGGATCGTTTGATCGCATTGATGCGCCGCGCCGGTGAGGTTCACACCAAAAGCGGGCGCGGGTGATCGCCGATCGACCCTCGGTTCCTGCGCGGCGATCCTTCGAACGGGGTTGCGCTTGCGCGAGATCATCCAGCAGTTTTGGATCGCCCGGCAAGATGGCGGTGCGACGCGGTCTTTGCGCTAACGCCAATGCCGAAGCGGTAGCAGAAAGCGTGCCGAGCCCGCTGAAGCCGTGAGGGTTCGACAGAGATATACGCAGAGCCCCGACGGCAGCAGCATGTCCAGCGGCAGTAATGAAATGAGCGGGCGCCAATCTGCCGTAACGCATTCAGGCGCACGAAGCACACTCGGTAGTGATACATGCGGAGCTTGTCCCGCGATGGCCTCGATCATTTCCCCAACTGGACATTCGCAGAGCTCCAGGACATAGGTTGAAGCCGGTCATCGCCGAAGTGTTCCTACGACCGGCCAAGGAGCTGGTGCGTGCAATGGGGAATCGCCAGCGAGAGCCGCTGGCGTAGGTATTACAATTCAACCGCGGTGTAACAGGTAAATCGCGTCGCTGCTGCTTGTGCGGCTTTTCCTGGATGGTAGCGTAACCAGCCGCCCGTCCATTGAGTGATGGCGCAAACTCTGGGCGGCTTCGGGCGATCGCAGTACTCAGATTGCGCCTGCTGATAATGGCCCTGCAGGGCCGACAGTTCCAGCCACATTCTGCCATCGCCAGTTTTGATGACGCTGGACAATGACGAAGGCCGAAATCGTTGTCGGCCAGCAAGTACCCCCTTTATTGTCGGCGTTCTGTCAAGAGACACCGGGCAAGCCTTCGACACCATTCACGTGAAGACGTGGGCATCAAGTTGAAGATCAGCCGCAAGATCAATGAAGGCAACGCGGTGCGCCTGGAAATGAGCAGGAAGTCTCACAAGATTGCTCAAAGCGTACCGGCGCAGCTGACTTGAATTACCAACACGCGCACGCTCAAGACCCACGTCATGGTCGATGATAACGAACTGATCGTGCTCGGCGGTTTGGATTGACGACCAGTTGGTCGAGACCCGTGACCAGGTCCCTGTCTGGGCATATACCGTGGCTGGGTTCGGCTGTTCCGTTACGACACGGCACGTTGGAAAAGCGCCAACCTGATGGTTTTTCTGCGGCCGGTAATGCGTGCGTGATGCCGCCTGGTCGCAGGATCTTAGTCACTCCAAAATACACCTAATATCCGCGATCAGCAGGTACGTGAGCAGACCGCCAGGCGGCCTGTTGCCGCCGATAGCCGCCCGTGCTGCCTGACTGGAACTATCTCTCAACTGCCGCGCCCCTTTGAAAATGCCATCGCGGTGGTGTGCCCGCCAAGACCAGCAACATTCCACGGCCACCACAGGCTTTGCGCATAAAGGGGTAGGCGATGAACTGACAGCGACATGGGTGGTCCCTGATTCCCCGATCCTGGTCCCCAAGCGGAGACCGGCTATCGGTTTGCCAGGCGTTTCGGCGTGGTGGCCTGGCAATGTTGCGCGAATGGCATCTGGACGTTTTACGTCCGCGCACGATTGGATCCTCAGGCAACTGCTGGAATTGCGTCGCCGTTGCGGGCATCCGCTTTGAAGCCGCAGGTATTGGATGATGGACGCTTTTTGCCGCGCGTTGCCGGTGATCGCTACGAACGTTCGGCCAACGATGCCATGCACGTTTGTCGAGGGTCTAAGTGAAGATGCCGACTTGATGTCGGTGGCGCAGTCCTTGTCGAGCCAGAGATTTGCTGGAATCACAGGATTAGGCGCCGATTATTCGCTGATCCAACGCGCCTGGTTGTCCGAAGCGGTAAAAGGAAACGCCTCAGATATCCATATCGAGCCCTTTGAAAACCGGCCTGTCGATCACGCCTGCCGGGTCGATGGGGTGGCTGCGCGAAATCCTGGAGCCGCCCCGGGCCCTTGGCGCCGGGGTCAATGTGTCGCGGAAATCAAGTCATGGCGAAACTTGGATATTGCTGCAAAAGCGCCTGCCCTCAGAGAATGGCCGGATCGGCCTTTGAAAACTGGCGGCCGGGCCGGTGGATGTACCGGGTGTCCCACGCTGCCTCAGGTCACGGCGAGCGCGTGTGTTGCGTCTGCTCGACAAAACAGGCCGGGCCCTGGAACCTGCGCCACTGGGTATGGGCAAGGATTCACTACGCGGCAAATGGAAAGAGTATTGCCCCGGCCGCATGGCATCGTACTGGTGCGCGCCGACGGGCTCAGGTAAAACCCACGAACGCTGTATTCGCCTGATGCAAGCTCAATGAATCGACTCGCAATATCCTCACCGGTCGAAGACCCCCATCGATATTACCTGGATGGCCAATAGGCCCAGACGCACAGATCAATACCAAGGTGGACCCAATGACTTTGCTCGGGGGCTGCGCGCTATCCTCGTCAGGATCCGGATGTGGTAATGGTCCCGGCGAGATCCGTGACGTGGAAACGGTTAACAGATCGCCATTCAATCGCGACTTGACCGGTCACCTGGTATTTTTCCACGCTGCACACCAATACCGCCGTAGCGCAAATCACGCGACTGCGTGACATGGCAATTTCGAACCCTTTCCCTGTTGTCCTTCCACGTTGAACGGGGTGCTGGCAAGCGCCTGGTGCGGACCCCTTTGCCCTGAAGTGCATGAAAACTCCCATCAGGCGTCGGCCAGCGAGTGCCGGCTGATGGGCCTGCGGAAAATGAAGGCGCCGAATTCCTGTATTGCGCAGTGGTTGTGCGCAGTGCAATAACAATGGCTATAAAAGGCGCCGCACGGGTATTTACATGAACTGATCGAGGTAGACGATACCTTGCGCCGGGCTGATTCATGACGGTGCCAGTGAGCAGGCAATGATCCGTCAGCCCGGTTGGCGCACGGGCATACGCCCATGACGGACTTGCGGCGGTGTGCTGGCCGGGCCAGACGAACCTGAAGAAGTGCTGCCGCGTCACCCGGGAGGATTGAATCATGCCGCCTACCGAATACGTCGCCCTGGATACGCAGGTCGCACCTCGCAAGGGTGTGGAGGAGGGCGATTCGTCCGCCAGGTGGCCAGCCGCCTGCGCGACCAAGGGGCTGATGCCGATGTCGGTCAGTCAGGTGGCTGAGCGCAAATCACCGGTGAATGCGCATGCCGGTCCTGCCACAGCGCATCAAGCTCGTTGGAACTGGCCCTGGCCACCCCGGCAGATGGCGACCCTGCCCCGCGCCGGCCATGCCGATTAGAAGAAGTGTTGGGCACCGTGGCGCGGGCAAAAGTGAAACCGCAAGAAAAGTCAAATCGACACTTGTCTGCGGTGCGTAAACCCGGTAAATGGAAGGTTTGCCCCTGGCTCATGCACTGCGCATTCCCGCCTCGTCTTCCGGCGATCTACCGCACCACGCTAGCAGCGGCGAAAGCAGGGCCGGGGCGCCTGGATCTGGTACTCGAACGGCTGCGGAATAACGTCGAAGGCGCAAAATGCCAATGCGCCAGAAAATTCAACTGGCGATGTTCAAATCCGGCCATCCTGACGGTCATTGCCCTGCTGGTGAACCGTCGCCCTGTTGACCTATGTCGTGCCCGAGGTGGTTCAGGTGTTTTGCTGGCAATGAACGCAGCAACCTGCCGTGGTTTGACCCGCGCATTGATCGCCAACCAGCCCGATGCACTGAGAACCTGGGGTCTGTGATGGCTGGCGGTGTGTCGGCGGTTGTATTTGCTTTCAAGCAGATGCTAAAAAGGCCCGGGGTTTCGCTATGCCTGGGATGCCTGGCTGCTACGCGTACCTTTGCTGGGCCGATTGATAAGAGGGCTGAATACGGCGCGCTTTGCGCGTACGAGCCTGAAAATATTCTGGCGGGCAGCGGTGTGCGCGTTGTTGAATGCGTTTGAACATGAGCGCCAGTGTCTGACCAACGTGGCTATGCGCATGCGTTTACCGATGGCCTGCCAGCGAAGTCAGGGAGGGTTCGGGGTGGGGCT
>Ga0163217_1080976_pt1 | contig 17217 bp, 10 predicted proteins | sample SynspAceP_FD_185933 | JGI IMG/M metagenome (GOLD analysis project Ga0163217, IMG submission 185933) | Saline lake microbial communities from Ace Lake in Antarctica - Synechococcus sp. Ace-P (PacBio error correction) | ecosystem: Environmental > Aquatic > Non-marine Saline and Alkaline > Saline ...
TTATATGTTTCTAATTTCTATCCTTTGAATAACTTTCAGTACTTCCTTGTCCTCTGAGAAAGTTCCCTTCCTAACAAAACGTAATCCACAAATTCGATAGTAAACATCCCGTACAGATTAACATTTATAATGATGTTTCTTTTTCTTTCTATTCCTCGTTGCTTCTTCTAATCTGTCATTTTACCAATCTGACATACAAACCCCCAAAACGCGAATGTCCCTCTTTTTTTTAAATCATTTTCATAGGGGCCAACAGAACCAAAGTTTGTATCTTTTCTTCTCCATATAAATTGATTGTTTCTTCATTCTGTTGCCATCTTCTAAGGCATTACAGTTTAAAAGTCTAAGTTTTTACATTCCATTTTAACTTTCGTGATTCACCTCGAGAAATGACAGCTTAAAACAGGTATAGCCAACAGCAATGATACATACCTTCAAATCACATCGCTTGTTTCCTACTTTCAAAAATCACGCTACTTCTTCAAACCGTTTTAACAAGTTTGTGTAGCATTTTTTCTAAATCTTCTCAACTTTACTTGAATTTTTTATCATGTAAAAACTATGCCAATCTCAAATTAGCTGAATAATCACTAGAATCAGAAAATAAACGAAAATGTCTTCACCTGCCATCAGAAATAGCTTAAATTCCTTTGAATCACTTCCACCCATGCATCAGTCGTCACCAATGAATATTTCCCTAAAATTTAAACCGCAACGATCAAAAATACGCGTATAAGTCTTCTTCAAAAATTTAAAATACGTTTATCTTAAACTCATAGGCTGTTTTCCAATGAAATGAAGTAAAGCTCTTCATTAAAAAATTCCTCGGACTCTTAGTTAACCAGAACGTGGTCTCTTTCATCAAACGTATATAGTTGTAATTTGGTAATAAGAATAAAGGGAGGCGCTTGTATGAATTAATTTTCATGCATCGAATTAAGGCAGTAAAAAGCTTCTTCATGTGTGGTCCTAACAAATAATCTCTCACCCATGTCGATCAGTTAACTTCAATTTAATCTTCCTCCATATGTTCATAACTCCCCTGATTCCCCAAAACTCCACGAGGTAAAAAGAGATGGCATTGAACATTTCAACAGCAATCATCTTCAAAATTCTCTCGGATAATCAATTAATCTTTTCTAAAAACTTTATTAGCAAAGAAGATAACTAAATATACTTCCACTAGATAATTGTCTATAGATCCTCTGCTCTCAATAAAATTGAGACCTCAAAAACTTCAGCATTCGTTAGGGTCTCACGCCATAAGGTTGGCAACGAAATAAAGTTTAATTGTCTCATTACTGGTTAATCTCCTTAGTATTTTAAGAATGTAGTATTTTATTTATAATACTTTTCTAATTTCAAAAAGTAGGTTTTGATATCATTCCATGTTACATGGACCATTAAATAGTAATTAATCCTACCTCCAATTAATGTGATTAATCCCTCCTTTTTCCTTGCTTAAGGGTTTCCCTCTAAATTCCTTCAATAACATTTAATAAGCAAATTACCAAACAATCTAAAGCCTGGTACGCGTAAAAGAATTAATAATCCCAAATTGAATCTTAAAAAATGCCCATCCAATTCAATACTCATGTATCCTGTTAACAACGGCTTCAAGTCTCCGCATAAGATAGCTACTGGACACCATATACATATCAACGCGGAAAATCCTTTAGTAAAATAGAGCCTAACGCAGTCAATATCTGTACAATTTACCATCCATGTGTACGTAAAGCCAAACAACAGTTTAGCCATAAAAGATTTTTTTTCGATAGGAGCTTGTACCCCCTATTCATTACCTTAATTTTGAACCGCATGCCTTTTACCGCTTCGAGGAGAAAAGGAACAATTTTTCTTCAGAATGCCAAGTGATTTTCAGTAAAAGCATCAATGAATGATCCAGCGAACTTTTTTTTGAATAACTTTTTAACTATTCCTTTCCAACTATCCATCGGGTTGATCATTGAATTGCAACAACCTGATCCGTCCTTCGATAAGCCCGCTCATAAAGCTGGCTTAATTTCTACGAATGATCCCTAAGATTTATTTCCATCACTGACCACTCCTCCTTGTAAAAAGCCATTAGAGTATAACGATAATTAGCTAAATAAATATTATTCATAGGACCAGCAAAAGTTAGTCATGTCATCTTTGAGTTTAGATGCTTTGCTGCGCTTGGAATGAAACATCAGTGAAGCAATTTTGAACTCTGTTCCGTCCTCTTCAATTAAGAGAGCGTTTCGTTACTGGTAATCGAACCAGTTGATCTCATTACCATAAAGTAACCTCTATAATATAAATCGGTTTCTCATTAAACGATAGCACAACTTGTATGGGACATACTCAAGTATTTTTTCTTGAAAGTATTGATTTTGTTACTCAATCCTTTCGTCTAATAGGATTCCTACAGAACATACCTGGTTAATTTCTGTTCTTCTCATAACCGGGCCCAATTCTGACGTAACCGCCGATGGCAAGAATACGTATAGTAAAAGTGGTCCATTTTGCGATAAGAAAAAATCTTTGGCCCAAAACCAATAAGCAAATTCTCTAACTAATATCCCCGCTTTTGCAAAATAGAATTCCCCAAATTCATGGAAAAATGACTAACACACTAAAAACGAATATGAAAGGTATTAATTGTTGTAACCGATTTACTATTCTTCCCCTTTAAATATCCAATCTCAAAACTTTTTCCCGAGTATCCTTACGACTTCTAAAAAGATATGCGAGATCCGTTTTTGGTAGTTCTTTTTCTGTGTAAACAGCTTTAAGCAGTTTGTCTAATCTTCCAAATGTCTAAAAAAAGATATTTTTTTTGATAAATGCCTTTACAGCTAAATTTCATTCCTGCATTCATAACTGTTGGAAGCTTTTTCCACCTATTCTTTCCAGTATCAAAGGCTTAATTGCAATAAAGAAATCTGTTGAAAAATTCCATTTCTTCAAAATGTAACTGTCCAATCGCTGCTTAAGTCAATAGAAAATGAGGTTTCTTAATTGGTCATATTCGCTCAGGAAAACCCCAATAGCATATGAATGGGTTTCTCGCATATCGCCTAGCACTGAGTGATGCTTGATTGTTCCCATCAACAAATTGTACCAAAGTATGTACAATCTTTCCGGATGTAAAAGAATCTTAATTTTATCATAATCCAATCAAAATAACCACCGGCTTCTATACCCTAACCCCTTATTCATCATTGAGGCGATGATCGACAGTAATTTTTTCCCACCAATTGACCAAATTTGATGATTCAAAGCATCTGCAACACTCACATTAGCTAAATCAGCTCTCGAATAATCACGAAAACTCCACCCGATCTGTTAATAAGTAATTGACTAACATTGTTTAATTATTCACCTTGTAACACTGAAAAATTGCTAAAAAAAAAAGAATGCCCCCCCCTCACTGGGGGTCTCCCCCCCTAAAGGGAAATTTTTACATTTGTTTTTGATGCTAACCCCATTTACTATAGGTCTCCAGCTATGAACGAAGAGTTTCTTATTATGCGGAGTGCAATTTCTTTCCTGCTTCTATGCTGTTATACGTTGGTATACCATAACCAATACTTCCCATTTAAAGCGTTACAAAACGTGATCTACTTTCTTCTATCACAACAATTCAGACAATCCTTCTTCCTTCGATGTAAAAAAACCGAACTTAGGATAACCAATTTTTAAAATCGCTGACCATTTCTGCGAATTTAACCGCTACTACTTTGGGTTTTAATAATTCAAATTCATTTCTCCCTTTCTTTCATTCATGAAAAGAAAAGGCTCACTATTCAAATAAATTAAGGATAAGATTGAACAACTTGAAATCGAATTCCGTTCCAACTGAGCCAGTACCACCTAATAAACCAATTTTTTCATGATAACAAAGCAATTACCTTAGAAAGAATAATGACTTCTCACTTCCCTTTCATGAATTAAACTAATGTCAGTAAAATATAGAACGGCATTGCAAATAAAATACGTCAAAAACGATCAAGAATACCTTCCGTGACCGGGTAGTATCTTCAGAATCTTTACTTGAAAAAATGGGCGTTTTTAAAAGCTGATTCCAACTAAGTCACCTATGAACCGAAAACTGAAATCAGATGCCAATATTCAACCGTCATTCCACAATGAAAAATTCTAATGGAAAAACAAAAAAATAATAGTCGCCACAAACAAGTGCGCTAAAAACGCTTCACCTTAATGAGCCTTCAATTGTTTTATTTTGGGACTAATGTTGTGGCCAAGTTTATGTCCCATACTTCGACCTACTAAGTAAAGCACCTATATCCGTTTGCCCAAACAAAAATAAAGCTAACTACATACAACCTCAACCCTTCAAAACGGAGAGTAGAAAAGTACTAAATCCAAACCCAATATAGATAGATCCTAAAATGGCCATAAGTGCGTCATCAAAGTTTAAAATTGTTTTTTGAAAAAACAGTCGAAACAACAAAAGTAATCCACAAATATAGAATAACATATAGTTGTTCTGGAATACAACGTCCCCTAAATTTCCGTGCTTGAAGGAATTTAATAAAGCAAAGGCGATACTAGCTATAGGCCTTCACAGATAAACAAAACGAATGTCCTTTCATTCTAAAAGCTCAAATAAAGCAATTAAGAACTCAATAATGCAAGCGGTCGTTAAAATAACAGATCCCATATATACAAAGGTACAAACACGAAATTAAAGAAAATATTGCGTAATAATTCTTTTTTCACTAATTATTTCCCTCCTAATATTATAATCACCAAAACTCTGGTCTTTTTTGATACAACGGCAAGGCAAAATTTTCTAATGAATTGTTCATTAAAAGTCTGGCCAAATTCTTTGGTGAAATAAAATCACTATAATTTAGGCATTTTGCCAAGCAAAAAAATACTAAATCTTTTCTCTCCACTTTCGATCATGATAATCAACTTTCTGATTATCAGCTCTAAATGATCCCGCATCAACTGTTGATCAAGAAATAGCTTCATCTATTTCTTCTAAACTTTAAAGTATTGTCTTTCACCAATTTCGCTATTTTTTAGTAGCCAAGCAGCTGCACTTCGATCTGCCGTAATTTAATTGCGAAATTCAATATCATGCCAGTAATTGTTTTTTTGTACTTCAATAGCTTCGTGACAGCTTTCTTCGTCGTGTAACGTAACTGATCAGTAAATTCCAAATAACCTGGAAATCTTAAATATTTTTAATTAATCAGGTACAAATGGTATCGAAAAAGTCTATCTGGTAATTTGCATCAGAAAATTCACATCTGATCAGGTCGTCTCCATTTTTCAGTCGAAAGGCATATAAAGTTAAAACGTTAACGCCAAATCTGGCTGGATTCGTCTTGTGATTTTTTTGAACTGTGTTCATAACCCTCTTTATGTCCTGCAATCGATGGTAAAAAAAATTTTTTTTTGAGTCCCAAACGTCCATTTCCATCCATTATAATTGCGTATGAGAAGGTACCTCGCCACTTTCTATCAAATGGACGTGAACAAATTTTTAATTTTCCTTTTGTTTTCTTTTTTAAAAAATAAATTTTATCAATAAATCTCTCAATCCCATTACGACTTATACCATTGCGTATCAATCCTATTATAAATGCTATAAAAATAAATCATCTTAAAGAAGTATTTCCTAGATATTAACAAAACAAGTAAACATATAGTATCAGATGAATATGAATAAATAAAATTTTAAACCTCCAGAAATCATAAAGTTATTATTTTTTAATAAAAAAATGGTATACTTTTTTTAAATTCAAAGTGGCAACCACGAACTGAAAGATGATAAAATGAGTAAGCCTATCAAAACGGTAATCTAGTGCAGTTTTATAAGTATCCTAGTAGCGCCACGAGAACCAGTTTCTGCTAAAGAGAAGAAAAAAACGACCAACTAATAAAATAATTACAAAAAACAAAAACACCTCATCAACTCAACAAGGTCAGAGGTGGTTTTATTGCAAAATCTATACATTAAACATCTAAACAATCTTTCGCTTTTCACAAGAAGCAAATAGCGCACCATTTTAATACTTTCCATCTGTCAACTTTGAAATATCTTTCTTCATAAAAAGAACGTCATCAGAAATTTTAATTCTTTATTTTTCAGAATTTTCATTCATCAATTGCCCTCACTCTGAATATTACGAAACAGAACTTTTGAATTTTCATGCTTCTTGCCAACTGTTTAAGCTAATTCCTTACTCTATCTTCCCTGTTTAACTAGGAAATACTAAACCGTATAACGGTTGCCAATCGTTGTTTATGAATTTGAATCCAAAGTATCACTTTGCATAAGAACTTTTCAAATATCCTAAGGACAGTTTCAACGGGAGTAATCTATCAACCACACGTGCTTGCCGAATAGAATTGTGTCAATTTGATTCAAAGGAGTTGGAAGCTCATAATAAATAATTTGATGCGAATCTAATAGCCAGGATTTTGCACGTCCCCTGCTCGAAATAGTTCCTAATCCAGTTGGAAAGTTCTTGCGTCCTGCTTTCAAACATTTTTTTCTTTGTCTCTTAATAATCTATACTCATTATTCTTTCCCCCCAACGGTAGTCCCAATCGTTTCTCCTAAACAACTCGTTTAATATTCCAGGTTCATAAGATTAAAGACAACTAAAGGTATATTTGTTATCCATACTTAATGAACTTGCCTGTTGAATCCATGACTTGAAGACCTTAATTAAAATGATTCTAACGTGCGTTAACTTCGTCATATTTAAAAAGCTGAGCTATCATTTGGGAAATCTTCTGATAATACACCATCAACCATTATTTTTTGCCATAATATCAACAATCGCACCAATTTTCAGCTGCCAAACGTAAGGCTGCGTTGTATCTGTAAAGAAATAAGGTTCTCCAGTACCAGCCTCGAAAAATTAACCATAAAAACAACGGCCTTTTCCAGATGTCTTTCATCTTTACGACGAATATAAGGTCAGCAATTTTCGATTTCAATAGATGTTTTGACTCCTGTGAACTCCAACATTTCGAGACAAATCTGTAATGCCTAAAGCATTCATCGTTCTAACATCCCCATGAAGTCCGCTTGAGCTCTTTCCATTCCCATTTTCAGAACGACTTGAACCACGCAGAATATTTCCCCGCCAACCACAACTATGCAATTCTATAACCTAATTCCTTTACTTCTTTTATTTCTTACATAAATATTGATAACTGGCGGTTGAATGGCCAAATCCTGTATCTTCCAAAGACTAAGGCTTCTTCCACTAACTTTAAGATAACACGTTGGTATTTTCGTTCAATCATTTTTTCCCCCTCCAATGACTCTACACACTTGTTATCAACCAATTTCAATAAAAAAACTCAATTGAATCATAAAATAAATTATTTTTACTAACAATTATTTTGTCCATAGAATGTAAAACGATTAAAGTGGCATAAAAAAAAAGGGAACACATCTACAAATGTCCCTTTTTCATTATTGTTTAACTGGATTCATAATCTCTGCAAAAGTTTTTCTTCACGTTTTTTGGATACCTTCTCCAACTTCGAAACGAAAACAAATGATTTACTGAAGCGCCTTAGGAAGCTAATATTTGCCTACCGTCCAATCTGAACTTTAACAAAAGTTATCTACTAAGCAAATTTCAGCTAGATATTGTATTCCAAACGACAACAATCATTTCTCAAACGATGTTAGCATATTCCTTCATTTAAAAAGCAATTGTCTGTTAGACTTAAGTTCAATGAATCAATTTCTTCTTGAAGAAACTGCTCGCGAGAAACAATTTAGGATTGGGATAGCAAGCAATATGCATTGCAATATCGGCGCTAATTCTCGTCTTTTTTAAACCTCAAAAACTGCTAAACTGCAAAGCGGCCAACCCAGGTGAGTATAATGCGCCAATGCATCTTCCACAGTTTTTTTCAAACACGTGAAAAACGACGCAATCCAATTGTTCACCAAAATCTAGTCGTTGCCGAAAAGAATTTCAGATTCAACGGTCCGTCCTCCTGCTCTAATTGCGAGCGAGTCAAGAGTGAAGGATTTCCTTTAGCATAGTTTCAGTAACAGTCTTCTAATTTGGAATTGCTCCTTTTTTGAAACGAAATCTGTTTCAGAGTTAATTCGGTAATGAACTACTTTACCTGCAACAAATACCTCTGCTAAATCCCTTCGGCAGCAAACGGTCAGCTTTTTAGCTTGCTTCGCCATAACCAGTTTCTCTTAAATAATCTACTGCAGCTTCAATATCTCCATCAACAGCTACTAAAGCTCTTTTTGAATCCATCATAACAACAGCCTGTCATATTCGCTAAATCTTAACAACTTAGCGTTACTGGTGCCATTATACATACCTCCTAAGAAATTTCTATACTTATGAAAAAAAGCGTCTCCGCTAAATTGAAATGATGCGCTTTCGTGTAAAGTCGCTTCTCACTTCTCCTTTGCTCGAGACAAGCCGTTGTTTATTAATATTCAGCGTTATTGCTTCACAACTTCAACAATTTCTCAATTGATGCAGTTCAGCAACTACAAGACTTCACGTAAAGTTTCTCAACAACTTCCGCTTCCCTCTTGATCCTTCAATCATAGCCAATCTGCCCATTTTGAAGTAATCAATTTAACGGCGCGAATTGCGCACATTTGATGGATGATACATCAATCTCATCAGGTCACAGTTTGTTATCAACCATTGCCTACGAATAGAATGTTTAATTTTGAGCTTCTGATTGCAATACGTTCTTTTACGTGGGTCCAACAACGAACATAACGTCTGAACTAAGGCATATCTTCAATCCACCAAGAATTTCTTAACGATCGCGTTGTTTTAACAAGATCCAACATTCTGTTTTAAAAGGAAGAACTCAAAAAGTTCCGTCCTGGCTTCCATTTTTAATTTCTTAGACGTTTAATACGGTTTTTGGATGTAACCCATTTGTTGAATGTTCCGCCCAACCAACGGTGTTTAACGTAGAATTACCTGAACGGATGCTCTTCTAATTGCTTCTGAGCTTGTTTTTTTGTACCTACGATAGAGCGATTCCGCACCGTGCGCGAGAGAGCGCGTTTCATGTAGTGTATGCAGTATCAGCCTAACTTAACACCGTTTTTGTAAGGTCGATGATGTAGATACCGTTTTCTTTCTGTAAAGATAAAACGTTTCATTTCCGGGTTCTCAACGACGTGTTTGGTGACCGAAATGCCACGCCGCTAAGCAAATTGTTTCATGAAGATTACGGCCAGATTTGTTTCCCCATTGGTATATTTTTCCTCCCCAATTCAACTGAAGGAGCTGAAAAGCTCAAGCACCGCCTTACATCCGCTGGGGTGTGAAAATTATTTGTATTTAATACCATATTATTATACGGTTTATTACTAGAGAGAGAGAGCGAGGAGCGGAGAGACAATAAATTCAATTCTGAAAAATGTTCTTTTTCACGGTTTGACATACGCATGCTCCAGCATGTTGGCTGTTCAATAATCTCTAAAATACCTGAAAGAAACAATTGTTACCGCTGAGTTTAATTGGCTCTCTTTTTAATACTGTGTCCCTGCATAAATTATTACAAGCTACAATGAAGATGTTTTTGGCTGCACAAAAGGCCTCAACTGTTCTGCAATTTCAGATTGTTAATAGCCTTTTATAGCTGAACCATTAAACTACAACTTCAATCTCAAATAGACTGTTCTTTTTGAGATTGCGTATGTTCCCTATACTGTGACCCATTTCTCTTCTTCCTCAATATGAATGAACAACTTTCTCAACAGCACCTACCTATTCTTATTAGTCATCTGGTTGCATTTTAGTTTCCAATACTAATATTTCACGAATATCTGCTTCTGTTAACTGAGTCAATGATTGTTGTTCTTTGCCTTCAGAAGTAATTCACTTATCAAACAATGCTTTTTTTCTCTTGTGCATTGAATAAATTTTTCTCTATCGTTTCCTTCCTCCCGCGAAGTTAGCGCCATACCGGTCGACAACTTCTTTTGCCTAAGCGATGAGCACGTCCTGCTGCTTGCCTCTTCTGAACTGGCGTTATCCACCATAAGTATATAAAATGACGGTAATCCGGGCCCCCCCCCCCCCGGGTTTTTTAAAAAGGTTGTTTAAGCCTGTTCCCGACCGGCCTTTCAATGAGATAAAGGACAATTTTCCTTTTCCCATCATTGAAACGGTTGACCATACCTCTAAACGATCTTTAGGTTTTGTTTTTCCACTTAAATAAAAAGTGGTCATATCCTTCACAGCGATTCTCGTTCAATGATTGAAACATAGAAGATAAAATTGAAGAAAAAAAATCAGTACGAGCGCTTTATTGCTTTCTTTGCTGTTTCTACATTCTTTAATTGCTCTAATTCCTGATCTCCTTGAATATCAAGTAAAAATAAACAGGACACAACAAATTTGACGTAATGCTAGTCAGGACACCCGAAAGATATCTCGATTCTATTTTTCTAAAAATCATCTCCTGACATTTTCTGTACACTTTCTTGTATTCTTTGCCAGCATAACAAGCCTAAATAAAGCTGTTTCGTATCTTTTGTCCATTGAACTATAAAGAGTTAGTTTTTCTAATTTATCTGGTAATCTTTAAAATACATCCTTTTTGAGTCTTCTCAGCACAAATGCGAATCCATCTTGGAAACTTGTCATAAGGTAAAGTCCTAAATTGTTTAGTTGGGAAAAACCTGGCAAATAATTAATTGGAAAAATCCCATAGTCTTCTATTTATTCTCCAATCGATTCCACTTAACGCAAATCTTTTTGATGCTAATCCCTTAACGCTTGAGCTGTTTTTAGATGATAATTTTCACCAATTTGTATTCATCCAGCACTAAAAACGAACCGTTTTATAAATACACCGCACCTGTCTAAAACTTGCGTAAGAGGGATTAATACTTGAATTTTCTTTACAGATGGATAATAGTCATTCTTCTTCAGCTGTCTGCAACAACAAAAATTTAAACAGAAGGTGCAATTTATTAATTCCATGATTCATTAATTAAAGAAGCTGCGCTTACAATTAAAAAGGACTATTTCTTTTCTCTTCAATTTCAGACAAGATCAAAGTAATCACTTTGATGTTTCCCAACGCCCCTTCAACAGCGAGATACCCCCAAAAACCAATTTAAAAGCATTAAGCATTTTAAATCCGAACCTACAATACGCTCTTAAATCGGCATTAAGATTTTTTTTGGTAAGTCCACCGCGAGTTATCTGAAAATTTAAAATCTTCAAATACTATACACAACGAATTTTTCAATGGTAGCCTAAACCACGGTAACTAGTAAACTTATTTACCCGTTTGGAAAACTTTCGATACACGTAAGTCAGTAAGAACGTCCAGCTAATTTGTCTGAAATTTTCAGTTTCCTAAATCAAATTATCGTCCAATTGTCTAATTTATGAAAAGTTATTTTCACTTAAAACCTTTTCAAGAGCTATCAATTTCTTCTGAGTAATCCCTCCGAACAAACCGGTATATCTAATAAGGAACCATCGTTTTGACATCAATATTGGTTTCTGGATCGATTTGATCTAGAAAACATGCTACCTAATAATCAACTACAATAAACTGTTGCCATCTAATTCTAAAGTTGGAATTCTCTAGTAAATAAAGTAATAAAATCATCAGCTCTCACCATACCTTTGCATAAGTTTTTTTGTGCGGTGATACTCCCAAACCTTTCGGCGATTAATACGTCAATTTCTTGTTTGACTACAGAATAACTGGACGCCAGGATCTGGGCAAATGATTTTTTTTCTTCGACATCGTGGATAAAGACCTACGTTGCTTATAATTAAATTCACTGTGCATGAAAAGAGCTTTATCTACTTAAAATATATAAGTTGTCTTTAAAGCCTGATATATATATATATATCACACCCTCCGTCAAACTCTCACTATTCACCCGAGTAGTCAACAATGGCAATTACATAATGCATGAAATCGGCAATTTTCCAGTTTATTTCCAAATAATTGTTCCCATCTGTAACGAGTTCTAGGAATAAATCCAAATGGCTTTGACTGCTCGCATTGTTCTTAAGAAGTTGGAAAAATAACAGAGTTAGAATGAAATCGAACACACTGTACTCATCTAAGTATGCATCCACAAATTAAAAATATCTTAAGTAATGATATTTTTTGAATATAATTCATAGATGAGATTGGCAATGATTCTCTACAAATATAACTTTTTATATTTATCTTTACCATTAATAATGAAGATTGCCACTATCCTTGTAACAGCTGTATCGTAACCTCTTGCAGAATAGCCATTAATATTAAATATCTTTTTATATTAGTCAATAGAACAGTCTCTTTTTGGTTGCTACATTAATTGATTACGAAGTAATTGTTTTCTGAAGTAAATTCCATAATTTTTCTTGATCTCTTATTAAATGAACTTGCTACCACTTTGTGCCAAATAAACTTCAAAAAAAGCCTGGTAAGTCTTGACATATACCAGTTTCCTCAACTCCAACTCGAATACTAAGCTAGACTCTGTTTCGAAACGTAAACTCACGCCGTACTTAAACGGTTTCATTTCTATCTGTATCAATCTAGCGTACGCCTCTTGCCAGAGTCGAAAGTGATTTCTCTATGCTTTCATTTAAGAAAATACATAAAGGATTCGGTCAACTTCTTGTACCTGGACTAGTGAATCTGACCACTTTCTTTGCATGCTTTTGCAATTACGCGACTAATTCCCTCTGTCTCCCGTATTCCAACTCAACATACAGAATGTTTATCAATAGCCATGTTCCGCCAAATACACACATTCGCAAAAATCTCTTTCTTTAGTTTGTGCCCGTCTAATCCAATCGATACCTTGGCTCACCATAACTTCACAGCGTTCCAAACTTTTTTTTTCTAAGTTGAATTAAACTGAAAGAACTCGTTTATCAGCAACCATATTTTTCTCCTGATCAATAATCCGTTCCGGAATACTCCAGCTTCATTCACGTTCCCCACTTTCGTACGTTTAAAACCTATTTTCAATCTCAATTTTCCTAATCTCTCCCATTGTTACTCATTCAAACAAAAAAGAAAAAACTATTCAATTTTTATAAATAGAATATTTTACTTCAGGTTAAAATGGAGTTCAAACAGATACCAATAATATTTAGATTTTTTTTTGTGAATTAAAAAAGCTGCTAAAAAGTCTATCTCGTCCCATAATTATATCATTATTAAGAAATTTTAAGTTTGTAAATTATGAAAGGTTGAGGCTATTGGTTTTTTCAGAAATTACGCCGCACAATTAGTTTTTATATTGCTTTTACGCACTGCACATTATCAAAACAGAGCAAAATTGCCTAAGGAAGGTTCATTATATTAGTAGCTCCTCATCGAACTTGGACTTGATCCAGTTTTATCTTGCATCGGCTGCTGAAAACCACAGAATTTGCTTTATGGCAAAAAAAAGAATTTATTTTTAAGACACCTGTTTTGTCTTGGGTCAATTCCGACATGCACATGCTTTTCCAGTCCGACCGAAAAAATCCAGGACCGAGTTGCAATAAGGTACCCGTTAAAATTTTAAAAAGGGCCCCAAGTTAAAATTTGGTTATCTCCCAACGGAACTAGACATTCTTCTGAATTAAAGGGTGGGGCAGCAACTATCGCTAAATAAGTGGTCCAAAATATACCGCCGTTATCAAGCCCATTAACACTCTGATTAATTAAACGAAAGAGAAGTAAACATACGTTTTGGTGAATGCTATCACAATAGATATTTAAAACACAATTAACAAAAGAAAGACTGAATAAGAAATGGATTTTAGAAAATACAGCAATCCTTTCAATTCGACTATACACAATTGATCCGACCCTATGTTTTACAAAAAATCACTCCGGAATAATATAAAAAAAGCTTGTTTATAACAAAAAACAGCTTTTTTAATTTAACTCCTCCACAATGTTAAAAAAGTTTGTATATTTCATAATAACCATTTGCTAAGATTCATCATGTGTGCCTTCATGTCTATATATTGTTTTTATTCCTATCCATTCCTATTATCAAGAATCAATAGGCATCACGAATTCGTGAAAAACCAGGTACAATAGCTAAATGTCGTTTGTCCTACGCATTCCTTTTAAAAGACCTTCTGTTAAAAAGCCAATTTTTTGTAAACTTCTGCACTTATCTGGTTTATTTAAAAAAATTTTTTAAATAAAAAAATGCAACAGAGATAATCCTGCTCGGCAAAAATTTAAAAAATATAGTGTAATACTAGTATTGCCTTGATTTTTTTTTTATTTTTTTCTGATTGAACTTTCTAATAATAAAGCCTATCATTTTGTCCTTTATTTCTTTTCAAGAATGTTTTTGACCCATTTGCTATCTATCAAAAACATAACGTAATGTATCTTCGTGAATAGTGGATTTTTTTTGTAAAAATATATCCATCATATATTTTTTTGCTAGGAAAAAATCCACTCAACTAAACCGCAATTAAATGCACAACTAGTAAAAGAATGCTAAACCTGTATCATTATACTCACTCCTTTCAAAATTTCTCTATCTGATCTAATGTACTAGAGTTATTGATCTAATATATATATAATTAGTAAAAAGCTTCATAAAAAAAACATGTAAATTATTTTCTTATCAATTTACATAGCCGCAAAAAAAGTTTAGCTTTTTATAGTCCATTGTACTTTTCAATAATATATCCACTGTAAAATCCATATCTTTGATGACTTTATCTCCAGTGCACTTGCACCAATATTTTTCATAGCAACATAGTCCCAATAATCCTACAATAAACGTCCCATCCGAAACTTGACCCATTTCCGATAAAATATACGTGTACGAACTATATTGGAAAGAACAGATATCTTGTAAGCAGCATTTTTTGTTTCAAACAAATCAAAACTTGCATAGAAAACGAACAGAAACACTTTTCCCGGCCTCTTAGAACTTTTGTGATCCATTGCTAATGCACATAAATTTGGAACTTCACCATCTTGTGGAAAGTACATAGGCACCCTTAATTAATAACATTATCTCTTGCCAATTCTTTTGTTTTTAGGTAAAACGGTAATTCTGAAACGAGATAAGCACTAAATTGTGGGTGGATCTGTTGAAGTTAGTGCAATCTCCAGGCAGCACACACTCAATTGCATCAGCAGGACGCATACAATCAAATTAGACAACCACGTAAAACTTGAAAGATGTTCACAGGTCATGTGTTGGCCCATTTCTCATCGCAAAACTGAATCGTGTTAAAGAAACAGTTTAGTCTGGTAAATATTAGAAATTGCTGCTAAAACGACGCCGCTCTTAAATAATGTAAAAACGAAGATGTTCCCAACGTAAGTTTTTTGAACGGCCATGAAAGAATTCCGTTTTGCTGGCAGCTGTCATAGCAAAATCACAAACGCACACCATACCAAATATTCTTCCTTCATATTGAACCAGGTTGGAAATCTTTTTCACCTGCCCCTACCAAATCGCGTATTGAATTTGAAGAAGAATAAATCTGCAAGAACCAACCCCAAAAAAGCGGAACAGTTTTAGAAAAGCTGTTAAACTTTGATTGCCCTGTAACACGTGAACTAAAGCAAATCTCCCTCCGAAAAACTTGGCAACTCAAGCTACCAATCTTTGGAAGTTCATTATTCATCTGTTTCAAATGGATTGCTAGTCCAGGATTAAAGCCCGATGATACTCGTATTTACATGTGTGCCATTCTTTTCTGAATTTGCACCTTTGGTTAATCATGTCTTCCCCCCTCCCCTCCCGCCCCCACAAACTTTGCTTACTCTTGCCTTGGAACAAAGAAATCTTTCTTCCCATTCCGTAAGCTTTTTTAGCTGCTTCAATACCTTCTGGACCTAAAGGAGCCCTCCATGGACTTATGAGTCCTTCATTTGGTGCGCCAAAACCGATAATTGTTTTAAGCTCAATGATAGTAGTTTTTTGTTTCAGCTCTTGCAGCATTGATTGCCGCATTGATTCTTCAATGTCATTACCATCCTTTAACTAAGATTGTTCATTGTAGGCTTCAAATTTTGCCCACAATTTTCGTAAAAAAAATTGCCCCTCCGGGATTGTTTTGGTCCACCTAAAAGAAAATTTCTCATTTGAATCATAAAAAAAAGCCCAATAAAATAAGTTCCAAGCCTCCTTAAATACCAAGCCAACTAAGCCCTGCTTCAATGAACCCTTCCTAAAAATCTCCGTCTCCCAACACCAAATGCATATGTGTACATCGATCAATTTGTGGGGTAAATCCTTTTTTATTATAAGTTCTGGCTAAAATGTGTCCTCTTGGGCCCCATTGGCCATACCTACTGCATTGCAATACCTGGCCTAATGGACCTGTTTGTGCTTCGGAACCACCCATCTTTATCCTGTTAAAATGTATAACTTCTGGATGCAAGGAGTTTATGCTAATCTCAATTGACCGGAAAATTTTTTCAAGTCAGTCAAACTATTTGAGAGAGAGCGAGGGTTGTAACCTTTCCGGCCAGGTTATTATATTATATAAGCACACTATACAAGCAATCGATAGATAGCTCAATGGTACCTGCGAGAAAAGAACCCGAAGCGATCCACGTGATTCACCATTTTGAATTTTTAGGAGTTCCCACATTTTAATGTTTTATGCCGCAGTGTAATAGCTCGGCTGCTCCCATTGGTTAATCCCGGTGTCCAAGTTGGGCTTTTTTGAACCCATCCCATACTTAGTGTTCTAATCGTGGTTAATCGCTAAAATTGGTCCCAGTGTTGTCCAAAAAACAATTAAAAATCAATCCCTCTCAATTATGTTACTATTTATTTTTACTGTTTTATAACGATTCAAATCAACTTTTTGAAAAAAATGGAAGATGCAATTTATTAAAAATATTAATATCCGCTTTATTACTTTTAGGTCTTCTAACGGTCAATGAAGACCTTTTCTTTTTGATTAAGTTTTTAAATAAAAAATATAGTCTTCTAGCCCCCCCCCCTCAGTTTATCTTACATCAACTACTTTTAAATGCCTCAATGTGATTACAGCATGCCACCACGATCTAAAGGCCAGCTCAAGAATAAGCTTCTCTAGTATTTTGTTCTGTTTGTTCCGATAAACTAAAGCCGTCATTTTTAGCTTTATTTTTGCTAGCAACGTTTAAATAATCTTGTAATTGTATCATTTAGAATAAACATTTCATTCACCCTCTCCATTATTTTCATCACTGTGAGTTGAGCGTTGGACCAAAAAAATAACTCTAGCATAA
>Ga0163217_1082483_pt1 | contig 17217 bp, 9 predicted proteins | sample SynspAceP_FD_185933 | JGI IMG/M metagenome (GOLD analysis project Ga0163217, IMG submission 185933) | Saline lake microbial communities from Ace Lake in Antarctica - Synechococcus sp. Ace-P (PacBio error correction) | ecosystem: Environmental > Aquatic > Non-marine Saline and Alkaline > Saline ...
AAGAAGAGAGATGGAGCGGTATTATGGTATTGGATCAAAGAAACCTATTTGGTTAAGCAGTTTGAAGCAAGCAGTTGTTTATTGCGGGGTAAGAATGGGGAGGATGGGCATTGCATCCGTGGTTTTAATCGGAAAGGAATTGGCCCTTTTGGCAAAATACGGCTGATGGGTAAAAACTCATATTAAAAGTTTAAATCAATGTATTCCCTAAATGGACGCAAATCCGTTAAACAACAATTAAATACCGGCTTTTTGTTAAATCTATATAGAGGAATCGGTTTAGCGGCGGATTCAAAAATTAATATTTGATTTCGGCCCTTAAACAGGAAAGCTTTGAAGGCTCTGAGAACAAAAAGTAGTGCAGGGGGACCCAAGGCTGGAACAAAACGGGTAAGAGCTATGATTCAGTTAGAAACGAGAACAATTTGGGGGGCAAGCAGCCTTTCCGAAGTTCATTTACTTCAGAGGTTTGTTTAAGAAGACACCCTTAAACTCCTATGTCCCATGTTGGACTGGGGGAGTGGGTTATATATACGATCAACAAAATTATTATATGGCAAAATTAAGTTTGCTGAAGAAAACAAAAAGTGGAACGGAGTTTCTTTTTATGCCATAGCGCTCCAAATACGCCAGTTTGGAAAACTGGTTAATGGAAAAGTTAGTTGGGCGATATTGCTGGTTTTTAATTCAAAAGGGATTCAATAAATACAGAAAATTTTGAGAATCTTTTTTTGAAGTGGTGACAAGATATTGAGATATATTATTAATTTAACATTATGTCAAGAAATCATAAGACCTCAGTCACAAGAATTTTCTCCGAATGCCGTTTTAAGAGGCCTCCTGGGGTAAAGATGGAAAATGTACGCGCTCCCATGAACAATGGGACGGAATAACCGATAGCATGTAGTGGTCCCCCAATGTGTATAATAAATTGGAAAATGAGTGAACCATTACAGGGACTCAATGTGGATGCCTTGAAACCATATTGCGCAAGTGAATTTAAGGGCAATCTATTGACAACTCAATGCCGCTCACTAGTTTCTAGTACGGAGGGAATCTGTTTGGATTTTGTCTCATAAAGGCTAAAGGAAATTATTGACCTTCGGATTTGATGTCGGCCTTTCTACTTTCCACACGACGATTAAGAGGGGACAGACAGTCTTCTTTGTGCACGGACATTACAGAAGGACTTATGAGGTGCTGATTGGGTCAGTTGGAAACCGGGGAATTAGTGCCCCAATGCGACCAAATGGTTGGGAGAACAGGGCAATTTCGCATTTGGTGTGGAAAATGATGTCGCCCGGAATTCCAAGTATTTCTAATAAGGAAGTACATCAAATTTGCGGAGCGCTTGGATTTAACGCATTATGAAAATATGAATCATTTACATCTGTTAATTGTCGCCGGTCGATTTAGATGTTATTGGATTGCTTTAAAAAATACGGGAGGTACTGGTCGCCCGTTAGGGCAGTGCAGTTTTTGAGTAAAGAAGGTCGAACGGATTAGTCTAATTTGGGCCTAGATCGGTTTCACTTTTTGAGGCTGCCCGTTTTTGCTCTTCCAGTCGCTTTTCAATACGACCTGTGGGTTTTGGGTTTTTTTTTCCTTCCTTGGGGAACAACCAATTTGCTTGGATCGTATAAGAAATCTTTTGAATAACAAGTTCTTATTTTTGTGTTGACTCCGGGTTTCCTCCGCATTGCATTAAAAGTAGGTTTTTCTTTACTCAGTTTTCCGAGGAGAGTTTCTTTGAGAAAGCCTATTTTTTCAATTCATTCAGGGCGTTTGGAAGTTTTTCAGATCGAAGGTCAGTTTCCACCTTGGAGGAAACCTTATTCAATTTTGCCCCCCGGCACCACTGCTCCTGAACGGCTTTAAATTTTAATTCCTGAACTGATGCTTCCTGTTCATGGCCTATAATGGTTTTGACGTTTGGTTAATGGTTTCAAGGCAATGTTAAGGAACCTGCTTGCCTTGGGTCAGGGGCTTCAGCAGAATTAAACTATTCTGTGCTCCCGACTGCACCTCTATCAAAAAGTGACTTCCCATAAAATAGCCATTTTTTCTACAGTTTGTTGGAATTCCGAATTTTTGTGAGAGCCTAATTCATGAGCGTAAACAAGAATATTTCGTTCAAATCTCCATAAGATTTTTTATGATGTTTTGGAATAAGTTGGCTTCCTCCAACAAGGTGGCGGTGTAAGATATTTTTTGGTTGCTTATATATGATTTTAGTTCTGGCATAAACATAATTTTCCTGATCTTTAAGGACAATGACCCCTATTGCATAATGGAAGAACATCTTGGTGGTCATGGTGCCGTAATACAACTAATCTCTGCTTTTTGTAAGTTATCCAAAGAGATTTCTTCTCAAGTTTGATCTTTTCTAAATTATTATATGACCAAGAGGCTCATCCAATAAAATACTTATCATGGTTTTTGAGCTAGGACCCGGGCCCAAAGCTACTCTTTGTTTGTTTGGCCCCACTTAGGTTTTTAACCTTGTGTTGGCAAAGGGACCATGTTATCATTTCCCAACAGCTCTGTTGTTTGCCTTCAATTCTCAGGGGTAGAAAAACAGATAAAAATTGACTTACATTTTCGCCACAGTTTGTGAGAAAGGCATTAGATCAAAATCCTGGGAAAGGTATTCCATAATAGGATTCCGCCGGGAACAAGAATTATAATCAGGGCCCAACACCTGTTTCTCGCCCAAAATATATCGCTTTTTGTGGTTGGAGAGGCGTAAATAATTTTGAGCAGTGGTGCTTTTTTCACAACGAATTTCAACCTACAATGAGATGTGCTCCCCTTTTGGCCAGCCTTAAACTAATATGGCCAATACCGGTATTTTATCATAAGTGAACGAAAGAGAATTAACTTGTAACATGGGCTAAAAATTATAAATGTAACCTTAGGCGGATAAAAAAAGTCATTTCTAAAAGAAACGGACTTTAGAACAAAATTATTGATTTTTTTTATACTAATCCTTAAAATCTTTAAAACTCCCTTGTTGGGGAGTTCCTAAGCCCATATTGAACAGGTGAATCCAAAAATATCCACATTTTTGCTCATAGTTTTGCTCACGGGAGTTCTGCCCGTGCTGCATCACTTCAATACGTATTAAGGTCAGGGTTAATTACTGTTTGCTTTTCCTGCAATTCTGCAGCAAACTTAAAGCTATGTGCAGGTACTACGCCTATCGGTCAATGATCGCCGTAGTAAATAAGGGTTGCAGGATATTGTCTCCTTCCTGAAACGTTATGTACTGGGGAATAGCCCTTCAAGATAATTAAACATTTTCCTCGTTATCTCAGGGGTTCCATAGTCATAGGCCCATCAGCACCAGACGGTGAGGTATGGTATCTAAGCACATGTCCAAACGCCTACTGCGGGCAAGGCCTTACCTTCATTAAATCTTGGGTCTTTGGTCATTAGTAGCGCCAACCAAGGAAGCCGCGTTGGAACCTCTTTTTATTGCAAATAAGTCACTTGCACAGTATATTTTTGGTCATCAATACTCAGCGGCAGCTATAAAATCGTCCAAATACATTTGCTTTTGGTTTTGATACTGCATCGTGCCATTTTTTACCATAACTTCATCCCTCCCCCTTAGGTTGGGGACCGCTAAATATTCCACCCTGTTCCCATCCAAACCCGCATTGGTAAACACTAAAAAGCTGGTGTAGGTTATATGAATCACCATAACATAAGCATGGTCGGATTTCTGGCCGTTCAATTCAATCCTTTTTTGTGGGTAATGATCATTGGTACCTAGTACTATGCCTTTGAGGAATAAAAGACTGTTTGGACACATATCCTTCCGGATTGAAATCTATTTCCCGGTTTCCAGGTTATAGCTTTATATTCACCAGTCGAAATATTTGTATTTTATAGTAGAATCCCTGGGTATTATAGTTGGTAAACGAAAAGTAGAGTTTCGGTTTCATCCTTTTTTCCGCTAAAACCACCAGCAACTTCCAATCCTGGAAGTATCACTTCGCGTATCATAGTGCCATCACATTCATATTGATATACTTTGGAAATGGCACTACCATATATTCCGTAAAAATATAACCCGCGCCAGTAACCCACGGAAAAGTACATTTTTCCGTTTCCGGGAAATTTAAATCCGTCCAATATTCGAAGAGTGGGATTTTTTTTTGCATCTACTGTTTATGACCTTTTTATTTGGGTGCATTTTCTATTTTGATTCAATATAAAGAGTTTTTGAGTCCTTATTGTCTTAACTTGGCTGTCTGTGTCAGGTGTATCCATATTGGTGATCAAATTTGCTTTCAGATTGTCAAGGTCTTTTTATAAATAATTATTGCCGAGGTGAAACCGCTGCGCAATTATTAGGTAATGTCCATCTCGTACATAGCCAACCTACATATCTTGTTTTTCTGATGGAAACACCAAATACTACTTCATCGCTGTTCTGGGAAGTGCGAAGTTTTTTGGTGATAATAAAAAGTTTGTGTTGATCTGTTTTGGCCGATAGTTTTCAACTGCTTTAGGTTTGTTCATAAACTGGAGTAAATAAAAACCCATCGTTTCTTTCCAAGAAAACGCCACTAAATTTTATATCTACAAAGTAATCTCTACAATGGACCTTGTTCTCTGCATTTATTACAATTACTTTTTTCGCAATCGCTCCGCTTTCGATACGGAATAGGCGCTTATGGAGCCGTCCTGGAAAATTACTTCCTGCTAAAGAGGTTGTGGCAATCGCGAAAACGAATTGGGATCCAAGAATCCGCTGCTTCCATTATCTCTTTTTACGGTACAACACATTTTGACTTTTGTAGGCCATCGTTTCTTAAAGAAATAGGTATAATTTTTGCCTTCCTGAACGGAGATCCCAGTTTTTTCCTCGTAGTTCCATAATTTGGTTCCAAACGTTTTTTTAAATCTAGGTAAATGGAATTTGTCCAGATTAGTTATGGTAGTCTTGTTTTTTGTGACTTACCCAATTTTTTCTTGTTTCAGGGCTTCCTGTCCATCTTCCAACCAACCGGAAAAGGATCATGGACCTTTGGTGCCAAAATAGGTGTCTACGGAAATCAAACTTTTTTAGTAAAGTAGGATAATTCAAAATGGGCGATTGTTTCTTTTTTTTGTAGGCTCCAGGCGAAATATCTGTTATTGCTGCAAGCGCGGATTAGTAATAGATTTTCTTCATGAAAGGGATACTCTTGGCGCCAAATTAGCATAAAAAAAACATTTGTAAATGTTTGTTACAAAAGTTTTTAACATCTTTTCCTCGACTTTTGAATTGCCTAATGGAAGGGTTAGATAGTTTTATACTAATCTGGGTGCTGGAACCAAATATTTCTGCATTTGTACCTGCGTTGGTTGCTGCCTCCCTTTCGTAGGTTGTCCGCGACAATCCAGCATGGTTCAAAGTATTAGCTTTGTGTTTCATCGCCGTCTAATCCGGCAACAAAAACATCATCCTTACATGTGCATAAATGGGGCAATAGGGTAGGTTATTGGTATCCGTGTTGTCCTGAACAACAATTCTGGGGTTTCCACTTATAATCTTACTTACTTCGGATAGTTCAAAATCGTTTCAAAAATTCTACGATTTACTGACTCTGAATGGCCTCCCGCGTGGGGAATGCGACGGCAAAAGTTGCCAGTTTTACGGAGAATGTTCTATCATTTGAATATTTTTTGTGGCTCCTGTGCCCAGCTTCATCTCTTCTTTTCGATAAGCATTGGTCCAAAAACACGTCGCAATGGGGAGGGATTTTTTCGCAATAGGATAATGGATATGCCATTCTCCTTGTATTCCGGCAATTTTTCATTCTCACAAATTGGCCTGAAACAAGCTTTAAACCCCTGTTCCGGAAACTGACTGAATTAGGTAGAAACGACTACTTTTTCATTTCGTATTTAACGGTCGGGGGAATGGATAACGCCATAAAACCATCTTGAATAAGTAAACAGTTTGGGTTTGCGATAATTTTTATCATCCTTACTTAACTCAGAAGCGTTTATTTCGGGGACCACCAATTTTTTTGGTGGGATTCCATAACGCCAGCCGAGGAATTTATCTATACCGTGGTACCAACGGTGCAAATTTTGGGCCCCACCCAAAGAAGTAATCTTCCCACCGGCTGAAAAAAATGGCAATATCGGTTATGGCGGCTTAACGGCAGTTTCTAGGCCAATAAGAGTATGTTTCTTTACCTTGGAAGGTCCAATTTTTTTTCCCCACTGATCTTTTCAGAGGCGCTACCATAATTCAGTTACTGGAAAATTACGTTCTGCCCAATATCTTTTTAGCATCACTTCCCCTACCATTCCTGTTGCCACCAACTCGCTACTTTCATTACGATAAATTAAAATTTCAGTTGGCAAATGTACTGATTTAGCATATTAAACAAAATATTATAATTTAATTAAAAATATAACAAATTGTTACAATAAAACTATTAAGTAAAAAAGAACCGTCAAACTTGGATAGCGAATCTTTAAGTTGACGTTTTTATTGGTTATTGGTAGTGTACAGCGTAGGCACTTTGAAATAGACTTCAAAAGTCAATATGTTTCAAAGTGAATATTATTTTTTTAATAAAATCCCTGAATTGAGTCAAAGTCCCTCTTGACTTGGCCCTTTTGGAGCTTCTGGACCAGGAGGTGCAGGTGGAGTTTTTTTTTTGTTTTAATTGTATGCTTTTACAAATCATGCAACAAAACAAACCAACAATAATTAAGTTGATTATAGAATACACCCAAGCTCCATAACGGATGGCACTTTCTGGTTTTTTCAACCGTTCCGTCTGCAGCCATGACCGCCTCTGAAGAACATATTGCAATATGGAGAATCTACGCCTCCCGTAAAAAATATCCTACAATAGGCAATCATGAATATCGTTGACAAATCCACTAACAACCAACCTAGCAGCTCCTGCTACAGTACAGCAACGGCTAAATCATTACATTGCCAGTCATATAAAAATCCTTAAATTCCTTGAACATAATTAAGTGGTTTTATGTGGATTAATAGTAAACTTGCAATTTTTAGTTTAAAAGTGTCTTAAACAAAACGTTAAAATAAAATGACTTACACAGTACACAATCTTTCTTTGGTGTAAAATTTGTTAAGGAATTAAATGGTAAAAATCGGTTTTCATTTTAAATCTTAATCAATATATACCCGCTTAACCGTTGCGACATTCCGTAAGAGCTCGTAAGTTATTGTTTTTGGCAGAAGTGGCCAAAAATTCGACAGTGTGCTCCTTGCAAAAACAATGACCTCATCACACCTCCCACAATCAATTCCTGTGAATCCACCTAATATATCCATACCAATACGTTTCCCGATGATAGGGGCCAACTTTCCATGTACGGAAACTTGTCAACACGATTGCGGTAATGTCCGGCCAATTTCCATCTGCGTGCCCTAAAGGAAGTGTTGCCTTTACTTAGGAGTATTGGAAACAAAGGCCCTATTGTAAGCCTACGCTTATCATTGGTTCAATTTGTGCATCTGTGGTAATGATTGTTTTTAGGGTAGCACGGGGATTAATTTTTCAATCCTCTGAGGCTTCATTACCAAAACGTAGATGCCAATTCCCACTTCTAACCATATCATACTGTGACTTTTCTGATAATTTGGATATCCCTGAAGTGTTCAAAACATATGTCTTGAGGTCTTGTAGTTTAATTAGCATAAATTGCGGAACTAATTTTTTATCGAAAAGTTGAATCTGTCCTAAGGTAAAATCGGTTTCATTTTAAGTCCTTCGAGGGCGGCCAAATGTGAAAATAGCCACGAACTGATTCTAACTTTTGATCTGCCCCCTCAAGAGATCCTAAAGAATAAATTTACTGTCATTTTTCTCCAAACCCAATCTGTTTTTAAATCCGGTGGTTGAATTTTTAAATGTTACGCGATAATGGTTTTTGGCCCAGATCTTTTGCTAATTTCAAGAAGGAACTCAAATAGACAGGGAATAAAGACTGGTTTCCAGACATTTTTCTATCATGGTAGTAAAAGCTCACTGTTTTGGGGATGAAGTCTAAATGGGCATTTTATTCCCTGCGTTCCTCAGGCAACTCCTTCACTGGTATAAGCTACTGCCCAGGTAAATTTACGCCCAGGGATTCGCAATTTTTTTGGCAACGGCAATTGGAATCACTGCGATAGAGCGATGCCTTCACCAAACTCCTAGAAATCTAGTACTGGATTTATTTTGGATCTTAAATGATGATAATTGTGCTGCAGTGCCCTAAGGTTTTCAATTTCCAGACAGTTTCTCCAACTTAGTCATTCCGTTTTTTTTTGAGGAGGTAGTACTTCACGGAAGAAACTTCAATGTTCGCTTAGATTTTTCTTTAACATGGCTTTGTAGTATGCAGCTCTACTTAGGGGTTCAATATTCCTTCAGTTTCTCCAAGAATACCAATTTTGTCGTTGTTGGCCTTCAAAACTATAGCTTTGGCCAAGTTGCCCCTGTACGTGTACAAACGGCATGATACTTTGGGTAACGTACTCCGCAGTAAGCCATAAGTGCCGCCATAGGCCAAAAGGATTGCTTTGAAATCCATATCTCAATCCGCGCCTACGACGACCGTATACATTTTGTTTGGCCAGATCTTTTTGCAAACAGTGGATATTTCATCATCGAGATTGGGCCTCATCTATTCCCACCACGATCCGCAGTCGTCTGCCAGAGTCGAATATTTGCTGCGGCTGGTACCGGGGTGGGATTTCTAATTTCGTTCGCATCGTGGGAACACCATCTCCTCATGGTATTCTTTTTGTCTCATGGGCTTAAATTATTTCCACTTTTTTGCTTGGCAAATTTGGCTCTTTTTAACCGCGGATCAGTTCCCTCTGTCTTGCCAAGAGAAACATAGGAACCGTCAAGATTACTTCGAATCCAACCGTATTGTTCTTTAGGGTTAACAGTATTTCAAGAAACATTTTGGGTAATTTAGACGAAAGTAATATGTTTTCCGTTTTTGTTAATTAAGGAGGCATAGAAATTTATTTAAAAAAATCATTCCTTCTGGTATTAATGTTGGAAAAGTTTGGTAATCTTGTTTACTTTAGTCTTTTAACACCAATATTTACTTGTTAGGATTGCCTTATTGGAATTCAGTGAATCCAATTAATTATCAAAAAATGTTCAGATGAAAAAGAGACTTAAAGAAGAATTGAGAAAAATTGTCAACAGAAAATAATTACCTCGAGAAAACTTAAACGATTTCTCGGCTTTGGGTATGAAAACTGCCGAGGAACTATATGAAAAGTTGGCCGTTCTCATATATTTGAAGAAAAAATTAAATGAGGTAGAGATCGATGTTCCAAGAATGCATTGCGGCAAATTGAAAAGATGGCCATTCGGTTTAATGCAAATTCCTCGGTCCCAGAAAGTAATCCGCACTGAAGAGGATATCAAATTACTCTGGGGTATCGAATACATTAAGGGTAGAATATCGAGATGCCCGTGCTACAACCATAGCGAGGTTTTAATCCCAGTTTACCAATAACCGATTTTGATAAAGAACGATAAGGACTTTATTTTATGCCCAAGGAAGTGAAAACTGTGAAAGTGGTGGTTCCGCAACACAATCTGTGGAACCAGTGCTAAAAAGTGTGAAAGTAGATTTGAATGATCGCTTTGGCATTTGTAAAACATCTCTTCAAATATATGGAAGACTACAATACGGGTGTTGTTCCCAGTTAAGTACATAGACAGTGAAGAAGTTCTGTTTCATTTATTACAAACATGGTTAAAACTGACTATAAAATTGGGAGGAAAAGAAGATATACGAAAACGATTTAATTGACTGTAATTGCCCGTAAATTTTGCGTAAAAAGTGGGAATTTAATCGCTGCTAATGTGAATTTAAATGAGGTATAGATTCATATTTTGCCACTCTTACTGCTATTTGTTAAAGTAGGTGTTTTAATAGAATTAATGGGGAAATTAATATATAGTACCTACTCCTATAAGGTAATTATAAGAGGATAATACATACGTGGCTATTAAGGGTGCCTCAAGAGGTTTGACTTATTTGGCAGAAGATACCCGCACTAGTGGTACAATTAAAATTGGCACATTACAATAATTGAAACCCCAAGCAAAGTCACCCATATGCACAATGAGCATAAAACGGTAGAAGTACAATTGTAAGGCGCTGCCAGACCAGGGGAGATTAATTGCGTTGCTTTCGGATGCCCGGACTCCGGCCATATCCGACCTGGTTTTTTTGTTAACCCGTGCCTTGTTGAAAATAAATATTGAGGTAGATTTGTCTGCCGGTGGCAACTGCATTTTGTCCCTGCTTTGGTAATAGTCGGTCTACCCAACGATAAATTTGTTTTTCGAAGGCTTTTTGCGGTTAAAAAAGAGACAAACCAGGTTCAACAAACAAAAAACACCCAACAAACAACCAACACACAACAAAAACACTTTTAACCAAACCAACCACTCAAACACAGCCACAAAAACCAAACAAAAACAAAACAAACTAAAACAACTGAACACACCAAAAACAATACAAACACCAAAACACACTTAAAAAATAAAAACAACACAACACCACTTTTATGGCCAGAAGGAAACCTAGGACCATGATTTATTATGAATCCCACATAAATTGGTTAAGAACACATTGTCCCATTTTGAGACTTATTTTGGACCGGACAGGTTATTTGGTTTCGCGAGAGTTGTCAAAATGTAATGAAGCAAAACCATCGGGGAAACAGTAAAGGAAGGTCTCAGCATTATACCAGAAACCCACCAAAGGAGAGATTGTTTAATAATGGTGGGGCTGGTAAGAATAATGGGAACGATTATTATCGAAATAAGAAGTTGTCAAGTAGCAAGGCCCACTTGCCTTTAGGCCTAGCAATTAGTAGCAGCACATACAACGCGAAGATTAATCATTATTGGGCCAAGCTCCCGGAACCAAGGTGCTCTAACGGATACATGACGACCAGTGGCAGGCAGCTTAGACAATGGTCATATATTTCGGATGCCCTTTATTTTATGATGAAAGCAAAATAGCATTAATGCCAATGGGCTTTTGCTATCCAGGGGAAGGGAAAGGGGGAGACCTTCCCCTAGACCGATGTGCCCTCTATGGCATAATGCATGCTGAGGCAAAATGCCCATTTGGAATTGATTATACTCATTGGTGCCTATGCGCAGAATTAATTATCTGGAGAGGGCACGAAAAAGAAATTTGACCGAAACGAGTGAAAGGCTATTTCGGAATTTTTACCTAAATACATTCCACTACCCCATCATCTCCTAGAAATAGGTTTTGGCAGACTAAAAATCCCTGGTTTTTACTGAGGGGTACCCTGCAGTTGGCAGGAAAGAGTCGCCCACTATAATTCATAATGGCTGATTTGCCTCTGATTTTTTTCAAAATATTATTCTAGCATGCTGTCCAATATCCTGCTCCCAAAAGTATTTTAACCTATATATGGACGTTGGTCCTAAAACCTTTTTTAGCGCCGTATCTTTAGATTAACTTTTGTGGACCATCAGCCTAGTAGGTTAGTTCATGGTAAGATTTGGGGAAAAAAAGGCGGAAGCCTAAGCTTCGCCTTTTTTATTTGCTGATATCAGTGTTTTAACACATGTTGGGATAGATTTTCACCTTTGATATGATCATTCATCAAAAAAATTTCGCAGATAAAAAGCATAATTATTTTTGTTATTTCTTCCACAAATACCAGCTATTTTTAAGTAATCCGCCATAGATAAGTAGGTTAAGTTTATGGTAAGATTTGGGACGAAAAGGGTGGAGGCTTCTCCACCCTTTTCTTTTCTGGAAATCAAAAAAGTCCGCTCATTAAAACTTTTTTAATGAGCGGACTTTTAATTCTACGTGGGATGGCTTAATTAAGTAACTTAAAAATTATAACTTGTCAATACAAAGGATATTATAATAGGTTTTTCCTTATTAACGTAACCCCTATTTATTCGCCTTAATAAGAAGCAGTCTACCTATCCCAATCAAACTACATTAAAAAATGCATTGATTGTAGTTCTGGTCTTTCTAATTCTGATAATTTAAAGGTATAGGCATGTTCCATACATCCAAGCCAAAATTGGAATCCTCGCAGCTGTTCCCGGCATATTGATTGGTCTTGGTTTTGGAGTAGAGCATATTTCCAACTTTTCTCTTTATGAACACATAGCCAACCAACCAGAACAAATCTTGTTGCTGCTGCTTAGCAAAAGCATCCTAAAGATTCGAAAGACCATATGCAGATTTTAATAGCTATCTGCAAGTTCCTCCAGAAGTTTTGTCCACCACCATTTGGCGCATTGAAACTTCCAAAACAAAGAATGGTTAAAGAACCCTCCTCCATTGTTTCTTTACAGCTGCCTTGGAACATGTCTAAGTTTGGCCATATATATCCAAGTGGGTTTTTTGCCAGGTCTGTTTCCTTCCATTAGCGTTTGTTTAAATTGGTAAGTTACCCGTTTGTGGGTGCTTGGTATGGTGTAATTTCCATAAGTTCTTGCATCAATTATGTGGTTCAAGCGGTCATACGCATATGGTAATTTAGGTTAATTCGAAAGCCATAATGTTATTGTTTTTATGTTAAAAAATTTGTTTCCCCAAATTACGGTTTTTAATGATATAATTCAGCTAATAAAATTGTTAAGAACTGTTTTAATATTGCTTATTTTTGCGTTAACTAAAATAACGTGCAGGGCAGGAACGCTCCTTACAAAATTATATAACGCCTTGCTGCTGGCTCCGGCAAAACTACACCGCTTGCAAAAAGAGTATTTTAAAAATAATCTTTCCACAGTTTAATAGAATTATCGTAGTATTTCTGGCCATTACGTTTTACCACAAAGGCGGTAAAATGAAATGAACAGCGAATTTTGGGAGTCCTTTTTTGCTTTTGGCAAACTGCCATGTAGTGTGAATCTCTCCAATGTTGTGGATTATCCAGGAATTAGGAATAGATTTAAGTACCTTAAAACATAGATCCAAGAGGTACTAAGAGATACTTCATAATTATGCTTTTTTTGATTTGTTTCTAACTATCGATAAGTTTCACCACGAGGTTTGATAAGGACTTTCGCAAAAAGATTAAAACTACCCACGAATTTTGAGGTAGTCCTGGAATAACGCAAATTACTGTTGGATGAGGCATTGCCAAACTGATCAATAAGCTGGCAACCGATACTCAATTAAACCAAGGTGTTGATCGATTTTTGGCATTGGAAAAAATCGACGGTGATAAAAGTTTGGGATATTGCTTTTGACTTGCAAAAATTAGGAACTTTATTATTTAATGAAAATCATAGCCTACACATTAAAAAACTTGAAGGACAAGGAATTGATGATTTCCTGGATCTGAAAAAGGATTTGGTTTTGCAAATTCATGGCTAGTGAAGCAAATTGGTAAATGGGCGACGGAAATCCTAAGGATTAATTGAAGAGAATAATCTGGAGTCAATAATTTTCAAATCGGGCTACTTTCCAAAATTTATTGCAAAAATTGCCGCTGGTGATTTAAATGTAGATTTTCACCGCGGTTGGAAACAAAATTTTGAAACAGAATTCCCTGTACCGCAAGGCCTGCCATGAAGACATCAAAATTTATTTTTGGACGGCTCCATCCAAGGTTGATTGGTCTTGCTTTTAATGAAATAAAAGTGAACCACACATTGGTTTTAATCACTACTCAAAAATTGGATATAAACAACATATTCCCTCTAACGGTTTTGAGCGCTATACAAAAATGAAATAAGAATCTTGAAAAGGTTACCGGTGACTTTTGGCTATTTCCTCGTTAATAAGTAAATATCGAAAGAGATTAAGGATAGCCTGCCCCTTTTATTATGAACGAATTGGAGAAAAATACCGTCATTATTTTGTGGATGAAGTTTTCAGGATACCTCGCGACATGCAATGGAAATTAACTAATACGTTTATTGGTAATGCATTGGAAAGTGTGGATGATTCAAGGTAAAATAGGTTCTTTACTTTTGTGGGTGATGCCAAACAGGCTATATAACCGGTGGGAGAGGCGGAAAGGCGGAACAGTTTTTTAAACCTTATCACACCTAAAGGAAATCCTTGTAATTTCCACCAAAACGGCAAATCTTCCTGGCAATTATCGAAGTCCCTGAGGAAGTGATAAATTTTAATAACGATTTTTTCACAGTCACCAGCCCTTTCTGGAGAACAGGTTTATAACCAAAATTAAATTTGTGGAGGGCAATAGCTCAACACTAACATATAGCAAAAAGGTGGTTTGGTACAGCTTTCATTTATAGACGTGGAGGAATCCCAGGACGAGGACGAGGAATAACTGTAAAATCAGTAAATGAACATGCTTTGAAGGAGGTTTTGGAAAAGAACTATTTCCTAAGCGGATATATGCATCCTTACGTAAGAAAAAACATGTATTTTGTTGGCAGATTTTCTTAATGCAAGCATAAATCCCCATTATTTCCTCGGAAACGGCTTTTGTTAAACAGTAACCAAGGTAGGTTCTTGTTAATTTATTGCATTTTAAGTCTACAGTCCAATCGAAATGGAGAGATGTTATTGAATATTGAAGCTTTTTTATCCGAAGAACCACATGGAAAACAGGCATCATTTTATTAATAGCAATATTGAATAAGGTAGCCGAGTTGTTTTGATTAAGTATATGGGTTTTAAATGTGAAAATTCTTGGACAATCCTCAGTCTTATGACGGTTTTGGAATTATGCTAGTTAAAAATTTGGATTGGCAGACACTTCGGATGCCTATTATAACTATTTTTTGGAATGGTTGTTTGGAAGTGGGAACAAAAAAGGTACAATACGCAAGTCTTTTGGGCACATTGGGAGAAGAAAAAGGAAAGTTTAAGATAACAGCACCGGAAATGGTAGATGCGCCGTTCAACATTATGACCGTGCATGAAATCCAAGGGTTTGAATTTCCAATTGTAATCTTTCCTTTTGGGCAATACTAACATATATGAAGAAAGGGATGCAAAATTTGGCTGCCTGTAAACCCTGTTCCTTTAATGGTTTGAGGAGATTCCTGATAAATAAAAACAGGAAGTTTTATTACTTAGGTACAGAAGCGGGAAAAGCCCTTTTACTATGAGGAACGCATAAATTGGAGCTGATGCTTATATCTATTGTATGTAGCAATGACTAGGCGCCCTGTAAAGGGGCTTTATGTAATTTCAAAGAAAGACTTTACCCAAAGGGAGAGCACAAAACCTAATTAATTACTTCCGGATTGTTTATTCACTATTTAAAGTAACAAGCTATTTGGGGAGGAGACCAAGACTTGTCTATCAGTTTGGAAATCTTGAAATTCAGGATGAACCTGGCAATCACAGGTGAAACATCAGGAAAAAAATATCTCCATCTTCACTTTTAAGGAGCGGCCCGGAGTTTAGGATTCTGACCAGGTCTGGTTGCCCTTGGATACGGAAAGTGGGGGAAATGCTTAGTAAGGGGAATTTATTGCTTTTTGTTATGGGGCTAATAGAGACTGTTGAGGGACATAGATAAGGCTGTTGATTGGGCTTATTAGGGAATGGGGACTTTCTCAGGAAGGTAGCGCTGGGGATGAGAACAAGATAAAGAGAACCATTGCAACCAATCCAAGCTAAATAGCTAACTTTGAATAAAGGAAACCTTATAAAGAACGACACAGGACATTCTAACCAGAGTTGGAAAAGTACTTCGTCCGGACAGCAATAGTAATAACGGATTAACAGCGCTACCGATAATAGATTATAAGACGGTTAAACGGAATCCTTCCTACGCACGAACAATTATTCTATGGCAGATGCCTGGTAGCGATGGGTATATGAAATTGAAAATAAAATTCCTTGTTTAGCATTAATGAGGAAATTACTTTTGGACTTTATAATAAGAGGTCTTATATTATTTTATAGAAGGAAATTTTCCCGCTATTTCTTCGCAGATTCGCGACCTGGGTGTAAAAGTTGGTGTGTTAAAATGGGTAATATCTAGCTGCAAAAGGGTTGTTTATGTCATAGTATTCTATGCTCAGTCGTACCTCAATGGAAAAGCAGGAATTTGCGTACAACCGCCAAATTTCCATGGATATTGAGCATGGATTGGGCAATAACAGCATTACATGAGGTGTGGCACAACATTGAATACGTTTAAATGCGTCTTCTTTTTTTCGCATGAAATACGTTAAAAAATTAAGAACCAAATGATCTTGGTTATAATTTTTTAAAACTACATTGCAGCTAATAAACTTAAAACTTAAAAATTTTGAAGATGAAAACATCTTAGCAATTATTGGTTTGTTTGCCCTACTTAATTGTAGGTTTTTTACAACGTACAGGCAAGACGAGATAACCCTTGCAAGTAAGTTTCGGAGCTAAGCAATTTGACGTTTAGCCTAACGGAGATGTGAGCACTTTTTTGGGAATGAATTCTTCTAATGCAACAGACCATTGGAACATCTTACCATCTATTTCTTATGGTGGAGTATCCCTATAGTATGTGGGTAGTGGGTTCTCATTGAGCAAGAGGTTCTTTTGAACCGTATTGACCAAATTGGGAGATTGTTAGTTGTAGACGATTTGTCTCCATATGGTCTTCGATGGTACAATAAAATATAATTTCTTAAAAGTACAGTAATCGATCCATCATTGAATTGGTGGTGGTTTTATAACTTGATAGACGAAGTTGGGTGCTGGTACCGTTAAATGGTGGTATTTGGACCTCTAACTTTGGTTCAAACAGAGAAACATCGGTTTAAGCCTACAGACGTTCTACAAAGCATGCTTTTTGAAGATTATTTAGCTAGCATTTCCAACATATGGCCGTATAGCCATCAATTTGGTGGTAACGACACAGATGGTGACGGATTACAGACGACAAAGATGATTGCTTGTCCAGAGGTTGCTGGTTTAGAGAATTTCACGGATGTCCAGATGCAGCGGTGATGGTCTCGGGAGGAGCAAAGATGCTTGTCCTAAGGAAGCTGGTTCAAAAAGAAATTGACGGTTGTTCCAGTGCATGACGGTGATGTATTGTATAAAGATGATTGCTTGTCCTATACGAAGCTGGTATTGCTTGCTTTAGCTGGTTTGTCCAGATGCAGACGGTGGGAACGTGTTGCTGATAAAGATGATGCTTGTCCTATACGAGCTGGTCCTGCAGCTAATCCAAGGATGTCTTTATAAAGATAAAGAATGGTGAGGTTGTTTGGATAAAAGATGATA
>Ga0163217_1114640_pt1 | contig 17217 bp, 9 predicted proteins | sample SynspAceP_FD_185933 | JGI IMG/M metagenome (GOLD analysis project Ga0163217, IMG submission 185933) | Saline lake microbial communities from Ace Lake in Antarctica - Synechococcus sp. Ace-P (PacBio error correction) | ecosystem: Environmental > Aquatic > Non-marine Saline and Alkaline > Saline ...
CAGCGAAATAGGTAATATCTTGTTCTAGTTCATTTGCTGGGCACGAATTTTTGTTCGAGTCAGAGACAGTAAGGAATGCATACAGGTATGATGAGCGTGTCAAGCGATGTTGGTGCCGGTGCTTAAGAAACCAAGTGGTCAGGAAAAAGTAAGTGCTGCGCTCTCTTCGAGTTTTGCAGTCTATTGGGGCAATTCGCTAAAAGCGAAGCAGTATTAGCCAAAAGGAAAGATAAAAAGAGCCTTAATTCCTGCATCTGCTGTTGTCGCTTAAATTTTAGATTTTGAGTGAAATTTCGTGTAAATTAATTTTATTGCCCTCATGGTACGATCCAAAAACAAAAACAATTTCTTTTCTGAACTTTAGTTTTATTAAGCCCTTTCTTATTTGGCGGGTAATATCAAACGAAACGATGATGCCAGCTTTTTCGAATGAAAAAATCGTTCTATGAATGCAGTCATTGGGGCAAAGATCTGGAAACATAGGTTCAAAGCTCGTGAAAAGGCTAATTTAACGCTTGCCGTGACGCTCTGGTAGGTAGTACATCAAAGAGAATATGGCCTGACGTAGAAGTGATGCTATACCCGAAAAGATGAATAGTTTTCCAACTTTTGAAAGAGCGTCCAACAATCGCAAATTAATAAAGCCGATCATATTTGTCTCCATTCATTCGCAATTCGCAACGAACAAATCTGCTTTTTGGTACGGAAACTTGGGTGAGTACAAGATATTTGGACGCCAATTTTGATATCATGAAAACGTAAAAACTCTGTGAATTTTGCTAGGGATATTATGAAGAAAACTAGAAGGCTTTGACCATAAACATCACCGAATCGTAATGATGTTCAAATTTGATTTGTCAAAGGCCTCAATTTGAAAACTCAGTTTCTCTGCAAGATCAGATTAAGAAACTCAATTTAGAGAAACTCGAGTAGGTAGAAAAAGTAGGGGTGTTTAAGCAGGGCCATTTTTACGCTGTTAGAGGACACCTTTAATGCCTTCTGTTTTAGTAGAATTGGGATCTGTCTACCCGAGGAGGAGCGATTCTTATGAGTGAAGCTTGGGAAAGAATACATGGCTTCTGCTATTTATCGCTCAATCAAAAGATTATAAAGACGCAAATAGAGAAAAATTAATTTCCAAATACTTTAAAATCAATTGCCTTTTTCCCTCGAAGAGGCAAATTTTGTACTCCATAATTCTAAAACTCTTTCTGAAAAAGCAACAGTTTGAATACTTATAAACCCAAATTAATACAATGAATACCAAATTCCTTCACCAATCCGGTACAAACCATGGGAGCAATTACTCGAGAAGCTTCATATCAAAAACTGAAACTGTCAAGTTGGGGGGAGGCCGTCTAGAATCGCTAAAAGAAAGAAAAAGGGAAACTAACCGCTCGCGAGCGAATTGACTCTAATTGATCGACTCAGAATTTTAGAAGTTGGTGCTTTTGCTGCTGACGGAATGTATGAAGAGGAGGGAGGATGTCCTTCCTGCGGAGTGATCACAGGCATTGAATATGTTCAAAATCGCAATGTTGTATCATAGTCGCAATGACGCGACTGTGAAAGCTGGAGCTGTTTCAATGACTGCAAGAAGAATACGGGCGCAAGAGATTGGATGAGGAGAATCATCTTCCAATTAATTTTATTTGGTAACAGCGGGGAAGTTTTTTTCTGCCCAATGCAAAATTGAATTCTTCTCCTGACAAAGAGCAATTTTCGGAAGACAATTCCGAACAATGCGAAGATGTCGGCTATGGAAATTGTGCCAAATTGCCGCGATTATGGGAAAGCTGCGTTGCCGGAGGAGCATACCTTCCGATTATGTCTGATGAGGCAATGATGCGTGACGCACGGGTTCTATTTCTGGCAGGTTCCTCTCTGTCCAAAGCAGCCATAGGAGAAAGCTCGTAACGAAACACTTGGCGTGCCACTACCCATTGGTGAAATCTTGGAGTCACGGACAATAATACGATCAGATTAGGATTGCTTGAATGCAATCAGTAAAGATTTTTTGATAAACTCGGACACAACCCAACTGCAGGTTTTGATCGTGCGGGTCTAAAGAACGCAGTTATTAACTGCCTGAAAGACTTGCAATCGAAATTTTTTCCAATGGGCGAGTGGGAAGCCTAATGATATGAATGAGGTGATTTATGGGTTGGTAGATGGTGATGAGCTCGAGGAGTATAAAAAGGATTATGGCAAAACCATAGATCTGTGGACTGTAGAATTGACGATGGCTGTGGGAATATCGCCCATCAGCGGAAAATCGAAGCACTAGCTCAAGGAGAAATGCAAATGGGGCGTGATAATATTCTGATTCTGCAGACAAATCAGCCTCGATTCATTATGATTGCAATCAGCGAAAAATTCCACTGGTTTTCCTTCAGGAATGTCAAGTGGTCATGGTAGGAAGTAAGCAGAGCCATGGCGGAATCATAAGGATGGACGAAATGGTCCAAATGCATGGCGAATTCGGTAGTACCAAAATTCACGTTTACTTCTAGGATATTCGTATGGAGCGGTAATTATGCATGGTGGTGGAAAGCCTATGATCCGAGATTGATTTATGCTTGGCCAACTGCCTCAATGGCGGTAATGTCTGGGTGCTCGGCTGCCAAAGACCTACTCCAAGATCAAAGTAGCCTCCTTAAAAATGAAAGGGAAAGTCCATCTCGCCTGAGCGAGAAGGAGCTTCCTGATGAAATCACGGCGAAATATAATGAGGAATTGAGCCCATACTATGCGGCATCGAGCTTGGGTCGATGGAGTAATCGATGCCTCGAGAAACTAGAAAGGATCAAGTATGGGAATCGAAGCGCTAATCATGCACCGATTACGAACGGATTTAATGTGGGGGTGATCAGACTAGGCATTTTATGTAATTATTATTCGACAAATCGAGAAATTTTAACGATTTGTTTATGAGTGAACTGACTTCCACGACATTAAAGTGCTTGGGTCTCCTTGCTGGAAATGATTCGGGATTCAAGGTTAGGTATCATTCGCGTCGGATCTCGCTTTGGGGTTACAGATATTATCCCTTTTTGGAGAACAAAGTGGAGGACAGTTTCAATCCAGATTTCCAAAAAGAGATCGAAGATTGGTCCTGATCTCCATTTCGCTTCTTTAAGTTGAGACTGAGCGATTGGAAAAAAGTTCAGAAGATCGAGATTTGATTCACTGGGCTTTGGATTATTAACACTATTCAGTACCTCAGATAGTTGAGTTTGAGTAAGCTCAATGCAGAAATGCATCAGATTACTTTGAGGTTTGGAACTGCGTTTTTCCAAATGGAATCTACAGCCCTTGATCAGATCCCGAATTATTTAATAATGTGTTAATTCACACACTTCGGTTTCTCAGCAATACAAAGAACTTTCATTCGCGGCAAATAGCAATGCCTTTCTTCGGTTTGGATTCTAAGCGTGGCAAATCCCTTAACGCTTTGTTCTATTTTATTTGCTAGTAGCCGAAAGCTGGCCTTTGCCATATATGGAGTCAATTTGCCCAATCTTTTTGTACTGAACTTACAATCTGCAGATGTGGAATTTTTACGTCATGCTTTTAATAAAGGCTTGATATTTAGCAGGAAAAGATGTTGAACTATACCTAAGAGCAATCTGAAAATAGAACCCAAGACGGGAGTTTATAGCCTTGGTTCTCATTAGCATTTAATTCAGCGGATGATTTCGAAATTCTAGGACATATCTTTTTGAGAAGCTAGGAGAATATAGATAAGCGGAAAGATAATTCGTAATTTAATTGAGCTTTTGGGAAGATTATAGAAAGTCCCGAATGTTGCAACCGTTCTCTTACTTGAGATGGAGAGGGAGTTTTCTCTCGTAGCACTTGATTGAATGGCCCGCCTCTAAAAAAGATCTGCACACCTGGATTCTGCTGAGGATTAATTGATCAATTGCACTTGTATTTCAACTTACAAGTCCATTAGCGTCCAGGTGCCCCAAATGATCAGCTTCGGGAATTTTTCGAGATTTTGAAAGAGTTTGACTAATTCCTGCTTTTGAATAGATCAAAATAGGACGTTATTAATTCCACTTGTCATCTAAACTTTCGAAGTGCTGCTGACAGCCTGGAGAATTATCAAAGATTCAGGATTGATGAGAATGGAAGTTCTTCCCTGGTTTTTTGGAAGTTTTCAAACGGCAGTGCCTTTACCCGTTGTTCGATGACATTCCTGCAAAGGACAAATTCATGGGAATAGATAAAATAATGACTAGCCCTATTGACCGAGTGGCTTTTAAGAGACTAACCCTGTACAGTTTCCCTCGTTTTACCGCATCGATTAGAGAAATGTCCCGTGATGGATTGGAGCAAAACTGGTCAGAAGTCCAGAAATAGCAGTGAAGACTAAGAATGGTAAGTTTTTTCATAATTACCGAATAGGTATAATCAGCACGGTGTTTAATTCTCTACCACAGCTTTGACTTGGTAGTGGTGATCTGCAAGTCCGTTCATGGATTTTTCCTTGATAATAGGAGCATGCCTTACTCAAAAAGGTCAGCAGAATAGTTTTCCTCGAAAGGAAATCCTTTTTTCCCCTGGCAATTTGGAAAATAAGATTCCTTGCAGACCAGCGCCATCGTGTATGGATCAGGATCTTTTTCCAGAAAATCGTAATGAGTGCGTATCAAGAAAGGCGATCCAATATGTGTAGGATTTTGTTCTCGGGAATGAAATCCATATTCTATGTCCAACAGGATTTACCAGATGATAAATGTGCTGCAACGAACTAGGGTATGCGTCAAGGGAAATATATCCAATTCCCATCATGGATTGAGATTTGCCATGCTCATCTTGAAAAGCAGGGTTAGGGAATATTCAGGAGTTTCTAAGGCGGCGTGCCATTGCCTAGTCCGACAACACTTGCCCATTCTTTTCTCTGTCTCGGCATGTGAGATATTTGCAAAGACCAATTTCTCCCTAAAACTCAAGAAATATCAAGAATCAATGATGTTCATGTGGAATTCAATTATCTTGAATGGCTAAGGCCGAGTAAGAAATCAATTTTTTTTCCTAATTTTTTGTTTGCAGTCAGCCAAAGGGCAATAGATTCTCAGAGCAAGTATAATGGAAAAATTGAAAGTTTTGATAATTACCAAACTGCTCACCGACAGTATAATGATTGATTATGCCTGACAGAAAGGGAGTTGAACCGCAGTTTTTGTTTATTAGCGGTTCGGGAGCGAGTTGGTATGGTGGTAGATGGGACCTTGCCTCCCCAAGGATAGCAAACTCATCGCAACTCTAATTCAGTTTATGGCGTCAAGTAATCATTCCCGAAATTGGTTATTTTCGGTACCATAATTTCGAGGCAATTCATTCGGTAATTGATCTGAATGATAATAAAGAAATTTGGTCCTCTGAGAAATTACCGATGGAAGGCCATATTTGATATCAAGGTAGTAGGGAAGAGGCTTTAATTCGGAGCCCTGACGGAGTGTTAAACTGTCGTCTGATAGTGAGCCTTCGAGGATCAAGAAAGCATAACATCAACCTTAAGTTCGAAAAGCATTTCGTAGTGATGGAGCTGTACACCGATGATAAGTAAAAAACTACCTGGCCTAAGATGAGCGATCATAGCATAAGATTTCTCCGATTTGGCAAAATGAATTTCAGCCCTGCTAACCTTGTTGGCCTACGAATTTCGTCCTTGCTTTGAGTATTCGCCGGATGAAATGTAACCCTTGGCAAGTGGGGTCAAAGAGATGTCAATTTACTAAATTTTGGGATTCTACTAATTTCACCTTGGTGAGTCGATTGTAGCCCATTTGTAATGCTATATAATTATTTTATCTTCATGAAGATGGAAATACTGCTAGTCAACCTGCTCAATGGATAAATCCTTAAATTTGGGGATCGGCAGACGAAAGGCTTCTGAAAGTCCAAATTGACAAAGCAAGAAAAAGCCGGGCAATGGCACTCCACAATAAACGTGGTCCTGGAGTACTTATAATGGAAATATACTTCCGTTTCGACGATCGCACATATCTTATTTGGCAAATACAAGTAAACAACGCATGAAGACACCCTAAGCCATTCGGCAAAAAACATCTCGAAACAGGATTTAGAGGTTTGAGAAAAAAGAAGTCAGCGGCATTTTTAGACGAAGTCAGCGAAGTAGTTGACGCGCTCCATAAGAGAATATGGAACCATCAAAATAAATTGAGCATACGGAAGCTGAAGCAAGCGACTGAAGATGTGGAGATTCACTTTTTCCGAACGCTCAAAACGGCTGAAGAGCCAGGTGCCGCAATTATCGAAGAAATGCAAATGACAGCAGCTGATTTGATTAAATTTTCAGAAAGCAAATGAGAACGGCTGAGCATGCTACTTTCAATGCAATAAATTGCTGTCCCGATTGCGAGAAGACAAGGCAGAGCAAGATGCTGCCACTTGATCATGCCGCAGAATTGAAAGCTAAGGAGACTATTGTCGAGCTAGAAGAGAGTATGCAGGGCTTTCGTAAGGTCATATGAAGGTTTAGTAGAGCAGCGGAAGTAATGGCAAAAGCTTGAAGCGAATCGCTCAGGATGCTTAAAATCAGATTGATTTTGTCAGATGCTCATAATTCAAAACGATGCCAAAGGCTCATCAGCGAGCTATTGAGGAACTGAGTAGATCACAAGCATATTACCTTTTGCTAATATTTCAAGTTTGGATCAACTGCTCCCCGAGTTCAAGGAAGAATATGTGCTGAGCCTGGTAAGAAGGCGGGATCTATGTAGAAATGGAAACTATAGGAAGAAGAGATCGAACTGAAAATCACGCGACGAATCCCCGGATTCGGAAATGGAAGTGGATGTTGAGGGAAGAGGTTTCTAGAAAAGATGGAGATTTGAAGTTGTTCTAAAGAGGAGGAAGAGGCTCAAGACTGAAAAGAGGAATTGCCTGAATCAATCTAAAACGCGGTCACGACCAGCTACAGGAAGAGCGAGCAAAAAAAGGAAAGATCCTAAAAATCAATCGGGATCATTTTTTGACCAATTTTGATTAATGGGAAAAGTTACGCTGGAAGGAATAGAGTTTCAATGCCTATCATGGAGCAATAATCCAAGGAGTCAATTCTCGATCGTCACGGTGATTTTGGAGTTTAGATACTGATTTCCAAAACTGCAATGGAGTCGGCATGCGCTGAAAGACACGGTTGATTATGCGAAGCTTTAACAATTGATCAAATCACGGATGATGTAAGAGTGAAAGCTTTTGGAGCATTTGGGACATGTATTGTTCAGATATTAAATTCTGGCTTTTCCCGAAACTCAAAAAAGTTAAAAATTACACTCAAAAAGCATAAATCCGGCACTGGAGGAATTGGTTAAGTACTCTCCGTAACCGTTTTTATCCGGAAGATTACCAATTAAGCTAGAAATGTATTCAAAGGCAGAAGCCAGCCATAAGAAAGGAGTTTTGGATCAAATTTGGGCAATACATGAAACCAGTCCCGGTGCTCTGGTCGATGTTGCCCGATTATAAAACGGGGATTAGAAACATCTATGTTCGAATGAAAAAACCGAGCGAGGATTGTTTCTAATTGGGATGAAGATTTTCCATGCGATGAAGAGCTTCAGGAATTGTATTTTGAATCAATTTTCTCCATTGAAAAAATTGCTTACATGCGTGGGGAAGAATGGGAAACTGGAAACTTTTGTCAACCATGAATTTGGTCAAGCCAGTCAAAGCAGGATCGAAAAAAGTATTAAAGAGGTAGATGTCATGAATGAGGAGAATTGGCACAAGCGATACATCACTTTTTAAACCAAACCCAGAATTATCCGGGATGGATGATTTTTTGGGATCAGGTGAAAGCGGGATTTGGAAGCATTAGAATTTCACTTTGCGATAACGTTAATTTCCTCAATAGTCCCGCTCCATTTTTTCAGTCAATCGCGATATGCAAATTTTAATTTCATCGCCGTTCTGATCATGGTCAATCCGCCTATAACAGACAGTATCATTCACTACTTCTACCAATCGATAATGTGGTCACTTTTCCTTTCTTCCAACACCAGAAAGATCGCGATGAGTGTTTTGAGCTCATATTGTAAAAGGTGTCCCCACCTTCTTTGCACGATGTTTCATGAATTCCGAAAAAACCAAAATTTTTCCTTCTGACCACAATTCGGAACGTTCCCACATGTGACCATCTACTTCAGGCCTCCACACTTCCTCACAGGTGCCGCCAAAAGCTCACCTTCCCAGTACCACGCTCCCAATCCAGAGAATTCCAAGTCTCCTTTACCAGCCGTCTGTCCTGCTTCCAGAAATTTCACTTGTGGCTAAGGCTTAATTGTGGATAGTAAGAGGAAAGGGAAAAAGAGGAGAAGGGATCGCATGAAAGCATTTGGGTTTTGCTTGGACATACACAATAGATGATTATTTATTGATCAATGGCACTTTGGAATGGCTGGGTTAATTAAGTGAAGCTGGATACTTTTTCTCATTAATGGTCTATGATGATGATCCATCCTGGAAAACTTAGTAAAACCACAAAATATTCCTTTCAGAAGTTTGTTTTTGACCAAATAAGCCACTCAAAATCGAAACAAAACATCTTTGTGCCCGTTTGAACATGGGCGATTAAATTGGACTACAGAATAATAATAAATAAACATCGGTTAAAAAACCCTACTTTTAGTGTCTAATATTAAAAATTCATCCCATAAAAAAAAATAAGCACTGAAAAACCCCTCAGCCCAAAAAAACAATACCTGATTATCCGGAACTACGCTATGTGGTGTACTCGGAATCAATAGGCACTACGCCGATGTTCAGCATTTTGAGTGGAAAATAATTATATCCTCCTGCTGATCGGGTTTTGTTTGTGCTGGCATTAGGGACTACTTTTAAAGAGATATACACAGGTATTTGCCTTACCAACTCATTTGTTTCCTATGTATTTGTAGCTGTTAATTATTGTTAGCCTATTATCAACAATGAATATCGTTAAGGAATTAATCTTAGTTCCTGGATCGTGTCGCTTAGGAAGGTCAGGATTAATAAAAGTAAGCCTCTTGCTTCATCACCCTCAACAGAAATCGATGAGGCATCCCCATGAGAAACATGTAATGACGTTTTTTTCGATAAGCACCGGGATCCCATCGATCTCAAAATGTTGGTTCTTTCAGGTTTGGGGTTTTGGTCAAAGCCAAGTGAATTAAGACATTCCCCCAAGCCCCCACTTTCTACACCCACCCGAAGATGATAATCGGCAGGAAATATTTTATGGTCATGACTGTTTTTTATCTCTGACTCAGCTTTTTGGGAGTGATTTTTTAATAGGAGTAATCATGGTTGGAGAATTAATCCAAAAAGGATTTGGTTCGTTTAGCAACTCAATTCTATACTTACAAACTATTCTTGATGCGATTAATATCGCAAATTCGAGGGTAAAAATTAACTGATGGAATACTCTTGCTGATTTACTTGAAAATCTTGCTTCCGGCAGGAATTGTACTTTAGCGGGATGTTAATTCTGGTCCGTGGTATCATTTCCTTTCCAAGAGCGAGAGAAGAGATTGTCCGAGTTAAAAACTAAATACGGAAGTAATCCTCCCTATCCCGCCTTCAAGCTGCAAGCGACTTTGCCTTTCCTTGAGCGCAAATCACGCCAAATATTTAGTGAGGCGGTAAATCCTACGGCCTATACTCAAACGAATTGTATAGCCACCTTTGAATGAGGTCGTCGAGGAATTATCATAATTTTTCTCAGAAGTTTATTTCTCCGAGGAAACTGTGGGAAGCCAAGCCAAGCGCGGAGTAGAGAGGTGACGACGATTATCAACTTGAGCAGACAATCGATCGATGGTGAGGCAAAAGGAATAGATCTTGCCAAGGCGATTTTGGCTACTTTCCGCTAGACCGGCAGAATGATACAGAGTAGGCTATGCGCCTAAAAGGTGAAGAGCTGAAATTAATCTCTATTTTTAGTTAATGGAAAACGCCTGACCCGGCTAAACTTCTAGAAAAAGCAAAATCACTATTTTGGAAGCAAGTAAGAAGCACTCTCCAGACAGGAGGAAAAAGTGCGAGAGCTCTGGGTAATGTTGGAAAAAAAAATAAGTCAAGCGGGTCAAAATCATATGTTGCAGGCGATTGATTGAAGCCGGTTTCGATTTTTATTCAGGAGGTCAATACACTTTAATGGCAGCCACAAGCTCTTGGGGAGCACACTCTGGACTTGATTAACTTGGACTGGTTTTATTTTGTTTCTTCCTGTTTGAATATTATCTGAATTTTCTTGGGTTTTTTGGTTTGCGGATGATTTTTCTGTCGTCTTGGCGATATATGCAAGGTAAAAGAAGAAGTAAGGCGATTTTTTTGGATTGGAAAGACTCCAATCAGAAGTAAGGAACTGTTGTCCTGAAATAACGAATTAAAATGCTAGACCCAATCTAGGTTTAAAACTAATTTACACCTGAATTGATCGTATAAACCCAACCTATCAAGCTTATCGGGAAATGTCGATGAACTTTTTAGCCGAAAAACAAACACAGGTTCCATTCACACTGAGATACCTTCGACTATACTCGATGAATGTTAAGGCGGATGAATCGCTGATAAACACAGCTAAAAGTTCATCAACGAACTCCGAAAAGTAATCCAATCAATTGGATCTACCAACAGATTTGGTTTAGTAAAGTTAACAGAGGCTTGGTGTGGGGATGCAGCTCAAAATATTCCATTTTTAGTTAAAGCTTGCAGAGTTTGAATCCTAAAATTTGAACTCAGATTAATTTGAGAGATTGAAGAATCCAGAGTTGATGGTGAATACTGACCGAAGGGGCGAGATCAATTCAAAGTTGAATCATCCTAAGTGAAGACTTAGAATCAGGTGATGGGTACTTGGGGGCCAAGGCCGAAATTTCTTCAAGATCGGTTTAAAAGCCTACAAGCTAGATACACTGGGGTTTCTCTCAAGAATTTTCCGAAGGAACACATCTTTGGTATGCTAAAGACAAAAATTGAATCGTTAGAGAGAGAATTAATGGAATTGTTTACGTCTATTTTTCTACTTTGAAAAATCGCTATTCTAACCGGAACATCTGACTGTTGGTATGCAGCTACTGCATCAATTTGATTACAAAATCCCAACTATGGAACCATGTCTTGAGTGTAGGGAGGCGTAAGTTGTCCCTAAAGCATGGAAAAGCTGATCCAAACCTGGGATATGAATATATATATACTGGGATCGTCGATTCGAACTATCGATCAAGACTCTAGGAGGTGAAAAATCATGGGTCCCGAGTGGCTATTAAAGAGAAGACGGCAGAATTCATGGCTTTTCTGCATTAGGTACTACCATCAAACAAGCGGTTTCAAAAGAAATTTTATTGCCTTGATCATGGGATGGTTTTACAATATGCGTATTGCGCCAAAAAGCTGGAGCTAAGAAGTTTTGAACGGTATCTGCCTTTGGGTGCCGAGCGACTCGAAGATTTTCTACAACGAAGTAAAGGAAGCTTTGAAGAAGGACTGGAAGAAAGTAGGATTTGAATACACTGGATTTTTTCAGACCCTTCGGCTTTTATTGGGAATAGGTCTCATCTAGACTAGGAGGAGGAATTTGCCAATTGATCACCAGCCGCTGATTTGCTGAAGCTTTGAAAAATAGCGTCCAATTAATGATTATCAGGTTGGCGAAATCTATGGTTATCAGAGGCGCTGGAAGTACTCTCCGCAGTAGAAATAGTCGAATAGGGGCAATGCAAGACCTAAGAAATGATTGTAAGTGATCCAACGAGTTGCTGAAAACGCTTCAGTGTGAATTGAAGGTAAAGTCAAATCTGAAATTGGTGTATGGTTGTTTTAATCCTAGTAGGGATACGAGAAGCAAGATTTAGAAGAGGATATTTCTTGGCTTCCAAAAAAATCGCTAACCTTGAAATCTTTCCTGATGAAAATCAAGTCATGAGATAAAAGGTGTTCATGTGACGTGGCTGGCGAGGGTTTTATTGATTTCTCAGTTTTACGCTCACTGCAGCACAAAAGGAAACCGTCCTCATAATTAAGGCTGCGAGACCTGAGGTTGCCATTCCTGTTAATGAGAAATTTCATTCCATAAATTTTAGAATCTGAACTGGGGAAACAATCGGTACAGGAGAATCGTGCAGATATGAAAGTAGCGGCTAGCAATAATGGCCCGGTGACGATTCTGATTGACGTAAGGATACGGAAATAAAATTTTGACTCAAGTTGAAGTTTAATTTGACTTAACAACTATCCTTGTTCGATTTCCTCATTCTAATATCATCACGCTCATGTGAATCTTCAATGGCACTCCTAGTTTTGATCAACTTTCGTTTGATTGGAAGAAGGACCATGGGCAATTGGTTGCTGATTCCCGGGAGCTTTGCTGACTGCTTTTTTGGAGACTGTAAGAGGTAATTCAATTGTGTCTTCCGGTAGTATAACAAAGACCTTTCGCAGCCGACTATTAGCTAAATGCAAGAAGAGGCAACATTCAAACAGTCACCGAGATTTGATTTCCTACGTGTCAGAAGTATGAATTCCCGCAATAATCACTTAAAACTTTTATTCCAGCAGCGGATTCAACTCCTTCCGAATCCGAGGAAAGCCGCCACTGTGCGAGAATTACCTAAATGAGGTTGAGACCGCTCAAATCGAAGGGCCATGGACGCTAGATTCTGTTTTAACTTACTTCGATTGGAACATTTGCTGGTATAAGGCAAATCATCAAACTTTCAACGGAAGAGACTAGAAGGGCTTGCCCTTGCGCTGGGGCTGTTGCGTCAGCCAACAATCTAATCTGATTTGGATGCAAGCCGAATGATCGGAATTGGATGTACAAGCCGAGCCGACGTTTGGAGGATTATTGAAAGTCATCATCGCCGCTTGGAGTCCGAATGTGTTGATCAAGCAACTCGGCAGATGAAAATCCCGAAGGAATCACCACATCGCTAAAATTGGATAGACTGCTGCGAATTCCAGATAAATCTGGCTAAAAAGAATATCATAGCTTGGGGAGTTCAGCCTGAAGTAAATACGAAATTCATGGGAAATTGGGGATGAGTTTGATGGCTTGCTTCCAATAGTCGGTTTCTCAGCGGGAATTTATTATCAAGCTGAAAATGTCACCATCAATAGGGGATAAAACATTCTCGATCGACTCCAGTTTGGGAAGTGAAAACCCGGATCACGCTGGCTGCTCAAAGGCCCTGAATGGCTGGGAAATCCACGCTTCTCAGTTTTGCTGATCGGAGTAAAAACCCGCAAGCTATCAAGAATTCTGGGCCTATTTGAAGTCGAAAAGCCGCGGGACAGGGCGAATGAGCATCTGGGAGGTAAAAAGGGGCCGACGGTTTTTTGTGCACCGAAACTCAGCCGTTATTTTTCCAGCAATCAAGACTTGTCGGAAAAAGTCATCCTTTGGGTCTTTTCGTACCATGGGTTTATTCAAAAAAGTGACTGAAGTGCAAGAAGCTTTGGCTATCCAAAATGGATGAATATTATTTGACCTAGAAGTGCGCCCTCGCTGAGCTTCGATTCTAAGACTTTTCGCTGGAAAACCCAACGCTGGGCTTACTTGCCCGGGTGCGCTGATCAAGCAACCCGAGCTGCTGATTCTGGAACGAAGCTCGCAAGGATGGATGATAGTTTCAACGTCGCCTATTCAAGAGATAAACGTCCAGCAGATCTGCGAACGGAGTAACAATCACCCTGATCTATGGTGAGTCACTTGCGGAAGAACGTGCGGAGGGGGGTGGAGCAAGTGATGGAGTTGGGTTTGATTAGTTATTTTTTTGGAATGAATAGCCAATTGAAAATGGTAAGAATAGTAGGGTGAATTTGGGGCAAATCTCAGGGAGTTATTAAGATGCTTTCAGATTGCCTAGCCCTGGGTGAACTTGCGATGATTCAATATCAAAACTTGCAGAAGCTGTTTTTTCATTTGAGAATACTTGGTTTTACCTTTTCAGTATGCTTTCGGAATAAGATAAAAACATCTCCTCAACACCCTGCGGGCCTCAGAAACTGAAAAGCGTCGGGCGTTTTTTGGATCCTTTCCAGAAATGAAGAAAAAAGAAACTACTGCGATATGATTTGTTGTTGAATTCGAAGAAAGTCCAAATCTCCCTGGATTAAATGGACTAAGAGCAGAGGCTTTCAGATTTGCTTTGACGAAAGGTAGATTAATCACTAAAGGTTCTCTTTCTACCAATATTGAAGTCGATACGTGAAAAACGAATTTGATTCGCTGCTCTGGATGGAAAAAGAACCTAAGGTATTTCTCCTTCATATTTTTAAATTCAAATTTCCCAGCATCCATTGCTATCTGGAAGTCATCGAAAAGAGGAAGCCTTTTTTAGTGCAAGACGCTCATCAGAAACCTTCAAATAAATTGATGAAGCAAAAATAGCATTAATCCGGACTTTAGACTGAAGTATCTTTAATTGAATGGAGAAAATGCTGGGATGAGGGATAGCTCGTACATGATTATTTTGAATTGATCTTATGCAATTTGGAAGTCCTGCAAAGACATTTTGCCGCTACTTGAAAAAAGACTTGTTTAGAAATTTTATCAGAAGAATTACTCAAATAAAACGTTAGGATTAAACGATGTTAGAATGAATAGCCAATTAAAAATTGGTAAGAATGGAGGGTGGAATTTGCTCCTGACAGCTGTTCGGGATTTCCACACAGTATCAAGATGTTTTGATACGCTTAGAGGGGATTCCACACAGGTATCAAGCAATGAGCTACACCTAGAGGGGGAACCTTCAAGCTTTTGGTTGCCACAATCAAGACAAAATGCTTCAATTTACAGGCGGCATATTTTTCTGGATAAAGATGTTGTCCAAAATACTGTTTTAACGTCATAAAAAGTAACCCGATTAACGAATGTTATATTTCATGAAGATGCGCTTGTTTTAATGTGCGCCCCAACGGTTGGGGTATATGAAAAAGTTGGCGATTTCGAAAAGCATTCACTGTCAACCAAGGCACAACTTTCATAGAAGCACAAAGCTCATTTAACCACTGACCGCAATTTTTTGTAGTGCTGTTAGGCGTCGTTGTTTATCTCGAGTCCATCTTTGTAACCTAATTTTCAAAGTTGCTCCTTTTTATTTCCTTGTCAAATTTTTGTCTTAGCTGTATAAAATGCAATGAATGTCAAGCGATTTGGAATTGTTGGTTTTAATAAACCGCAAAATTTATTTTGTCTGTAATTCTCAAACTGATTAAGTCCGTTAAATTTTTTTCTCAAGTCTGTTAATGATTAAAAGTTTTGCAGTTGAATTTAACTAAAGTCTGTCAAGGTCGAAATCTCTTTATGAAGTGAATTCGGTCAATTGATTTGTCTTCAATTACAGAAGTTTTTCCAATTTTTTGAAGTTGGAATATTCTGACCTATGAATCCTCGAACCCTTATTATTTCAAAGTTTCGATTTCGTTTTCCTTTCAATTTCTATCTAGTTTTCTCGTCCACCTAAAAACAAAGTGTAATGATTTAAGTCTTTTGAGTTTGTTTCACAAATTCAATTTCAACTTTTGAAATCGAATTTAAACTAAATATTCTACAGTCTGTCAGTTTGCCAACAACGTCAATATTTTAGTAATGTCCGCAAATGATTAAGTAGTTTAAATCTTTGGGTAATTCTCTAAATTCACAGATTGAGTGCTTTTTGTTTCTGGTTCACCGATTAATTAACGTCCTTGAGGTTTGAAGATGTTAGCTTGGAATATTTCTGTCTCTTTGAGTCAAAACCACCCAAACTAAACTTAATTTTTTCAATTCCCGGCTTAAAACTTCCAAATTGTCTGCTTTCAATAAAACAGTCAGCCAAAGTGATTTCAATGTTTTTTGGTAGTTTAAAGTGTCTTGCAGTCAACGAACCTTGATAATGTCCATAAAAACGAACGCTAAAATTTGCCTTCATTACTCTAAACAAAGTTCGTTTTAGGTCGGCAAGTATTTTGTTTGGAATATAATTTGTCAGAAAGAATTGAACAAATAACAAGTTTGCCGTCCTTTAAATCTTTGTCGATTATAAAGTCGGTCAATTTCCTCTGGATTATTTATTCTGTTTCTGTGGTCTCGATACAATGACGCCTAACGTTTTAGTATATGAAAAGTAGGCGGTTTCGAAGTAACCAAACTTTCGCTGAAGCACAAAGTTTGAAATGCAGCCAAAACCTTGAATTTAATTATGTTTCGCCTTTTTTTTATTATACATTGTTAGCCCATGGGTTTTATTCAAGTTTTCTCAATATTAGCATTTCATCAATCCACTTCTGCAAGCCAAATCTTTAAGTCACTAAAACCTTTCATCACGAATTTAAATTATTCATATCTTCATCATAGAATTGAAATCATTCGACAATAGATTTTTGAATTGCATACTTAATTCCTGCAATATTGTAGGGAATCAATAAATACTAATTTATTATCTTTTTATTCTGTTTCAAGATTATAATCTAGGCGACCTGCATAATGAATGATACGCTTTTTGTTGAAAGTCCTTTTTTGAGTTTTTTTTCACTAATTGGAAGTTAAGTCTGGTATTAAGCCTTTTTGGAATAATAATTTTTATTAAACAATCTTCATATTATTTGGTATCCGCATCTCTTTCAAATCCGACTTGTTCAATTAATATATCTACAAGTTGGTGAGATAAATTCTCAAACATAAACAGAAGCTAAAGTTGAAGAAGGAAGAAATTTACTGACGACTCTCTTTGGGTTCTGAATAAATCTGCAACGTTTGAAAATTGCACTTACAAAACTATCAGGTTCTTTTTTAAGAAAATCTAGCAAGTGAAATACCTTTAATATCGGATAAAATATTCAGTTCTTTTTCAACCACAAGCATCATTTAGATAACCCTAAACGCCCCATAAATAAACCTAACTCGAAAAGAACATTATCACGAGATGAAAAGCTTTTCTTCCTTCTCTTACTATTATACTTTGTCATCATGGTACCAAGTAGAATACCAAATCATACTGTAAAGTTGCTTTTGAGTAAATCGTGAAGGAATTATTATTTATATTGAATACAGCAGTATCCAAACAGTATCGTTTCAAATTGTTATCAAATTCATGGGGGCTCTAAAATTTTCTTAGCTGATACAGCTAAACTTAATTCTTTCAGAAGATGAACCAATGAATATTCGTTTTTTCTCATATTGCAACTGCTTTTTTAAGGTCTAACAGGGATCGCGTGTTG
>Ga0163217_1107153_pt1 | contig 17213 bp, 20 predicted proteins | sample SynspAceP_FD_185933 | JGI IMG/M metagenome (GOLD analysis project Ga0163217, IMG submission 185933) | Saline lake microbial communities from Ace Lake in Antarctica - Synechococcus sp. Ace-P (PacBio error correction) | ecosystem: Environmental > Aquatic > Non-marine Saline and Alkaline > Saline ...
TCTGCAGGCTGCCCCGTGAGCTGGCGCGTGAAAGGGTAATTCCCGGTGAATACCATTGCCCCTGGCTGTGTTTATGACCGATGGAAATTTGCCGGCATGTCCGCAGGAAGTAACAGACGACAGCCTGGCGGCCAACTTGCTGTTCCAAACGCCTGGGTATCCGAAGTTTGGCATGATGGTAGACCAGAATGGTGCGCCTAACCAGGGCTGTAAATGGCGATAGTCATCCGTCTTGATAGCGCTTTGCGTATGGCCCCGAGATAAGCGGCCCGTCAGCAATTTATCATAAGCAGGAAGTTTGTATGTACTGCGACTGTCGATCAAGAAGCATTGACGTTATTCCGTGAGTCCGGTAATCAAGGAGCGTCTGGAAAAAGAAATCAAACCCCCCGACTCATCGAGCATGGGAAAAAGACGGCATGCCCCGCGGCAAGCCTTTGGAACACTCTGGCGGCGATGCGGCATGCTGTGCGTAGACGTATGCCCGAAGGCTGTGGGGGTTGTCGGCGCGAAACCTTTTCATATCGTGGTGGTTGGGGAGGAGCTGGCCGGATGGGTTTTGGTGCTCTGTCCATACAATGTGATGGGCCTTGATATTGTCGCGCCTTATGAGCTTGGCACGACGACAAAAACATGCAGAGTGGCTTACCAAAAATGGTTTCCGGTGAAGCGTGGGCGCCATCGCCAATGCCGAAGCCCGCGCTGGCAGTGATTTCTGCAGAGCGATGCGCAACCAGTGCCGTAAAAGAGGGTGACGACTACATTCTGAACGGCTCCAAAACGTTCAATTACCAATGGCAGCACGCAGATATGGTGATAAGTGGGCGCAAAACCGATCCCGTCCGCCGGTGCCAAGGGCCGTCACCTGTTTCTGGTGACAACCAACGGCTGGAAAAGTTCATGGCGTTGGTCGCAAATCGTGGACAAGATTGGGCCAGCATGCCGGTGATACCTTCCGATTTGTTCTTTGCGGATATGCGGGTGCCGGCGTCGGCGTTATTTGGCGAGGCCGGCAAAGGCTTTGTGCTATTTTGATGCAGGAAACTGGCGCGTGAACGCCTGGTAGATTGGTGCGTTGGGCGTTGCGGCTGCCGCGCGGTGCGCTGGACCTGACCGTTTGCTTCTGGTAAGGAAGCGGAGTGCTCTTTTGGCCAGAAGTTGGCCCCATGTGCAGAACCCCGTTTCGAAATGGCCACGCCATGGAAAAGCCGCATGACCGGCATCAACAAGGCTTTTGTAGAATCAGTGCATCAACGAATAACGTCGCCGCACTCTGGATGCTGCGCGGCCTCTACTGGCCTAAAAATACAGCGCGACTAGAAATGCATGCCGGTGAACGGTGGCTGCCTGCAATTGTTCTTGGCGGTGGTACGGCTATACCAAGTGAGTACCCGATTTTCACCGGGCCTGTTGCGGATCGCCGCCGTGACAAGCGCATTTACGGCCGGTACGGCGGAAATTAAGGAAATTAATTGCTCGCCCACTGGCTCAATTTCTGGGCGCGCCTGATTAACGATGGCCAATAACAACCAAAACCTTCAATAAAACGGGGACAAGCAACGATGAACTGACACCTCCAATGATAATTTGTAGTAATAGCCGGCGAGCCGCCGCACGCCCATGGGCGGCATGATGGGCTCGCTAAGCAGCGTACCTTTCGCCACGTTGGGCGCGTTGCGATAAAGCCGCCATCCGAGCGTTGGCCCTGACTCTCTCGAACAATTGATGAAGTCATCAATGGGTTTGGCAGTATACCGCCGGCTTGGGCCAGGCACCCGCACTGCCAAGCCTCCGCGCGCCGGCCATAATACCAGACAGCTCCGGCTTGCACCACCGTTTACAAATGCGCGATCGGTGCATGATCAGGCGGGGTCAGATCGCCACGATCAGATCAAAGCCGGGCACCAACAACATCATGATTGGCCCGGCTGGCAATGGAAACATGAGCCAGGCAGACCGTTACATTTTTGCCCAATAGCCCGCGGCGGAATGCGCATGGGCCATGGCCAGGTGATGGACAGCATGTTCCTGGACGGCCTGGAAGACGCCTAATGAAGGCAGTCCTAATGGCGCGTTTTTGCACAAAGAGCGCGGATGACTAATAAAGATCACCCGTGAGCAAATGACAACTTTGCATCCGAAGTCTCTCAACCGTGCCTAACGCCGCCAAATCTCGACAACGGCGGTTCGCGCCCGAAATCTGCGCGGTCGCATCGCCGGTCGTGGTGGCGACACCAGTGGTAGAATACGAGACGAGCAACCCCCGGACATGCCGCACCGACAAAGAACTCCCCACGCTGAAACCCGCGTTCAAAGAAAGTACGAACGGTAACCGTGCAATAGCGAGCTCCATCAGCCGACGAGCCGGGCGCCTCAGCGACTGGTACTGGCGTTCTGCAAAAGAAGCCAAAGCTCGGTGGCCTGCACCCACAGGCAAAATCATTGCCGCACGCCACTACACGCCCAGTTTACCCGCCTGAGTTCAACGCCTGGCCCTCCAGTCGGCGCCATCGACAAAGTCCTGCAAAAAGCCGGCTGGGGCAAGGACGACGAGACCCTGTACGAAATCAAACGAAGCCTTCGCGGTGGTCTCGACCCTTGGCCATCACGAACTGGGCCTGGATGCCCAATGAAAGTAAAACACCGTGTACGGCGGCGCCTGCCCGCCCCGGCCACCGCATTGGCTCCTCACGGCTCAAGAATCTTGGTCCACCTCTGAGTACACCGCATTGAAGCACAAAAGAGACCTGAAAACGCGGCATTTGCGGCAAGCTGTGGCATCGTGCGGCGGTGAGGCCCAACGGCAGTGCTATTGGAGTTGATCTGGAAATTTTTGTTGGTTCTTCTTCTGTGATTTTAGACATGGGGGAGACAGCGAGGCGGGGGTACCCGCCACGCAAAATCAAAAGGCTACCGAGTGTAAATGCCTCACGCAACAGAACGCAGCCATGCTAGCGCCCAGAACAACCTCAACCCCACCTGTATGACTTGGCGAATTGAAGCATAGAAAATCGACCGGCTACCCTCGGCAGAGTCAAGACAATATCAAAATGCTACCCCGCGCTGCTCTCAACCGACATACCGGGCAATCTGAAAACCCGAAACCCGCACCAACGCGGCACGGCGTTCAACGGCCCGCGGGCCTCTGACTGCATAACGACATGAAAACATTGCCGGTATGGACGGGTTGTGCTGATGGGATGACCTGATTTCATGCTGCACTCTCCAGCTCGGTTTTCTCTTCGGCTATTTTTGGATGTTGTTTCAATCATCTTCGGCGGTTTTAGACTAGGCCGCGCGGGGTTTTACCCTCGGCGCCGAGAGACGTCTCTCCTCGCGAGAATAGGCCAGCGTGCAAACTATAGCATCGGGCCCTTATAAGCCAAAATAAAAAGTCTCAATTGCTACGGAGGCGAACCTGAATCGTGCGGTTGATTGCAACGCTGGAATATCAAGGCCAGCGCCATAGCGACACAAGTCCGGTTGTCCGTCCAGGTTATATGTGCCTTTCGCGGTTTTCGTAAATACAGCTCCCTGCTGCTGGCGCACCATGCAGGCACTGGTTGTCCAGAAATGATAATTTTCAGCGGGCAGGCGAATAACGGCGAATAGTCCGCCAGCTGCCTGGACGTTCATGCATGAACGAGCGTCACCGGTCACGTTTATTGATTGTGGCGTCGCGCTGGCGAACTGTGCACCGATGGCAGCGGGCAGGCCGAAGCCCATGTGCCCGCCAGACCGCCGCTGGTCAGGGCTGGGCGCGATGGTTGAACTGGTAATACTGGCTACCTCACATCTGGTGCTGGGCCTATACGTGCAACAGGAAAATAAATCGTGTCGTCACTGGCAATGCGGGGACAGCTGTTCGTACAAACGCCTGGGCCGGTAATGAGGGGGCCAGTGGCTTCCTCGTTATCCTGCCCGCCTGAAGTCCGACTCGGTAGTGGACCAGTGCGTGCAATGCCTTTCTGCCCAAGGTCCTTCGATATTCAGCGGTTGGCGCCTTCACTCGCCCGCAGGTAAGAGCGGTGCAAATTGGCGTCATTAAGATCGACACTGATGGTTAATACCGGCCGCTTTGATCTCTGTTGAAACTCGGCGCTGTCCGCATCCGATGTGACATAATCTTTGCGTTGGGAGAAAGGTTTTCCGGCTTGCCGTCGCGCCGTCGGTCCAGGCGGGCGTGCCCGGAACACCAAGAAGCAGGATCACACCTCGCTACAGCGCGATTTGGCGGGCACGAACAGCCGTGCATCCGAAGCATGCCCCAAGTGCGTTTGGGTTGTGCCGGCCCGGATTACCGAATGCCTTTTTAGAGTGACAACGAACCGGGCAGGGCAGAGTTGGCTCAAAACTCACGCGAAAGCTGTCCTGCAGCGCTGGCCAACGTGATGCCAGCCGCCCGCTGTATAAGCAAATAATGGCTTACGGGCCCGGCGCTAGGAAGAGCCGCAATGAGCTGCACGTGGATTCTTACCAATAGGCCGCCGTTATGTGGTGAGGCCGAATCAGTTACGTGCTCTGCGCTTGCGTCCACCCGTCTGCGTTCCTTCTGATCAGCCTTGCTTTCCGGGTTTGAACCTGAGTCAGCAGAATATCCTTGGGGAAAATATGCGATCCATACCCGTCCTGGCCGACGGCTTTTTGCGCCATCGCAAATCGCGTTCAATAAGAAATGTCACCGGCAGGCTGCGCGTCATCCACCAGAGTAGCTGTGCTTAACAATGCCTAGATATCAATGCCCAGTACTGTCGGTCTCTTGAAATGCACGTGCCCAGCGCCGCGGGCGGCACACTGGCCGGTGATGACCAGCCAGCGCATCCGAATCCTGAAACGCATTAGCCAACCGGTAATCAGGTGGTAGCGCCCCGGGCCGGACGTGGCATGCACACGCCCAAGGTTGCCCGGCTTGCGCGGGCGTAGCCGTCAGCGCGCCAGGGCCAGCCTTGCTCATAGCGCGACACACAGCAACATGTTTCCCGACAACTGACATACACCCACCAGAGCATCGTATAGCGGCATGATGCTAACCGCCAGGGTAGAGCCAATACCGGTGGTAATACTGGCTGCTGGAAACTCTGAATTATGTGTTGCGCGCCGTCAATGGATCTTGAGTCCTTTTGAGTGTTTGGTTTAACCGTTTCAAGTGTGTTCCAAAAAGGACCAAAAAAAAAGCCCCCGGGATCCTTTCGCGTGGCCGGGGGCTTTTTGGTGTCTGCCAGTGTCGGTTAGGAAATCTCGGGCATCAACTGTGTTGGTCCACAGCAAAAGCCCCCGGGGATACCACACCCACCAGGACTAGCCTCACGAAGGACAACACACAACGTAAATCATGTTAAATGACGTGACTCTTGTGAAATTCTATTATCCAATCTGTGTAGAATCTAAACCTGATTTTAATGCGCTTGGCACCCGCTTTTTTTTCAGTCTCACCGTGTTCGCAACAACCGTTTTTTCAAATGAAGGAAAAGAAAAAAAAAAGAAAAAAAAAAAAAGGGCAAAAAGTAATGAAAGCAAATTCAAATGCGAGTTCCCTGTCGGCCTGTCTGTAATTTGTTAATTTTGGCGTTGCTAGTCTTGGATGGCAGCGGCGAAATCAAACGAGCAACAGAAACCAAAGAGCTGCCGAACTAATTCGGTAAGCAAGAACACTGAAGTTTGAGCCGGGTAGATAGGTCTAGCAACCCTGAACGTCCTTAATTATCAGAGGCGCCGATTGTTGGTAACAAAGGGCAGGTCTACCATGGCGAATCCGTTATGGTGTCGCAGCGGGTGTCCCTCCAACGGTGAATTCACTGGCAGTGAAACTGGTGAACCACCGTTAGCCAGGGGCTAAACATTACTCACACTCACGCGACGATCGGCCGCAGCGGCCGAACGTAGTCGCTGCAAGGCACGGTGCGCAAACTGATTGCGCGGATTTGAACGCGGCCCAGAAGTTTTGCGCAGTTTCGCAATCTGGCGTCTGAGTCGGAGTTGCTGGCGTGGAAACGCAGAACTGGCGGAGGCCAAAGCCGAACTGGAAATGGCCATCAGGCCAATTTAGGCCAATTTTAGCGGCCACAAGCGCCCTATTTGAATGGCGGGTCAATTCAGAAGCGTCCCATCGCGCAAGGCGACCTGGGTACAGCAGGCTTCGGCATTAATAGCGCGTGTTTTCAGTGTTAGACCGGCTAAAAGCCCGCCGCAGATTACCCCAACAGGCGGTGCACCAAAGTTTGCACCGAAGGTCAGTTTGGATTTAGTGTGCGGGTTTGCTGAGTTGAAAGATGATTAAGCGGACGCATCCGGTTTTGTCGCCAAGCGCCGCCGACACCGGTACCCGTCGCAGCTTTGCGAATCGAGTGAGGTGGACCATACCCCCAGCAAAAAGGCGCATACGCCCGGTGGCAGCGCCAACCCTGGCCATTGCCTTGCCAGAGGTCAGCGCCCACCACCTGTCGCCCCCTGCATTTTTTTGGCGTTGGATAACAAACGGGTAAGTCCTGGCGTAAAACACGTTCAAGCTGACGACAAACTAAAGGTGGTGTGGTCCCGGTCTGCCTGACTCAGGCGTGAAGAACCGATGGGCCCCTGGGTCGAAGTGGTTTTGCCCGGACAACCTGCGCTTGATTACCGCGGGCTCGCTGGATTTGTCCAAAGCGTGAGGTGAAGGAAAGTCACCGCTGTTTGCCGCAATTGACAACGGCGAGGGCTAATCGCATGAGCGCTCCACGTCTATTATTGCAGCATATGCCGCGTATAGCCGCACCAGCGACTGGTTGTTGACTATTCTATTTTCTGGTGGTTGCGGTTACGCCGCCTACATGGCCCATTCCGAAAGAACAGAGTCCTACATCTGCCATTCACGATGATTTAACTGTAATCCATTGGAGCCTCGAAGGCGTCAGTCGGAAAGACGCCGAAGCGTTTTTTAGTATAGAGGGCCACCGGGCGATGTGAGGGCAGGCAGAGTTGCGCTCGCTGAAGGCGTTAAAGGAAAGTGCGCGCAAACGTCCCTTCCGAAGGCACGCTCGTCATGCTGGATATTTGAACGCCGGTCGAGGGACGCCGACATAAGCCCTGGCAGAGACGTGCGCGAGACAGGGTGGATACGGCACGCAGCAATCTGCCCAAGAGGATCGAACGAGCCGCGGTGAATGAAGTAAATTTGCACGCTGTTTTCCGGTGTGTCCATGGCCCTCTCCGGACCGCTGGCCGAGCGTGAACTGTCTCTTCGCCCGGCGTGCTTGAAAGACGGCCACGAAGCCGATTCCGGAAGTTTCTTGAAGTTCGACATTTGTCCGGCGATCGGCGAAGATCTGCTGGAAATTGCTGGTCGAATCCCCAGGTGCTGAAGCTAACGGCTTGGAACTTCAACCAGCTTAGTGCACACTGGTGTCGCGTAACAATCAGCTGGTGGCGGCTGCTCTATGACATCGGCAACGGACGGGATACGGTGAAAGTGGCCGGCGGGATGAGAGCCGCAGATGTGATTGTCCGATGATCCGGTCAGGTTAGATTGCCGACACGGTGATCACCGTTGTGGTGATGTGGCCATGGTTGCAGCGAGTCTACAAAGAGCCCCCAGGGCGTTTGCCAGGTAGGTGAACGGTGAACCGGGGCGCTGGGTGTAGAAGTGGTCCAAGGCGTTGCCGGAGAGCCGATATCATTCGCGACCAGTAGCTCAGGTGCGCGCATTGAGTCGTGGCCGGCGCAAGAACGTGCTGCTCCGACGAGCTGGATATCGATTACATCCATGGACGTCGGAGCGAGGTGCAGGACAATGCTGGAATGTCGACCCCCTGCTCGAACAATGTGCTGACACGCCCATTGTGCGGTCACCATCGTGATGCATCGCGACTGGCCCCGTGCGGCTAGATCTTATGTCGGCCTGACCATTTCCGGGCCGCCTTCCTGACGGCGATTTCTGGGATCTGGTCTATTAGGAATGACCTTAACATATTGTCTGCTGTTCTCCGCCTGATTCCTCTGGTGATACCGAGCATGCTGGTAGACGGCGCCATTGTGGTTCGGCTGGCAGACCGGAATCTGATCTGACGGCCTGACTTCAGCCTGGGGCGAAGCCGCCAGCCCGACTGCTGGCCCATTATTGCATCCACTGCGTACCCTTGGCAAGTAGTTTGTGCTTTGCTGTTCTGCCCGTTTGGTTCGGCGGAATTCAGGAGTTTTGCCTATCGAGGTGATTAATCTGCCTGCTGCGCTTTAGCGATGCACTGGTGTTTTTGCCGTGCTGTTGGTTTGGCGCGGTCGCCGGGCGGCGGTGCCAACAGACAATCATCCTGATGGGCGTCTCCGCAAACCCCTGGCCGCCATATTGCGTCGCCCACGGACTGGGACGCTACTAGCGTGATTCTGATGAATTGGCGGTGGTTTACGCAATTAATGGCCGTTTAAAACCCGCGTGGATTTTTCCCAGCGAGACCGGTCGCCCAGGTTCAGGTGCGCGCCCGCGGCGATTTGTCATTCTGGGAGCGCGACGCCAAATTGTGTCATGGACCGGTCGGCCCGGCTCGTTGTACAGGCAAATGGCCCGAAGTACGTGCCGTTTGTACAGCACCTCAGAATGTCGGCGGCAGCCAGCAAGAATGGCGCCGGACGTTATTGAGGTGTGGTATACGGCAAGTTGTCCAGTGTCAGACGATTGGGTACACCCGGCCGTGCCGCCGATATTATTCTGGAGGATTTTCGCCAGCGCAATCCGGCCAGACATTCCGGGTGTGGAGTTGATGTTTCGTAAGCAGGAAGATGGCCGGCCGGTGGCAGAACCGAATGAGTTACTTGGTTTAGCAGATACTCCCGAACAAGCTGAAACTGCGGTCAGCGGCGATTACGTGCGCAAATGCTGCGCAGGATGCTTATGTCGACCCGTTAATCGGATTGACCGACCGCAGCCTTGACGGTATCGAATGGCGCCTGAAGGTGAACCGCGAAGCGGGCTGCCCGTTTCGGTCCTGACGTGGCAAGGCATCTGCAAACGCCGTGCGGTTGAGGTGTACCCAACGGCTTGGTACTAGGCCAGTTTACCGCCTGAAGACGTGCGTGACGAAGTGGATATTGTGGTGCGCGTTCCTAACGAAGATGGCGTGAACTGGATCAGCTGGAGCGCAAACCCTGAAACACCTCAACGGGCCAGGTGTACCTGCTGTCGCATTTGTCAGTTTAGAAACCGGTGTAAGACCGGCACATCGTGCGGTGGATGGCGCGCCGTAACCATCACCATCAAGCTGATCTGCAACCTCGGGGCCGGCAGGTGAGGAGGCGCTGCGGAGAGCTGCGCGCCCTATGCCCGAGATTGCCGGAGGTCACAACCGTTGCATGAAGGTGGCCTGAAAGTGAAATCAGCAACATAGGCGGCCAACTTCCTGATTAACTGCCAATTTATGGTGGCCCTAGGGCTGATGCTGCTGATCTGGTGACCCAGTTCCAACTCGCTGTACCAAAGCTTTCCTGATTTTGTCGGCCAATTGTGCTGTCCACGCGCCGGCGTGGCCTGCCTGGCCTGTACTAGACAGCTCAGCCGTTGGCAATTGTGATGGTGGGGGTTGGGCACCATTGCGTTGGCCGGATTGGTGGGTGAACATACAACATCCAATTCTGATTGATACTTTACAACCAGATGCGGGCCGACGGCATGAACCGGCGGCAGCGGCACTTGGAAAACCGGCTGTTTTGCGGCCTGCGCCGGTGGTTGCTAACCGCCAATGTACCACAGTACTGGCCTGATGCCGATGGTACTGGGCATGCAAACGTGGATTTGAATTTACGTCCGTCGTCTAGGCTAAACTGCGCCATCTACCCAATGGTGGACCCAGATGTCCAGCGCCATTGCCGGCGGACTGGACTTCGCAACCTGCTACGCTGCTGCTAACACCGGCGCTGCTGTAAATTGGGCGAAACATAACCGGGCAGAAAAGTGAAAAACAGTTTGCTCTGAGCTAAGGGACAACTCGGAGTTAGGGAAACGGATTTGAAATCTCGTCCTCGGAGTTCGAGTGAGGCATCAAGAGCCATCCGTTTGCACTCTCTGTTTGCACTCTCTTGTTTGCATGCTCTCTGTTTTGCACTATCTGTTTGCACTAATTCTGTTTCGACTAGCCATTTGGCATGCGGGCGTCCTTGATTACATCGTAAGCATGGGTGATTCGCCCGGTGCCGTCTCTTTCGGTCCATCTCGCGCCATGGCTTTCGGTATAGCCCGCGGGCCAGCCAGTTTGTCCGATGGTTTTCGCTCATGCAGCTTGCCGTACAACCTTTTTGATGTCGTCATCGCTGTCTTTGCGGCGACACGCCAGCACCTTTGTAAAGCGTCGCAGTCGTTGCCCGCTGAAGCGCTGGCCGCCGTCCCGTCTGGTTATAATGGCACCACGCAACATGGCTTCCAGCTGGTCAACTTGGCTTTTCTGGCAACCCCAGGCCCCGGGCAATTTTACGCAGCATGTCGTGCGAAGCGGGTGCACCACACATCGGCGCTACGCAAGAACCATGTACTTGCGGAACAGTCTGCAGACAAAGCCGGCTGGCCGCCGCTGACGCCATAAAAGCGTTTCAGTTCGGCTCCAAGATCAAATAAAAAAAAACCCTTTCCCCGTTGGGGGGGGCCCCCTTTTGCCCCCCAGGCGGTTTTTTTTTTGAACGCGGCGCGGGCCGTTGTGGTTATCTGGCTTACATTCAGGCGAAAGCGGGGTAAACATAGCGTCGCGCCACGGGGCGGATTTCATTTTTGTGAAACCCACAGCCATCGGTTTGTCACATCCGCAACCCATGACGCGGCAAACACAGACTCAACAAAACCGGCTTTTTGAAATATTTTGCAGTTTCCCAATTAACCGGCTTTTTATTCGGTTCAAGTTAAAAATCCACCAATCGCGTTCGCCGCCAAATAATGAAGCCGACGAAGCCGCCAAAGGCTGAGCCAATGCAAGGCCACCCAGAATTGAATTGCAAACAGCCCATTAGGCGTATCCCTTTGTAAAAAGATTTAGAACCGTGAAATATAGCGGGTTTTTGCCACTTAAATACATGAAAGTAGCCAGCGTTATAGCCGGAGCGGAATATTCTTTTTCGCACAATTCTCGGCCTCTGGTTCAGGTTATAGGCGCCTTTAGTAATGCCGTCAGTAACTGGCCACCAGCCATAAAATCTATATTGCTAAATCAATAAGTGGGTTGATTACTGGCTAAAAATCAGCGTTACGTCGCCTAATAGTAATAACGGTCCTGCCACGCGGTTTTTTGGCCAGGCAACCAACAATCTGCTAAACTCTATCCGCCTCTTTACAGCTATTTTTACGACTTACAACCCATAACCCGACACCGCAGAACGGTGTAGACCGTTAGCGGCCTTGTCGCAAATGAAAACCGATCCTGAGTAAACCCTTGAAAAGAGCTCTTAAGTAACTCTAAAGTAATAAACGGAACCCGAGTATGGGTGAACACCCTTAACATCAATGGCTGTCGAATGTGCGCGCGTTTACTCGCTGGCGTGGTGGTGGCTGCTGGCGCTGATTCCCGACGCCATTGCCTTTTCCATTATTGCCGCGTAGGACACCGAACAGTAGGGCTGTACGCGTCAATTCTGCATCGCCGTGATCATGAGCGCCTTTGTCGGCGGCCGGGCCAAGGCATGATCTCCGCGGCCCCAACTGCGCCAATGGCGCTGCTCATTGGTTTACCCTTGGTAAAAATGAACCGGCTGGAAACCTGAATGGCAGCTACCATTGCTAACAGGCCTGATTCAGCTTGTAGCGGCTACTTAAAGCTGGCAGCCTAATGCGTTTTGGTCGCGGCTCGTGGTTGGACCGGCCTTTGTCAACGCCCGGCTCATGCCCTGAATCCTTCAATGGCCCAGCTGCCAGAATATCTGACCAACGTTTACCTGGCACGTATCGCGCTGACGGCGGCTGGTGGGGCATCAATCTATTTGTTTCCTTATATACCGAAACTGGGCAAGGTGGCTGCCGCTCGCCGTTGTCTTTGATTGTGGGGCTGACGGTTGGTTTGCGTTCCTGTTTGATATCGACGTGCGCCACCGTCGGTGATATGGGCGACCTCTGGCCGGATACACTGCCGATTTTTCCTATGGCCAGATGTGCCGGCTGAATTTTGGAAACCCTGATGATTATTTTTTGCCCTTACGCCATACGTTGCGGCGGTGGCCTGCTGGAATCGATTGATGACCGCCACCATCGTGAAACGGATCTGACGATACCGAAAGCGACCGCAACCGCGAATGTAGGTGGCAGGGTATGCCAACTATTGGTTTCTTTGGCTTACTTGGTGGTATGGCCTTGTGCTGTGCTCAATGATTGGCCAGTCGAATCATCAATATTCAATATCCCGGTGGCCGTGGCTCGCCTCTCATATCGTTCTTCTTCGTCTATAGGTGTTTTCCTGAATGTGTTGATTCCTGGTGCCTGGAACGACTTTCTGGTGCGCATTCCGCATGGCCAGCGTTGGTAGCGGTGATGATCAATGGTGTCCATCGGCACCTTCTCCTGGGGAGTCTATCGCAACCTGAAACCCATGCCGTTGGGTCGTCAACATCGTGATGCTGGTGGACGGTGGTGGTGTGGTGTTACAGCTCACACCTGGAAATTGCGTATTTGCCGGTGTCTGCTTGGCTGCGGCTGTTCTTTGCCACAGAATTGGGCCATTACATGGCAGTGGACATGTGTTTTGAACGAAAGGGGCCCGAACAGTACCCGTACCTACAAGGTTTACCGGGTCAAGTATTCTTCAGTTCGTGGAAAAGTTTATAGCTCGCCTTTGACTTCCGTGAAAGTGGTCGATAAGTGTAGTCAAGGTAGATGTGAAGTCCGCGCCACTGTCTTGGGACATTTACCTGGCCGTGGGAGCGCTAGACAAGGTTGTTTTTCAAGTTCCGCCGCGAAGGCGCCGCTAGGTAAGAAGTTAAATTGGCATGAACGAAGCCAGTGCCACATCGTTGACCGCTTTGGTGTGCACGACAAGCCGGAAGGCGTTGGCCAGCTGAAGGCCATTAATGATTGACAAAATACCACAGTACCCGGAAACGCCAAGCACTCTTGTACAACAAAACGTCGCAAAAAACGTCAACAAGAGATGCCGGCAACACACCCGCGCCGAAGACACCTTGCCACGTGGTGGCCTGCATTGACGGTTCAGCGCGCTGCGGCCGGCGGTGTGTGACTACGCTGCCCCTGGGCGGCAAATACATGGACTCGCCGCTGACCCCTGTGCTGCACGTGCTGGACGAAAGAGCGCTACCACCCGTCAGAGCGGACCTAAGCCGGCACATTGGTCTTGGCAGCCGGGAGCATTTGCTGGACGAAACTGCGAACTGGGATTCGAAACGCTCTAAAACTCGCGTTGGAGCACGGCAATCACAAAACTGGAAACGCCGAGCCAGCGAGTAAGCCAGGCGGCAATTAGTGATGGGTCAAAAAGCGTCAGCGCCACGGGCGACCTGACGAAATCCCTACTGGACGGACTTCAGGAAACAACGCGCTTGCTGGTGGATTAGGCCTTCTAATGGCGAAAGCAGCTCCAGACCTGCAATGTGAACATTGGAGCAGCAGCTGGAGACGGTAATTCGCAGCATAGTCGCCCAATTCCTGCTAGTGCCTGACAATTTTCTGGCGCCGCAAAGCTCGATTGTTGGCCTTGAGACGGCATGCTAAGCCGCGTTTCCGTGGAGTAGAGCACTTAGCCCGCCAGCCAAGGTTTTGAGAGCATGGCCGCTGCACGCTTGGTGATGGTAGGGCGAGGAAAAGCCCAGAGGCAGTGGTGCAAATGCGCAAACAGCCGACCGCCATGCTGGCGCGCTGGATCGCCGAAATAACCCTGGCCATTCGCAGTGGTGAGGTTTAGAGCCAGTGCTGCAACCGGTACCAAGACGAAGCAGCAAACATCGACCTGCTGGTGATGGGCGCCTAACGCCACTCAAAAAATCCGCAAGTTTCCTGCTCGGAAGTACCAGCACCAAACATGTTGAAAAACAGCGAAAAAAACCATTGGTATTCCTGCGCTGAGAAATACGGACTAGGGACAGATTTGGAAAATCTGTCCGGCTTGCACTGAACCTGTCCCTGCTTTAACGGTTTCGGTTTTTTGCCATAACTCCCATCTGCCGCTTGCCCCGCGCCACCCGCCCGATGCCCAGGCCCCAATTCTGAAAGTTATGGCCACCCAAGTGGGCCAAGTTACGTCTACCACTCACCGATAAAGTACAAATCCGGCTGTTCCAGAACCGCCATGTTTTTTGAGGACAGCTGGCGGGTATCTACGTCCGGCCCAGGGTCACTTCGCAGTGTCGGGTAGCTCTTCGGGTGCCTGCGGCTTTAAATGGTCCACTGCTGCAAGCGTGCGGCTGATGTGGTTTCGATATCCGGTTAGCGGTACTTGAAGCGGACCGGCCCCACCGCTGCAGGCCTTAAGTTGAAGGCTTGCGCGAAGCGTTTTGGCAAGGTGCGGCATATCAGAATAGTGTTCGAGCGTGCTTTGCGGTTTTGAGCTTGCGCAAGGCTAGCAGATCTTTGCTCAACGCTGCTGCTAGCGGTAAGCAGGTTGGATGTGCAGTTCTTTCATCGGGCTGCCAGATAAGCTGGAAATTTGCAGCAGCTGGGCCACTTAAACCGCGATGGGTAACCACATCTGGTTCTGGATGTTCATGCGATTGCACTCCGCGCTTACCGGGCAGCTGATGCCAGCGAGCGGCGCCAGTGGTCATCTCAGCTCGGGTGGAGGGTAAAGGGCACCAGCCCCGGCCGCGGGTGGTGAAGTATTTCCAGCCCGAATTGGCGGGCTAGGTCGTGCCGAAGCCGGAAGCCCACAGGGTGGGGATAGACAGCCCGCACAGGCAAACGACCAAGACTCACAGGTTTAAATGCCTGGCCACCCGCCGTCAGGCAATAACCTTTGGGCGTTTCCCTGGCCAACCTGCGGTTACGGACCGTTTTTCAGGCGCACCTTTCAGCGCCGGCCATTCACATTCGTTAGCCAGCAATGTTCAAATGTCTTTAGCGCTGTGTTGGCAGAATATGGCCCCGGTGTCTTTTCCTCGTATTCTCACACTCGTGCCGTCCACCACTCTAGAAAATGCAGGAGGAGTGTAGCGTTTCAAACGCCGAAATGCAGTAAATGCGGTTGTCCGACAGTAAAGTTCGCGGGTGGTGCTGTTAGGATTGTGAAAGATTACATGAACGCCGCATAGCCGCCGCTCATCAGAATTTTCTATGCCGGCCTTGTTAGCATGGTCCAGCACCAGCGAACTTTACGCCGCGATAGACCAGCGGTAGCGGCGCACATCAGCCCCCGGCCGCGCCGGCGCCGACGATGATGACATCGTAATGGCTGCGCGATGGTCCATTAGCGTGCTGTTGCCTGGCGTCTGGGTTACTGGAAAGCGTTGTCTTACCGTCTGCCGCTAAAAAAATGTGGGCCACAGAGTAATTACCAGCCGCTATTGAAGGTATATCGGTGCCTTCCATGTAAAACGCCGCTTGGCCGGCAATGGCTAACTTCGTTCTCTACTTCAATTCAGCAGCGCAGCAGACCAACCACGTGCAGACAGCTGACCCTCGCTTCCAGAACTTTCCTTGCCAATTTCCCCTCTGCCAAAGGTACCTAGCCCGCACTGTGGTATAGAACCGGTCACAGGGTCTCGTTAATACCGGCGACGGCAAACAAAGTAACGACTAACAAGTCCGAAATCAGTTTCCGGGCGCGGTGACTATCAACCGCCAACTCTTAAGCTGTTTAAATTTTCTGCATGTCGGGTTTGTTGGCTTTTACCGCAGCTTCATTTTCTAAGCACCAGCATGTATTGGTGTCTTTGGCGATGGGGCGTAAAAAAATCGTAGTCGGTCCCGCATCCCGCCAAAGCTTAAGTATGATGCTGGGTGTAGATTGTTTTCGGTAAACCGCAAGGTTTGGGGAATCCAAAACCAGCCAACCGTCGATTGCTTGTTGCACGACCAAAGCGACGCGCTTTTAGAGCGCAAGGCGAATCTGGTCGAAGTCCAACCCAGTTTGTTAAAAAATAACGCCAGGCCGCTTGCAGCGTAAGCGTGACCGCACAGCGGAACTTCGATTCCTGGCGTGAACCAGCTTATATGGAAGTCTGCTTCACGTAAGCTCATGGCTCAGGAACAAAAACAAGGCCCGTTTTCTGACAAGTTGTTTCTCGGCGGCAGGCCCTGAAGAACCCCGTCCGGAAGCCACGCCTTTAAAGGGCATGACCGCGGCCGGGTATCCTTTGAAAGATTTGCTGTAACGCGTCTATCCTGATAAATGGGATACGTGTCATGTGTTCTCCGTTTTGATGGTTGATGGTTGGATTGGCGTATGGTGTGCCTTTTGTGGTTGGCAAAACTGCGTTAATTCCCAACATCACTGTAAAAGTGCAAGCTCGGGCAGGGTAAGCGCGAATGCGTTACCATCGCAGTGGTTTTGACATCGCACTGGCACACAGATATTGACCTAGTAATTGGCCAAATCCTTAACGGTTTGATCAGGATGTTTTGGGCGGCAAGTTTTCACAATGGCGGCCTGAAACTGCAAAAAGGTTAATTTTGACTTCGCGCTGACGCTCGGATTGTTGGTTATAATCCATGATCAAATTCCTTCTTCTCGTTACGGTATTGCTATTTTCCAGCCCATACCAAATTCACAAAACAGAATCAGATAACTCTGGTTTTTGAACCGGTACAGATTGTATTTTTCTGTTTTCTCTGTCTGCCAAATTTTCAGTGGCTCTGTGAATGTTCCGTTTTGCGCCGGTCTGTTGAAATAAAGTCCAACGGTCCTGCTTAAAGGGCTATACTCTTTTTGGTTTAACGAGGCAAACAAGATGGGCGCCTCTTTATAAAACGGGTAGCAGACAGGGCTTTCAGGCTCAGGTCAGGATGGGGTCCCTTTCGGGATGGTGATCGGTCTTCGCCCGGTGTCAGCGGCACTAAGTCCGGCAGTTTGGCGTCAGGCGTTTCGACGATATTGCAACGCGCACCAGACGCTTGTAGGCCCGCGGTTATGTTCAGGCTCGCGAGCGGCAGCGGCTACTTTGCCACGCTGCTCGCTGCGGGTGCTCTCCGGAACCCGTCCTGCAAACCGATCGAGCCGTCCCCCGTTCCTGTTAGATGCACGGGAAATTGACCGTGGAATGTGGCGCTGACGAGCAAAAACGCATGGTGCCACCTTTCTGGAGCCATTCCTCATGCGGATCTTTCTGCCCTT
>Ga0163217_1089863_pt1 | contig 17212 bp, 9 predicted proteins | sample SynspAceP_FD_185933 | JGI IMG/M metagenome (GOLD analysis project Ga0163217, IMG submission 185933) | Saline lake microbial communities from Ace Lake in Antarctica - Synechococcus sp. Ace-P (PacBio error correction) | ecosystem: Environmental > Aquatic > Non-marine Saline and Alkaline > Saline ...
AAGAAAAAAAAGATACCAAAAAAGCCTTTTTTTGGGGGGTTAATTAAACAAAAGGGATTTTTTAAAGGGGGTCAAAAAAATACGTGAGCGACCTGTTAATCCTTTGGTTTTTTTCCTTTTGGAAAATAAATACGGTGAATAGTACCCCATTTGTTCCTTTTCTCTTTTCCCCAGTCAAATTAAATTTAAGATTTAAGGCAATAAAATTCAATGGCGTTATCCTTACCCAAGAACAAGCCATTGAGGGGTAATTAGACGCCTCTTTTTTGTTGACATCTGGCCTTCTATGACCTGTTTCCAATGGATCAACCTTTAATATTTAAATGACCTTTGCCGCCCTCAATATACAAGTGTAAATGGGACAAAGTTGGCAGAGGCTGGTATGCCCTTTTAGTCACTAAAGAATAGGAAAATAGAGGTCCATTCTTTGGCTAGATTGTTGGTCATTAACTTCTTTACTCCGCTCCTTTCTCCTAAAAAAGCTCTTTGCTTTTTCCCAGTCTTCTCTTGCCAATTCTTAACTCTTGTTGCAATATTCGGGAGATCCGAACTAAGATAGTCTGTTTGGGTCATCACCTGTCAAAGAGGAAACAGTTTTTCCCTGTTTCCCATGATTATCCCCTCTAGTTTTTGAGCGGCTCTGGGTTTGGCCAAAACTGGGTTTGTTTTTGGCCATCGTATAAGCATAATGAACTTTTAACGGTTCGGAATTGGGCCATCTCCCTCCCATGATCCCTTGATTTTTAAAACTGCTATAAAAATTTCTTCAAGGTCTTCCTCTTCCAGCAAAACTTAATTCAAATAACAACTCCTCTTTTTCTTTTGACGCTACAAGTGATATCTGTAGCAAACCTAAACGTTACCACCCAAAACCCATGGAAAGAAAAAGTTTAACTTACAATTTTAAAGAAAGTTGTTTTTCCCCGCTCAAAATTCATAGTGAATTAAACACACGTTTTTATCAAAAATAATTTTCAATCATCGACGAACGTTTAAGGTTAGCCACCTTAAATTTCGAAGTAGTTTTTAACTATCGATTCTGCCAGTAAATTTACCAATTCCTCGGGGTTATGGCTTTATCTACGTTGTAAATCACCTATTTTGGTTCTTTTCCAAGGAAGGATAAATGCGCACCAAGAACTTGGGAGTTGCTTTTCCCAAAATCATAAGCCAAAAGACCTTATATCACGGTGGCCCTTTTACTACAGAGCCTACTTCTAAGTGTACTTTGATATTCTTATCTTGTGTAATTTCAAATTCCTTTAATAGAGACCCTCTTTTTTTTATCTCTTACCTCTTTTTGCCCTCTCCTGGCATTATTCAAAAGTCTTTTTTCCGTCTTTTTTTTAGGCAGAGACCTGGGGAACCTGTTCAATGTCCCACCTGACTAAATTGTGTAGTGCGCTGTGAATCAATTCAATTTGAAAGTATCCGATCAATTGGACAAGTTTTCGTTAATACTCCCGTATACTCAGATCAGTAGACGGGGTTGTCCCCGGCCTAAAAGTAATAGTGCAGTAATATTCCTTTTCTTGCCTTGAAAGTTTCGTTTATGGTTTGTGGTAAATTTATCCAGTGCACAAACAAGCAAAATAAACGTGCTAACGGACCAGGGTGTGCACTGGCATGCCCAATCTTGATTTTTAAAAACTCAAAATTCTCCTAATATTCCCAATTTCAGAAGAATTTACCGCGCTGAAAAGACGTCCCACAGCCACACGGTTTTGTTTTATTAGTAAAACCTGTGCCTCTAAAAAATCCTCCTTAGTCATTACATTACGGGGTTTAGGCTAGAGAAAATAAAATCGGATTACTATTGATGAGCAATTCCCATCGCACGAACCTATAGTGACCCAAAATATTTTTAAAACCGATTTTTACTTAAATATCCAATGAAGGTTTTAATAGCGAATAGTTGCTGACTAAAATTCCTACTACGTTGCCAATTATATTAAAAAGAAATTTACTTGATCTGTAAGTGTGAATCCCCGTATCGTAACTTTTCTTCAGCGTAGCTACCGAACTAGAGGCCAACAGCACAGAAAGAAGGAAAAATTCTGCGGCTGCATGTCCGATAGCTTTGGACTACCCCAAATACTGGCAACGGACTTCTTGATACTCCTGGAATCGATCGCCAACATTGAAAAGTCCAATTTTAGAATGCGGTCCATAGTGAAAATATCGGTGTTGTCCGAATTTCCGAATACTCATCAGCCTTAGTAGGATTAAGCCTCCTAATCACCGAAGAAAAACAACAAACTAAGCGGGCTTATCCATAAGGCGTCCCCCTATAAAAAATCACTTAACAGTAATACCAAAAAACAACTGCAGGGGATAAAAAGCGAACCAAAAAGTTTGAAAATAGAAAAATGCAAATGCTTTGAAAAATAAATCGTGAAAATACCAACACTCACAAAGAAATTATGGTGCCCAATTGGATGACGAATGGGTAAATAATTTAGTGAAAGTGCTTTGAGCAAATCAAAAAAGGAAGACTACGATAATGCATGTGCCCTTTGAGGAAACCGGTGAAGTATTCGTTATAACCTTCAAATAACGAAGAATAATACGCCTCTAATATGTCCAAAATTTTTTTTTCTTTGCGGATTCAACAAAAAATGGCGTAGCTTCAATGCCCAAAGTCCTAATCAAATACCAAAGGTAAGGGGCCAGCGGTATTCTTTCTAAAATTATAATCTCTGGTAAATACATTGGGGTCGTCACTTCCACACCCTCATAAGGAATAAATTCCTAAGGTAAATTAAGGACGTCCAACAAGACATAAACAGGTAATTTTTTTTTCCTGAAAAGAATAAAATTCTGTTCTAGGTTTTTGCTGCTGAGATTATAGTTTTGTTTTTTACTCATGCCGCACAATTTTAATAATATAAATCGTCTGTTTCTAAAGATTTAAGAAAACGTGGTGTTTTGCAAAAAAAGTGCCTTAATGTAGAAATTAAGACCCTAAATCCAAAAGACACTTGCAAAAAGAAAATACTAAAATAGTTGGGTCTTGAAAAAGATTGAGCTATGGAAAATTATGCTCGTAATATATAACAAAGCCCCAAGGCAATTAAAGGCCCAAGAACAGCTCCTAGAAACACCTAGCGTTTATATGGTCCATATGAATGGCCTCCGGATAAAGTTTTGGTAGCCCCCTACGCATTTGCATGGTCTTAATGATAAAACGTTTTGGAGTAAATGGAAAGACGATAGAGCTATTTATCAACAGTAGCTGCTATGAAAGGTGAATATTCCACTGGCTACCAGAGATCCAAGAAGCTTAAGTTTCTTTACATTATCGTTAAAAAGTGTTATAAGGGGTTTTGTCCCGTAGCTTACTTCCTCAATATACGATACGGTAACTTTCGGGAGCCCCATTTTTCCCACCTCTGCGATCTCAGTGAATTTTTTTCTGTGGAAACATAATCGGCCTTGAGTTTGTACTCCTAATAAGAATTTTTTAAGGGGGTTATAACCCCAAGAAAATCCAGAAAAATTCTCACCTATCTCCAGACTGTGTTGGTTCCGCGGCCCTAATTCGGATACAATAGGTGGCCTTTTTTGGTAATAGTTTCGGCAATTAGCTAGACCTTTTTTTGTATTGGTCTACTTCCACTTCTTGGCATTGTCTTTTTAGAAAAACGGATAATGGTTATCTTGCTCCTTAAAAGTGATCGGCCAATTTTTTTGGTGTTCAATACCAAAAAGGCCTAAAATCCCTAAAAGAAAAAAGCACAAGTCCAAATGCCTCAAATAACTAGGGCGGGAAAAGGTAAGATGAATAGTTCAGTTTTCTTTTTTGAAACGTTCAAATGATGTGCTCATAGTACAGAAATCAATATGAAAAAATAGGAAGTAAATGAAAATAAAAAATAAAAGTGACCTCTTTCATCCTTAAATTTAAGTAATCAAAAAGTTATGAAATGGGTATACTAGATAATATCTTTCTTTCGGCTTTATAGATTAAACTTATTTTTGCGCTACATTAATAAATGCACGGGTGTGGCAGTAGGTACACTGGAAATTAAAATACAAGAGATTAGGATGACTTTACGAATTTTAGGAGATTGAAAGAAAAATGGCAACAATTTTGGGCGAAAAACCAAACCTTTATAAAGCGGAAAATAATTCCCAAAAGGAAAGTTTTATGTATTGGATATGTTTCCCTAATCCTTCTGGTGCTGGTTGCACGTAGGTGCATCCGTTTTGGGGTTAATATTGCCAGTGATATTTATGCCCACGATAATAAAAAGACATAAAGGAATTTATGTGTTGCATCTATGAGGGTTACGATTCTTTTGGAACTCCTTCGGCACAATACGCCATTCAAGTACAGGGCAGCCACCTGCAATACACGAAAGTTTAATATTGAAGGAGGAGTAGAATAAAAGAAGGCACCGAAATTTAAAAGGATATAGAAAGCAATTGATTAATGGGCTTCCTTTGAATTGGAGTAGGGAGGTTCGAACCTCGAGATCCCAAATATTACAAATGGACCAATGGTCTTTAATGCCAACTCTTTAATTCTTGTAACAATAAGGAGACTGACAAGGCTGAAGATATTCAAAGTCTAAATTGCCCATTTTGAAAAAAAGAAAGGTAACCAAAATGTCAATGCGGTTTGTGATGAAGAAGTGTGGATTTCTTCATCAATTGAATGGAAAAGTCTTTTTTCGCCAAAAAACAGCAAGAGATTTATTAACAATATAGGAGGGACCCTATTTTGGCGGAAAAACCAGCGAAGTCAATTCGATGTTCCGCGCTAGGAACCGGTATTGAGCAAACGAATGAGATTGTCAAACGGAAAGTTCTGAAGCCGTGAGGGCATCCCCGTGGTCCGTAATAAAAAATGATCTTGCTATTGTATAATTCGTATTTCCCATATGCCCAACGCTCCTTTGGATGATTTGCAATGGTAAAGATTGGCCGCCAACACCGGGGTCTAAAGGATCCCAGACCAAATTGGATTCGAAAGGTCAGAAGGGAGCTGAAGTGCACGTTTAAGGTCTCGACCCCTAAACCCCTCCCTTGGAAGGGAAGGGCGGGGACGTCGACATGTTCCGGAACGTACACTGGAAAATATCGTCTTCACATACCCCGGCCCGATACGATTATTTGGATTTATGCGTACTTTTGCTCCTGAGCATGAATATGGTAGGCTAAGAATAACTAACTCCTGAGCAAAAAAGGCAGAGTTGAGTCTTTATAGAGGCTAACGGCCAAACGTAGTGACGCAGACCGTATGGGTGATGTGAAGACTAATTTCGGGTGCTTTTTTACTGGGGCTTTATCCAGAACATCCTTTTAAGTAAAGAGCCCATACCTATTTGGATCGGGGAATTCATGTTTGGCTGGCTATGGCACCGGGGCGGCTAATGTCTGGTTCCTGTGGGTTCAGATCCACGGATTAAATGACTTTTGCAAAACCATTTTGATATTCCTATTCCCAATATTTTTGAAGGGTGTAGATATTTCTGCAACAGCAGCCTTCAGAAAAGGGCAATACAGTAATTATCCCAATTCTGAAATTATTTTAAATGGGCTATCCATATAAAAAAGGCCGTTAAACGTGTCAATTTTTTGACCTGGAGAAAGTTTAAGGTCAAGGGATAGGGAAAATAAAATTAAGGTTTTGCGGGAATGCCGTTTATTTAAGTCGCCACACGCTTATTTGGGAGAAACCGTTCCACCAGTATTAATTTATTGGAATGGGTATGCCACAATGATCGATCAAGCAACATCTGCCATTGTTTTTGCCAGAAGTGGGAGAAATACCTATGCCTACGGAAACCAGGGGAAGCCACCCTTGGGGGCCAATGCCTACCGGTAGGGCATTCGGCGGATGTAAAAAAATTCGGCCGAGTCGTAAATGAGTTGATAGATCATAAAAAACCGGATTTCCTTTGAGCTGAATACCAAATGCTGGATGGCAGGGGAGTTCAATAAACTATACTATTAAATCGCTACATGGATCCGACAAAATGACGACGAAATATTCTTCAAAAGAGGCGACGAACTATTGGCAATGATGTGGAACTATATATATTTAGAGGAGGTACGAGCATGCCACTGGACATTTTTGCTGTACTCCCGTTTCTGCAAAAGTTTTTGTTTCGACAAAGGTGTGGTGCCCAAACCCGAGAGCCAAAAAACTGATCACGCAAAGGGATGATTACGGGGACCAGTGCATTTGTATATTATACGTTTTAACTCGCTTATTGGAAAAAAGGAATATGGGAAGGGGGGAAATCTCTAAATCATAAAAAGGTAATCTTATTTCTAAGATCTTTAATTACGATACCTTGGCCAAAGAAATCTGGGTTACTTGATAAAATTGTTAAATCTGATATTCAATCCGATTGTTAAAAAAGATTGAAAGTGGGGATTTTAATACTGGATTCTCCACTTAGCTCTTCTGAATATCCATTAAATTTTACCCATGCAGAATTTTCGCTTGTTAATCAGTTCTGATGAATTGGATATTGAAGCTTTAAAAATGGCGACACTGAGCATGAAGATGCACAATTTAAATTTGGAAGACGGTAAGTACATCGTAGGGGTCCCCGCGAGGTAAAAAAATGTCTAAATCTAAGTTACATGTATAAGTCCCGGGATAGTTAAAATCTGTGGGAGTACGGGGGCAGAATTTCCCGGCGTTTATTACGAGATGTTTCCTTGGCCTTTGAGCATCCACAACTTGGAATACGCTCCGGAATCAAGTGGGGTTTATAGTTTTCTAAAAAAAATGTTTCGTTTATAACCATGGAGGGGTAGAAGGCGCTTTTTGCGTTACAGATAATCACCTACCGCAGAAATAATTTAAAAGAACCCTTTGCATAAGACATTAGAAAGTGAAGAGGATATAGAGAATTTTCTTTCAATACTTCGGTATCTACATTTATGAATGCCGTGAATGAATTGGCTTGGCGCAAAATGTAATAGTAGGGAATATTGGGAACCTTTGTAAGTATTGTTTCGTCCTAATGCCCCATCATGCAGAAGAGCCTGGCCCAATTAGGATATACCTACCTCCTATAGTACCTTGGCTTCTTATTCACCCAAATTTGAAAGGCAAACTAACTATGGATAGTAGAAGATAGCAAGGAATATCCTAATTTCGTTCAACTGCCGGAAAGAATGCCGCTTGAGAGAGATTAGAGTTGCCGTAGAACCATGTCAAAGAGCGGGAAATTGAAGCTGCCCGTTATGGCCCATGTTATAAACAAAAGGACAAATTGCAAGGACGAACTCCTAAAAGTAATTATAAGTTCCCTGGAAAAATTGTAATATTGTGGGTTACCAAAGTTGAGGTGCGAGATGAGAGGAGAGAGGGCATTTTTTAAACGGACGTTGTGAATACAAATAATTAATGAAATTGGATACCAGAATATGGAATATGTTGAAAATCATGGCATGGTTGCTGCCATATATACAACCACTTCTTCGTTTGTAACCCTCAGGTGTGAGGTGAGGAAGACTTGGAAAAATAAGAAGTCATACAACTGAGATTCTCACCTGACCATGTATTGCTTAGTTTATCGGAGTAGTGCTTATGACGGTCTATGGAGTTTTCATGAAAGTGTACTTTAATAGTTGCAAATTTTCTCACTGCCGTTTTACTTATTTCAATCCACATGATTCGTCTAAGTTTAAAAATATAAAGTAGTTTGGGACAAATTGGCAAGATTCGTATTCATTTTATGTTCTGAAATTTTAGGTTTGGATATATTTGGCGGGCTTTTGCTGTATTTAGTACAGATTGGATAAAGGAATTAGTAATTCTCGATTAATTTTTAAAAAAGAAATCGTTTATGATGATGTATTAAATATATTACTTGGGGGCCAAATAGCTTTGTAACAGCTGGTTGGTAAAGCAATAAACTAAAAAGTAATTTAAGTAAAACACTATTCAAAAGTGCATTTTGCGCAATGGTATGATGGGTCGCCCCGGAAATTGCAGAAAAAAATGTGCCGATCAATGGGATCCGCGGAATGTAAAGGTGATTTCTACACCTGGGATGCCTTACGGATCACTAACAAATCCGACAAAATAAAACGGTAAAATTTCTTAGTGAAAGGGCTATAATCAAAGAAAATGCTTCTGCGGCGGCGGTTGCGGCCCCACGAATGTTGGACATGTCCGTGCAGCACGCTACGCTTTATGAATGGTTTTGACCTTGCGTTCCAAAGTTGGTGGCCTGTTGTAAGGTGGTTACCTCAGGAATGTCTATGTGGGTAGTTTTTTTGGAGGAATATGTTGGGAGCGGCTGCAGGAATTAGGTCTTGATATTGGGTAGCCGTGGCAGTCATTATGAGGGACTTTTGCTACCTTTGTTTTAGTTTACTCAACATTACTGTGGAATACGAAATGCCCAGTAACGGGCATTGGCTGGTTTAAAAGAAATAAAAACATATGTTAACTCCGATGATAACAAGGGTTCTTGAGGATGCCCTAAAAATGGGCTGCCAGAAACGTATTTGGTAGCTGCAATAGGTTTTACTTTGCCCTCTTGGTCTATTGGGCGTATGCAGGTCCTTCGGAGGTAGGGACTAAAAACCAAAAAAAGTATAATAAACTAAAAGGACATCGAGAGATGTCCTTTTTTTATATTGTTATTTGACGGTCCTATCCTGTTGGGTCCAAGGAAATGAAGGTACCTGTTACTGGAAACACCTTCTATCTGTTGTAAATATCCCTTATAAGTACATGCATAAGATGTTCGTTATCCGGCAAATACTTTTATTAGAATAGACCAGTTCCCTGTAGTATAGTGGATTCCCAATACTTTCTGGAATATTTTCAAGTTTCCTTTACGGCTAAAGGATTGCCTCATGGCCTATCCAATAGATACCTATGTAAAGGCCCCATAAGTGGTATATCCCAAAACTTTAGGGAAATTGAATAATAATTTAGACCCTGCAATTAAACCAGAAAGCTTCCCAATTTACGTAGTCTCTGAATGAATGGCAGCCCCCGAAATCCCCCAATTTTTCTGGCAATTTCAGAACAGGCTTCCTAGCATCGTCCAAATCAAAAATCCTTAGGATCTTTTTGTTCGATTCCGTCAATTTTTAATGGTTTTTTCAGTTATTGATTTCATGATTATAGTTTCAAAATTTATATATAAAGAATACCGAAAGGTTTTAATATTAAAACTCGCTACGGAGTCGGGATTGTAGCCCAAAGTAGGGTACGTGATATTCTTTAAAGTGTATACCGTATTCTTTAGTTCCTCTAAAATGGTTTCATATACCTCGCGTCAATGGGTAAATTGTACCCCAGGGGTTTGGGTTATTTTTTTGTTTAGTATGAGCAAGGTGGCCATGGCTACTCGTAAATCCAACTGGGTTTTGGCCATGGCAGTGTAACGTCCTATCTTCCCCAGTGACCAACCATGTGGAAATCTATCTGTTCTTTAATGACTATGAGTTCGTAAACCGCAAAATTTGTGATACATAACGATCAATATCCTGTCCGTATCAGCCAAAGTCCAACCTATCCCTCCGCAAGAATTCTTTGTAAATATTTCGGCAAGAGGTGGCCAATTTTTTTAATTCAATTCTTCTTGGTGGAATCCCAAAAGGTGCAATTCCATAATTTTTCCCCACATTATAATCATCCTATCGGATATTTTAGGTAATGCCCATTTTAGTTCTACTGTATTGGGTAGGGAATAAAGGTAGAAATAGGTTTCGAAACCTGGCGGGTAAGACCACATTCCCTATCAGAATTACTCTATAGTGTACTATCATCTGTCATTCTAATTGAACAAAACATATTCCATGGCCTTGGAAAAACGCTACCCTTCGCATAGTTCCACGGTATAGGGTAAGCAAACGAATTCTGCAGTCCGTGAAAAACTTCCCCTATATTTTAAGGGATCCCTTTTTGCGTAATACTTCAAAATTTCCCGTACCCTTCAACATCCAAAATTCTGTTCTTACTAAAAAGCTTATGGGTACAAGAGGATGGTATTAGTATGTACGATTCCTGTCATATATATTTTGCTACCCCCCCACGGACCACGCTACAACAAGGAGCAATTTCCTCAGGGTCCCAATGTAAATTTAATAGTTCCATAGGTTATTGTCCACTTTCGGGCTACCAAAAACCACCGGTGAAAGATTCGAACAGAATCATTTACCACACCTTGATCCTAATCTTATCTATTATCTGCATGGCAACTCATATGGTCTATGCCGGATCCAATCCAATTTCGTTCTAAATTACAAGGCCTTTTTCTTTAGCCTGAAAGTCCAAAGCCATTAATTTCTCCACTAATATACCGAGGCAGTACCAAAAATGTTTTTCCATATTGGGATGCAATCCTTCGCCACTTAATGTGAAAAACGGGCTGGAAGCATAGAGATCACTATAAGTCCGATTCTTGATGGCCTTTCAACTTCTGCCACATCATTAAAATGACCCAATATTTTAAAGTTGTACAGGCCTCTCTTATTAGCTAATTTTACTAGGGAAGGACTTCGGGATTTAGATCACAAATAGTTACACCGATGTAGATTTGCGAATGATATCTGCTTTTTGCAATAAATAATACTAATAAAATAAGAGGTGGATTTTCCTGTGCCTACAACAATTTTTTATCTCCGCATAATGTTAATTTCTAATTCCTTTCTAAATTAACGAAGGATCCGAGTATCAAAAATTGTTAATATTTGTAAGGAATATTGAGGCATATAAGTTATGACAAAACAATTTAGCACTGATATTTTTTTGGTGTTATGGCAAGTTTCTTTCTAAGGAGCATTCGGGGCACACGGTCTGGAAAAGATGTGAATGTATAAAGGCTATCGGGACTTTTTTGAAAAAACTGGGAAGTGAAATAACCAGATGTACCATCATTGTTCTTAATGATTTGGGCGGTTTCAAATTATTGGCAGAAGAAGCCGGTAAAAAAGCTCGTTTTATATATTTAATTCGCCCGCTGGCGTTACTATGTTCCTTTTTTCAATTTATTCCTATTGGCGACCAATGAACCTGACGCAAGTTTTTGAATTTTTAAGAAGAATAGCTTTTATAGGACCGCGTAAGGAGGGAGCACTGCTGTATGGTTGCTGCGGCTGGATACTTTTAGGAGTTGAGGTGCTTAATCAAAATCGATCTACAAAAATTAAAACTAACAAGCTTTTGAAGCCTTTATAGTTTTCTAATAAAACTCAATATTATGAAATTTCATCATCTCCATCAACGCCATCGATTTCGTTAATAGGCGTATGGCATTTCAAACAAAAAAATATCCACTAACAAATTATCACGCTTCCCAAAACTTGCAATGAAATTACCTGTGGAAAAAGGGTATGGGTGTTACTTTCTCCCCCACAGGAGGCCGCTGCCTTATAAACTACAGGTGAATTTAACTGGCAGATCGCCTATTGGATCGGTTTATTTTCGTAAAGAGATGAGATTACGGCCCGATAAAATAATGAGTGGGGCGATGTGAATATACCCGCCTTGCACACACACCGGGCTAACCACTTACTATGGAGCTGCTCTTTAATAGACTAAAGTTGTACATAACATATCTAATGAAAACACGAGCTTATGAAAGGGATTGAGTTTTGCATGTGCCGAAACGACGAATATAAATATGAACATCAGGGTTTATAAGAATATCCATGGTTCCATATGTATTGCCTATAATATTTTTTTTGAGGCCTACAGCGGAGAAATTGGTGGGTTTAGTGCTGAATGGACGGGTGGAATAATGCTCCTATTTATGCTAAGGCGGAAGTAGACGAAACTAGAACAGCATAAAATTTTGCATCTTAAATTTCACCCGAAAAATTGCCTTGATAGGAAGGTTACCGGATATACTGGGGAAATTAAAAAGGGTATATTTTCTTGCACTTAAATTTTATTCCTTACCCGGTAATTTAAAAAATGCCTTCCCATGCATTGTTCCTGCCAATGTGGGCGATGATGGGGATACGGCCCATCTTTTTTGGACTTTCGGAACGGGGAAAAGAACCACCTTGTCTGCGATTCCGAAAAGGAAAATTGATTGGCGAAATGAATGAACATGGTTGGACAAAGGAAAATACGGTATTTAATTTGAGGGAGGCTGCTATGCCAAGGTCATTAAATCTATCTGAAGAAAATGAGACGGAAAATTTACGGGGGCCATAAAGAAAGGGCAACTTTTGGAAAATTGTGGTCTTGAAATGGCAATGGGGTGGGGTCGACCTTTGAAAATACTCCATTAACCGCAAAATACAAGGGTAAGTTTATCCAATATATAATATTGACAATAATTCAGGTGCCTTCAATTGGAAGAATCCTAAGAAATTTCTTTCCTAACAGCCGAGCTTTGGGTATTTGCCCCATCTTCGCAAACTGAACCCCAAAGTCGCTGCCTATCATTTTATTTCGGTACACCGGCCAAGGTAAGCGGGTACAGAGGGCAGGCGTGGTTGAACCTGTCCAAATTTTTCGGCTTGTTTTGGGAAGTCTCTCATTTATGCATTTGCACCCCACTTAAAAATATGCGGAAAATGCTGAGTAAAAAAATGTTTGGATGCAGGGTAAACGTATGGTTGGCTTAATAACATGGGGTTGGACGGTGGGGCCTTATGGGGTAGGTAACTAGAATGAAATTGAATATACACGTGCTATGATCCATGCGGCCCTCAGTGGCGAATTGGGACTGTAAACAAGTTACGACAAGTAATATATCCATTCCGTATTTGGAAGTGGCAAGCCTCGCGAAAATGCCCAGGTGTTCCTACTACCAGTGCATAAAGTCCTAGAGCAACTTGGAAACAATGACGAGGCATACTAATAAAGACGCCAATAAAGTTGAACCAAATGCCTTCGTGAAAACTTTAAGAAATTGAGCCTGATGCCAATGAGGAGATTTAGGCGGGGTCGGAACCACAACGATATGCGTTTTTAAAAAAGAAAAACCCCGAGCTAAGCCTTCGGGTTTCTTATAAAAAATCTATTACTTATATTAATATTGTTATATACGGCCTTGGCTTTATTTCTTTGTTGCCGTGGTAATATATTTTCTGAAAAGGGCCCATGGTCATAGAAGGTGTTTCCGGTAGGAGCTTGATGTATATTCTAAAGCCCTGCATCCGTAGCCCGCTTTTACCGTAGAATTCCCAAAAACCGCTATTCTGGTTTCTTTCTGTTCAAAATCCGGGAAGTTCTTTAAAAGTAGAAATTCTATTCCAGAATGGACCTAAAGAAACTAAAACGTCATAAGTCACATCCCTTAAATCGGAAAGATCGCTAATTACCGTTTTGTTAAAAATATTCCCCTGGTCCAAATTTAAAATTCCCAAAACCTAATCCAGTGTTTCGGGAACAATGGGTTTTAAGAAACATCAAGAAGAAGGCCAATAGAAATTTTTCGTCCTTTATTTTTTGAATAAAGATTTTAAATCCGGAAATTTCATTTTCCCCCACAATAAATTTAACGCTTACGATATACAACGTACTTCTTGTAGGTAGTAGGCTACTGCTTCTGACTGACCAAAAATATTTCATCGAATCCCGGCACTTTTAAACCTCATTTCTTCCGCAAATCCTAAAATAATGATCAACCGCATTTCTACTTGTTAGAAATAATTGCAGTAAAAAATTATTGAGATCAATTTTTGTTGGTCGGACAATTTTCGCATCAAACACTTCCCACGTGGATAAAAAGGCCTAAAATCTAACCTTTATTTTTCTCTTAATCAATTAATTTGGAATAGGGGGAGTTTTCCAATCTAGTTCTGGCTGTGAAACCAAAAAAGTTTTTATTTTCATGGTTTCGATCTATTAGATAGTTCCAAATAATAATAATTGGTGCTATTTCAAGAGCGCAAAGGTACAAAATAAAGTATACAAAATTGCTGGCAAAATGAATTTTTTGGATGATTTCTCAAACGTTTGTTACCAGCCAAATTGCGTTTATAAGAATATTTAATACTATACTTATGAAAACTACTTGCGCTTTTGATTCTGTAAAAACATAATTTAATATAAAGATTGCAAATAACATTACAATGCCACTGTAGTTAAGGTAGGAAAGTTTTTTAAAAACGATTTCAGAAATGGTCTTGTTGGCATAAGATAAAGCCGTTGCCAATTGCAAAGAAATTTAAGTGGACAGAATACAAATAGGGTGTAAAAATAAGTAAATAGCCTCAAAACTGGTGGTTTTCTTTTCGAATTGGAAAAGATTTTTATTCAACAAAATGATGAAAAGTGGCGAAAATTAAGTAATGAAAAATACTGAAAAAATACGACAAATTGAAAGAGCCTGTCTTTCTTTTGATATAGAAAATGTAATTATGTTGAACGGCAGAAATCATATTAATTTTAGAAATCGGCCGTAAAAATCCCGTTTTGGCGAGTAACCATAAAAAAGAAATACTGGAAAATAGGATAATGGTTATCCAATCTTACGGTGTACTGATGCTCTTACTATAGCTTCCATTTGTTCAGCCTGTTTGTTTATTTTCTTGGGATAACCTAAAATATAAATCCATTTTCCGAATGGCCCCCAGTTATCCCATGTATTGGTAGTTTTTTTTGTTGTTGGGTATAAAAATTGTGATAAGGTAAATTCCCTTGCCATTTAGTGTCAACCAAAACCCATTTTCACTTACCAGCTCTTAAACGCCTTAACTTTATAGTTTTTTAAATGATGATTCGGAAATCTTGCCGCAACCTAAGCCTTTTTAAGGAAATAAATCCTTGGAAAAAAATAGAAAGAAGCCAGATAAGGGGATAATGCCTATTTATTTAAATAGGAAATGGATAAAAAACTAAGCTTGGACGAGCTTAAAATGAATATCTTGGTAAGAATTTAAATTCTTTAAAAAAAAATCATAAAACGGCCATGATATTTCGCTACAGTTTTTTAATTACTATTTTTTGCTAAAATTGCAATACCTAGATGGCGGATAGCTTAGTCATTAATCCTACCGTTCATGAATTGAAAAAACATTGAGCTCATTATTCATTCCGTCTTTGCTTTGGAGGCAGGTTTCACATTTTAGATGGTAGAATGATAATTCTCCAGACGGGCACTGCCAATGCAGTACGAACTTTACAGGGAAGAAAATATAGTGTCGCTTGTTTTTTAAGAGTAAGACAGAATAAGTTTGGGGGTTTGGGAACACCTATCATACATGGTTTTTAAATGGGCAAATCGCAAAAATATGAATATATTTTTTGAATGGACGCCGATTTTTCCGTCACGCTCCTCAGACCTCAAAATAAAACTGTATCAGCTTGTGTTAATGGTGCTGATGTGGCTTGGGTCTCGGATAACAAAAAGGGGTAATTATGTGTTAAATTGGCCGTTGCATACAGGATTCCTACTGTCTATGGGGCCTTCGTTCTATGTAAAAGTAATAAACAGGAATGAAAAATTCATGCGCTACTGCCGGATTGTTTGTTAATAGGAAAAAAGGTTTTGGAAACGATCAATTTGGATTCCATTAAGTCATTGGAATTATCATTTCAAATAGGAAATGAAGTTCAGGGCCCCATCTGAAAAATAATTAAATTGTGAAGTACCTATTATTTTTACAGATTAGAAATAAGGGGTAAAGGTCGAAGATGAGTGCCTCCATTATATAATGAGGCCGTGGTTTTGGTGTAAATTCAGATGAAAGGTGAGCAAGTTTAATTTCATAAAAATAGATTTTAAATGGGAGGAATTCTTATAAAAAACGCTCAATTGTAAATGACAATAAAGTGTTTTCCAGTGATATCTCTGGAGATGAACATATTACCTTAAAATAGAAGCAATATTCCTTCGGAAAACTGCCGTTAAGGTCATAAGAATGTGAAAGGGAAATACGTAATTCCCGCGGGGCCATAGATGCCAGGGTGGCCATTTTAGGGGCCAAGGTCTAACCCAATAAGGGTACTTATAGGACGGGACCGTTTGCAAAGCGGGTCGCAGGCGGAATAACTTCTTTTAAATGGAGCAGCCGAAAATCCAATCCGCAAACAACACTATTGAAGCTCTGGAGGCAAAATTTCAGATGGCAAAGAAACACTGCTTTTGCCATATATTCCCTTTTTTTCCGTGGGTACGCAATGAAATTGGAAAGAAATAAAAAAGATTGGACAGGAAATGCCTGTTTCCGAATTAAACTCTTTTTAGTCCTCTACCGGAAAAATATGTGGTAGATAATGAGAGGTGATCGAAAGATATTTGGAAATACCGAGATGGTAATTCAGCACAATTGTGAGGATGAGGCTACATTAAGGCAAATTTCGCCAAATAATAAGGCCGAATTTTGCGGAATGACATTCCGTTAAAATACATCCTTTGATAAGAAGTGCGAGGACCTGTTATCTTTCTTCTTCAAGGGCCATAGCCTTGGCAAAAAAAAAACTACAGGAAGCCAGATTTTCATGTTTTTCATGTTTTCTACAGGAATAGAAACCGAACTTTTTTAGGAAACGATATTCCCTAGAGGATAAAAAGATTAACTGCTGGGTCTGTATTCATCATCTTTGGTTTTGCAAGAGGCCGATTACGACCTAAAGAACTTTGATAAAGTGGAAAATCCGCCGTTAAAACCGCGAAGAATAGGGTCAGCTTTGGGAAGCATTACTGGACGACCGAAGATGTTGTTTGCGCACGGACCATGCACCCCAATACGTTGGACGGAAAAAAATAACGTGTAGCACTTCAGCACCATCAGGAGGTCCTTTGGTTCAACATGCATTGGCCTGCCATGCTGGAATACCCTATCCATTTCCGGAAAGATAAGCTTAGAGAAATTCGTTGAGAAAATGTGCCATAATCCCGGCAAATTATTTCAAGTAAAATCGAGGAATTATCAGGGAAAGGTTTATTTTGCCAGATTTAAGTGGTATTGGAATCTTGATAATTCCTGGAAGGTGACCCAAGGAAAAATAATCGCTTATAAATGCGCGATGGTCCCCGTTTGAGGAAATACCATTTAAATCCAAGATAACCCATACAATTTGTAAATGGCCCATTTGGCCATATGATAATGCCATTTTTCAGAAGAGAATGAAAGGCTATGAGGTTAACTTTTAAATAGATAGCAATGCTAAACATAATCGTCCCATTTTTATAGTTTTGTTTGTTTCCTCCTGTAATGAAATGGTGGTGGATAAACCTGAAGATTCTTAATTCCCGAGGATAAAAATGGTCACTAATTTTATACGACATTTCCTATTAAATGGCGGGCAAAAAATAATTAA
>Ga0163217_1050144_pt1 | contig 17211 bp, 7 predicted proteins | sample SynspAceP_FD_185933 | JGI IMG/M metagenome (GOLD analysis project Ga0163217, IMG submission 185933) | Saline lake microbial communities from Ace Lake in Antarctica - Synechococcus sp. Ace-P (PacBio error correction) | ecosystem: Environmental > Aquatic > Non-marine Saline and Alkaline > Saline ...
TTAAAAGTGGGGACTATTGCTGGTTCGTAATCAGAAATTTTGCGTTTTTTCCCTTAGTTTTGACAGTAACTATTTTCCCGGCCACTTCTTTGGCTTAACTCCTTTTTCTTGGGCCTTAAACCCAAGAAAGAAAGAAAAAATTAAAAGCAAACTATAAGTATTTTTTTTCATCGTTACTTTTTTAAAGAATGGGATGCTTTTCGCTTCGACTAGCATCACCCACTATTTCCCAAACTCATGGTATCATCAATTTTAAATTTCTTTAAGACGTAATGAGTCCGCCATCATCTATATTATATCGAACATCAATGTACAACAATGGTCGAGAAAGCTGACTAAATTATTTGTTTGTATAAAAGCAACAGAAGCACGTAGTAAACAGAGGTTAAAATATAATGTTTTAAAGCAAGTTATCTCAAGTTTTATGTGCCCTGCCCGAATCCGTTTATTTTGCATTTTCTCAAAGCTTACTTTGACCTCCTATACTCCCTATTAATCTCGTGGATGCAACCCAACTATCCCTAAATATTAAAAGCCTGGACACGTATTAATAAAGCATAATAAAAACAAAATTAAATGGTATTTAAGCTTTAAAGATGAAACATAACCGCTCTATCTCTTTTACATCATTTCATTCACTATACAGGCCAATAATAAATACTTGTATTTCAGAGACCACTATTTCACTTTGGCCCATAAAAAAAACTCACGTTAGTCCAACGTGGGTTAATGCCTAGGATACCTAATAAATAGTTACTTTTTTTCTTCTATTTGTTTGAATGCATTCCATCATCTTTGCTAGCAATCTTTAAATTGCTTTTAATCTCTCGCTACCCTAATCCGACTGCATTATATTCAGTGAATTTTTTTTTACCACTCAATAAGTAATAAAGAATAGCTGACTACAATTAATACTATAGCAGGCCGTCCTGGTAATTGCCAAATACTTATATTTTGATACTATCATAATTTTTAATTTATGAGCTACAAATTTACTTAAAAAATTGTATTAGAGGTTGTGTTTAATATTTAAGATATCTTAATTTAATATTTTAGTAAAAATAATTTAGTGGATGTCAATTTATACCTAACGAGAAACTTAATACCTTTAGTATTGGCAAAAATTACTATATTTTTCCTAAACTGTTAGAAAAAATTATATTAATACTAAGTCTTATATTTGTGAGGTTGGTGGAAGAAAAAAGAAAAAAAGAATAAGATAATTATAGCGAAAGTTACTCCAATAAGTTTATCGCTGGTTATTCTCAAAATGAGAATACTCTTCGAAGATAAAAATTTCCTTGTTAAATTAAGTAGGCTCTTAATGTTTTATTACGGGCTCAATTTTTATCGTATGCTTATTGCAATAACTACGTTATTGATTGCCTTTAAGCGCCCACTGCGGGAATATATTCCAGAATACTCTCGACCAAACTTAAAAAAACAAGGCCTAAACAAGGAAAAAAAACCCCCCCCTTTTTTTTAAACCCCCCCCCCGTTAAAAAATAAAAAAAAAAAAAAAAAAAAAAACGGGGACCCCTCCCTCCTAGTTTTTAAGTTGTTTAAATATACAAAGTATTTAGATAATATTAGAAAAGTTCTAAATGGAGATATTGCTACAACAAATATTAAACAGAGAACTCCTCTTTGAAAAACAGTTTAAAATAGACGCCTACCAGTATAAGATTTAACCCCGATTAAAAAGAAGATTCCGTTTTTAGCGAGCACCAAGTAGCTTTAGAAAGAGTAAATACAATTTATTGAAAAAAACACTAAAAAGAGTAAGTCAAATTTTGTTTTCACACGTTAAACGGTAAGTATTTCTTCAAGTTTATGATTTAAAATTAAACATTACGCCATTGATTATAGTTGCCACCACAGCACATACGGTAAAATATCTGTAGCCGAATGGTATGTGGGTTTTTTCAGAATGGACCTTCAGAAAACGGTGTTATCGTGATTCTTTTAGAACACAGAAGACGGCCTATTATTCTGTATACAAGCACAACGTGGTTCTTTAAAAGTAAATCACAAGGCGATTTTAGTAAAGGCAGGAGAAGTTTATAGCAGCTGGTAGGTCAATCTTACTGAGAGCTTTCTACTGGACCTCATTTGCAACTTTGAATTATTGGAATAATGGCAGTCCCAGTAAACCCAGAAATTTTTATCGATTTTAAATAAAAAATAATGTCACTAAAAGTCGTTAGCTGGCTAAAAATTTTTGCCAAAAGAATCATAAGCGCAACTCCAAAAAGATTACTCACCTTTTAAAACGCAAGAGAAAACTCTTTCAAGAAGCTTATTGCCATAAGCAAGGCCTACCAGTCTTTGGTAAAGGACATCATTTTGATGTATAATAAAAACGCAATGCTTGATTTTGTGAAAAACGTTCCCATCCGCGACTACGAGGAGCTAAAAAGCTATGTAAGAAGAGTAGTACAGGCGAAAGTGATAATTCTGGTGGCCCGGAAAAAACCCAGTATAATTTTGCGAAAGACATCAGGGACAAACTTCAGGCGCCAGTACAGTCCCTATCACCGCCCAGTAATGATACGGCATCCGAAGGTTGAAGCCCTCGTAATGCCAATTCTGAATTATATTTACGAAACTGGGAATGCGTGACTTTGTTAAAATGGGTAAAATGATTTCCTACAAGGTAGTCCGTATTGACTGAAAAAAACGTGCCGTTTAAAATTAGGCCGACTATCCGTATATCGCACATTTATGTGCCAATTACCTTCAAAAAAAATTAGACTTCCTATGTTGGGAAAACCATTGTAATAGAAGATTGGGATATCCAAATGTAAACAAATTGTAAAAGAAACCATGCATGAAGATATGACCGTGATCGCAGGCAATACCTTCATGGTAACTAATGTATTTTTGAAAAACTTCCATACGGCAACATATAAATAAGTAGGTGACTTGTTTAAAAACTGTTAAAACCCTATTTGTCTAATGGCGTGTGTCATTATGAACCGTACGGGCTAAATTTGAAAACTTAATTGGCGAAAAGGTAGCTAGCATTGAAACTTTTCCCCCGCCAGCGGCTTTTTTTGCCTATCAGAATTCCCAAAAAGAAAAAGGCCATGCTGCTGCTGCTCAATTCGGGATTTTTTATAATCTTTATAAAATCAGATGAGTTTTTAGTGACCACGCCAAAACGCATTCACGATTAAAAGAAGTAGAAATCGGCGTAAATACGTGATGAATCATTTCTACCGAACGCAGGATTATGGGGCAATAACCTTGGTGATACCGTTTCAGTTATTTCATTAAACCATTTTTAAAATCATAGTCTCTGGAATGAATTAAAGCATTTTATTTCCGGGCCTTTGGGGAAACATGTGATTGGTAAAGAGGTAGAAGCTGCAATGCTAGCAGCTATTTGGGCTACCGAGCTAGAAGTAAACGAGTTAGCCGTAGCGCCAAAATAGTACCTCTTGAAACATGAACTCCCGTATCATGAATGGTTTGTTGAGTTCAGAAATGAACCTAGCGATTTTCTAAAATTTATTCAGGTTCTAGTATGAAACCTTAACAGGCAACAAAATAGGTTATTATTTAGATTAAAAGTGGGTAACAATACTTCAAACACTAAAAGTAACTAACCATAAAAGAAGGGGGTTTCAATGTTGCTATATGATAGCTACGGGAAAATTAAGGAGGTCAAGAATATAAGAGCATAGCTTTCAAATGCACATGGCGCGTAGCGATACAAACTATCTTGATTTTAAAAAATAGCAACAGCAACTCATGCCAGCTGCATCCTAAAGAACTTAAATTTTATATCGTAAATTTTACAAGCGAATTTTATTTATGAGCAACAAGTAACAAACACCACACTAGGGCACAAGAGTCACCAAATGCCATTGAGCGCATGTACATCACCATGCGTCATTGTATTTAATCGAGGCTTTTTATAAGCCTAATGGTATTTCTGGAGAAACCCTTGAGAAATGCCTTATACAGTTTACGCCCCGAAATATAATGGTAACGCATTGCTGAATGAAAAGGCAGAAATTAAGTGGCCTTAATAAATGTTTGTAGAAGCGCTTTACCCGAAGGTATTGAGAATGCAGATTCAATTAAATTTAACTTCTGATGAGGTTACGGAAAAATCGCATTTAAAGCAATTTGTAACCCACGAAAAGGCGTCGAATTGCTACCGCATAGATGACGAGCAGATGAACATCGAAATTACCAGAGGCAGGTCTGAATATTTATGATATTTAACGCATTTAACCTTTTTTATTTATAGAGTCCAATAAAATTTCAAAGCGGGTATTAGTCGCGGAAACAGGTATAAACTACGCGTGACTGGCAAAAGCTAGAACAAGCCATTTCAAAAGTCAAAAAAACTAACACCAAGCAGAACGCGAATTGGCGATATACAGCACCGCCATGTTTGGGAAAGAACTTTGATGAAATTTCTAAGAGGTCTATTTGGAAAATTTCCCACAAAAAGAACCTGATCCGTTCCTACAGATTAATATTAGGTTAGGTAAATTGGCTTTATAAGAAGTAAGAGGTCTCGAGTGAAAAAAAAAGAGCTATACCTTTAGCCCTGCATACGGAGCGCTTGGGCATCATATTCATGGAGAGCGTTTGGGCGCAGATACGACAAGAAAACGCTTTAAAAAAACCGCTGGTTGTTAGAAAGGGCCCATTCATAATACATCAATGCAACATGCACAGTGTCATGAACTCGCTATTTTGCTAAAAAGCGTTTACCAAGAGAATCCCAAAATACCGATTCACTTCGCCATTTTTGAATAACAGCTCAAGTGCTGCTGAAAATTCTGGCGTGCGCAATAAGGTAATCTCCGTAGCTAAGAAGAATGGAATGATGCTATCGACGACCTATCAGGCACCAATAATCGATGTCCCAGAAATTTTGATACGGCAAAGCTGAACTCAGGTTGCTAATTTGCAGTTATGAATTTCAAAAAGAGGGTATCTCGTGAGAAAAAACCTATTATCTTTGCATGGAATTAATGCTTTTTGGGAACAAGCGTAAATGAAACAATGACGAGTTTATTAAAGCCCTATAAAATTAAAAAAACCAAGAGGTATTTTAGACATGATCAATATCTATTATGGGGCAAACAGAGCATTTAGAGGTGGCAAAGGTGATTTATGATTCCATCGCACATAACTTTTTTGAAGGTAACTGGCGACAATACCCCTTAAAAAATGAACTTTGCGCTTCATATTTTGAGGGACGGTTTAAAGAAGTTTAAGAAGCCGATGTCACTGTTTTAGGCACCCCTTTACAAAAATAAAGGATATTTTTAAAGTTTTTTTAAACACCTCTACTTGAAGCTATTGGCTTAGAAAATGGAGGGGGTACAATTACCCAAAAAGCGATACAACTGCCTCCAAATACGCAAAGAGTCTCCGTGGAAGATGGTAAAGAGTACGCTATGCCTATAATGCTGGTCTGACAATCACTTAGAAACAGGGAGTACCTTAGCTTCCGGAGGTCTAGGTACCACTGGCGTAAAACCCCACGTAATTTGATTACCGGATAAAATAGTACAATCCAAATTTTAATTCGCAGCGCTAAAAAATGAACGACCAAATACCAAAACAACAACAATCCCTCTGATGAGGTAGATTTAGGACAGTTATTTCAACTTCAATCGCGGCAAGGCTTAAAAAGTTAATTTCGCTTCATTGGCGACATCTTAAAGGCGTCTTTAATCACTCAATTTTTATTTTTAGTATTTCTCAAAAAACATATTAATAAAGTTTGCGAATTGCAGGCTTTTTGGCTTAGCTATGGTATCTTAAGTAGATCTTAAAATAAAAAGATCCAGAATATTTTTATCAAACCATGGTTGTGGAAACCCCAACTTTATAGTGTGCACAATTGTATAATAATATTCATTTTACAATGAATTTAGCAGAAGCTAAAGATTCAAACTGCCCTTGCCGAAGCCTTTGGAAAATATCAATTGTAAAATTAGCCTTCTAGTAATAAAGGAATTTACCGTAGAATCGTACATTCTTGATTGAGAATCAAAAGTATTGTTTGTTGAATAAATTTGTACGTAAAGCCTAGATACGACCACACAAAAAAGCATTGACATGGAGCCGCTATCGTACCGAAAATTTTAACTCCTATGGCACGCTTCCCCATAACCATTTCGTTACCGCGAGTAATAATAGTGTGGCCAGAAAAATACATACCAGCGATCATCAACTTCTATTTCAAGAAACGAATTACTTAACCTGCAGAAAGATATAGTGATATATTAATATTCAATTGCAAAGACCAGCAATTATGGCAAACAAATTACGGAGATTGACTCTTGAACTGTTAACAAAGCGTGAATGCTCAAGGAAAGCTGATAAGGGCCTATGCAGGGTCACCAACAAAATCCTTGGGCGAAATGGCGAAAAGAAGAATAAAGAACCTTTCCTTGATTAACAAAATGGGAGGAGCTCAAAAAAAAAAGTCTTGTAAATAAATGAAGAAAAGGTCAAATAAATCGAGTAATTTTAAATGTCAATCTCTGCTTTCCGAACAAGGGTCCGAAGTTAAAGGGATTTGGGAATAGTTATAAATTCTTAATTCCAGCAATTTTATTTTAACTCACTGGATTTTTTATTGGTCCTAGTTATCTGCTAAATACCTATGAAAATTACAATAAAGAGGCCTAAAATGACTATTTTAATCAACTGGGAGGTGCGGGTTTATAGGGAGCATTTTATACCCATTCGAAAGAAATCCGCCTTATTCAGTAATTAAATTTAGATCTTTTGACCTAACGCTGGATGTGTAAACAACTTTAAAAGAATAGAAAATAAATACCCGTTGACCATTTTATTAATAGGCTCTATTTGCGATCGTGTAATTTGGTGAGGTTCTATTTTTGAAACAATTTGATATTAAAGGAGTGATTCAACTTTGCTGCGGAATCTCAATGTGGACATTCGATAAACGACCCGTCAAATTTTATAAAAAACGAATATAAAGGTATTTTGTTTTATAGAAGTAGGCTAAAAAAGTAAATTGGTGCAATCGCCCAACCGCTATAAAGTAGGTTAAGAAATTCAAAATTTCATCATATTCTACGGATGAAGTGTATGGTATGTTAGGAAGAGCAAGGCTACTTTTCTGAAATAGCCCCGTATGCGCCCTAACATCCTTACATGCTTAAAAGCCTCTTCAGACTTTCTAGTTCGAAGTTACATTTTCTACCGATGGGTTAAATTGTAGTAAACTACGCACTGCTCGAACAATTAGGCCGCCAAACAGCTATGATGAAAAATTAATTCCCCAACGATCATCGAAAGGCATTAAAAAATGGAGTCTATTCCTATTTTACGGCAATGGAAAAACATTCGAATTGCTTTTTGTATTTAGACCCCCCTGCTCGGGAATTGATCAGTATTTCATAAGGAGAAAATTGGAGAAACCTTGTCTAGGGGCCAAACGAACATATCAATATAGCTATCGCTGAAACCGTTTGTGCGCTCCTTGATAAGGCACGCCCAAAGTAGGGTCTATAAGGATCAAATCAACTTTGTATCAGATCGCTTAGGTCATGATTAGGTATGGCTATGAAATGCCAGCAAAATAAAAAACAAACTGGCTGGGAACAAAAAGAAGTTTTAGAAACTGGCCTGCAAATGACCATAGACTGGTACCTAGACAAATATAACAAGTAGCCGCTATAAAAGGAATAATTTGGCTGGAAGTTCTGGTACACGTTACACCCACCTCACTATTGCAGTTAAGCAAGCAAACTGAATCCTGTAATATAAAAACCAATGAATTATATCCTAGCGACTTTGATGTCTCCGGAATAAGAGATATTTTAAATTATTACAAAGCTCCACAGATATAAGCTTTATTTCAAAAATTTATTACATGATGGGTAGTAAAATTAGGGTGCACGTTAGCTAATGCTGTACAAGAGCATCCAAATGGTCTTAGCAAGAAGCGGTTTATTACGGTGAATGATTAATCGCCAAAAGATAGTGTGGCGCAAAATGGGGATAATATATTTTTAATGGCTCTGGTTTTAATGCAACTACTACAAAGCAATAACAAACCCTGATGGAGGCATTATTATGGTTATCACGTTAATGACCGCGCAACGCTATGGCGTAAGTTGAATTTGATACTGAGGCTATGCCGTAATCTATTGAAAGAAAACCTTTAAACCCGAAAGTCAAAATTTGCGTAACCTGGTATTTATTTTATGACAATACCGTATTAGAAATAGCCAAACAAATAAAACCAAGCCCCCCGTGGAGAGTTAGAGATTACCCGACATTAACAAAGCTTTATTTAGCCTTAGGAATAACTTAAGTAAGTGTCTTAGATTTCAGGAACCGCTTGGCTATATACAGGTACATTCAATCCCTAATGCAAGCCTCTACAATTTGGGTGGACAGTGATTGAAGAGCGTCAGGTTTAAAAGTGGTGCCATTGAAGAGGTTGCCTATAAATGGGAATGTATAGATCAAAAAACAGCCTTTCAATCGATTAGCACACAACCGCTTTTAAAAAAAAAGTGGTTATGGGGAAGTATTTATTAAAACAAAAATAAAATGAAGTTTTTAAGTTCAAGCATAAAAAATTTACCCATCTTCAAAATCATAATATATTATCCTAAATTAAAAAGGTATATTTGTTCCCTTTAAATATATAACATGAAAAAAAAGATGCTAACTTTTATTAAAAAACAAACAGTAATAAGCAATTTTTCCTATTTGCTATATTACAAGCCCTTAGCTTATTGGTGCCTATTTATAATCTATCCACTTTTAATAAAACATAAATTGTGAACAAATAATTTGGTCTAATCAAATATGCCCAACAGCGATAATTACCCTATATCAAACAATTTTTGTAGGATTTTGGATTTAATATTTCAGGTGTTAAAGAAATAAGTATTCACAGAAATGACAGAAAAAAGAGTCATTCAAAATAGTTATTAGTATTCAATTTTCAAATTAATTATTTTATTATTTCAATTATCATTTTTTTTAATAGCACTCTTTTTATCCCTTATCTACAAGAAAAACAGACTTCTATTTATTTTATCATTTTGGTATGGCATATTAGATTTTGTTTTCCTGTCTGGTATTTTCAAGAATTTGAACAGAAATGAAATATATCACATTACTAAAGTTTTAGGTTCGAAAGTAATTATTTCTAAATTCTTATAGTAATTATTTATAAATGTGGAAAGAAGAGTATATCTTGGTACCATTGTTCCAAGGGCAGGAACATTGTTTTGTTGGAGTTTCTTCATTAATATACTTATTGTAGATAGCAACACAAAATTAATATTGTGATTCCTTTGAAAACCGGAGTTAATTCATCAATTAAAAGCAGCAATGCCAACTTTGTTTCAAATAATTTCTCATTCAACTATTATGCGAATTCAAAATAGAATATCGTTGGAATTTTTTGGAATGAACGAAGTAACTTTTTTTACGATATTTCTGAAAAATAATCAATCTATTAAAAATTACCGCACAAATAATAACTCAAACATTATCCCAAAATTGCACTTAGTAAAAAAATATTCCAAATCTAGAAAAAAATAGCTCAAATACTGCAATTAACAATTAGCCAAGTATTTTTTGTCTCCTTATTACTAAACTTTTACGCCAGAATTCTATATATAATTGGTGGAGAAAATGTAATTGAAGCAAAAAACGCCATGAGTGTTATTGTTAATTACTGTCCAATAGTTGATTTAAGTAATTATAATTTGGAATTCCAACTTTTATTGCCTTTGGTTAACCAAAAATATTACAAAATTATAATTTCCCTCTTTTTTGTTTACATAGTATTACCATTACATTATGTATTAATACCTTAAGGTTTTTAATTTAAATAGAATAATACTATTAACTGTATTTACAGATAATTATTTGTGACATAATTAGTTTATTATATTGTAAAAAAATTTAATTATGTAGAAGTTAATATTTATTTAAATGTTTGGACGCTGGACGTTTGGAAGTTTTTGCAAACGAAGCAAGTAAAAAAAGGCTTGAAATGTTTAGTTATCGAAAAAGATCTCATATTGGGGGGTAAATTGTTTAACCGAAAATTGAAGGAAATTAATGTCCATAAAATATGGAGCACATATATTCCACACAAATGATGAGTTTATTGGAAAATTATTATCAATCAATTTGCTCCAAATCAATAATTAATGTTAAAGTTCACCTATTGGCATTATCACAAGGTAAATTGGTTACAACTTTACTTTTAATATCGAATACTTTTTCATCAATATGGGGAGTTAAAAACGCCGCAGAGGCTAAAAATATTAATTAATGAACAAATAAAAGAGTTTGGGAACAATTATCCGGCCAATTTAAAAGAGCAAGCATTATTCCAATTAGTGGGTAAAGATATTTTTGACTGTTAATTAAGGGAATACACTGATAAACAATGGGGAAACAGATCGAGAAATTTACATTCATTATATATTAAAAGGTTACTCACTAAGATATACTTTCGACAATCAATTATTTCAAATGATAAAGTATCAAGGTATCCAGAGGGAGGATACTCCCACCATAATAGATAAATTACTTAAAAGGTTCTGACGTTAAATTAAATGTCGACTTTTTTAAAATAAAAAAGAATTTATCTTCTTTAGCAAAGAAGATGTTTACACTGGATAAATGAGACAGTTTTTTGACTATCAATTGGGTATTTAAAATATCGTTTTCTTAGATTGGAAAATGAAATTCTGAATAGAAAATTTTTCAAGGTAACGCAGTTTTGTAAATTTACATAGACAAATGAATATTGGAATATACAAGAATTATAGAGCACAAACATTGAGTTGGGAAACAGCTAAAACTAATAATAACTAAAGAATATCCTGAAAAAATGGGAATGAAAATAACGAAGCGTATTATCTATTAATAATGAATTAAAATCCAAAGGAATAAAACAAACAATATCAAAAATTAAACGAAAAACCATCCAAATACAATATTTGGTGGTCGCTGGCGGAAATATAGTATTATTAAACATGCATCAAGTTATTGCATCAGCTTTAAAAATTGCAAATACTGAAACTCTAAATATGAAAAAGATATTATATTATTGCCCCAACTTTTTACCCAGACAAATTCAGGTTATGCCAATGCCTTTATTGGCCCTCTTAAATTTCTGTAAAAGAAAATTTTAAAATTGAGGTATTACCGCAAAAGAATTAGGTTCTGAAGAAAGAAATTGAAATAAAAAATGTAAAAATCATAAGATTTAAAATAGATTTGTTTAACCCAACAAGTAAAATCTTTATGTTCAATTTAAAAATGGCTCTCTTTGTAAATAAAAATTTATGCCAATTATGATAAAATTTTATTGAAACCCTTGAGGATGTTATTTTTCTTAAACATTACTGTTCTAAAAAAGCTTGTAAGAAAGCCATCGTTAGGGTGGCACTCCACTGCAGAAACTGAATATACAATTTCATTTTAAAAAAAATCTTCTATGAATAAGTATAATTCTTGAAATAAATAGATTCTATCAAAAAGCATTTTTTTATATATAGCATCAACAAACAACTATCATTGTACAATTTTTAAGGAAAATTTATTAACAAAAAAAATTTATTCGACATAAGCAAATAGAAATTTTTCGTTATCCCAAACTGCTTAGAAGTAATTGATATTTTTACATGAAGGACTTTAATAAAAGAAACTTTTTTGTAACACTTGGTCGTTTAGAATTTTGACGGTGCCAATGCAAAAAGGGTCAAAGGAGATTATTAAATGCAATTTATTACCAAATTAAAACGTGATTTAATAAGTACACATTCTAAACTATTATAATTGGTACGATCCTATTTCAATTTAATTCAAAACCAATCTTAAATGAAAATTGAATTAAGTTTTTGGTTCAACTAATAGAACGTTTAAATCATGAAGAATAACCTACAGTAATTTAAAATCTGCTGATTTCTCAATTTTGCCAGCTAGATTTGAAAGGCTTTCTATGTTTTAAACTAGAATTATTGGTTTGTAGCAATGCAGTTATTTTCCTCAGAACTGGTGGTTGAAGATCTTTATAATAATTAATGGTTTTTTATTTCCGCCTCAAAAATCGGAGAATTATTCAAATTCCATCAAAAAAGCAATATATCTCGGTGCAGTGAATTTGGAAAAAATGAAAAATAAATTCTCAATTCCATTTCCAAAAACATTTTTAGCCCAAAAATAGTAGCTAGCAAGCTTGAGAAAGCAATTAACAATATAAATATTTTTAAGCTAATGTGCGGATTAACTGATTATTGATTTCAACAAGAACAGTAATAACTTAATTTTATCTAAATAGGTCTCTCAGTTAAAACATAGGGTCCAGACGATAATGTTGTGAAATGTTAGAGAGAATTAAAAATAAATTTCTCAAGTTGAGAGGTTCGACCGCCATGGCCATCATTTATATATGATTTATGCAATAGTTGGACACCACCAATTGTTGAGTGAATAAATTCAATCTATAAATAATTTAATGGAATCCGTGAGAATCTCACTAATTATAAAATGTAAGTTTAAAAAAGAATAAAGGATAAATAAGGGAGATAAAGTTTACCAATCTATATCTGAGAAAACTATCCACGGAAGTAGTATTAAGTCACGATACATCTTGGCGTGGAGAGGGCCTGTTCATTTCTTTTTATAGATAATGAGTTTAACTTCAATGTCTTCATGTGAATACTGTGATTATCTAGTAAATATATATGACTTATTTTTGTAGACGATCGACCCGGTACGTAAAAACCGCTTTATTAATTTCTATTAGCGCAAACATAATACTTTGTTTGTTGACTTAGGACCGAAATAAAAGTCTTTTTCCATCATATCTATCCTCTAATTTTTCCCATAAAAAGAAAATATGCCATTCCTATTTGTCTAATATTAAATAATATACTTAAAAGTCAAGTGGTTAACTGTCCTCCACACTCTAAATAGCATTATTTATGGAAATACTCTATAAGAGTTAACGGCAAGGTCATTATGTTAATTTTATTTGAAGACCAAAGAAAGAAATAGAGAAAAGTACTTGGTCAGACTATAAAGAATTACTTATAAACTAACTCTCTATAAAGTATGAATTCACTCATTATAAGAGTCTCTTTAATAATATGATTTGGTATTTCCCATTTATTAAATATCAGCTAATTATGCACGAAATATAAGTAATTGGTAGCTGACGTGCCAGTAGAGCTAGTATTTTATTTAATGGGATGAATTAATATAGTCACACTAGACTTAATATGGCTTGCATTCTTCCTAGAAATGATTCCGAGCGAAAAAATTGTAATCGACATCCGCCCTATTAAATTTCTATTTTGGTAAGATATTATTTATCAAGAATTTACTTATTCTATAGACAGATTTTTTTAAATAGAATTGGTTTTCAGTTTCTGGCAGTTGGAGTGCACCCTAACGATGGCTTTCTTCATAAGCTTTTTTAGACCAAGGTAATGTTAAGAAAATAAACCATCTCAGGTTTTCAAATAATAAATTTTATCATATTGGCCAAATAATTTTTAATTTTACAAAGATGAGCTCCATTTGTAAATTGAACATAAGAAAAGATTTACTTGTGTTAAATCAAATCCTATTTTAAAATCTATTGATTTTTACATTTTTATTCAATTTCTTTCTCCAGAACCCTAATTCTTTTGCGGTAATTACCTCAATTTAAAATTTTCTTTTACATGAATTTAAGAGCAATAAAGGCATTGGCATAACCTGAATTCTGGGTAAAAAGTTGGGCAAATAATATATATATTTTTCATATTCTAAGAGTCAGTAAATGCAATTTTAAAGCTGATGCAATAACTTGATGCATGCATAATATCTATTTCCGCCAAGAAGACCCCCAATATTGTATTTGATGGTTTTTCTTATTTTTGATATGTTTGTATATCCTTTGATTTAATTTCATTATTAAATAGGATAAATACGCTTTCTTTATTTTCATCTCCATTTTCAAGGAATATTCTGTTATTATGTTTTAAGCTGTTCCCAATACTCGAAATGTTTGTGCTCTGATAATTCTGTATCGTTCAATTTTCTTTGTCTATGTTAAATTACAACTGCGTTACCTTGAAAATTTTCCTATTTCAAGAATTCATTTCAAATCTAAGAGAACGATTATTCTAAATACAAATTGATAGTCAAAAACTCGTGCTAATTTTCCCGTTGTAAAACAATCTTCTATTGCTTAAAGAAGATAATCTTTTTTATTTTTAAAAAAGTCGATCCATTTAATTACGTCAGAAACCTTTAAAGTAATTTTATCTATTATGGGGGGAGTATCCCTCCCTCTGGAATACCTTGATACTTATCATGAATATATTATTGTCCGAAAGTATATCTTAGTGTAACCTTTTAATATAAATGAAAGGGTAATCTTCGCAATCTGTTTTCCCCATTTGTTTCAGTGTATTCCGCCTTATTAACAAGTCAAAAATATCTTTTACCCCACAATGATAATGCTGCTCTTTAAATTGGCAGGATTAATTGTTCCAAAAACTCTTTTTATTTGTTCCATTAATGAATATTTTAGCCTCTGCCGGAGTTTAACTCCCCATAATTTGTGAAAAGAGTATTCATATTAAAAAGGTAAGTTGTACAATTTACCTTGTGATAATTTGCAATAGGTGATTTAACATAGATTATTGAATGGTAGCAAGAATTGATTGATATAATTCCCAAATAAACTCATCATTTGTTGAATATATGTGCTCCATATTTATGTGACATTAATTCTTCAATATTTTCCGGTAATAACATTACCCCAATATGAGATTTTTATCGATAACTAACAATTTTCAAGCCTTTTTTTTACTTGTTCGTTTGCAAAAACCACTTCCAAACAGTCCAGCCTCCCCACAATTAAATAAATTCATACTCCTACATAATTAATTTTTTTACAATATATAAACATTAATTAATTGCACAAGATAATGTCTGTAGATACATGTTAATAGTATTATTCCTATTTAAAATTAAAAACCTAAGGTTTAATTGACATAATAATGGTAATAACTATGTATACAAAAGAAATTTATTTGTAAATATTTGGTATAACAAAGGCTTAAAAGTTGAATTCCACATTATATTACTTTAAATACAACTATTGTTACAGGTATTAACCAATAACCTCAGGTCGGTTTTTGCTTCAATTACATTTTCTCCACCAATTATATATAGAATCTGGGGTAAAAAGGTAAGAATAAGAGACAAAATCTGCTATTGTAATTGAGTATTTGAGTATTTTTTTTATCTGATTTGGAATTTTTTTCTTAATGCAATTTTTGGGATAATGTTTGAGTTATTATGGATTGGGTATTTTAATAGATTGTTATTTTTTCAGAAATGATGTAAAAAAAGTTACTTCCGTTCATTCCTCCAAAAAATTTCCAACGATTATTCTATTTGAAATTCGCATATTGTTGAATTGAAATATTTGAAACAAAAGATGGCATTGGCTGCTTTTAATTGATGAATTAACTTCTGTTTTTCAAGAATCACAATATTAAATTTTTGTGTGCTATTACAAATAATATATATGAGAAAGCTCCTAACAAACAATTGTTCCTAGCCCTTGGAACAATGGTACCTGAAGATTAATCTTCTTCCACGTTTCATAAATAATACTATAAGAAGTTTAGATAATATACTTTCGACTAAACTTGAGTAATGTGATATATTTCATTCTTTTCCAATTTCTGAAAATACCAGAATCGGAAAAACATCTTAATATGGCATACCAAAATGATAAAATAATATAGAAGTTGTTTTCTTTGTAGATAAGGGATAAAATAGAGTGCTATAAAAAATGATAATTGAAAATAATTAAAATAATTATTTTGAAAATTGAATACTAGTAACTATTTGATGAACTTTTTTTTTATCATTTCCTGTGAATACTTATTTCTTTAACACCTGAAATATTAAATCCAATCCACAAAAATTGTGATATAGGTATTAATCGTTGGCATATATGATTAGACCAAAGTTATTTGTTCCAATTGGTTTAATTAAAGTGGCATAGATTATAATAGGCACCATATAAAGCTAAGGGTTGTAAAATATATGACAAATAGGAAAAATTGCCTTATTACTGTTTTGTTTTTTTAAATGAAATTAGCAATCTTTTTTTTTTCATGTATATTAAAGGGAACAAATTACCTTTTATTTAGGAAATATTTATTATGATTTTGAAGATGGGTATTTTTTTAATGCTTGAACTTAAAAACTTCAATTTTTAATTTTTGTTTTAATAATGATCTCCCCCATAACCACTTTTTTAAAAGCGGTTGTTTGCCTAATCGATGAAGCCTGTTTTGATCTATAAATCCATTTTATAGGCAACCTCTTCAATGGCACCTACTTTTTAAACCTTGACGCTCTTCAATCACTTCCACAAATTGTGAGGCTGCATTAGGGATTGAAAGGTACCTGTATCTAAGGCCTAAGCGGTTCTGAACTGACACTTATCCTTAAGTTTTCCTAAGGCCTTAAATAAAGAGCCCTCCCCCCTTTGTTAATGTCGGTAATCTCTAACTCTCCACGGGGGTTGGTTTTTATTGTTTGGCTATTTCTAATACGGTATTGTCATTAAAAATAAATAACCAGTAGCGGCAATTTTGACGTTCGGGTTTAAAGGTTTTTTCTTATATAGAATACGGCATTATGCCATCAGTATAAATGCAATACGCATAGCGTTGCGGGTCATTTAACGTGATGACCCATAAAATAATGTCCTCCATCTGGGTTTGGTTTGCTTTGTAGTAGTGCATTAAAACCAGAGCCATAAAATAGTATTTCCCCCATATATTTAGCGCCACACTATTTGCGCGATAAATATCTTCACGATTAATATAATCGCTTCTTGCTAGCCTATTTGGGATGCTCTTGTAGAGCATAGCTAAACGTGCACCTAATTGACTACGCATCATGTAATAATTTTGAATAATAGCTTTATCCTGTGGGCTTGGTAATAGTTAAAATATCTCTTATTTCCGCAGACATCAAGTCGCTAAGGGATAATAAATCATTGGTTTTGTTATATACAGGCCATCAGTTTGCCTTGCTAACTGCATATGTGAGTGGGTGTAAACGTGTTACCAGAACCTCCAGCCAATAATTATTCCTTTCATAGCGGCTACTTGTTATATTTTTGTCTAGGTACCAGTC
>Ga0163217_1005277_pt1 | contig 17207 bp, 29 predicted proteins | sample SynspAceP_FD_185933 | JGI IMG/M metagenome (GOLD analysis project Ga0163217, IMG submission 185933) | Saline lake microbial communities from Ace Lake in Antarctica - Synechococcus sp. Ace-P (PacBio error correction) | ecosystem: Environmental > Aquatic > Non-marine Saline and Alkaline > Saline ...
AAAAAAACCAAAAAAAAGTTTGAGAAAAGAAAATTTGCCGAGAGGCCCCCCCGAAAAAAAAATAATTGCTGGGCGATTTTTGAGACCAGCGCGCCGCGGAGAGAGCAGCACTCTCACTCCTCGCGCGCACACACACGCAGGCGCCAACTGAGAGAGCCGAAGAACACGGCTTTTGACACACAGACACACAGAATCACTAGCACCACTTGAGCGCCAACAATTCCCCAAGCAAGCAGCCATTCTGCGAATTTGCACCGGCAACTCACAGTTGCCACAAACAGACGACTAACGAGCGAAGAAAAGCCTATGGTTATGAGAACCCGCAAAGAGGACTGACCAATCACAATACTCAAGACGTCGGCCACCTCAGAGACCGCTTGAAACACAAGGTCCGCAATAGCGGGACTATCTATCTCAAAGGAACACGGTCGAATTCTATCGCAGCTATATTGGACCAAGCACGGCTAAATCACATACTCTAAAGAGGAGAGACACGACAAGTTGGGATTTGCACGACCCACGCCCTGCACTGAGACTGCAGCTTAAACTAACCACACCTACAGCGAAACCTCACACCGAAACAGCGCCCAATCTCGGGATAAGAGAATAAAAACTGAGGAACACACAGCGAGCGAGACACATAGAGCGGAACGACGAAGCACACACGCGCCCCGCCGCATCACTTGAGCAAGGCGGTGCGAGTCAAAGAGAGAAAGTCTGGATCCCTGAGAGGAACCGAGACGGACAGGGTCACACCCAGGTTCATTAGTGTCGAACCACGCCCCTAGGAAGGGGCTTATCGGCACGTCTAAGTTCGATGAGAAGACTGAAGAAACAGGAGCGCGACACAAGACACACATCACGATCAAGCGAGAGCACCCGAGGCTAGCGCCGAATGGTTTCACGCACACCCACCACGCACCATTCTTAACAAAAGCGCGCAGCCAGTGGCAGAGACGGTACATGGCCGTTGCGATCCCGGTCGATACTGCCACTAACTCTGCCTGCGACCTCTAACGACACGCGCCCACTGTAAGACATTTAAGTCCCTCAAACCGTCACATGGATACTCAGACCGATTCTGTGGCAACGGTCGAGTCTGACCGCCGGCACGGCACGACTCCTCGCCGCACATGCTCACACACCGCGTCACGTTCCCCAACACGTACCTAACGTTGCCAAGTATATATACCACCATTGAACTACTCCCGCGTTGCTAGCGACATATATGAGAAGATCCCACACCTCTGGCGCCTTTGACCACACTTAGAGGTCAATCAGACCCGCCCGTAAGCAGTAAGTCCCTCTAAGCGTCCTGTTTCACACACTCCTCTAAGATCCTTGACTCTCCATCACACAAACCTCACTCGCGAACAAGTTCGCTTCTCTTCAAAGCATTCTCCGCGGATTGACGCGACCCACTTACGCACCGTAAACCAGCCTGCTCAAACATAAGAGCACGCGAGCTCCGCGCCCTCTCGGGCCTCTGAAGCGACAATGTGCCGAGCAAAACAATACACACCGGCACTAATCACCACCGTAACAACACGAAAACGCCAGACCACACGCCAACCAGACACACAAGAATTCACCGTTCAGATGCCAATCCGCAAAACCAACAACGCGCCCCAACTGTGCATCCGTAAGCCCACCCAGGCCAAAGAAAAACTTTCAGGCGAATCACCCCAGAGCCGTCGCCAGCAGTCACGCAAAGTTATCCCCATGGCCACTCTCAACTTACAGCCCGAAGATACCTCCGGCGTCCGGCCCCCTTATCTGCCTTTTCGGGCTCAGCGACACCTGACCCAGGAGCGCGGCTTTGGAGCCTCTGAGATGCCGACGGCTCCTAAAACGCCTAGCCGGCACTTCCGTCCACAACCTGCACCCAGCCGAATAAACAAAACGATTCGCAAATTCGAGCGCTTCTCGCCCCAGAACAGCGAAACAAGTCTCCCCCTACATACGGCCAGCACGGTGAGCGCGGCGAGCCCGTCTCTCACACTATTTAGCCATGATCGCACACTCGAACAACCCAGAGCGCGGGCCAGAGGTCTAGCGATCAGGTTACCAAGTCTAGTAGCGGAACAACACATGGCCCTAGCTCAGAACCCAAGACACAGCAAGCACCCACTACTACAACGCGAGCCGACATGCAGACCCAACTACAGCCAGCAGGCGAGGTCATTACATCAGACCGATGAAAAACTATGTTTTGTACCAAACTCGCGCCCAACATCTTCAATTTCTGCTAGCGGCCACGAGTTTTACTGCGCCGCGTAGAATAAACGAGATAAAGGTCAAAGGATTGACCTGATCGATCACGCAAACGTTGCCACATGGCGCAAGGAATATCCCTTACCACCGCTATGCCTGGAACACGTTTAAGGCCAGCCGTCTTGTGTAAACGATCTGACTTCCCGAGCGCATATTCTTCCTTACAGACTCACCACGGCTCACGTCAGTTTATTCCATTAGAACCCGAGACACACAATCAGCACAACCACCTGGCATTTTCAACGGTTCCACGTCAAATTTTTCTACAACCCACATAACAAGCCCAAGAGCAACACCTCAATGCCCTCAGCCGCTGCTAACCCCTGTTTACATAAAATACCCGGATCGCTATTCGAGACCTGGCGTAGCCCCCCAGCCGCATAACGCACTGTCTACGGCAAAATACAAACCCGCCGGTCATTGACGATCAAACCCACACTTAAGAACCTACTTTTGAAAACGCACAACAACCCCGTAACCTAAATCCGGTCCACTTTAAAAACAACACCCTTAAGCCTAAATTCAACCTCACTCACACCGCCCAAACCTCCTACAATGGAACCTTTGGACTTGAAAACTGGCGTAAAAAAAGCTCACCTCCCAAAGCCCTGGTTCTGGCACGCTCCTTCACTCGTAAAAAAGGAGCTGCGTCGGATAATAAGTACTGCTCACTCTTCGCGTGCCACGAACCGTCATGCCAACTTCAGCCAACATCAACAACCCAACCAACCCCAGCCAACCCTGAACCAAAAAAATGCATAAATAAAGCTCTCTACTGGTCGTCAAGACTTTACCCTAAACACAACCTCACCAAGACTCCAGCAACAGACGCGTCGTACACCAGGTCCACGGAAGCGCCCTTGGGTTCCGGGCCGGGAGCGCGAGCCCCCGAGCGCAAGCCCGAAAGCCACAACCCACTGACAAATACGATCGGCGAAGGATCGGAGAGCAAAGCCGATCTATAAGAAACGCACACGCCCCCAAGGGGCACACGACACCCACCGACGCTAGCCTTAGTAGTTCTCCTAGCCCCGAGGCACACTTCACACCGCGAGAAAATCAGCAGACGCAAAAATATACAGAGGCCGCCATCAACATAGGGACCGTGCAGCGAGACCAACACACAGCACATCTAGCCGATCGCCAACCAACCCAGGGCTCTCGAGGATAACACCCCCATCGGCCTTGCAGCGCGACACCAGAGGTACGGGCAACACAACAGCTGGCAAGGTGAAACCCTCGCCTAAATCGAATAGGAAAGTTGATGAGAATGAATCAGCACACCGCCAGCGTCAGCCAGCCTGGCTCGATGATTACAGCAGCGCCGTGGTGAATCAGCCGCGCAGGTAATACCTGGCAAATAACAGAAACACGCTGCGGCTTGCCGTGTATTTATCACAATCACTCCGCCACCACCGCATTTTAGCAGAGGTTAACAAACAACACATCAACCAAGATTTTGACAAGCACTGTCACCCAGATTAACTTGAATTCAAGACCATGCCCCCAGGCTCCAGCAATTCTTATGCATGTGGCCGCCACAGACCTTCTGAGCGACTACTCCCCGTGCGCGGCAGTCGCCAACCAGAATTATACCCCTTATACGCGCGGTCGAACAGATTCCACATGGTTCATGTATCAGTAACCTCATGGCGTAACAACATATTAGCCGTGCCCTAACACTCCTGACCTGAACAAGACGCGCTCCAACATGCGCGCCAGCACCTGAAAATTTCGGCGCGCGCGCTTGGGCCATAAACACGCCAGGCAGAGCGCTGTAGTCATTTTGCACATTTTACCCATCAAATTGAACCCATACTCATCTCCGACGGAAGTAGGCTCATCCGGATTGACTATAAGACTCCACACACGCCGTGATTGGCTTTCGCCGCCTATTATTTTAGCAGGTGCGGTTCGTCACGCCCGCATTCGGCGTTATCGCATATTTCAGTGCGCGCAAGCCCAACCCGACCGGAGGCCCCCAATCAACAGTCTGGCACACTCTTTCTATTTCCCCACTCACTGCTTCGGACAGCCCAAACCGCGACCCAGAGCCGTCGGGTCAGAGCCCGTTGCCAGCCGTCTTTTGCCCCGCGCGACAATACAAATTCACGGCGCACAGCCTCAGCGTAAATCTAGCATGATGTTTCTTAAACCGAACAAGCGCGGTTTTGATCCTCGATCTGTCTGGAACAGGCAAGCTCCACCTATCACACAAACTACTGAGCACAGGCAACATACACGATATTGTTTCAATTGACCGAGGTCCGCACATAGCCAGCGCGATTTTACCAACATCCACATACACATTATTTCGCGCCACTTTGCTCCGACATTTCTGCTGGCAGATCGGCTATCTGCGCGTCAATCTGTACGCACGTTCGCAGACACAACATGAAACCCAGAGCGTTACGTCCCGCAATCTGACCATTACCTTAACGCACTATGCTTGGCAGGACACAACCTGCTTCATAAGTTTAAGCATTACCACTTTGACTAGAGCCAGAATTGGCGCATGAGCGACGATTTGAGCTGAGCAGATCCCCGGTCCTTGGTTCGTGCGGACGACGTTGCATACCACACTCCCACGCGACGTCCACCATGAACCTCGTGCCCCAGAAAATAAAGCAGAGTCGCCTTCAAGCACGAAACCGGTCCCACGGATACACAACAATGGCAACTCACTTTTCACTCGGCGGACACGCCAGCGCGCATCGCGCGGCGCACACCAGCGCGGTGTCTCAATACTATCTCTCGAATCCAGCACTTATTGCGCTATCTCCGTTTACAAGAGTGTCCAGGACTAGGCCGGGACCGAGATAACAAACTCGCCGACGTTTCGACTGTCGCTTGTGGAACACACGCGCTGACGCTGGAGAATTGATACCAACGACGGCGTCGAGTATCAACAGTCTAATTGGCCCTATTTTTATCCGCCGTTTCGTCAGGTGGACCCTAAAGGTTGCGACGCTTTTAAGCCCCTTTACAAGCAAAACCCACTGCGATTTATGCATCCACATGAAACATCAACAGCTTTGTCCAACGCCATTACATAACATCTACACTCATTTTCTTAGTACATCTTTCATCCCTACCCACCGTGTTAGACCGTTATCCAGACATCCACTTGACACGTACCAGGAAGATCCGTACGAACCTATATCTTGCATTTCATTCCCACAAAATTCATGCATATTCCGGTCATGCCGAATTGTCCCCAATCCTGAACGCAGTTGTCACAACGTTTTCAATACCCCGGCTCGATAAACCCACAATCCAACAAGACTTCGGCCGCCAACCACGCCTTGTTAAACCACCGTGGTAAGCTATCGTTTGGCAGGTAAATCAAATCCGGGGATAATGCCCTCGGACAAAATCGCTACAACATTGACTCAACGGGGCGGCGACCCGTGGTTCGACTCGTCGATAAGCGGAACACTCAACGTGCCGGAACACCGTGGGCCACCTTATTAAACCCAACAAATCGCAATGAAACTCTACACAAGTCCCTCAAACCACGGGCTTCTCATCGGTAAACAACCGGTTATCAGAATTGATGCGAAAACCTGCAAAACCGGCGGTGCGAACCACCGCCCCGGGAAATCGATCGACGCCGGAGCCAAGACAACAGGGCGGGCACTCTGCGTATTCCAAGCCACCTAAATCTGGTCAACCACAATACTTCCGTTGGCCCCTGAAATCCGGCACCCTAAATCTAACATTTTCATCGGATCCATGTTTCCCCTCATTTGGCTATTTTCAGGACGATACCAAAATTCGCTTATCCACCTTTGATCCTTCCTCACATACCTCAAATATTTCCCCCTGAAGAGTCGATAGCCCCGACGCGCACTGCAAATGACACGGCCCTTTCGGTCCTATGGCTTTCATCAACAAATCAAAGCCCGCGAATATGCACATCTATCCCAGAATCCGGCTAAAGAAAAAACAAATTCGCTTACACCACCGCCTCTGCACCTTTTTTTTTTTTCTGTTGGACGCCAAACTGCCCATGAATTGCCTGTCCCAGTCCGAGGTCAATCACTAAACTCACGGCCACCACATCCCAACGCTTGAGTTCCCATTGGCAACTTCCATTCACGGCCAGACCCCAAGCCGGGTCACCACCACTGTAACTTGATCTATATCACCTTCGGATGGGTCGGAAATCTATACAGGGCATAAGCATTTCCAGAGGTCTTGTGTTGCTAGCAAACCCTACTCCAAGTCCCTAATATCGACCAAATTGTCAATCTACTGCAAAAGGCTGCACTACAATCTAAAGACACCACAGAAAGCCTGCCCTAATCTCTTATGAATTTTTACTTGCGCAGACCGACAATTCCCAAAATCCAGAATCGAGCCCATCACAATCACCAAAAAGCACCAACCATTGATTACATCAAACAAAAGCCCAAATTATTAAACATCACAACTGTACGAATGACAAAAAATGACGCATGAACTACTCGTAACCCAAACCTTGCTCCACGCCCCACTACCCGGTGTATCGTGATCGGTGCAAACACCGATCCAACGACAACGTGCACCCATGTGTCCAACTACACCAGTTTTTAAATTCATCAAGGGCATATGATCACACCCAAACCAAATCCTCCCCGGCCTAAAGCCAGGTGATCGGTCCTTGGGTCCACCGGCTGCGCAACTCGAAGCCGCATCACCACCTGTCAGGCCGGGGACCCCACGCCAAGCCCTGGAAAGTAACTTAAACAGAAACTTGATACGACACACCCCCATCAGCTCCTGCTCTAACAGATTTCCGAATCACCTTCCTTGGATGTATCCAGTTCCCAAGACCGTGTCATATAAGACCTGATCCCTCGCTAGCCGCCCACGCCTGGCAAAAAAAACTTCCCATAAAAGACGATTCATACGGGTAAACATCAGTCACACCCGGACCCAAACAACATTGGCTTTGGTCATCACGAACCGGCCGTTAAACATCTACTCATTTGCGCCCCCCCTTTTCCCACTGTAAACCTCACCCCCACGCAACAACGTCGGGGCACGCGCCTTTCCACCACCGGCCCGACTTCCTTCAACACGGTGGTACTGATTCCCAGAAAATGTAAAAACCTCAACTGTCGGCATACCAACACAAACTCAGCCCAACAGATCACCCGCATGTCCCCCAAACATGTCACTCCCAAGAATTTGTCCTACCTCAACTCAAACTTCACACGAATCCCCCCACGCAGAACACTTAGAAATCGTTCTCAATCAAAGACGGGACCTCATAAGCCAATCAGCGGCCTTGGCTCACTTTCTAACAAACCCACCGCCATCCCCCAGTAATGTCATCAAGACAGAATCATCAGCTTCATTCTAAATTTCGGCCAAAATAACCTTACCGTGCGTAACCACCTTATGCGCCTGTGTAACTGTATTGAACCTGCCACATTCCCACCGCACCAATATTAGGGAAATTGGGCTGTAAAAAATCCTCGCCAAATGGCTCCGCCATAGGGGTCCACCAACTTCTTAGCGGTAGCCCCAGCCGCTTCCCGCCCAACTCCACAGCAATTGGCAATCAAAGGCCAAACTCCCTTCAACCCTTTTTTTGACGATCAGCTCTGGGTCCTGGTTTGTTCCACCCTTAACTGGTGACCGGAGAACAGGACAAACACCATCACAGCCAACGACGTCACCAAGCCGACCACCTCTATCTCTCGACCAGAATCGGAACATTTCTAACCTTACTCAACTCGCCGCAAAGCTTGCGCCAACTCATACCAACGACCCCCCCGATCACGACCAATCAGCGCCCGAAGCCCACCGCCCCCAAACCTGTCCACTGGAAATAGCCCGCCTCAAACCGGTATTGACAAAAGTCCCACCTGCCCCACAATCACTCCGCTCGTTTTAACCGGTTGCGGTTGGTGCATCGCGAGCACACCTCCACTCCCATGGCTGACAGACTGGCCGGAGCCCTTGAGACCCCCAACTCCCAAGTGGAAAGTCAAATCGGAATCATCGGCCGCAATTTCAGCAATCACCCATTTAATCCGGACGCATCACCGCCGCGAAAATACTTCCACACACTCTCAAAAACCAAGCCTCGCTTGCAAACGCTGCATTGCCGAACTGACAACGCTTGGCTTGCACACACCGAAAATAGGCAATCGCCACCTCATTTTTTATCCAACACCACCTTTCTTCACCACGCCAGGGCATTAGCCTCACCAATCGCCTCCCACCCGGATCCCCAACGAATGGGGCGACGGAAACGTCAGGCTTTGGACGCCTCGATAAAATTTGCGGTGCCCTTTCAAAATTAACCACAATTACCACCAAAAAACAAGCCCAACAAAAACCAAACACCGGATTATGCCTGCGACAGCACATCACCTTACTTTGACAAACGCCCAACTGGCCCCGCATTTCACAAACACGGCCCGTACCCGCAACATCCCGGATCTCTCACGGTTAAAAAACGGGATGCCGCACGGGTTCTCCATCAATAAATTGATAACCAAAAAGAAACAGTGGGACAAGCGCAAGTCAACAATAAGAACACACCATCCGCGTCGATCCTGGTTTGATCGCCTGAAAAATATGGAACTTGGCTCAAGAACATCTCCAACCCAAATAGCGAACCAAAAGGCAACAAAGGCGCCTATCAAGCAAACAATCACAAACCCAAACCAAAACCCAAAAAATGCTGCACCACAACTTTCAATATTAACTGGCACCCGGTATTCGGGGCAACTGGGCCTGCCCTGACAATCGGGCAAAAACACCAAAAGACACAATGCCCGTCTACAAAAAAAGATCACAAGCAATCCTCCCCTTAAAAGCCATAAGGACAAGACCTCACCAGCTCAAAATTGTAAGCCAGATCAACACGCAACTCCGGCAACCAGAACCCACGGCGAAGCCAACTCTCCAACTAAAACAACTGTTTTACTTTATCATGGCTTTCCCAACCCATCCCAAATTAAATAATGTTCCACCGAACGGATCCGCGCCAGTCGCGATGCCTACCCTGCAGCCACTCAAAACCACCAAGCACTTCTAAAACCAATCGGATCACACAAAAAATACAACCAAACAAAAGTACAAAATCGAACCTTGCAGATCGCGTGGAATCGAATCCGCAAAGCCACTCGCATCTTTCACCGTTACTTGTCTGGACTGCCACTTTATTGCTCCAGACGAAAACCCGCTCAATATCTTACCAACGTCATCTCACTGTGCACCACTGTCGGCCAGCCGAGCGCCTTGTGACACGATCATTTTGGCCAAACTCCTTATAGCATTCTTCCCCATGCCAATGCGTGTTTGCCCCAAGACAAATTGGGACGCATTCCGGCGCAGCGCCACCCCCAAAAAGCCCCGTCCAAACCCAACCTGCAGACCGGCGACCGATCCCACTATCATCGCACTTCACACTGGGACAAGACTCCGCCGCAAAATCATCTGGCCCACTTAACGGCCAATCAACGTTTTTATGGGAGCCGCCACACGCCACCACCAGCACAAGAAAGCTTTCTTGTAAGTTCTACGGCAACATCCGTGCGAGCCAAAACACGTTATCAAAGTCACCTGAACGCGGCACACACCGTCCATGTTAAAAGTGAACGGTCGACTCTGAGTCTAAGTAACCGGTTTGCCAACTGGCAACCCTGCAGAAAATTGTATGGCACGGGGGTTGGCGTTCTGGAACATGCCTAACCAATCAGCCGCACCCATACCCGTCTAAAAACAGCTGCCAATGTGGATCTCTTATACATCCTCACCCTTAAACCCTGGAACAACCCACCCCTCGCCCCTCTTTAAACGGTCCACTTGTAACCATAACTTTTGACGGAAATTCAACAATAAGCCTCTTCAACCGTACGCCCCCAACCCTTTAGCGGGAACGTATAGACGCAGCCTATCAATCGGTACAGTGCTAACGCACAAAGCCAACCCGCGCCCAACGCTTACGGTCCTTTAAACCGCATAACAACACTCCAAGAAAACATGAAAACATCAAGAAACCCCTACTCGCTGGCAACCCCCCGCACAACTACGACTCAACCTTTCCGGTACCCTGGTCATGGCCAATCGGCACAAATACAACGAATTTTGCGACGCCAATGACACGCACCGGATGACACTGGACTAAACCTGATGCGCAAACGACACAAGCAAACGCCACCGTGATGAACAAACTGCCGATTTCACACCTCTGTCGCAACTGGCCCAAAAACAGCCAAAGCATCAAAATCAAGTTAGTGTCTACGGCTGGCCGAACGGGCCATCAACGCCAATTCTAATCACCCCAGCCAGTCCGTGGAATCAAGGCACTCAGCCAACTCACAAAAGACACCCCATGAAAACAGACCTATTGCGTTTCTCTTTGCCAAAGTCCCCCAGCTAAGCCCAACCGAAACATTAACCCCCGCTTGGTCGCCCCCTCGCGGGTCACTCTTCATTGAAATTATCATACCTGGTTACCAAAAGCAGCGTCGCCACCGCACTTGTCAACTGACCACCCTTCCCTATCGCGCCTCTCACTTGACCGCGGCCATCGCAAACCATTGCTCACTTCAGGCCTTAAAACGGGCTCGGGATCGGTTTATGCCATGTGCGGGGTGCTGACCTTATCAGACACCTCCCTGATCGCTAGACACCTTAGAAGACTGTTAGTCCTGACGTTTTTTACTGGCACTCAGCCATCGTATAACAACGCACCTTCGTACCTTTGGCACCCACCCACTCAGACAGGGTTTTTTGGCTTCGCTTATGCGGCGCCCACCGCCACCCTGCATTCCCAAGAACTCACCCCTCTCCATCTGACACCTGGCATTCTCATACCCTTGTCGGGCTTCCTAGCCTTGCTTCAGCGTGTAAATTTAAACGCGCTAGTTTTTTTAAAACCTTTGTTTGCAAACCGCCATGAGAGTAAACTGTCCCAGATCCAAGGGCTCTTTAAAACCTCAAGGCTCCCGAGCTCACGGCCTGTAAATTTTAAATTCAACCGCATAATCATGGCCCAGTCATCAAAATCACAAACCCCGTCGGCCAACCAGTCCGAACGGCCACCATATAAAGCGCCACAATCCACAGGAACAAAACCGCCGCAAATAAACGCGTTCCTTCAGACAACTCTGATTTGCTTTGCCCTTTGAATAAAGCCTTCCAACACTCGCCGTTTTAGAGCAAATCAATCCAAACGGCAGGTCCGCAAAAATACGACTTTGAGCCATCTCTACCCATCTGGAGCACTTAAAGCATCCCCTGAACGCCCTCTTGGGAAACTTAAGTAACAAGCCACCAGGTCTTAGATACTCACAAGGCAATCAACCCGAAAGAACACCAACAAATTAAAGGTTCTGCCGGTTTTTTTGCAAACAAGCTAACCGTGCTTCTTTGGGGGACAACGGAGCGGGCACCGGGCTGGTTGGAACACAGAATGAAATCTCCTTGAAAGGTCACACAGAATACGAACTGTTGCAACTATGGGTTATTATTTGCTTATCTCCAATATATCGGACTAAAAATATTGTCCTAAAAAAATCGTCCAAATGCAGTCCATGGCCGGATACCGACTCAACAACCCGCTCTTTTTTGGACCCCTTCCAAACCACAGCACACTCTTTTTGGCTGGGCCAGTGCAAACCTACAATGACCACAAATACCCTCCGGGGCCATAAACTCACTGGTATTTGGAAAGGCAGTAATTTCGTTTATTATCGGACGGGACGTTGGTACCAACCTAGCTCACTCTACCCCAACCTCAACAGTACACTCAACCGCGGGGACACATCAGATGTTTGGCATTCATTTTGGTCATCCAACAAACACCTAACCATTGCCCGATCCTCGATCACAGTGACCACACCTTGCCTTGAAACATCCAACCAATCCGGAAAGTTCGCGAAGGCGCTGGCCAGCAGTTTGCTAACCAGGGCATATGTGTCACTGCGCACTCATCAGCAGGAAGACTGGCATTACAACACACCCTAGCGGGATCCCCTACGCTGCCTCACCCAATCAAAAACCATCCCAGCGACCTGACACGTGCAAATGGCACAAAAGCGGTAGTCCGGCGCTCGGCGTCCGCAAGCATTCAATACTAGCACCGCACAGACCCCGTGGGACTATCTAACCGAGCCTTTTCACGTCAAGGCAACTTGTTGCAGTGGAACGTCAACAAAAGCCCCACACGGCAGCCATCGCCCTTGATCAGTTTCCCCCCCCCCCCCCCCCCACGGCCAAATACGCTCTCAACAACCGTCTACCCAGCAACCTGGGGCTAAAAACGCCCGCCGGGCACTTAGCGCTTACACTTTTCACTTAACACCTAGTCAATCACTGTTCCCTTAAGTTCCAGCAGTCGCTCAATCTGCACCCCAAAACTATCTCCTTCCCAACCCACCCGCATCAGGTATCACAACCAACTAACAGCAAAGAAACATGGACCATTCAGGTGGGCCCGCTTCTCCACCAATATGCCACTTGAACCATAAACCAAACCTCGACAAAACCTGAACAAAATCCATAAAATTGCTTTTAGTTTATCCAACCGCCTACCGCCCACGCCACGAACCCCTACAGGCCGAACCATGCCTCCCCTTTCAAGAACGGTCTTGCTTGCTGATCGCTTGGGCTAGTCAGTATGCCCACTCTTGGATTTGACATGGCCGTGGCACCGCTTGTCGCTTGGAAAAAAGCCACCGGCCGGGTACCGCACAAGGCAAATAAATCCAATGAATAAAAACAGCATATCAAACCACCGCATTTCACAAAGCCTAAACCCAACGCCAAGGCCCAGACCAAACACGCTTGAACCGCACCCTGCGACCCACCTGGGGGATTCGTCATCAACATACCCACGACATACATCAATAAACGATCGGGCCCCAAAACAAAACACATCGGCACCAATAGCTCGCTATAGCACCAGCCACTCAAGACACCTAAAACACCTAGCAAGGGATGAAACCCATGGGCCAGGCCAAAAAAAATTCTTGACACAAAACGATCCAAAAGCGACCACCACAATTTTGCCAACCGGCCGCAACCCGCGTAACCTAGGCGACAAAGGACCCAGACGCCTCTCGGGACACCCTTGAAAGCGTTCAATAATCATCACGGGTGCCGCCGTGGTGTGAAGTATAGAGCAGTTACCAGAGAACCGGCTCATGTCACACAAGCAGGCCCGACGCAACATCCTTTAGCAGAACGGGCACTTTTCTTTGGAATTGTGCTTTGAGGGGCGCGTCTCAAACAGACAACAACAGAAACAACCCTGCCGGCATACAAATGAAATAATCGGCCACAGGCGGAAGGCTCCGGCTCAATCAAACCACTTCACCAAAAAACCGGTCCACAAACCGCTACCGCAACCCCAAACCCCCAATCTTAAATTCCTATGGTCATCCCGGCCGTAATATGCCACCAACAGGGTAAACCACGGTGTAAATAGACCAAAGCAACCCATAAACATTGCCCGCGACTCCTCCGGGGACGAATAATGGCGCAAAAAGCGTGTCAACGCCCATCCAAAAAAAGAACAACCAACATCATCTGACTCGGCCCCAATATCACCCAAATTCCGCAACGGCACCCCAATCCCAAAAAGAAAAAAACGCAACGCCCAAACCAATGAAAAGACTTCCCACTGCCGAATTTAATCACGCAATCCGCCCACGCCGGCCGCAAAAATCAACAAAAACAGTTTGTCAATGGCGGGACTCATTAACCAATACTTCACCCACAGCAAATCTGGGTTGCGTGGCACAATCGCCGAATTGTCTGCACACTGACCCCTGCTTTTATCTTTATCTAGTGTAAACGTATCAGGTAATCAACCCGGCCGGAGTAAATAGGCGTCAGCACCCTCCTCCCAACGCCACGGCACCTACCACATAATGCGGTATGACGGGATTCGTTTTCGGGAAACTACACCACCCAAGTTAATTTGCCAAATTGACCTGCCCATGTCCACCATTTTCTCAACATCTTGGGCCCGAATCTCTTCATATGCAAAATTACCACGTTTTCGTGGCTTGGGGTTCTCTAAAATAGGTTTTTAGATTTAGTTTTAGTCTCCTCTCGTCCCACTCAATCTTTATCAAACCCTGCCTCCATACAAAGCACACCCTGGGATCCCTCGGCCCGCGTTTTTTAAACTGCTGCCCTATGGAGGGAATCGGTTACTCAGGCCAGCTGGGCCACAGGCAACCTGACGACATATAACAAAACACTACATACGCCCTCTTTTGAATAGAAAAAAAACACTCTCAATTTCCGGGGCTTTTAAACTCCCCCAAATCACGGAAAGGATTCATTCGAACATTCAATTCCGAACACCTCCCCCCATGGGGCCATAATGCTTCACCAATACAACGCCAAGCCATCGCTGGTTTTGGGTCGAATCAGTTCGCTAAACTAAACCACCGCCTCTCTATCGACGGTAAACCTCAGACCATTTCGGGCACCCTGACGTCTAAAGTCCAATCACTGGGGGTTCATGGGCATCACACCAATCAACGCCCCAATAACCGGCAAAATAATGCACTCCGCTGCTAACCGATGACCCACATCATCAACTCATTTAAGATGTCGCAACGAACTCTGTTGTTTGGAGGTGCCGCTGGTTAGCGACCACCAAACACTTCCTTCAAGTACATCTACGACACTAACGGCGCGGCCGTCATGATTACGGGTTCTCTCTCCTATCAAAACAAGCTTCTAAACAATACCTGGGCAAATTTCTCGATCGAAACCTCGTCGGACAAAAATCCAACTCGTCAGTGAATTACTTCCTCCAATGTTCATTCGCAGATACCGCTTATGCATTTTCAAAACGCTCAAATCACCGCTGGAAATGGTGGCCCTATCCCTGGTTCATAACCAACCCTCCCGCTCGGATGCCGGATTGGAATGAACCTCCGTATCACCTCGATCATCATAATCCGGTTCATCGTATCACGAACCCATTTCGACAACGTGGTAATCAAAGCCATTTGCATAAGACCGCTTCCTCCCTGGCGTCGAGCCATAGTCCAAAACCAAAAAACTCTAACACGGTTGGCGCAACGCTGGGATTGCCAACTAAGCACGCTCTAAGGGGGTCAATTACAAACAACCCCATTTCTTTGGGCCTTCATGCTCCTGCGCAGCAACGCCCTGCAATGGCCTCCCCAACGGGTTGGAACACAAGTACTAATATTGGAGTACTGTCGGCCTGAATAAAACCCAAAAAAGCATTCACAATCAACGTACTCCGGTGCCAAACCAGCCAACTCCGGCAGGCCGTAAAATCCCGAGTCGGGCATCGCCACTAAACGCGTTTTTAACGGCTCAGACCAGCTTGTTGCACACACCCATCGGGATCTGCAGCCTACGCATTCACAAACAAGCAAGCCTTACGATTCGCAAAGTCAACAACCGCCGAATTCATACGCTAAGGTCATCAACTGCCCTTTTTTACTCATTTGCCCATTGCACTAGTACACGCCACAGCAGGGCGCCTCGGTGAGATAATATCCGTACGAAACCGAAACGATCGGCGCCGCGGCAACAAAAAGACAGAAACAATATGAGAACAGACATACGACATTGGATCACCACAACGATGCCAATCTTCCAAGCATCATTCCACCACAGAAAAAACCGCTTGGATAGACGCTGGTGCCGCGGCAAATCAAAGAAACAGTAGGGCTCATCTGTCATTCACCAATACTGTGCCTCAAATCACAAAACCGGCCAAACGGTCCCGTCAAGCCCATATCAGTTCACCATCATGCCACTGTGCCAAACCCCACCACAACACATCGATTCGGTCCAGAACTAAACATGCCCTTCCCCGCTACGAACCCCATCTTTAGCCATACGTCAAAAAACGCCCAAGAAATTACAATCCTAAAGTCACAGCTGCGCGACGAAACAACCCTCACATAAGGAAAGCCGCATCCTCGACCGGCTTTGCTGCACCATAATACAAGCCGGGTACGAAGAAGAGGTGTTTGCGGCCACGGCAGCCATGATGCGGGCCGCTGGGTGACGAAAGCCGGGCTAAATCGACCCACATATGGTTTAATACAACGCAGCAGCCCTTTATTTCATCAGTCGCCGGGACGGCGACAAACAGCCCCGGCCCATATCACAACAACCCGAGATCTGGTGGACTGCCAACTCTGGGCTGCCTACACGCCGGGGTACCACATGGATCCCGCTTTGGATCGGCGCGCCATACCGCCAGGGGCTTCGGCAGTCGCCACCGAACGACCTTGTCTTCAATGTTAAGGCATGGTTCTGCGCACCTCGGCACGACTTAGAAAAACTATTGGCCGCACGCGAACCATCAAACAAGCTAAACTGCAAATGTCCTGTATGGATGACAACTGAACCTGCTCCCGAAGTTCTGTTCGCTTGGCACAACACAGAATACAAACACAAACACAAACACAATCCATTTGATGAGCTTACCGGGCTAATGCTCGTGTATTGGAATCAACGCACATCATGGCCCAAACCCTTTGCATATCCTCGCAGACTGGCGCCGGTGCATCCAAATAAACAATCAAGGGCACAACACCGTACCTTCACACGGCGTTCCCTATTCAATCGAATAAGCAAAGCCACCCCCCCCCCCCCCCCCCCCCCCCGCCGAATCAAATCGCCTAAACAAGGGAAATGGGTCTGAAATTGGATCAGAGGACCATCCTTAGAGGAACTTAAGACGCACCATTCATCTCGTTTGGGGAGAACGGCTTAAAGGCCCTGACAACCACAGAATATTTAAAAATGCATCAAAGACATCAAGCAAATCTTGGCAGCCCTAATGATCACCACACTACCTCTCGATTGAAGTCGCAAGAGAATGGGTTGATGCTTATATGACAGGCCCCGAGAACTTTGCGACCGGCCCAGCGTGCAACGACATCATGGCGCAATGTTTGCGCCATCGCCTCTTG
>Ga0163217_1039890_pt1 | contig 17206 bp, 22 predicted proteins | sample SynspAceP_FD_185933 | JGI IMG/M metagenome (GOLD analysis project Ga0163217, IMG submission 185933) | Saline lake microbial communities from Ace Lake in Antarctica - Synechococcus sp. Ace-P (PacBio error correction) | ecosystem: Environmental > Aquatic > Non-marine Saline and Alkaline > Saline ...
AAGAGAGATATTGCCGAGCTGTAGCATGGACATCGCGTCGTCGCGAGTCGTTCGGCGTGGCGAGGGATTTCGCGGCCCGCCCGCGTCCGCGCCGCGTTGGCCAGTTGCAATCAAACCCCCGAGCAGCATGGCTTTTTTGGCACCGGCGTCCCCGCTCCGCTCTCTTCTTTCCGACTTCTTCATTCCACGTCCATTTTCCGAACGTCATTTCCGACGTCATTTTCGAGTTGTTTTAAGAATTTGTTCCGAGTGATTCCGGATTGGACTTGGTAGCCCCCGTAAACCGCGGGTCGAGCGCGGTTCACCGGTGGGGCGGGCGTCGCATCAGGACTTGCATGAAACGCTTCGGGCGATGGATTTTTCGGTGTGCGGATCGGCGTTGCCTTTTCGCCCTCGTCCTCGGGCCGTTTGCCGGGAGCGGGAATCAGCCACCAACTCGATGGCGTTGTTCTTTCTCATGGCGACCAGAAAACCCCTTGGAGAGGAGGGCAAACGTACCCGTTGCCGGAGGCCCAGCTCGATCGAATTTTTGTTTTTCAAAAATCCCTGGCCGTTTCCCGGCGTGGCGGAAATGGAAACGATCAAATAGACCGCAACGAACTGCGGGCGGGATGCCGAACGGGCCGTCCGACGTTTGGTCACGCCCGGAGCGGTGGTTTGGAGATGAGTGGCGGTGAGCCGGAAAAATCCAATCGCCGAACACGGTCCGCCGTTAATGCGATCGAGTTGGTGATGCGGACGCCCCGGATCAAGAGATCGCCCCGGAACGGGTGCGTTTGGTAATGTTGCAGGAAAAAAAAAAAAAAACGAAAAACGGAAAACGGGGCAAGCCGCCCTGGGGGTGCCCAGGGATTGATTCTCCGCCGGGCGAAGAATCAACGCGGTGCTGGAATGATCGTATCAGGGTGGCGACGGAAGGATATTCCACGGCGGTTCGCGGTGGAACGTGCTGAGGCCCGCATCCTGTTGAATTTTCGAGGGGCAAAGCGGCATCGCGCCGCATGACGGTTCACGTCCGCCCCTACCGGGCTAAAAACGCAAGTCCAAACGACCTTGTCGGATGGGGTTGCGAAAAAATACCCTCTGAAACAGGAGACTTGGGTATCAATCGCGACTGCCTTTGCTTAGTAGGGTATAGCACCCCACGATCTACCCATGACGAAACCTATCTAGCGATTGGGAAACGAAAACGAGTCCAAGGGGAAAAATACTGATCATGGCGCTACCGGGGTGGCCCGCAGTCTTGGCTGACCCGCCCGTGCGATCGAATCGGGCTACGACGTCCGGGCGATGGTCCGGTCGACGAGAACCCGGGACGGGTTTCGACCAGGGGCCTCGATGTCGAGTTTTTCGAGGTCGTTTGAATTGAAGGGTTCCCGCTGGTTTGCGGGTGCGAAACAGGCGCCCTTGCGACCCGTGCCTCGATCAAATTCCTGCGTTGGAATTGGACTTTTCGATGCGCCAAGACGCGGGAAAAACTCGGGTATGATCCGCAGACAGAATTTTCGTGACGGGATGAAATTCGCACTCGATTGGGCGCTTCGCAAGGGTGGATCGAACCGGCGTCCGAGCGGAAAGCGGGCTGACGTCCGAAGGCAATCAAATGACCAAAGACAATTGTTCGGATGTTTTACCGTACTGCGATCTCCGTCAATCGAGGTGTTCCGAACATCACGCTAGACGGACCTTAAATCTTGCGAGTCATGCCGGGCGTGTACAAACCGCTCGATGGAGAACATCGGGTTTGTGGATTGCATCGACTCCGGCAAACCGTGCTTCGACGTCGTTGCGTTCGGGCGTGATCACGGGTGTTCGCGGCGCTCAAAATAGCAACGACGGCGATCGACATTAGCCCGCAAGCGGATCGCTGAACACGCGGTGGAATTGCGCGGCTCAGGGAATCGAATAATGGTGACGGTGCTGGCGAGTGGAAACACTGTTCGCCGCCGTCGAGGAGCAAAGGTTCGACTACATCAGCAGTTACCTCCGCCGTTGTTCCATAGGCTCGTTCCGCGTCCAGAGACCGGCAGTGGTGGTACGTCGTCGCCAAATTCGTCGGCGAGTTGTTTTGGCGTGGCCGAGGGATCACCTGACGCCGGACGGGAATTGGTCGTTGCTGCCCAAGACGTTCCGCACGTCGCCTGCAGTGAATTGGCGCGGCGAATGGTTGGGAGTTCGTTTCCGCAGTGCCTCACCGGTGACGGTAGTTTTTTCGCGGTGCCCGTTGCACGCCGATCCCGTCTTGCATTTCAACATGGACAAACCAGGTTTTTCAAAAATTCCGGCGTCCCGCCGCTCGCGTAGGCGTACGGCTGGAGAATTTCGCTCAGTTCTCCGAACCGGAAATCGCACGCAGCGGCGCCGTGGATACGTTATCGGCTCAGAATTGTCGCTCCGTTCGGAAGAACCGAGCGACAATCTTCCAAGGCGGTCGTGGGCCCGCCGGGGTGCCAGGGTGGCCAGCCGGAAGGTTCGTTTCATCGCAGCCACAAACGCCTCGCAAGGGACCGTGGTTCCGGATCGCACCGATTCGCAATAACGCTGCATGTGGGGGTTGAAGCGCAAGTTTTTGGCCGAGCCAGGGACCTGACAAATTTGATAACCGGGATCAATCGCGAACAAACACGAAAACGAATTGTCCGCTCGTGGGCAGGGCGAGCAGTCGGTGCGTCCCGGCGGTTTGCTTCATCCGGGTTTTCATCAACGTCCATCTGAAATCGTCCCTGAAAAATCGAACAAATTGGGAAGCCGATTCCGACGAGAATTTTCCGATTCCCAAACCCGTGAACTCGTCGTTGCGTTGAGACCTGATTTTTCGCTGGTTGATCCGACCGCGTTCCTCGCTCCCGGCAGTGTGGTGTGGGCGGAGGTGCGGATCGGTGCGGAAGCGAGTGTTGGTTTCGGCGCGGTGATGCGGGGCGATGCCGGAGCGGATCCGAAAATCGGGCCGCGATCAGAACGTGCAAGATCAATGTGTTTGCACGGGGAATCCGGGGTTTGCCGTGCATCCTCGGGCCGATGTGACGGTTCGGTCTGCGGCGGTCGTTCACGGGCGATCCGTCCGAGGACAGAGGCCGTTGATCGGGATCGGGCAATCCGTGCTCGAAACGGGCTCGAATCGGTCGCGGTGCGATCGTTGCGGCCCGGGGCTCTGGTAACCGAAGCACGGAAATCCCGCCGGGATGCTGCGTGGGCTAAGCCGGCAAGGTGGCTCCAAACCGGTTTCGGAATCGCTTGGCCAAACGATGCCGCGAGAACACAACACACTAACGGTGCGATTGGCAGCGATACAAGGCGATGGCGGGTAGGCTGTTGGCTGTTGGCTGTTGGCGTTGGCTGTTGCTGTTGGCTTGTTGGCTGTGGCTGTTTGGCTGTTTCGAATCTATAGACTACCACAACGCCAACGCCAAAACGCCAATCGCCAATCGCCATCGCACAAACGCCAATCGCCAATCGCCAATCGCCAAATCGCCAACCCGCCAACCGCCAACCGCCAACCGCCCATCGCCAAAACGCCAATCGCCACCGCCCCAAAACGCCCAAAGCCAAACGCCCAAACGCCAATCGCCATCGCCAATCGCCAATCGCCCAATCGCCAATCGCCCATCCGCCAATCGCCAAATGCGCCAATCGCCAACCGCCCAAAACGCCAAACGCCAAACGCCCAATCGCCAATACGCACAACGCCACCGCCAATCGCCAAAATGCGCCAACCCGCCAATCGCCAAACCGCCAATCGCCATCGCAACGCCAATCGCCAACCGCCAATCGCCAACCGCCAATCGCCACCGCCAATCGCCATCGCCAACCGCCAACCGCCAACCGCCAATCGCCATCGCCAACGTCACATACTACGGCAACATTTTGACGCCAGGCGATGATGAGTAATACGACATCGCGGCACGCCCGCCGATCGGGTGCCGATGGCGATCCGGTGCTCGTCCCGGGGCTGATCGCCAGGGCATCCATCCACGCGAAGTTCCAGTTGACTGATCGCGAGCCCTGGCGCGGCGGGGTGCTCGATCAATCGTGGCCGTCGTAACGGAAAATCGGTTTCGACTTCTCCGATAGAATTTTGTTAAACAATCGCTTCGCAACATACGGAAATCCGTTGACGCATCCGCAACATGCCGGACGAACTGATGCTGAGGACCGTCGCGAACCAAGTGGGCGGTCGAGGCCATGATTCTCGGGACGATACGTTCCGCCGAAACACATGCAACGTCGTAAAGCGGCCGCACCCGTCGGTTGGCCGACAAACTCACGCACGCGAATCGTCAACGCAATTTACCGTCATCCCACTTCGATCGTGATCGGTCGCGTTGCGGCAAATTCCGATCATCGCGTCGCGGGACTTCCCTCGGGCCAAACATTCGCCGGCCTCGCGTCCGAAACAAATTCCATCGTGTCGTGATGGAACCCGCTGATCGTTTTCGATTGGCCCGTCGCAACAACCGTTCCATTCGTGTTGGTTGAGATGCCGATGGATGAATCTGCAAACTCAACCAACTGTCGCTCCACGCCCGCGGCCGGGCGTGTGGAGCGAGCTGCCAATCGCCAGCCAAACGGTAGCGGGCGATCAGACGTCGCGGCGTCCGTTTTAAATCCGATCAACCATCGCGATGGTCCAAACGACCGAGCGGTCTCGAAGACGAGATCGCCGAGTCGCAAATCGGCCGGACTCGTTTTTCTCCAACAACTGCGTCTGCAAATTCTTGCGTCACCTCGTTGCGAACCGATCGTTACTCACCCGTTTGGGCGATCGGGCGTACCTCGGCGAACCGTGCCCTCGCGATCCCACGAACCATGCGGCCGACGAGCGCCTCCATCGTACCGCGATCCACGGTATCCGCGGAGTCGTTTGATTCCACTGGACGTCGACTCGTGTTTGGTCCGATGTGGTAATCCATCGGGGAATGATCAACGGCGTCGGTGGCGGCGAACGTGTTGTTGCCCGCTGCTCATCACGGTGACGCCCGATTGACCGCTGCGGCTTGCTCGTTTTGCACGTTCCTCGGTCATGATCGCGAGGTTCCACGAATCCACGCGACGGTTGCAGTCAGCCCGAGTTGCGAGTTTTGACCGTGCTCGTGCCGCCGAACGGTGTTGCCGAGAGAGTCGTGCGATCGGTTCGGTATTCGGTGGCAAACGGGTAGGTAATAGACGATCGATCCAAGTCAACTGGAGATGCCATTGTTCCGCATTCGCCCGTTCCGTCGTTTCGGTAACGTCAGTCGATCGCTTTAGCGACTCGGCGGCGTCGAGGCGCGGAAAAAACGCAAAGACTGGAACGCCTTCACACTTTGAATCGCGGCCAGATCGATCGAGTCGGTTTCCCGCCCCGTTCGAGATTCGCCGAGCAAACGGGCGTAAGTCGATCGGCTGCGCCGCCAGGTTTTGCATTGCCGAGCGAGGTCCCTCAGCGAATCGCGTCGCAACCATTCGCGGATGACGCTTGCCAAAGGAATGATGATCCCACATCGCGAGAGGAAATCGCTGCGCCCACGGAGTGCCCGCTGTCTCGACTTCATCGCTGGCCGCAGCCGCCTCGATTTCAATCGACAAAGCAGGAACGCGATCCATCCGCACGGTCGCCCCGGTAATCGTCGAGTTCGTTTTCGCACTTTTCCCGTCCAAACGTGGCGACGTGGTTCACCATTTCGACGCCATCGGTTTGGAACCGCGTGAGCGAGTAACCACTGTCCTGGAAACCGAGGAGGATATGCGCCGGGGGACCGATGTTCACATCTTTGGCTGGCCGATGACCAATGCAGGGTCAATCGGACTGACGAGGCCAATTGCCAAATCGGTTCCCGGAACAGACCGCAGCCCGGCGCGACCAGCGCGTGCGACGCCCGCAGCCATCGGACTTGTTGGTTCGCGTGCCGGCAAACTCCGTTCGGCTATCTCGCAACCCTGCCTTTTCGCTCAACGCGGTCAGCGTCCGGATCAATTTGTCCGCTCCGGAGTGTCACCCGATTCGCGGCAAGCGCTCGGATTCTCGGAGCGGCCGCTCGACTTGGTCGGCCCATCCGGCCCACACCATCGCCGAGGCTGACGTTGCAACGAACGTTGTGCCCGCGTCGCCGGCTGGTAACGATCGCCGCCGACGACCAATTCCGCAAACAACGACCCCCCCCGAATCACTTCGGTCGCGGTCAACAGGCTGCCCGGCCGCGGACGTCAACGCTGCCGATCCGCCCTTGCCGAGAAAAAAACTTCGCGTCAAGTCAGCCGTCCGACGCGATCACGCGCGAGGTCTTGGCACAATTGCTGCGGACGCGGCCAGGTGCGGGTTTCCGACCGAGACGGATCAACCCACAACGACGATCGCGAACGAAGTAGGCAATCGCAGCGAAAACACCGGCGGGTTCCCGTTCGGTTTGGCGAGCACGGCAACGCTCTGCGGATCAGCGATTGCGGGATCGCGATTGGCCCGGGCACATCGCCGGCGTGGCCTCGGCAACCGCCTTGATCCCGCGATCGCGTTCCAACTCGCATGGGTTGATTACTGGTCATCCTAGACGCCGATTGCGATCCCGTTGGGCACCCCGATCGGTGCCGGTGGCGGAGAGAGGATCTTCCATTCCTGGAGAAAAAATGGAGGGGAGGTCGGGAGGCCATGGGTTGCGGCGTCCGACCGGCAATTGCCAAGGGCGAGGTCAAATGCAGTCCCGATATCCTGCGAGTTTCCGCCACCGGGTCGAGTACCGCGGTGCCAACACGTCCGCGCGATCACTCGGCTGCTTCGCTACGCGAGTCCCGCGTGGGGCGACGTTGTCTTGAACGAGCCGTCAACGGCCCGTCGTTCCCCCTCAATTCCCCACGTCTCCGCCTGCCAGCCGAATGGGCATCGCCAAACCACGCAATCCGTGATCGGGTCGGTGTGCCGGGTTCCAGCGTCTGCCAACGAGCGAGCCTTCGGCTGTTCGCCGAGCGGTCCCGGATCGGAACTTCCGGCATCGACAGGGCCGGACCTAAATCGCCTCCTGCCTTCCGGGCTCATCATCGATGAGCGTACCCGAAGAATGTGGCAGGGAGAGAAGTGGTGTTTCCGACGGCGACCGAGTGTGATCGGACTGGGTGCCCGTCAGCGTTCCAGCAAGTGGCAGTGACGTGGCCCGCGACCAATGCGGTCGAATGCCAACGTGGCCGAACAGCAAGAGGCGAGTTTGACGTCCTTGCCATCAATACTTGCCTGTGGGACATCATCTCGAACGTGGGAGCAGAAAAGACGGAACGCGATCCATCAACTTTCGCTCGTCCGTCCAAACTACGTATCGACGGTCAAGGTCGAAAAAATCAAGATTCGCTGCACGCCGAGCAACGGCTACGAAGCAACCAAATCGGTGCAACGACCGGAACGAACGGCGTGCAGGTTGAGAAGGTGGTCGATCTGGCAAAAATGAGAACACCGGATGCACCGGAAAGATGAGCTATCCCCCCCTCACGGTGAAACAAACGTGAAACATGGTAAAGGACAATTGCTCAATTGTCCCCGTCCACCAGCAGGCGACGCGAATGGGCGGCGTTCACGACCCCGCCGGCGTTGCGCTCGTGCGGCTTTTAAGTGCTTGGCGCAGCAAGCACTTTCGTTCACCTCCACAGCCACAGAGCGCAGCTGGGAGGGTCCGGAAATGCAGCGTTCAGCGAGACCGGGAGGGCCGAGCGCAACGCATTCCACCGTGAAGATCGCGTCGGGGCCCTCCCCGCGGCCTCCGGCCGACCGACCCTCCACCGTCTTCCGCCGGGAGGGTGGAGTCGTAAATGGCCAGGGAATACACGCACTTAAAAACCGCACATCTCCCTGGCGGGAGGGGCGGGGCGGCCTTTCGCGATGCCGCTGGGGCGAAGGCAACGCTGTGAAGCATTTTCCAGCGTGAAAGCAGCGATGCGGGCGGGACGCCCACGAACCGGGGCGTGAAAGCAGTCTCGTCCGCTTGCGCTGAACGCCGTGTTTTCTAAAAGAAAAATGCGTCACAGCGTTGCGGCGAGGGCTCGGTGGTGCAACTGGGAGGTTCCTCAGTAAGCCCCCCGAAAAACTCGGCTGAAAACGCCATTTCGACCCCATCCCGCGCTGCCGAGGGTGCTGCGTAGCCCTCATCGCAGCTCGTCTTACGCCGCGCGGGTACCCTCAACCGGCGACCCGTCAAATTGCGGACGCGTGGCCGATCCCCAACAAATCACGCAAACCGCAAACTCTTCGCGTCCGTTGAAGTGAATGGTAATCTTGCCGCGGCTGCGAGCCGACGCCTTATCTCGACCTCGTCCCGAACCCATCGCATCTCCCTGTGCATCGCTTCGATGTGCGTGGGATCGTTTCGTTTTGACGCGATCGATGCGTCACCTTAAACCTGTCTCGGAATCCTCTTTCGATCGCAACAGATCAACCACGCGTTCTCGTCGCCCGAACGCTCCACGACTCGCCCATGAATCTTGGTTCGCCATCTGCATTTGTATTTCCTCTTCGCCGATCGGTAACAACGGCCCCGAGGGTGAAACCGGGCAACTGATTCTCCGGCCGATCAACATATCGAGAAATCGATTGCGGCAATTCGAGTAACCGCATCAGTTCCGCGATCGTGCCTGCCGGTCGATGCTCAACCGTCGAGCCGGTCGTCTTGCTTGCACGGTCCTCGCGATGGTAGCCGTTGAAACGACATCGCCTTTTCGATCGGTTGAGATCCTTGCGTTGCAAGTTCTGATGATTCGCCAGTTTCGGCGGACGAGTCGATCGTCGCCCTCCACGGACTTCCGCCGCGGAAATTCGTTTTTCAAACCGCGTGGATGTCGCACGCAGACGACGCTCACCGCTGATCAGTTGATACTTGCCTCGACAAATGGCGAAACCAAACAACCGGTTGCAGTTGTTTGATGGCTCTTGATGCTCTCGGCGAGCGGAACGCGATTGTCGTTCGGGATTGAATTCACGACGCGGCTGGAACGGGTTAAACGCACCGATCTCGTCGATCGGGCAGTCGAGCGTTTTGATGCTTCGAGGATGCTCGTCGATTTACCGGCTTTTTTCGAAAATGGACCCCTTTCGACGATCCCGCCGCGGCTCTCCGGACCGAACGAGCTTCCCTCGTCGATCGGCATCCCAGTTCGCCGCTCCATCCGGGGAGGAGCAGCGCCGCGAGTCCATTTGCCAACGCCGCCCGGTGCGGGTCTAGCCCGCCGCCTGACTGAGCCGAGCACGGAAGCGACCCCGAACCAAGTTCCACCGTCTGTCAGCGAGTAAAGAGCGCGGTTGAGTCTCTCCCTGAGTGGACCTTGGGTCGTTGCCCTAGTCACGCGCAGCACCTCCATGCAAAGTTGAGTGTAACGGTACGCACCACGGCTTCGCGGTGCGTACGAAAAACCGTCTGGCCGTGACTCGGGCTTCGCACAATGCGACGTCCCGGGCACGACGTTTCAAAAACAATTGTCGCCGAAAAAATTCCGGACGTCCTCGTCAATCTCTTTCGAGTCAGTTCGAGTGATTCGTCATACATCGTCAACAGATCCCGCGAACGTCGTCGTCCGTCGGTGGCCCCGATGACCTTCTTAATGGTTCCGATTAATTGAGCCACGCGACATCGCGAAGTACTCGCACTGACGGAATTCGGGATAACACTTTCGGTGCCGCCGGCAACGCGGTCTCGTCCAGTCGCACCGGCACTCGCGGGCAATCGAATGAGTATGTAGTCGTAGTCGTCCATTACGCTGCGAGATGTCGGCCGGTCTCCGCGGATGCGTGCCGTCCGGAATGGGCCATGATGTCGGCCGTCTTGAAACCGACGGCTGCGGGCAACAAGGCCTCAGCCCGGTGTTCGGTTTCGATGACGATTCGACAGCGTGTTTTCGCCGAGCAAGGCGTGGTGGCTGGCGGGGTCGGTGCCGCGGCTCCGGTCGGCGTTGCATTGCGGATCGATGTCGATCAAGAGCGTGCGTTGCCCTGACCAGTGCCAGGTGCTGCCGAAAGGTCACCGACGGTCTGGTCTTGCCGCGCCCCTTTCTGATTGACAACACGAAAGATCCGAGCCACGGGTTTGATTCCTAAACGTCCAGGTTCGGCGTCGCGAGTTTTGCGAAACGCATGGGTTGGGCACGAGTGGGGAAAGCCTAGTGAAACCGCGTTGAGAAAACAAGAATCGGTTTTCCCAGAAACCGGTCCCCCTTGACACGCCCGCTCGATTATGCGTTCACCGGTTCCAGTGGACCTTTGTAGGTTCCATTGTCCAATTGCCCCGGCCAATCCCCTGCAAGGGAGCGTTTGAAATGTCAAAGAGCAGTTCTGCCGAACGGCGTCGGGTATGGAACTCCTGTGCTCGCGGCCGACCGTCATTCGGTTGGCGAATCCCAATGACGCTCCCGACTGGGCCACCGATGGTGGGTGGACATCCACCGTGCGAGTCGAAAACCCGATCGAGCGGCGTTTCGCCAGGGCAGCATCGCCTTGAGCTTCCGATGAGTCCATCGAGAATCGACTCCGGCAAATTCCCCGGCATCTCCCATGGCGCTGTGCCCGCTCGGTTTGCCCCGCGAATCACGCCGAGTAAACCAGCATCGGCTCAACGCTCCGGTCTCGGCATTGGCAGGCCCTGGCAAAATTGCAGGCCCCCCTGGCCGGTCCGCCACCGGCACCCGGCATCCGCGATCGTGAAGCTTTTTGACGCCGTAACGCATCGAACCGACCCCCGTCGGTGTAAGCGGCGTCGCCAACGGCACCGCCAAAATCGTCCATACGTCAACGGCAATCGCAATCACCCGAGGCCGAGCGACCGCGTCCGAGGGAAATGCCCCCTGCGGCCGCTTCGGGCGAAGCGCATCGCGCGAGGCCAGTGAACGCGGCGATCCCGGCAGACTATGGTCCCGGTTGCGGGATCCGGATCGCACCGCGTTTCGAACAACGGGGTCGAACGGGACGCGCATCGTCGGTATCGTCCAGCTCCGAGGACGGACCGGTGGCGCCGGTGGAATCGAGTCGCGTCGGTGCTCGGGAAGGACCGATCGCCGGAAGGCAAGGGCGGGCGACAAATCGCCGAGAATGATCAGGATACCGAGAGTGAGCTTTCCCCGCACGAGAAAGGAACTCGCAAGTGGGATGGTGAAGAAGACTAAGGCCTCGTCCTTGAAACGCACATTTGATCGCATCAATGCGTGTGCTTCTATCACCCTTTTCGTCTTCCAGCGAACACGAACTCCCGCGAATTTCAACTCGCGCCCGCAGAACCCGAAGCAATTGCAAAACTCAGCGCTGCCCAACCGGTTCCGCCGTCAGACTCCCGATCGCGTCCCCGATCCGGTCCCACATAAGATCCGCCGATCAACGCCCGCCAATCCATCGCCCGATTCAGCAGCAATTGCGATGCGAGGTAAACGTTCGGTGAAGAACTGAACCCCGCATCGTCTTGGTCCAACGAGATCGTTTCGTTCCTTCGCCCCGGATGGTTGGACGAACCTTAATCGGAGCGACCGCGTACAGCTTCCCCTCCAACCAAATGCAAACACCACATCGACCTCAATCCGCGCGCGACGGATCGTAGAGCCAATCCCACGTCGCCGCGTCGCCAACTCCGGCGACCGTTTCGCCTCGACGTTCGCACCGACAATGAAACGACATAAGACCAACTCCGTCAACAGACTCAACACTGCCGCTCGACCGCCGCCCGGTACGGCGTGGTAATTTCCTCGACGATGGCCTCGCGATCGAAACCGCAGCGAACCGGACGGCTGCGAAAACAAATCGCGATGAATGGCGAAGCGGACCACGTCGATCCAGATCCGCCCGGTATTCCGTACACGATCGCGATCCGCCGCTGCGATGAGCCAAGCGCCGGGCCGCGAAATTCGATCGCGATCGATGCTCGTTCTCACGCCGCCCGCCTGCCACCGCGTCACTCACACTCTATCCCCACACTGCCCGCGATCATCCAACCGGCCCAGACGCCAGATCGGTGTCTTCCAAAACGGAACGCAATCGGCGGCGGCGTCTTCCATCCGCCGGTATCACAAAGTGATCAGCAGGCTCATGCGTTCTTTCCGTGGAACCATGCGTGTCGTGAACTCTCGGTTCGCATCGAATCTCTCGCCAGTTGATGAGCCCGCCCGTCAACGATTCCAAATCCCCCAAATTCCGATAGGTCTTTCGCGACACGCCCGGGTTGGCAAATCTCGTCCCCGCAATCGTAAACCCCAACAACGCAAAGCTCATCGCCCATCCGATGATCGTGTATGTTTTCAAAAGCGATCGTGACTCCGCTATCATCACGAAATCCCCGCAACGGATGGCATCGTCAACGCGTCCGTCATGCTCGTCCGGATTTTTGAAAGCCGAGTCTTCTCACTCGGAGTCGCAGGTCCCGACCGGTCCGTTTCTTTGAACCGTTATGGCATAACGCCCTCGCACCCGAGTCGCTCCTCGGCGAACAAAAGCGACCACGCGAAGCGTTTGAGTGCAATCGCTTGATCTCGCCCATGTCGACGTCGAGGCCTCGCAGAACGCCCTTCGCGCCGAAATTTCGATCCCGCTCTGATCACACGAAGTATCCGCACCCCATTCCGCTTCTAGCACGCGAGCGAATCCCGACATTCGCCTTGGACCGGTTCTCGTCGAGTCCGTCACCTTCCCCGTCCGCCCGTGATCGCGGCGGCGGCAGAAATAACTCGCCGCCGAGGCATCCGGTTCAACCTCGAATTCGCAGCCCCTCGTACGCCCCGCCCACGAGTCACGCGGCCAAATTCCGCACCGGAGGTCTTCGCAGCCCCTCGAAAACCTCGGAAACCCAATTTTCAAAATTCCAGTCCACCGTCGCCCGAACGATCCATCAACCGGGCGGTCATCCGCACATACGGCATCGAGACCAACTCACCGACGATCTCCAAACGAAATCTCTGCCCGAGATCGGCCCCCGCCATCATCAGGCCGCTCAGGTTTGGCTGCTCACGCGCGCCCGCCGACCGCATCCGTTTGCCCCGCCATCCCCTGCGAATGATCTCGACCGCGGGCATTTTTCCGGCGACGGGGCACGATCCAGCCGTCCAAAGCCGGCGCGATCGAGCGTCGATCAAATCGCCGATCGACGCTCGTGCATCCGGCTCGATCCCCGACAAATGTATTGCCCCCAACGCCGACAGCGCTGCGGTTCAAAAACCGACCCGGTCCGTGCGCTGTTTGCAATGAACATTCGACAGGTTCTCCCCGCACTGATCCGCCGAGCATCGTCGCTGACCACGCCGCCGACGCCCTCGACGACCAACGTCCGCCGCCGTCGACCGGTTTGATCGAGACACCCGATCTTGGCCAACGACTCGATCATCAACCCTCCGTGTCTTCACTGAGCCAAAGTCCCGTCAACCGCTCTGCCGCTGGCGGAACGCCGCACAAACCACGCCTCGTTGTCAAACTCTTGCTGCCGGCGGTCGACATGAGCCTGTCCACCGCAACCCGTCCGGTCCGCCAGGGAACGACGCAAACCCGAGTCGGGTGCGAGCGGCGTGGGTGGGGACGAGTCGATCGGGAGTCATGGGTTACTTCAGGTGTTGATCCAGGTCCTAACCCGCCGAAAAAAACGGGTCTTCGACTCGTTGAGGGATTCTTGGCCGGGAAATCCATAACGATCCGACCACCACACGCACAGCGTAGGTGTGAATCAAGCCAGGCCGCGGTCTGCTCAGTCACGGGGCGAGGTCACCACGTCATCACGATCAAAAATTGACAGGAACCGCCGTCCGCCGTCTCGCCGCCGTCCCAGTCGTCAATTTTGGCCAACATCAACGCCACCATTTCGCGATCAGGGCAATCGCGAAGCGCTTGAACGCCCGTTGCGATGAATACGATCTGAGCCATGATTTACATCCTTGGTGCGGTCCGTCAAAAGGCGGGTGCGTCGCCGAAAAGGAGTCGAGGCGAGCGCCCCGAGCGTCGAAACCGCATCCTTGCGACCCCAAACCGCTTTCGGTATTTACCCGTCGCCGGGAAGGTCGAAACTTTGAGCGAATCAGAAAAAAAAACGCCAGAAAAATCCGTACAACCCGATTAACCGTCAAATCTTCCACTTTGACTAATCGGAAGTCCGTCATTTCGACCGAAAACGAAAAGGATTCCCGGACATTCCCTTGTGGAGTTCCGCGAACGTTGTTCCTCAAAAACGATTCGTTCTCGTTTTTAGCAATGTCCACGTCCCACCTGCGCCACCACGCTGTTTCGCAAAACCGCGCGTGGCCGCGAACACACACAATCGCGTTCGTTTCAGGCTCCTCGCCTCCGCCTGCCTACTCGGCGTGCCGATTGGTTGCCCGCTTGCGACTCGACGCCTACCCGGCCTACGGCGGCACATTGCAGCGAACGGTGCGTGACGCCGGAAACGCGTGGGCAGCGCTGTTCGACCCCGCCGGCAAGCCCGAGCGGCCTGACCTTGCCGCCCGAGCCGATTCGGACGAAAACGACGCCGAAACCGTGCCCAAATACAGTGAAGACAAACCGGACGGCGACGACGAAAACGCGACCCCCGATCCGACCCCGAATTCCGGACAACGACGCGAAACAGTCCCGAACCGAGACGAGGAAAATTCGCCGAGACTCGACGAACAGTGACCAAAGCAAGGAATGGACAGAGCGGTTCCGCAACCTCGACCTGCAAGACATCAACTAAATGCGCCCGGCCGGACGATCGAAGATGGCGGTAGTTTAAGCAGTGGACAGTTTAAACAGTGGACTGAGGATCTATTTTATGTCTTCAGCACGAGAGTTACAGCCCCGATAGGCAACTCGCTGTGAAAGTTGTGGTTTACGATGTTTCGTAGCTTGGGACCTGGTCCGAGCCGAGTAATTTAAGAGCCGCTAGACGCAAAAATACTCGACGGGAACAAGGTCCTACCTACGAAACGAAATGCTTCACCGCGTGCTACCGGGACTGATTAAACCCGAGTTTTCCTGACCCGGACCACCTCGAGAACACCGCTAAAATGCTATGAACGGTCTGAATCCCGGTTCCCTCCACTCCCAGGCCCCCTCCCTTGATCAAGGTCCGACCACCAAGCCTGCTCGGCCCGCGTCCGCTTGTCCGGTTTCGTGTTCGCGATCCGGTTGCTGATTCAAAAGCGAGCAATCCGCGTGAGGAATTCGTTGCGGTTTGCTAGCATCGAGTCCGGCTACCTGTTGATCTCGGCGTTGTTGATCGTGCTGAACTACGGATTGTTGACCTGGTTACGACTTGCTTCGCACTGCGATACGTAGCCGTGTGCTGCACTTCGCCGCGTCCGCCTGGTCCGTTTCTGGGCTAATTTCGCTCGGCAATAACTCGGCACGCTGATCGCCGCTGCCCCGATCGGTATCGTTTGTTATCATCGCTGGGGACTGACCCACACGCAGATCGTCGCCGTTGATTCGGTTGGCTCGGGCTGACGTTTTGGTTCCCGGCGTCTGCGTGCTCGGGGATCTCCCGACGCTGCCCCGGTCCGAACTGCCGGCGCAATACGCGCCCTTTGGCACCCGACGCCTGGGCTTCTGTTGCTTCGATCACCGGGAATTTAGCGGCTCGTGTGTTTGTTCTGGCACCAAACCCTGGCCGTCGGAAAACTGCGTCTCCGCCCGCCTTCGGTCGGACCTCGCGTCGGTGCAGAGCCTCCGTGTCGCGGTCGATTTGTTTGATTTCGGCGAACGGCGCTTTTATCCTCGTCATGCCGGTGACGCGATGGTGCCGTCTTCGTCGTGCTCGCCCCGCGTTCTTGGTCGCGATCGTCGTTCCATTCAGTGTCCCAGGTTGCAGGCGCTTACGGTGTGTTGGGAACTGATCCTCTTGCACTTGCTCGAAGAACAAGCGTCCGGCCCGCGAGTCGCCGCGTCGGTCTTGATTTTTTCGTACCTGTTACTACGTCCTGCCCTTAATCTTTGGCAATGAATTGTCTGGTCGCTCACGGAAATTACAGCGGGCGCCCAAGAAGCACGCACGGACGCCGAAAAATCGAAAAGAATCGATCCCAAAACTCCTCGTCCCGATAACCCGACCTCCTTTCATCGACGCCTCATGATCACCACAACCGAACCACGATTTCCCGAATCCCAACCCGAACGCAAATTCAAACGAACTCAATGCCGAGGAAGGCCCGCGGTGATTTTGCGCAAGGCAACCGAGGCCACCGGCCCCCGGCGGATACACCGCACCAAGGACGCGGCGTCTACATTGCCCAATACCACACCGCTTTTACCGCAGCGAAGATAAATTCGACGCCACGGCGGATGGCCGAGTTTCGCGATGAGATCGAGGCGCGATCCTAAAAGTGAAGTCGACGCTGACGACCGCCGCACCGAGATCATGTGCACCACTGCGGGCGGCCCACCCTCGGCCCACGTTTTCGCTGGGATGCGCCTGACCCGAGAAAAAACACCCGCCACTGCGTTCCAACAGGATCTCGATGCGTTGAAGTCCCGCGGCGACCCGCCTCCCAGGTCGCTTGGCTCTGAGACTGTGGCGGTGGCGGTATGCGTGGCGAATTGGCCCGTTTGCGTTTGGCGATTGCGATGGCGTTTGGCGGTTGGCGGTTGGCAGGTTGCGGGTTGGCAGGTTGGCGGTTGGCGGTTGGCGTTGGCGTTTGGCGATGTGCGATTTGCGATTTGCGATTTTGCGTTGGCGATTGGCGATTGGCGATTGGCGATTGGCGATTGGCGTTTGGCGGTTTGGCCGATGGCGTTTGGCGATTTGCGATTTGCGATTGCGATTTGCGATTGGCGATTGCCGATTGGCGTTTGGCGTTTGGCGTTTGCGTTGGCGATTGGCGATGGCGATTGCGATTGCGATTGGCGATTGCGATTGCGATTGGCCGATTGGCGATTTGGCGATTGGCGATTGCGATTTGGCGATTTGGCGATTGGCTAGTCATAGATTCGAAACAGCCAACAGCCCACAGCCCAACACCAACAGCTACAGCCAACAGCCCAAGCCAAAGCCAACAAAGCCAACAGCCAACAGCCCCAACAGCCAAAACAGCCAACAGCCAACAGCCAACAGCCACACAAGCCAACATCCAACAGCCAACAGCCAACAGCCAACAGCCAACAGCCAACAGCCAACAGCCAACAGCCAACAGCCAACGCCAACAGCCAACAGCCCAACAGCCAACAGCCAACAGCACCGAACTATCCTTCGCAGACGCGTACTTTAAAAAAATCCCCCCCTCGATTTTGGAGCATAACAAGTTTGAACAGGGGGTGGGCGGACCCCCC